>JAEEGF011353269.1_pt1 | contig 15533 bp, 9 predicted proteins | sample 9134171 | NCBI WGS metagenome assembly JAEEGF01 (sample SAMN16246542, study PRJNA631951) | gut metagenome | biome: gut microbiome; feature: rumen; material: AP-attached | host: Bos | place: Iran: Karaj | collected 2018-10 | reverse complement strand
GCCTGCGGTTGATAAGTATTCTGAATTCGGACCTACCGAGAATATTGTCGCTGTTACGGGTTCAACCCCGCCTGCAGAGGCAGTCCCGGTAAAGAGGGAACCCGCATTCGCCGGAGACGGTCAGAAGTTCACAAAGGTGGAGATCGTCTTCAAGGAAGAGAAACTCTATGCGCTTAAGAATGCCATGAGCAAACTCGGTATTACGGGTATGACCGTATCCCATGTCATGGGTTACGGAATGCAGAAGGGACACACGGAATTCTACCGCGGCGTCGCAGTAGAGACCGATCTTCGTCCCAAGGTACAGATGGACATCGTCGTATCGGCAATACCCGTACGCGATGTAATTGAAACAGCAAAGAAGGTGCTCTACACCGGTCACATCGGAGACGGAAAAATCTTTGTCTATGATGTTGAGAACGTGGTTAAGGTTCGTACCGGAGAAGAGGGCTATGACGCCCTCCAGGATGTGGAGTAGAGGTGATATAAATGTGTTCGATTATTGGCTGGCTCGGGCCCGTCTCAGATGAGAAGGCCTTCGCGGAAGGCTTTGCTCAGACAAAATCACGCGGGCCCGACGACAGTCGGATTATTGATGTCGGTGAGGGCGTGCTGGGCTTTCACAGGCTCTCGATTATGGGCCTCACCGACTCCGGTATGCAGCCGTTTGAAAGAAACGGCTGTTATGTCGTTTGTAACGGCGAACTCTACGGCTTTGAGAAGCTGCGCAGTGAACTGACGGCAAAGGGTTATGAATTTGCCAGTGACAGTGACTGTGAGATTATTCTGCCGCTCTACTTTGAATACGGCACGGATATGTTTTCGATGCTCGATGCCGAATTTGCCTGCATCATATATGACGCAAGAACAAAGGAATTCATAGCGGCAAGGGACCCGATAGGCATAAGGCCGCTCTACTACGGATACGACAGGGAAGGGACCATGGTCCTTGCGAGTGAGGCAAAGAACCTTGTGGGCATTTCGGATGAGATAATGCCTTTCCCTCCGGGACATTACCTGAAAGACGGTAAGTTCATACCGTATTGCCTGATAGCAGAGCCCGGTGAAGTCTGTCATGACGATGTAGAGACCGCGTGTGTGAAAATCCGTGAAAAGCTTACGGCGGGTGTTGAGAAACGGCTTGTCTCCGATGCCAAAGTGGGATTCCTTCTCTCCGGCGGACTTGACTCCTCGCTCGTATGTGCAATTGCTGCGAAATGCAGCGGCAAACCCATTGAGACTTTCGCCATAGGTATGGAGGAGGACGCGATTGACCTCAAATATGCAAGGGAGGTCGCGGACTTCATAGGAAGCCATCACACTGAGGTGTACATGACACCCGGCGAGGTTATAGCGTCACTTGAAGAGATAATTCACATGCTCGGTACATATGACATAACAACTATTCGCGCAAGTGTCGGAATGTACCTGGTGTGCAAGGCAATACATGAGACCACGGATATCCGCGTGCTTCTCACCGGCGAGATATCCGATGAACTCTTCGGTTACAAATATACCGACTTTGCCCCTTCGGCAGAGGCCTTCCAGGAGGAGGCGGAGAAGCGTGTCAGGGAGCTTCACATGTATGATGTGCTGAGGGCTGACCGCTGTATTTCCGTAAACTCCCTCGAGGCAAGGGTGCCTTTCGGGGATCTGGACTTTGTGAAATATGTCATGAGCCTTGATCCGGAGATTAAGATCAACCGCTATAACAAGGGCAAATATCTGCTTCGTCATGCATTTGAAGGGCTCGGCATTCTGCCGGACAGCATACTCTGGCGTGAGAAGGCCGCATTTTCAGATGCAGTCGGACATTCAATGGTCGATTACCTCAAGGAATATGCAGAAGAGAAGTATTCCGATGAGGATTTCGAAATAAAGAGAAAGCAGTATTCATTCGCGCAGCCTTTTACAAAGGAGTCACTGCTTTATCGTGAAATATTTGAAAAATACTATCCGGGACAGGCAAGGATGGTCGTTGATTTCTGGATGCCGAACAAGGCCTGGGAAGGCTGTAACGTCAATGATCCGTCCGCGCGTGTACTCTCCAACTACGGAGAGAGCGGAACATAATCTGGAGGTTTATTATGTGTGGAATAGTAGGTTTTTCAGGTGTCAGACCCGCGGCGCCCGTGCTGCTTGACGGTCTGAAGAAACTTGAGTACAGAGGTTACGATTCGGCCGGTATAGCCATCATGGGCGACGCCGGTATAAGCGTCAACAAGGTGACGGGACGTATCGCAAACCTCTGCGAGAAGACGCATGACGGCGCTGACGTCCCGGGCTTTACCGGCGTCGGCCATACACGTTGGGCGACACACGGAGCCCCGACGGAGGAGAATGCGCATCCCCATCTGAGTAACGATGGACACTTCGCGATTGTACACAACGGTATTATCGAGAACTACATCGCCCTGAGGGAAGAACTCATAAAAGACGGATTCACCTTCCAGAGTGAGACAGATACCGAAGTTATCGTTCACTTGCTTGAGAAATATTACAAAGGCAATGTAAGGGATGCACTTATAAAGACAACAAACCGACTGCGCGGTTCATATGCCCTGGGGGTAATATGCACCGAGCAGCCGGAGAAAATATTTGCGGTTCGTGAATCGAGCCCCTTGATAATAGGCGTGGGCGTGGAAGAGAACTATTTCGCTTCCGACGTGACCGCGCTTGTTGCTTATACGCGCAACGCCATCTATATGGATGACGGCGAGTATGCGGAGCTCACAAAGGATGCTGTAAAGGTTTTTGACTGTACAGGCAGTGAAATCAAGAAGGAAGTCACCCGGATAACCTGGGATGTACAGGCCGCCGAGAAGGGCGGCTATGAGCATTTTATGCTCAAGGAGATAATGGAGCAGCCGGCCGCTATAAAGGCCACTATTGCTCCTCGTCTGAAGGACGGAAACATCTTCTTTGAAGAATTTGACATTTCGGCTGATGAACTCAAAAAGATCAGAAAAATCGTAATTACGGCCTGCGGTTCGGCGTACTATGCCGGCTGCTCCGGAAAATACGCTTTGGAGAAACTGTGCCATATACCCGTTGAGGTTGAGCTCGCGAGTGAACTCAGATACAGCGATCCGCTCATAGACAAGCACACTCTTTTGATTGTAATTTCACAGTCCGGTGAGACGGCGGATACAATTGCCGCCATGAAGGAGTGTAAGGAGCGCGGAGCGAAAACCCTGGCGATAGTCAATGTTGTGGGAAGCTCCATTGCGAAACTCGCCGATTATACACTCTACACCTGGGCGGGTCCGGAGATTGCCGTAGCAACCACAAAGGGCTTCACTACGCAGCTTGCAGTACTTTATCTCCTCGCTCTTTCCTTTGCGGAGAAACTGGAGTGCATAACCGAGGAGGAGTATACAAAGTACATGGGCGAGCTCCATACATTGCCCCGTCATATTCAGCAGGCAATAGATATGAACTCGAAAATCCCGAAGCTTGCAAAGAAATATCACAAGAGCAGTTCGCTTTTCTTCATAGGCAGGAACACTGACTATGCCGTGGCTCTTGAAGGTGCCCTCAAGATGAAGGAAATCTCCTATCTTCACGCAGAGGCCTATGCTGCCGGCGAACTCAAGCACGGAACCATAGCCCTGATTGAGGATCATCAGCCCGTTGTGGCACTTTGCTGCAATCCGTCAATAATGGAGAAGACCCTGAGCAATATCGTTGAGGTAAAGGCCAGGGGCGCAGAGGTTCTGGCTCTGACATTCAGGAACAACCAGAAGATTCTTTCGACTGCGGATGACTTCCTGTTCATCCCGAATGTCGATGCGGTCTTCTCGGCTGCAATCGAGATAATACCGCTTCAGCTGCTCGCGTACTATGTTGCGAAAGAAAACGGCTGCGACATTGATAAACCCAAGAATCTCGCGAAATCAGTAACGGTTGAATAAGGGGTCGGAAAAATGAAAAACTGCGCAATTGTGGGAATAAACTGGGGCGACGAAGGAAAGGGCAGAATGGTTGACCTTCTGACCGAGGACTATGATATTGTCGTCCGCTTTCAGGGCGGCGGAAACGCCGGCCATACGGTAATAAACGAAAAAGGAAAGTTCGCACTTCATCTGCTGCCTTCGGGTGTCTTCAGGGACGGTGTCGTAAACGTGCTCGGAAATGGCGTGGCACTTGACCCGGAGAATCTCTGGAAAGAAATAAGCGATGTAGTCGCACAGGGAGTTGATATAACTCCCGAAAACCTGAAGATAAGTGACAGAGCATCTCTTCTCATACCCTGGCACAGGGATATGGATGAACTTGAAGAGAACAGGCTTTCGGATAAGAAATACGGTTCCACAAAGCAGGGAATAGCACCGTTTTATTCTGACAAGTATCAGAAGAAGACCGTCCTTGCCGGCGAGCTCTTTTATCCCGATGAACTGAAGTCCCATCTCTCTGACCTCGCCGAGTGGAAGAACCTCACACTCACAAAAGTATACGGCGCAAAACCCTATACCGATGGGGATATTGAGAAGTGGCTCTCAGAGTACTGCGAAAAGATTAAACCGTTTATCTGCGACACGGGAGCATTCCTCAGGGAGGCTCAGAGCGACGGAAAGAACATCCTCTTTGAGGCGCAGCTCGGCTCGCTTCGTGACCTGGATTTCGGTATATATCCCTACACAACTTCGTCAAATACCACAGCGGCATATGCGCCTATAGGCTCAGGCCTTCCTTCGCTGAAACTCTCAGATGTCATCGGAGTCGTAAAGGCTTACTCAACCTGTGTTGGCGAGGGCCCCTTCGTATGTGAGATGTTCGGTGATGAGGCCGAGATGCTCCGTACGGCAGGCTCCGAATACGGAGCCAAGACGGGCCGACCGAGAAGGGTGGGTCCCGTGGACCTGGTTGCAACAAGGTATGGAGTTGAGGTTCAGGCCGCTACAAAGATAGCCCTGACGAAACTCGATGTCTTAAGCTATATGGCAAAGATTCCGGTATGCGTGCGCTATGAGGTTGACGGGGAGGAGACTGACAGGTTCCCGTTCCCGACAAAGCTCTCTTATGCAAAACCCGTCATCGAATATCTTGACGGCTGGTGCTGCGATATCTCCGGTGTAAGAACATGGGAGGATCTGCCGCAGGCTGCCCGCGACTATGTCGAGTTCATCGAAAGAGAGATCGCGTGCCCGATAACCTATGTGTCCGTCGGACCTGAGCGCGAGAGCATCATTATCAGATAACCGGAGTTTGATGAATACTATGGAAAAAATACTGGTTCTTGATTTCGGCGGACAATACAACCAGCTTATCGCGCGAAGGGTGCGCGAGCAGCATGTCTATGCCGAAATAGAAGCTTACGATAAAATCACGCCTGATGAGATTAAGGCAAGGGAATACAAAGGCATTATTCTTACCGGCGGACCCAACAGTGTCTACGACTTTGAGTCGCCGCACTATGACCATGAAATACTGAATCTCGGTATTCCGATTCTGGGTATATGTTACGGCGATCAGCTTCTGGCTTTCACGGCGGGCGGCACGGTGTCATCCGCTGAGAACTCAAGCGAGTACGGAAAGACAAAACTCATCGCTGATGAGCATCCTCTCTTTTCCGGCGTGCCCCGCGAGAGCATCTGCTGGATGAGTCATACGGACTTTATTTCAGAGCCGCCGAAGGGCTACAGAATAATTGCCGTGACGGAGAAATGCCCATGCGCCGCAATGGCGGATGATGAGCATAAAATCTACGGTGTGCAGTTTCATCCCGAGGTCACCCATACACAGTACGGAAACCTGATTCTTCACAACTTCCTGTTTTCTGTCTGCGGATGCAGCGGTGACTGGCAGGTGGAAAACTTCACGGAGGACCTTATCGCGGAGTATAAAGAAAAACTTTCCGGCAAGAAGGTTCTGCTGGCCCTCTCGGGCGGAGTTGATTCCTCGGTAACCGCTCTGCTTCTTCAGAGGGCGGTCGGAGACAACCTCATATGTGTCTTTGTCGACCACGGTCTTCTCCGGAAGGACGAGGGTGACTTTGTTGAAAGGACCTTCAAGGGACATTTCGGAATAAACCTCATACGCGTTGACGCGAAGGAACTTTTCCTGAGCCGTCTGGCCGGTGTCACGGACCCGGAGACGAAGCGAAAGATAATAGGAGAGACCTTTATCCGCGTCTTTGAGGAGGAGGCAAAGAAACTCGGACAAATCGATATCCTTGCCCAGGGCACTATTTATCCGGATGTCATAGAGAGCGGAAAAGGTGCTTCAGCGGTCATCAAGAGCCATCACAATGTCGGCGGACTTCCGAGCAGAATATCCTTTGAGGGAATTGCGGAACCTCTCCGTACGCTCTTCAAGGACGAGGTAAGGAATGTCGGTACGACACTCGGACTGCCCCATGAACTTGTATGGCGTCAGCCGTTCCCCGGACCCGGTCTTGCGGTCCGCATCATCGGGGACATAACCGATGAGAAACTCGAAGCCCTGAAAGAGGCTGACGCAATTTTCCGCGAGGCGGTTGACGGTGCGGGTCTCCCGCACGGCCCCGATCAGTACTTTGCGGTCCTGACCGATCTTCATACGGTAGGTGTCATGGGAGACGCCAGGACCTACGGATATACTGTTGCTCTTCGCGCTGTTTCAACTGATGACTTCATGACAGCTGAATGGACAAGGCTGCCCTATGAGGTTCTCGAAGAGGCGAGCAGAAGAATAACAAATGAGGTGCCCGGCATCTCAAGAGTTGTCTATGATATTTCTTCCAAACCGCCTGCAACGGTGGAGTGGGAATAAAAGGGAGGTCTATTATGGCTAAGTATGTATTTGTAACCGGCGGTGTTGTATCCGGTCTCGGAAAAGGAATTACGGCGGCGTCCCTGGGCCGGCTGCTCAAAGCACGCGGTCTCAAAGTCGCAGCTCAGAAACTGGACCCCTACATCAACGTTGACCCGGGAACAATGAGTCCCTATCAGCACGGTGAGGTCTATGTCACTGAGGACGGTGCCGAGACTGACCTTGATCTCGGACATTACGAGAGGTTTATAGACGAGGATCTGAACAAGTACTCAAACCTCACGACCGGTAAGGTCTACTGGAACGTGCTCAATAAGGAGCGCCGCGGTGAGTACCTCGGCTCTACGGTCCAGGTAATACCTCACGTCACCAATGAAATCAAGGAATTTGTATATAATGTAGGCAAAAAGACCGAGGCCGATGTAGTCATCACCGAAATCGGCGGCACAATAGGTGATATTGAGTCACAGCCCTTTATTGAGGCGGTGAGGCAGATATCACTCGAGGTGGGAAAGGAGAACAGCCTTTTCATCCACGTGACGCTGGTACCTTACATTAAGGGCTCGGAGGAGCATAAGTCAAAGCCCACACAGCACTCCGTAAAGGAACTTCAGGGTATGGGTATTAATCCGGACATTATTGTTCTGCGCTGCGACAAACCTCTGGAGGAGTCGATTTTCCAGAAAATTGCCCTCTTCTGCAACGTAAAACCCGACTGCGTAATAGAGAATATAACGCTTCCCAATCTCTATGAAGCTCCGCTTATGCTCGAAAAATCAGGTTTCTCTGAAGTTGTATGCCGTGAACTCGGAATAGACGCAAAGGAGCCTGATCTCAGCGAGTGGAAAAAGATGGTGGATACCATATATGATGGCAGTGATCACTGTGTGGAAATAGGTCTTGTCGGAAAATATGTGGGACTTCATGACGCGTACCTCTCGGTCGCCGAAGCCCTGCACCATGCCGGCTTTTATCACAACGTACATGTAAATATCAGATGGATTGACTCCGAGCTTATAAAGCCGGAGACGGTCGATGAAATCCTGGGCGGTCTTGACGGCATAATCGTGCCGGGCGGATTCGGCGACCGCGGAATTGAGGGTATGATACTCTCTGCGAAATATGCCAGGGAAAACAATATCGCATATTTCGGCATATGCCTCGGTATGCAGATTGCCGTCATTGAGTATGCGAGGAATGTCGCCGGTATCGCGGATGCGAACTCCGGCGAGTTTGACGAGCAGTGCAAAAACAAAGTCATAGATTTTATGCCCGGTCAGAGCGACGATATAGACAAGGGCGGCACGCTGCGTTTAGGCGCTTATCCGTGCGAGATAAAACCCGGCACGACAATGGCTAAATGCTACGGCAAACCGAGCATCAGCGAGCGCCACCGCCACCGCTACGAATTCAATAACGATTACCGCGATATACTTGTTAAAAACGGTTTGACGTTATCAGGTATGTCGCCCGACGGTCTGCTCGTTGAGACGTCCGAGCTGTCCGACAGACCGTTTTACGTGGGCGTACAGTATCATCCCGAATTCAAATCACGCCCCAACAAGCCGCATCCGCTTTTCTTAGGCTTCATAGGCGCGGCTTTTGAGCGGATGAAGGACAAAATAAAATGAGTATACATGAAGAATGCGGCGTTTTCGGCGTTATGTCGAAAACGCCATTCAACGTATCTGCCATGTGTTACTACGGATTATACGCCTTGCAGCACAGAGGGCAGGAGAGCTGCGGCATAGTGGTAAACGACGACGGGGTTTTCGTATCGCATAAGGATATAGGCATAGTAAGCGAGGTTTTTACAAAAAACGTACTGTCGTCTTTCCCGGCGGCGACCATGGCGGTCGCTCACACGCGCTACGGCACGACCGGCGGCACAAACAGAAACAACTGCCAGCCGATAGAGGTAAACCACCAGAAAGGCAGAATGGCGATAGCGCATAACGGCAATCTGTCTAACGCCGGTGAGCTGCGCTCCGCGCTTGAGTTGTCCGGCGCTATTTTCCACACGTCAAGCGATACGGAGACTATCGCGTATATCGTAACGAAAGAGCGGCTGACAGCTCCGTCTATCGAGGAGGCGCTCAGCCGCGCCATGGACACGCTGGAAGGCGCGTATTCGCTCGTTCTGATGTCGCCGCAGAAGCTTATCTGCGCAAGAGACCCGCACGGCTTCCGCCCGCTCTGCTACGGCAAGACGAAAGACGGCATATACGTCGTCGCCTCCGAAAGCTGCGCGCTGAAAGCCGTTGGCGCGGAATTCATACGCGACGTAGACCCCGGTGAAATAATAATCTTCAGCAATGACGGCGTCGTATCAAGGCGCGAGCACTGCGGTAAAGAAGAGAAAAAGATCTGCATTTTTGAATTTATATATTTTTCGCGCCCGGATTCGGTAATTGACGGTCAGTCCGTCCACATGGCGAGGCTAAACGCCGGAGCCGTGCTGGCGCAGACGCATCCGGTGGACGCGGATATAGTGATAGGCGTTCCGGATTCGGGGCTTGACGCCGCGCTCGGCTACAGCAGGGAGTCCGGCATACCGTACGATATAGGGCTCGTCAAAAACAAATACGTGGGCAGAACGTTCATTGCCCCGTGCGACAGGCTTGACCAGGTGAGCATAAAGCTCTCCGCGGATAAAGACGTAGTAAACGGAAAAAGGATAGTTTTAATAGACGATTCGATAGTCCGCGGCACCACGTCCGGCCGCATCGTCGCGCTTCTGCGGCAGGCCGGAGCTAAGGAGATACATATGCGCGTCACCGCGCCGCCGTTTCTTTACCCTTGCTATTACGGAACGGATATAGATTCGCAGAAAAATCTCATAGCCGTTCATCACACCGTGCCGGAGATAGCAAAAATGATAGGTGCGGATTCTCTCGGATTTTTCCCGGTGGACAGACTTGATCAGCTCTGCGGCGGCAGCCACTTTTGCCGTTCGTGCTTTGACGGAGTATATCCTACGAAAATCCCGAAGGACAACAACAAAAACCGTTTTGAGCAAAGACTTTCCGAGAGGGCGAAAGAGGAAATATGATATGGTAAAAAGACCTAATAAAAAGTTGATATTGCAAGACGGAGAGCAGTTTTACGGCTGCTCTTTCGGCGCGGATAAGGACGATGTACTCGAGCTCGTTTTCAACACGTCCATGGTCGGTTATCAGGAGATCTTGTCAGATCCGTCCTATACGGACCAGGCGGTAGTGATGACTTACCCGCTTATCGGCAACTACGGCATGGCGGAAGACGATTACGAAACGGATATACCCACCGTCGGCGCTTTTATCGTACGCGAATATAACGACGAGCCGTCCAATTTCAGATCGGCCGGGACGCTCGGCTCCGTTATGAAAAGGTTCGGGATCCCCGGCATCTCGGGAGTTGATACGAGAAAACTGACGCGCTCCATACGCGACAAAGGCAGCAGAAGAGTGCTTCTGACAGGCGCGGACACTCCGCTTGAAAAAGGACTGAAAATTATTGAAGAAACGCCTGTTCCTAAGGATGCCGTTTCACGCGTGAGCTGCAAAAACATATATGAGGCCGGCGGAGAAGAGCTGCCGCATCACGTCGTTGCGATAGACTGCGGAATGAAAAAGAACATAGTCCGCTCGCTGAACAAAAAGGGCTGCCGCGTAACCGTCGTGCCGTGGAACACGGAATCGGGCGTCATAGAAGAACTTAAGCCGGACGGAATTTTCATATCAAACGGCCCCGGCGACCCGGAAGACGTGCCGGAAACGATAAAAACCGTTAAGACTTTAATCGGCAAATACCCGGTATTCGGAATATGTCTCGGCCATCAGATACTTTCGCTCGCGTACGGGGCAAAGACTTATAAGCTCAAATTCGGCCACCGCGGCGGCAATCATCCCGTGAAAAACATAGAAACCGGAAGAATAGATATAACGAGCCAGAACCATTCCTACGCCGTGGATATAAACAGTTTAAAGAATACGCCGCTCACCGCGACGCATATAAATCTGCTTGACAGGACGGTGGAGGGCGTGAAATGCGAGACGGACCGCGCGTACAGCGTGCAGTACCACCCGGAATCCGCGCCCGGACCGCAGGACAGCGTATATCTGTTTGACAAATTCATCGGATATATGAAAGGGAGTACGGAAAATGCCTAAACGGACAGATATCAAAAAAATACTCGTCATCGGCTCAGGTCCCATAGTCATAGGTCAGGCGGCGGAGTTCGACTACGCGGGTACTCAGGCGTGCCTTGCCTTAAAAGAAGAGGGTTACGAGGTCGTTTTGTGCAATTCAAACCCCGCAACGATCATGACCGATACGTCGATAGCAGATAAGGTCTATATGGAGCCGCTGACGCTTGAATACATAGCCAAAATAATCCGCTACGAAAGGCCGGACGCCATACTTCCCGGCATAGGCGGGCAGACGGGGCTGAATTTAGCCGTCCTGCTTGAGAAAAAGGGCGTTTTAAAAGAATGCGGCGTTGAGCTGCTCGGCACGAAAAGCGAAAGCATCGAGCGGGCGGAGGACAGAGACCTGTTCAAAAGCCTGTGCGAGAGCTTAGGCGAGCCGGTTTTGCCGTCACAGACCTGTTCCGGCGTTGAAGAAGGTGTGCAGATCGCGGAAAATATCGGTTATCCGGTAGTTTTGCGCCCGGCGTTCACCTTAGGCGGCACGGGCGGCGGCTTTGCGGAAAACGAAGAGGAGCTTGTACCGCTTTTAAAAAACGGTCTGTCGCTTTCCCCGGTCGGTCAGGTGCTTATAGAAAAGAGCGTAAAGGGCTATAAAGAAATAGAATACGAGGTAATGCGCGACAAAAACGACACGGCGATAACCGTCTGCAATATGGAAAACGTGGACCCCGTCGGCGTGCATACCGGAGACTCGATAGTCGTCTGCCCGTCGCAGACCTTAACGAACAAAGAATATCACATGCTGCGCGACAGCGCGCTGAAGATCATCCGCGCGCTTAAAATAGAGGGCGGCTGCAACGTGCAGTTCGCGCTCGATCCCGGATCGTTTCAGTATTATTTAATAGAAGTAAACCCGCGCGTCTCGCGCAGCTCCGCTCTCGCCTCCAAAGCGAGCGGCTATCCGATAGCCCGCGTTTCGGCAAAGATAGGCGTGGGCATGACGCTTGACGAGATAATGCTCGCGAACACCCCCGCCTCGTTTGAGCCGGCGCTCGACTACGTTGTAGCGAAGCTGCCGCGGTTCCCGTTTGACAAATTCACGGACGCGGACAACAGATTATCCACCCAGATGAAAGCCACCGGCGAGACGATGAGCGTGGGCAGAACTGTTGAAGAAAGTCTGCTCAAAGGCATACGCTCGCTTGAGATCGGCGCTTATCATCTTCATCTGCCGAAATTCGATAACTTTACAAAAGACGCGCTGCTTGACTACGTAAAAGACGGCAAAGACGACCGTATATTTGCAATAGCCGCGCTCTTCCGCCTCGGCGCGTCGGTCGACGAGATAGCCGACATTACCGTTATAGACCGCCTGTTTTTAAGAAAAATAAGAAATATCGTAGAAGAAGAGACAAAAATAAAAGCAAGACCGTTCGATTTGCAGGCGTTAGCCGATGCAAAGAAATCCGGCTTTTCGGATAAAGAAATAGGCGTTTTGTGGGGTGTTGCCGAAAAAGAAATATACGGACTGCGCATAAAAAACAACATAAGACCCATATTTAAAATGATAGACTCCTGCGCCGCGGAGTTTGACAGCTATATACCGTATTTCTACTCAACTTACGAGGAAGAAAACGAATCCGTCGTATCGGATAAAAAGAAAATAGTCGTGCTCGGCTCCGGCCCCATACGCATAGGCCAGGGCGTGGAATTCGACTATTCGACCGTTCACGCCGTGCAGACCATAAAAGCGGCGGGATACGAGGCTATTATAATAAACAACAATCCGGAGACAGTCTCAACGGACTATACCTGTTCGGATAAACTCTATTTCGAGCCGCTCTGCATAGAAGACGTCATGAACGTGATAGAGCTTGAAAAACCGGAGGGCGTTATAGTCACGCTCGGTGGTCAGACGGCCATAAATTTAGCCGATCCGTTAAAAGACCGCGGCGTGAATATCATAGGCACGGACTGCGACGCAATAGACAGAGCGGAGAACAGAGACCTGTTTGAAAATCTGCTTATTTCGCTTGACATACCCCAGCCTCGCGGCAAAGCCGTGACGGATATTGAAGAGGGCGTAAAAACCGCGGCGGAGATAGGTTATCCCGTCCTCGTCCGCCCGAGCTTCGTTTTGGGCGGCCGCGCGATGCAGATCGTCGCAAAAGAGCGCGATATGAGAAATTATCTGAAAACCGCCGTTGAAATAGACGTTGACAAACCGGTGCTTATAGATAAGTATATCAAAGGCAAAGAGGTGGAGGTGGACGCCGTATGCGACGGACGCGACGTTTTCGTGCCCGGTATAATGGAGCTCGTGGAGCGCACGGGCGTCCATTCCGGCGACTCCGTCAGCGTATATCCGCCGTATACTTTATCCGATAAAGTCAAGGCGCTGATACTCAAATATACGAAAAAGCTGGGTCTCGGCATCGGTATAGTCGGTCTGTTCAACATCCAGTTCATCGTGGACAAGGACGATAACGTCTATATCATAGAGGTAAACCCGCGCTCGTCGCGCACCGTTCCGTTTCTTTCTAAAGCGACGGGCTTCAGTTTAGCGGACATAGGCACGCGCGTGATGCTCGGCATAACGCTTAAAGAGCAGGGGATATTTGAGATATATCCAAAGGAAAAAGACCGTTTTTATATAAAAGTCCCCGCGTTTTCGTTCTCAAAGCTATACGGTATGGACTCGTATCTGTCCCCGGAGATGAAATCCACCGGAGAGGCGATAGGCTACGACAGCAAGCTGCACCGCGCGGCGTACAAAGCGCTCACCGCCTCCGGCATGAAGCTGAAAAACTACGGCACGGTGCTCGTGTCCGTAGCGGACGAAGATAAAGAGGAGACGATACCGCTTGTAAGAAGATTTTACAATATGGGCTTCAATATTGAAGCCACGTCGCTTACCGCTCACGTCCTGCGCGAGCACGGCATCAGGACGAGGACGCTCGGCAAACCGAGCGAGGGCAGCGACGAGGTCGTACGTTCGATTCGCGCCGGTTACGTGAGCTACGTCATAAACACGCGCGCGATACTCTCCGGCGTCCACTACGGCGACGGATACGCCATACGCCGCGCTGCCGCGCAGAACGGAGTTGCGATACTCACCTCGCTTGACACCGTCCGTATGCTCCTTGACGTGCTTGAAGAATCGAATATCGGCATATCGACCATAAACTGAAAAAAACAAAAAAGGCACGGACAAAATAGTCCGTGTCTTTTTGCTTATTTACCCTGTTTTTTTATAACTTTCTTTATTCCGTCAAGTATAAACAAATACGCGTATCCGACGGCGATGAGGAGCAGAAGCAGAAGAAGTATCCACCACACGCAGCCCATAAAAGGCATCTCTTTAGTAAAGCCGAACGCGCCGGCCGGACTGCCCCAGTTCAAAAAGAAGTACGGGTAGTTGCACCCTTCCGCGAATTCCCAGCCCGCCAGATATCCTATGCCCGCGTAAACGGCGTACGCGCCGGGCGGTATTATTACGCAGAATACGCATTTTTTCTTTATGTTAAAATACGCTCCCGTTATAAGAAAATCCACTATCGCCGCCGCCGGAACAACGACGTGCGTCAGAATATTCTGCAGATTCCAGGCGCTTTCTCCGAGAGTCGGCGCGAGTATGAACGTGAACACGGCGCCCGTCAGAGTTATGGAGACCGTGCCGACGAATACGATAACGGGCCATAAGCCGGACGTCAGCGGCTTTTTTATAAGGATCGCCGCTCCTATGACGGAGAGCAGAGCAATGGCGATATTTGACTGGATCGTGAAGAACATAAAGACCCTGCTCCCGCTCATGAACAGATTAATCGCCGCCCTGGCGCTCAGTATCGTGCCGACGACCGCAGAAGTTGTGACGATAAGTTTAAGTACAAGCGATGTTACCTTGACTTTTGACGGAATACCCATAATCCCTCCGTTTATTTGTATCGGATTTTTTATGATTATATCATATAACGATACCAAAATCAAGCCGTTTGAATACTGTTTTTCCGAAGTTTTTTAAAAAAACCGCGCCGTCAGAAGTTCGCCGGATAGCGGCCGCATAATTATAAAAATAATATTGTAATAGGAAAGAAAGAACCAGACCCATGTTTTTGCATAGAAAAACAGCCCCACCGGTTTTGCCTGATGAGGCTGTATGTTTAGGATAATCTATTTTGTACGATTCAGGATAATCCTGATTGTACAATTACATCAGTGTCCATTTCCATTCTTCTTTTTTCTGTTTTGATTCAATCATCTTTTTTCTGTCATAACGAATCAATCGGACTCGAAACGGAGGCTCACTCCATCTCATTCCATCTCGAATTCCGACTCGAAACAGAGTCTTATCAGAGTCTTCCGTCTTGTTCTAATTCTCCTCTAAATCTCTGAAAACAGAGAGAAAAGATGGATTTTCTATAGAAATTCTGCATTTTTCTTTCGATTTTGGAGTTGGACAGAGTCTTCCGAGAATAGAAAAAAGACCCTGCGAAGCACAGGGTCTTTATAGAGTTTAGTTAGATTTCTCTCTTCAATTCTTTCCCGAATTCGATCTCGATTAGGAAAAATATGAGTGAATTTTTTGAGCGGAAAGAGGAAAAAGAGAGGTGGAACGGAACAATCAGATTATCTTATTTCCTGTCCTTTATA
>JAEEGF011545242.1_pt1 | contig 15534 bp, 13 predicted proteins | sample 9134171 | NCBI WGS metagenome assembly JAEEGF01 (sample SAMN16246542, study PRJNA631951) | gut metagenome | biome: gut microbiome; feature: rumen; material: AP-attached | host: Bos | place: Iran: Karaj | collected 2018-10 | reverse complement strand
ATGGAGGATACATCCTCGACGCCAACGGTGAAAAGACCTACGACTGGGGTGAGGACCGTCCCTCCGGAGCATCTGCAGGATGGAACCCTCTCGCCAACCTCATCGATGACAAGTACCTCGGAGCCTCCGACAACATCAGCGGCCGTACCAACATCGAGCTGGGCGGTCTCGAGCACGGCGCCCTCGCCGGCCTCAAGTTCAGCACCAACCTCGGTTTCGACATGGTGATGAACAAGAGCAAGACCTACTACAACCCCTTCTTCGGCAATGCTGTCAGCAAGAGCGGTCTCGCCGAAATCGTCGACGGACGTACTTTCAGCTACACCTTCAACCAGCTGCTCACCTACGACCGCACTTTCGGTCGCAGCCACTTCGACTTGCTGGCCGGCCACGAGGCTTATGCCTATGAGTATCAGTACCTGATGGGCTACAAGAGCGGTTATCCTTTCGGCGGCCTCTACGAACTGGCTCCGGCCACAACCCTCGAGGATGCCAACTCCTACACCAACAGCTACCGTGTCGAGTCCTGGCTGTCCCGCTTCAACTACGACTTCGCCGACAAGTACTACTTCTCGGCCTCGTATCGCCGTGACGGTTCCTCCCGCTTCCACGTAGACTCCCGCTGGGGAGACTTCTGGTCCGTCGGCGCCAGCTGGCGTATCTCGCAGGAGAACTTCCTGAGGGGCGTTTCCTGGATCGACAATCTCACCCTCAAGGCCTCCTACGGTGTGCAGGGTAATGACAACCTCGGAAGCTACTATGCCTGGCAGGCATTCTACAACCTCGGCTACCCGAACGGCAGCAACCCCGGTGCTGTGGTCACTTCGCTCGAGAGCAAGGACCTCCGCTGGGAGAAGAACGAGAACCTGAACGTGGGTATCGAAGCCCGTCTGTTCAACCGTCTCTCCGCCACGATCGAGTACTACAGGCGCTATACCAGGGATATGCTCATGGAATACCCGATGGCCGTTTCCCTTGGTTTCAGCGGGTATGACAAGAACATCGGCAATATGCAGAACAGCGGTCTGGAGCTCAGCTTCAGCGGCGACATCATCCGCACCCGCAACGCCCACTGGACTATGACCTGGATGGGATCCACCGTCCACAACAAGGTCCTCCATCTTGCAGACAAGCCTGAGATCGTCTCCGGCAACTACATCATCAAGGAAGGCGAGCCTCTCCGCTCGTTCTACCTTGCCGAGTCCGCAGGTGTCGATCCCGCGACCGGAGCCAAGCTCTATTGGGTCTGGGACGAAGACGAGGATGGCAACCCCGGCGAGAAATACATCAGCGACAGCTACCAGAAGGCTTCCAACAGCAGGCGCGTGGTCGGCAGCCGTATGCCTAAGCTCTACGGCTCCTGGTCTAACGACGCCCACATCGGCAACTTCGACTTCTCGATGATGACCACCTACTCCATCGGTGGATACATCTACGACTCCGTCTATTACGGTCTCCTGTTCAGCAGATACATCGGTGAGGCCGGTCACGCTGACCGCCTCAAGGCCTGGAAGAAACCGGGCGACATCTCCGACATCCCCAAGATCGAGGCTCATGGCGACGCGAAGATCACCATCACTGACGACCAGCTCTTCGACGCCTCCTACTTCGCCATCAAGAACATCAGCGTGGGTTACACGATTCCGGCAGCGGTCCTCCAGGCCGCCAAGATCGAATCCATCCGCCTCTTCCTCTCGGCCGACAACGTAAAGATGTTCTCCGCCATGAAGGGACTTGACCCGCAGTACAACTTCACCGGTGGTACGGGCTACAGCTACACCCCTACACGTACGATTTCCCTCGGTCTTGACATCAACTTCTAATCGGACACTATTATGAAAAAGATATTTGCAATTCTTTCAGTTCTGGCTTTGTTCGCCTTCACCGGTTGCAAGGACGACTTCCTCGAGACCAATCCTACAGACCGCGTCTCCGGCCCTACCATCTTCTCCGATGCCGAGAACGCTATGGCGTCCGTAAACGGACTCATCCGTCTGCTCTATGTCGGCGGATGGGGCTCCAGTTGGGGCGCTGAGAACGGCGGTCTGCCCGCCTACATCCTGGTCCAGGACATCAAGGCCGAAGACCATGTGATGGACGGCTCAGGCTCCGGTTGGTTCTACTATGACTACAGATACGACACCTTCGGAGACTGGACCGGCAACGCCGGCCACCAGTACCAGATGTGGAATTTCTTCTATACCCTCATCTCCAATGCCAACTACATCCTGGCCAACCAGGAGATGGAAGGTGACGCCGACTATCTCAACTACGTCCTCGGACAGGCATATGCCATCCGTTCCTTTGCTTACATGTGGCTGATACAGACTTTCCAGCAGAACGGCGCCGTCTTCGGCACCTCCCTTCCTGGCGTACCTCTCTACACCGAGCCTACAGTTGCCGGTTCCGAGGGAAAAGGCCGCGGTACGGTCAAGGACGTATATGACCAGGCCAATGCCGACATCGACGCTGCCATCGAGTGCCTCAAGAAGACCTCGCTTCCTCAGCAGCACAAGAGCCATATCAGCCTTGCCGTTGCATACGGCATCAAGGCCCGCCATGCCCTTGTCCAGCACGACTACGACACCGCCCTCTCCGCCGCCGAGGCTGCCCTCGCAGGCCAGAAACTAGGCAGTTGGGACGACATCAAGGTGGTCAACGACATCAACAAGCAGAACGTGATGTGGGGTCTTGCCATCCAGACTGACCAGGCCATGGGCAACTACGACATCTACAACCATATGGATGCCGACTGCAAGTCCACCTATTCCAAGGCCCGTCACCTTATCGCCAACTGGCTCTATGACGAGATTCCAGACACCGACGTCCGCAAGGCCTGGTGGACTGAACCCCTTGATTCCAGCGAATGGGGCACCCCCGGCACCGCCAACGGTTCCAAGCGTTCCTGGTGCCAGAAGAAGCTTGTCTACATCGATGCCGGAGCCTCCACCGGAGACCACATCCTGATGCGTACCGAAGAGATGTATCTCATCGCCGCTGAGGCTTGCTGCGAGAAAGGCGACTACGCCAACGCCCGCAAGTATGTGTCTGCCGTCGGTTCGCTTCGCGACTCCGACTACGCCGACCGCCTCGCTTCAATGAGCGACGACAAGACCCTCAATCCCAACACCGTGGCTCCCATTTCCACTCTCATGGACGAGATCTTCTTCCAGCGCCGCGTCGAGCTCTGGAGCGAGAATCCCCGCCTCTTCGACATCCAGCGCCGCGGCCTCGCTTTCGACCGTGCCTGGTCTGGAACCAACCATACCAACACCTGCACGGCTTACACCTCTATCCCCGGTTCCGCCAACTTCATCCTGTGGATTCCTCAGGCCGAGTTTGACGGCAATGAGAATATGGATGCCGGCAAGGACCAGAATCCGGCACAGGGCAGAAATCTTTAATCTTTGTACGATATGAAAAGAGTCATATACATCACGCTTGCCGTCATGGCGCTCATGCTGACAAGTGCATGCAAGCATGAAGGCGCAATCTTCGAAATGCCGGAGAACAGCGCCCTCGTATCCTTCCCGTCCGATGCAGCCATCTTCGAGATGCTGGCCAGCGACGGCAACAAGGTTACCGTAGATCTTTGGCGCGGCAACACCAAGGGCTCTGCGAGTATCCCCTTCCAGGTCGAAGACAAGACCGGAGGTGTGTTTACGCCTGCCAAGAGCACATTCGACTTCGCTGATGGAGAGGCCATCGCCAGTGTCGATATCACCTATCCCGACATCAACGCATTCGGCGGAGAGACCTACAGCCTCACCCTCAAGATTGCCGACGAGTCGCAGGTATCCCCTTCCGGAATCGATGCGGTTACCATCAGCGCACAGCGAAAGCTCACGCGCAAGTTCCTGGGCACAGGCATCTATTACTCCGACTGGTATGAGGAGGAGTGGGAACAGGACCTCTACACCACTGTCGAGGCTCCCGACCTCTTCATCCTTCCCAGCTGCTGGGTCAAGGGAACGGACTTCATGTTCAATGTCCAGAACCACAAGCCCATATGGCCCGCTTCCTTCTTCTCCGGCTACGTACACAGCAGTTATGGCAACGTGTACATATATACCGGTGAGAGTTACATCGAGGACGGCGTGATCTACCTGCCCGTCACGGGTTACAGGGTCGAAGCCGGAAGTTTCGGCGGCGGCATGGAGTACTTCGTCCTTCCTGAAGGCGTGAACCTATAGGTTCCCATAAGGATATAGCATCAAAAAACCGGGAGATGAATAATCTTCCGGTTTTTTGTTTTGTACCTTTTAATTCCTTACCTTTACCGACCGTTTGAATAACACTTGATAACCATATAACCATGGCAGAACAGAATTACAGGGTCGAAAGCGACCTGCTCGGCGAACTGAAGGTCCCGGCCGACGCCTACTACGGAGTCCAGACTCAGAGGGCTCTGAACAATTACAGGATTTCCAATACCCGCATGTGCGACTATCCGGAGTATGTGGTCTCCATCGCATACGTCAAGATGGCCGCGGCCAGCGCCAACGCCGAACTCGGCGTGCTGGACAAGGATATCGCAAACGCCATCATCGCAGCCTGCTGCGAGATCGTGGACGGCAAATTCCATGACCAGTTCCCCATCGACATGATGCAGGGCGGTGCTGGAACCTCGGTCAACATGAACGCCAACGAGGTGATAGCCAACCGCGCCCTCGAACTGATGGGTCACAAGAAGGGCGAATACCAGTTCTGCTCCCCCAACGACCACGTCAACTGCGCACAGTCCACCAACGATGCATACCCTACCGCCTTCCGCTACACGTTCGTGCGCATGAACAAGCACCTGGTGGCCAGCCTCCAGGCCCTCATCGCGGCCTTCCGTGCCAAGGGAGTGGAGTTCAAGGATTTCATCAAGATGGGCCGCACGCAGCTTCAGGATGCCGTTCCCATGACCTCCGGACAGGAGTTCAACGCTTTCGCCAACAACCTCGAGGAGGAGATTGCGAACCTCGAGCGCAACGCCGTGCTGCTGCGCGAGATCAACATGGGCGGCACCGCCATCGGTACCGGCCTGAACGCAGTGCCAGGCTTCGCCGACCTGTGTACCCGCAAGATGTCGGAATTCACCGGCGACGAACTGGTCAAGGCTTCCGACCTCGTCGAGGCCACGCCCGACACGGGCGCGTATGTGAGCTATTCCGCTGCACTCAAGCGCCTGGCCATCAAACTCTCAAAGATTTGCAACGACCTCCGCCTGATGGCCTCCGGCCCTCGCTGCGGCCTCCACGAGATCAACCTCCCCCCTATGGCCCCCGGCTCCTCCATCATGCCCGGAAAGGTCAATCCTGTCATCCCCGAGGTCACGAACCAGGTATGTTTCAAGGTCATAGGCAACGACACGACCGTAGCCTTCGCCGCCGAGGCCGGCCAGCTCCAGCTCAACGTGATGGAGCCCGTCATCGCCGAGTCCATACTCGAGAGCGTGACCTGGCTGCGCAACGCCATCGACACCCTCCGCACCAAGTGCATCGAGGGCATCACCGTCAACGCCGACCACTGCTACGAGATGGTCAGGAACTCCATCGGCATAGTAACAGCCCTCAACCCCTACATCGGTTACAAGGGCAGCACGAAGGTCGCAAAGGAAGCCCTCGAGACCGGCCGCAGCGTCTATGACATCGTACTGGAGAAGGGCCTGATGACCAAGGAGAAACTCGACGAGGCCCTCAACCCCGCCGCGATGCTCGGCTCGCACGCCCTGCTGAAATAGAAGTTTTTTCTTATATTTGCGAAAATCGCAGATATGAAGAAAAAATACATATACCTAGCGATGATGCTCGCCTTGATGGCGGGCATCTGCGCTTGCGGACACAGGGAAGAACCGGAAATACCGGGAGAAAAACCGTACGAGGAGGTTGACAGGGCGATCGCAGTCAACACCTTCGCATTCAACGTCATGAATATCTACTACCTGTGGAAGGACGAGATCTCCGACGGACTCACCGTCTGGCAGATGAACGACGATCCCATCGACAAGGTGAAGCGCGTGCGCTACAAGGATCCGACGGGAAAGGACATAGACAGATGGACCGTACTTACCGAAGACCTCGACGAAATGAAGAAATCGACCCAGGGGGTCAACACCACGTACGGATTCGACTTCAAACTGTACTATACTGATTCCTCCCATTCCGGGGTGTGCATAGTTGTGACCCTGGTCTATCCCGACAGCCCGGCGGAGAAGGCCGGGTTCAAGCGCGGCGATATATTCACGCAGATAGGCGGCAAGGCCATGACGCCGGACAACTATACCGACCTTCTGTACGACGGGTTCCTTTATGCCCCGAAATGCACCCTCACCGACAAAGATGGCAAATCCCACAGCCTCACGGCAGTGGAGATGTATGAGAATCCCGTCCTGATGGCCAAGGTCTTCGAAATCGACGGGAAAAAGGTGGGATACCTGCTGTTCAACCGCTTCACGCTGAACGCCTGCTACGACCTCGTCGAGGCAGGGAAGTTCTTCACTTCCGAAGGCATAGACGACCTCATCCTGGACATGCGCTACAACAACGGAGGATACGTGGTCACCGAGTCCGTACTGGCTTCCATGCTTGCGCCCGAGGAAGAAGTGAAAGCGGGGAGCATCTTCGAAACTTCCATCTACAACGACATCCTTGCCAAGGCCTGGGGAGAAGATAACACCTGCTTCGCAGAGGAGTTTACATTCTCCGACGCGAACGGAGAGCATAGCGTAAGCGTCGCAGGAGCCAACCCCGGCATCAATCACCTGTATGCGATCATGACCGGAGAAAGCGCATCGGCTTCGGAAAGCATACTCGTAGGGCTCATGCCTTACCTTGACGTGACGATTTTCGGAGAGCAGTCCCACGGGAAATACTGCACCGGCATCATGTACAGCGCCAAGGACTGGTACAAGGACTATGACGAACAGTTGAGCGACATCCAGAGGAGCCGTGGGCAGAAATACGCCGACAAATGGGGCATCTACGTGATGGTTGCCCGGTATGCCGACAAGTTCGGCAAGACGCCCTGCATGCCGGACGGTTTTACGCCCGACTATCCCGTAGAGGACAATCCGCTTGAACCCTATCCGCTGGGAGACCCGCGCGAGGCGATGCTTTCCGCAGTGCTGACGCATCTGGGCGCCGATACCGGGCGTTCCGGGCGCAGCGCAGCGCGTGCGCCAGCCCGCACGTTCGCCGAGGAGATTCCGCTTGAGCGGGACCCCATGTCATACGCCCATATACTTTTGAAATAGTTTACTGCATCGAGCCGCCGACGATATCGAGTATCTCGCTGGTGATCTTCTGCTGGCGGCCTTTGTTGTATTCGAGAGTGAGTTCCTGGAGGATATTCTCGCCGTTGTCCGTGGCTGTCTGCATCGCGACGGTACGCGCAGCGTGCTCAGCCGCGACGCTGTCGAGGATGACTGTATAGATGCGCAGCGAGCGGACGCGCGGCAGCAGGTCCGCGAGCATCTCCTCCGGCGTCGGTTCGATGATCAGGTCCTCCGGCCATTCGCGGGTTGTGTCGCCATCCGCCGTCAAAGGTGCCATCGGGAGATAGGTATCGCACACCACTTTCTGAGTGCCAACCGAGACGAAATGGTTGTAAACCAGCTCGATGCGCGCATACTTGCCGTCATCGTAGGCCTTTTGGAGCATCTTCGCAAGGTCATCTGCCATCGAATAGGAAGGATGTGCTACCAACTCGTTCCAGTCTTCTGCCGACGGGAAGCCTGCCTTCTTGAGGGGGTCGGCGACCCTTTTCCCGATGGACAGCACCTCGACATCGTATCCCTCGGCCTTCAGGGCAGCTACGCGCGCCTTGACCTCACGGACGACGTTTCCGTTGAAGCCCCCGCAAAGCGACGAATTGGACGCCACTGCGACGATAGCCACCGTCCCGGCTGAAGAATGGCCGGTACTCGCCACAGGAACCGAGGCGGAGTGAAGCAGGAGGGACAGCATCTCGCGGAGCTTGCGCTCGTAAGGACGCATGTTCTCTATGGCATTCTGCGCCTTGTGAAGTTTGGCGGAAGCCACCATTTTCATCGCTGAAGTGATCTTCAGCGTACTCTTGACGGAAGCGATGCGTCCTTTTGTCTCCTTCAGCGATGCCATAGCCGGGAATTGTTATTTCATGGAAGCGGTTACGATCGCAGCCTCCTGCTCGAGAACGGAGCAGATGTCGCTGTCGATCCTGCCTGCGGCCAGCTCATCCAGGACATCCTGATGCGAAGCATGCATCGCATCGAGGAAAAGTCCCTGGAACTCCTTGACCTGATCGATGCGGATATCCTTCATCAAGGCGTTTATGCCGCAATAAAGGAGCGCCACCTGTTCCCCGACAGGCATAGGGCTGTACTGGGGCTGTATCAGGAGCTGGTTGTTCTTGCGGCCTTTGTCCAGGGTCATCTCCGTGATCTTGTCCACGTCGGAACTGAACTTGGAGAACGACTCCAATTCGTTGTACTGGGCCTGGAACATCTTGAGCGAGCCGGCAACCTTCTTCATGGACTTTATCTGGGCGCTGCCGCCGACGCGGGACACGGAGATACCGACGTTGATGGCGGGGCGGAAACCCTGGTTGAAGAGGCTGGACTCCAGATAGATCTGGCCGTCGGTGATGGAGATGACGTTGGTCGGGATGTACGCCGAGACGTCTCCGGCCTGGGTCTCGATGATAGGCAAAGCAGTCAGCGAGCCTCCGGCCTTGACCTTCCCCTTCAGGGAAGGCGGAAGGTCGTTCATCTGCTCGGCGACCTCCTGCTGGCCGATAATCTTGGCAGCGCGCTCGAGCAGGCGGGAATGCAGATAGAAGACGTCGCCCGGATAAGCCTCGCGTCCGGAAGGACGGCGGAGGATGAGCGAGACCTCGCGGTAGGCCACAGCCTGCTTGCTGAGGTCGTCGTAGACGATGAGGGCGGCGCGGCCCGTGTCGCGGAAGTACTCGCCGATTGCGGCTCCCGCGAACGGCGCATAGTATTGGAGCGCCGCAGGGTCCGCCGCGGTGGCGGCGACGACGATAGTATAATCCATAGCGCCCTTGGCGCGAAGGGTTTCCACGATATTTGCCACGGTAGAACCCTTCTGACCCACAGCTACATAGATGCAGTAGACAGGTTCGCCCTTGAGATACTCGCTGCGCTGGTTGATGATGGTGTCTATGGCGATGGCGGTCTTGCCGGTCTGGCGGTCACCGATGATGAGTTCGCGCTGACCGCGTCCGATCGGGATCATGGCGTCTATTGAGCGGATGCCGGTCTGGAGCGGCTCCTTGACAGGCTGGCGGAAGATGACACCCGGAGCCTTGCGCTCCAGGGGCATCTCGACGAGATCGCCTTCGATGTCACCAAGGCCGTCCAGCGGATTCCCGAGCGGGTCCACGACGCGGCCGACCATCGACTCCCCTACCATGATGGAGGCGATGCGTCCGGTACGCTTGACCGTCATATCCTCCTTGACCTGGTCAGTGGGGCCGAGAAGCACCGCTCCGACATTGTCCACCTCAAGGTTCATGGCCACGGCCATTACGCCGTTCTCAAACTCAAGGAGTTCTCCGGACTCGACGTTGCGCAGGCCGTAGATGCGGGCTACGCCGTCGCTGACCTGAAGGACCTTGCCTATCTCCTCGAGATGAGGGGAATTGTCGATATCCTTCAACTGGTTGAGAAGGATTTCGGAAACTTCGCTTGCTTTTATGTAGTTCTGCGCCATTTACACGATTCTTTTATTCTTGTCCATAAACTGACGGCGTATCTCCTCCAATTGCCGTGATACGCTGGCATCCAACAGTTTGTCATCAATGATCAGGATGAAACCGCCTATCAGGGCGGGGTCCACTTCGGCATTGAGGACCACTTCCCCTCCAAGCCTCCCCTGCAGCATGTCCTTGACCTGTTTGCATAGATCCGGTGCCGGTACGGCCGTTTTCAATGTCACCAGGCGCCGTCCACGGGAAGCATTATACATCTCCATATAGCTGTGGAATATCTGCCTGACGTATTCCATCCGCTTGTTCTTCACGAGCAGCCTCACGAAGCGCGCAAGGTCTGGTTCGAGCCTGCGCGGCATCGAGTCCGGGTCCTTCAGTATCTGGAGGATCTGGTCGTACACGGCCTGTCCGTTGCCCGTCTCGTCGACATAACGGAGCAGGGCAAGGGCGTAGCGTGAGGAGATGATGCCGGCGTTCATGCTTTAACTGGGATTGTCTGACCTGGACAATTCGTCTACCATGCGGTTGATGAGGTCCATCTGAGTCTTGTTGTCGGAGAGTTTCTCGCGGAGGATCTTCTCCGCCACATCCACGGAAAGGGATGCCACCTGGCTGCGGATGTCCATGAGAGCGCTCTCTTTCTCGGCCGCTATCTGCGTGCGGGCATGTTTCATTATCTTGGACGCCTCTTCCTGCGCCTGCTGCTTCGCTTGACTGACTATTGCGTCCCGTGCCTGTGCCGCATCCCTCAGGATGCGTGACTGCTCGGTACGGGTTTCCTCGATCATCGCCGCATTGCGTTCCGACATCTCCGCGAGCAGGTTCTCGGCCTTGCGAGCCTTTTCGATGCTCTCTTCAATGCGGTCAGCACGCTTCTCCACCATACCCGTGATGGCAGGGAAACCCCATTTCGCCAACAGGAAGAACACGATGGCGAAAATGAGCGTCATCCAGAAGAGGAGGCCGAAATCGGGAGTTACGAGGGACATGACGCGCTAGTTGTTGATACCGATGAGGCAGACCAGGATGGCGAAAAGGGCGGCACCTTCCACGAGGGCGCCGATGATGATGGCGGTCATACGGTAGTGACCGGCCTGTTCCGGCTGACGGGCGCCTGCCTCAAGGGAGGCGGTTCCGATCTTACCGATACCGATGGCTGCTGCGATGGCAGCGATACCTGCTCCGATAGCGGCGCCTGCCTTACCGAGGGCGGTGCCTGCCGCTGCTTGAAGAATCATTGCTAGTAACATAACTTATCGAATTTTGGTTGTTTGACATCAATCTCCCTGACGGCTCAGCCCGATGAAGACGGCCGACAGCATAGTGAATACATAGGCCTGAAGGAAGGCCACCAACAGTTCGAGGACATCCAGGAACACTCCGAAGAGTACCGAAATGGTACTCATGCCGGCATTCATCCCGACTCCAAGTTTCGCCGTCAGGAACACGACGGCCACCACGCCGAGCAGCATGACGTGTCCCGCCAGGATATTGGCGAAGAGTCGTATCATCAGGCTGAAGGGTTTGGTGAAGATACCGATGATCTCAATTAGAGGCATAAGCGGGATCACCTTGAGGAACATCGGTACGTCGGGCCAGAAGATATCCTTGTAATAGTGCTTGTTTCCGAAAAGGTTCACGGCCAGGAAGGTACACATGGCCAGTACGAATGTTACGGCGATGTTGCCGGTGATGTTGGCCCCTCCGGGGAAGAAAGGGACGATGCCCATGAGGTTGTTGATGAAGATGAAGAAGAAAGCCGTCAGAAGATAAGGCGAATAACGCTTGTATTCCTTGCCGATACACTCCTTGATGATATCATCCTCTACCATCGTGACCATCATCTCCATCACGCCTACCAGGCCTTTCGGAGCTTCCTCCCGGGCATCGTGCTTCCTGTACCATCGGGCAGTCAGAAGGACGAGGAGGACGAGCAGGGCGCTGTTGAACATAAGCCCTGCGACGTTCTTGGTTATGGAGATGTCGAGCGGCCGGACTTCCTCTCCGGAAGGGCCACGCTCGACTATCTTGCCGCTGTATTTCCCGCTTGAGGAGATGTATAGGCCTTCATATGCCCCTTCCTCAAGGTGCTTCGACGAGAAGACGTGCCAGCCGGTGGTCTTGCTGTGTACGATGACGGGCAATGCTATGCTCACCGGATGGCCATTTACGGTGGTGATATGCCACTCGTACGAGTCCCCGACATGACCGAACAGGTATTCGTTCATGTCCAGGTCCTCCGCCCTCGAAGGGACGGAGACCAGGGCCGCAAGCATCACCGCCAGTATGTACCTCAGCCAGCGCATACAGTTATCTCATCGTCAATTATCTCGACGAACCCTCCGCTGATGGGGAGCGTCTCGCGGGCATTGCTGTCCAGGGGATCGTAGCGTACGAGGCCCTTCTGCAGAGAACTGATCAGCGGAGCATGGCCGGGCCAGACCATGAAACGGCCTTTGGTTCCGGGCAGCTCCACTGCAGTGCATTCACAGTTGAGAAGCTCCTTTTCAGGAGAGAGTACTATCAGTTTCATAATACTATGCCTTAGATTCCGCTATGATCCTTTCTCCCTTGGCGATTGCGTCCTCGATGGTTCCGACATTCAGGAATGCCTGCTCAGGCAGGTAGTCCACAGCGCCGTCCATGATCATGTTGAAGCCTTTGATGGTGTCCTCGATCTCGACCATTACTCCGGGCACGCCCGTAAACTCCTCGGCAACGTGGAAAGGCTGCGAGAGGAAACGCTGTACCCGTCGGGCACGGTTGACGGTGAGCTTGTCCGCATCGGAGAGCTCGTCCATGCCGAGGATGGCTATGATGTCCTGGAGTTCCTTGTAGCGCTGGAGGATCTGCTTGACGCGCTGTGCGGTATCATAATGCTCCTTGCCCACGATATTGGGGTCGAGTATGCGTGAGGTGGACTCGAGCGGGTCGACGGCCGGGTAGATACCGAGTTCGGTGATCTTGCGGCTGAGGACGGTCGTAGCGTCCAGATGCGAGAATGTGGTCGCCGGAGCCGGATCGGTAAGGTCATCGGCAGGGACATACACGGCCTGGACGGAAGTGATGGAACCGTTCTTGGTGGAAGTGATGCGCTCCTGCATCTTACCCATCTCGGAGGCCAGCGTCGGCTGGTAGCCCACGGCGGAAGGCATTCGGCCCAGCAGGGCGGACACTTCGGAGCCAGCCTGCGTGAAACGGAAGATATTGTCGATGAAGAAAAGGATGTCCTTCGGGCCCGTGCCCGAGTCGAGGTCACGGAACGACTCGGCGAGGGTAAGGCCCGAAAGGGCGACGGAACTTCTTGCCCCGGGGGGCTCGTTCATCTGGCCGAAGACCATCGACACCTGCGATTTCTTCATTTCCTCCATGTCGATCTTGGAGAGATTCCAGTTGCCTTCCTTCATGCTTTCGAGGAAGGCGGGGCCGGTCTTGATGACGCCCGACTCGATCATTTCGCGCAGGAGGTCATTGCCCTCGCGGGTGCGCTCACCCACGCCTGCGAAAACGGAAAAGCCGTTATGTTTCTTGGCGATATTGTTTATCAATTCCTTGATGAGCACGGTCTTGCCTACGCCTGCTCCGCCGAAGAGGCCGATCTTTCCTCCCTTGAGGTATGGCTCCAGAAGGTCGATGACCTTGATGCCTGTGGAAAGCACTTCCTGCGAAGTGGCAAGGTCCTCGAACTTAGGAGGCTCGCGGTGGATGGGAAGCATGGCCTCGGGGTGAATCTCGCCAAGGCCGTCGATGGTATCGCCTATGACATTCATCACCCTGCCCCGGACCGACTCCCCTGCAGGCATCGAGATCGGGGAGCCCGTGGCGACGGCCTCCACGCCACGGCAAAGGCCGTCAGTGGAGTCCATGGCCACGCAGCGGACGGTATCCTCACCGATGTGCTGCTGGACCTCGACGACGAGGACCTTTCCGTCCGGACGCCGGATATCGAGGCTGTCGTGGATCCGGGGAAGCTCCCGTTCCGCCGTCTCGGCGGGGAATACGAAATGGACATCGACGACCGGGCCGACGATCTGAGAAATATGGCCTGTTGGTACTGACATGCTTTTCCTGGGTTTTCTTATCGTACAAATTTAATCACTTTCTTTTTCTTTGCCAACTGATTTTCCTATATTTGTAAGGAATGTAACACGATAACTATGCAACTCTCAAACCGCGCACAGAAGGTTCCTTCCTCTCCTATCCGGAAACTCGTCCCCTTCGCCGATGAAGCCAAGAAAAAAGGCGTCAAGGTCTACCACCTCAATATCGGCCAGCCGGACATCAAGACACCCTCCGTCGGCCTCGAGGCCGCCCGGAACTACCGGGCTGACGTGCTCGCCTACAGCCATTCCCAAGGCATCGCCCCGCTCCGGAAGAAGATGGCCGAATACTATGACCGTTTCGGAATCCGGCTGGACCCGGACGAGATCATTGTCACGACCGGCGGGTCGGAAGCGCTCCAGTTCGCCTTCCAGGCCGTCCTGGACCCCGGCGACGAACTGATCCTCACCGATCCCTCCTATGCCAACTACCTCTCTTTCGCAACCGCCTGCGGCGCCGTCGTCAAAGCAGTCCATACCTCGATCGACGAAGGGTTCCGCCTTCCTCCCGTGGAACGGTTTGAAGAGCTGATCACCCCGAAGACGCGGGCGATCCTCGTCTGCAACCCGAACAATCCGACCGGCTACCTCTATACCCCCGAGGAGATGCTGCGGATCCGCGATATCGTCCTCAGGCATGGCCTCTTCCTCATCTCCGACGAGGTCTACCGCGAGTTCATCTACAACGGAAAACCCTACCTCTCCGCGATGAACCTCGAGGGACTGGAGGAGCACCTGATCATGGTCGATTCCGTCTCGAAGCGCTATTCCGAGTGCGGGGTCCGCATCGGAACCCTCGTGACCCGCAACAAAGAAATCCGGGCGGCGGTCATGAAATTCGCCCAGGCCCGGCTTTCCCCTCCGATCTACGGTCAGGTCGTCGCCGCCGCTTCCGTCGATACGCCGGCCTCCTATATGGCCGAAGTCTGGGAGGAATACAAGTCCCGCCGCGATTTCATGATCGAGGGACTGAACCGCATCCCGGGGGTCTTCTCCCCGAAACCGGAGGGAGCCTTCTATACCATGGTCCGTCTCCCGGTCGAGGATGCGGAGGAGTTCTGCAAGTGGTGCCTGACCGATTTCTCCTACGAGGGGGCGACCGTCATGATGGCCCCGGGAGCGGGATTCTATTCCCGGCCCGGTGTCGGAAAGGACGAAGTTCGGATGGCCTATGTCCTTAACAAGCAAGACCTGGCGAAGGCGCTCGTCGTCCTCGAAAAGGCCCTGGAACAATATAAAACCGTCAAGAAATGAAAAGAAGAGACTTTCTGAAGAACTCCGCGATCCTCGTCGCGGCCGCTTCGACAAGCGAAATGGCCCATGCGGCGGAAGTCCTCGATCCCGGAAAAGCGAATTCCCAGGATCCCGAAGAGGCCGAAGGGCCGCTCATCACCTCCGCCCCGATGCTCCAGAATTATGCCGAAACCTCGGTAGGCGTCGCCTTCGGGGTCAGTGCGATGGCGAACGGATATGTACTCGTCGGAGAGAAGGAAGACCTTTCCGACGCCCGGAAGTTCCTCTGCGGCGGCTACCGGATGACCGAAATCAGCGACAAGGTCATCCAGGTCCGCGTTACCGGCCTCAAACCCGCCACGAATTATTACTACCGGATCGGCGCCGACCGGATCTCCTATCTCGGCGGCTACAAGATGAAGATCCTCGGGAACGAGGAAGATCCGAGGACGTACCACTTCACGACGGCCGGCAAGAAGAGCAAGGCCCATTTCTGCGTGAT
>JAEEGF011238162.1_pt1 | contig 15534 bp, 9 predicted proteins | sample 9134171 | NCBI WGS metagenome assembly JAEEGF01 (sample SAMN16246542, study PRJNA631951) | gut metagenome | biome: gut microbiome; feature: rumen; material: AP-attached | host: Bos | place: Iran: Karaj | collected 2018-10 | reverse complement strand
GCCAGTTTCGTGCTTAAGGGCCTCTCGTTGGAGGCACCGGAGACGGCTGTTTATAATTACGAAAGTGGGGCAATATTCCTTGGCTCGGAGGCAACCAAGACCTATTCCTTTATTACCAGCGACAAGGAACAAACAGCCCTTACAACCAGCGGCGATATCATTGGTTCGGTCATGGTGCCAACCCGTGAAGGGGTGACACATCACCTTGCGGTGAATTATTCTGTAACCATTGGTAATACCTCCAAGGAATATACGAAAGAGACATATGTTGAACTGAAGGCCGGTTTTGTGAACCAACTCAACATCACCGTGAAGAGTGATAAGCCGATTTTAATCTCTGCATCAGTCAATCCTTGGTTAAATGGAGATACGTTGGAAATCACTTTGCCCAATGACGGAATGACCGACCTTAGTGGTCAGGATGCCAACGGTCGTCGTTATATCGACCTCGGCTTGCCAAGCCGTACACTTTGGGCTGCTTGGAACATCGGTGCCGACAGTCAAGAGAAAGCAGGAGGCTTCTATGCCTGGGGTGAGACCACTACGAAGGATGGTCAATATATTGATAAGACCTATACATGGATTTGTGATTCCGAGGATGATCCATATAGAAGGGGTAGCGGAAAGGATGAACTTGACTTGGCGGATGACGCTGCCTACTTCAATTGGGGCGAGGGTTGGTGTATGCCAAGTTTGGATCAATTTCTGGAGCTTATTAATGAAGAATTTACAACGTGGGCCTACGAAACATTGGGAGATATGCCAGGCGTGAGGTTTACGAGCAAAAAGTTCCCAGAGAATTCCATTTTCCTTCCAGCAGCAGGTGGTAACTCTGGCGATGTTGTTCCTGTCGGCAATGGTGAATACTGGACTCGAAGTCGTTATGAAGGTTCAAGTAGTGAAGGTTATAGTTACAGATTCAGCGTGTCAGACACGGACCCAAGAGCAGGAGGCATGGATAATTCTGTTTTGCGTTCCTTCGGCTTATCTGTTCGTGCGGTCCGTTACTAATGGCGGATGCTAATTTATTGAAAGAAATCAACCTTAAAGATGATTTGACTTATGAAAAGTTTATCTATTTGGGCTTTCGCGGCAGCTGTCCTGTTGACGGGTTGTGCCAACGAAGAGATTACCGAACAACATGATATACAGGGAGAAAACGGACGTAAGGCCATCACCGTTTCGACCTATTTGCCGGGGCATACCCGTGGCTACAATGCTACGCAGGCCGATATCAATAGCTTAACACAGGAGTTGGAGGAGGGCTTCCTCATGACGGCTGTGACGGATGATTCTGTCATCATCGATGCCGCACATTACTTCGTTAATGTTGATACGGTGCCGAATATATGTTTTACAGACGATGGCAGTACTTATACTTGGCCGGACGAGGAGTCGGAGTTGAAGTTCATGGCTCACTATCCACCTTCGGCGGAGATATGCCAACTGAATGTGAAGGACAGGATTCTGACTGCTTCGCCCGGCGGCGAGACGGATGTCATGGTAGCTGACGCCGCATTCACAGCCAACTCCGACGAGGGGCATGTCCAGTTGACGTTCAAGCACCTTTTGGCTCATGCGGTGTTCAATGTGAACAATAGCGAGAAGGTGCCGGGTGCAAAGTTTACCCTCCAGCAAATCTCGTTTGAGGCTCCCAAGACGTTGGAATATGCTTTTGGAAAAGGTACCACGAAGGTGAGTGAGGAATGGAATCCTTACGACTTGGTAGATGGTTCAGAGGGCGTCGGACTTTCTTCTGAGTTTTCCACGATAGGTTCTGTCATGGTGCCTACGGCGGATGACGTGAAGCATACGATTGAGGTGGAATATACTGTCGTCATCAATAATGACGTGGAGCATCCCAGAACCTACAAGAAGTCGGTTGAGGTTGAGTTGAAGGCCGGTTTCGTGAACGTGCTCAACATCACTTTGGCGAGTGACAAGTTGATTATGGTCAAGAGTGTGACGGACCAATGGAACCCCGAAGTGCAGCCTCAGGAAATCACTTTTGAAGAAATGAGGGATTTGAGCGGCGAAGATGGGGCAGGACGTTCCTTTATTGACCTCGGTTTGCCAAGCAGAACGCTTTGGGCGGCTTGGAACGTGGGTGCTATGGATTCGGGAAATAATGGAGCCTGGTTTGCTTGGGGTGAAACTGAAGATAAGTATGATTTCGTGGAAAATTATACTTATCGATGGACTCCGAATGGCGACGATGATCCTTACGGTGCAGGTCAAGGTAAAGAGGTGCTGGATTTAGATGATGATGCCGCTTACGCCAATTGGGAGAGGGAGTGGTGTATGCCAGATTCGGCTCAATTTAAGGAACTCTTTGACGAAAGATATACAACGTGGGAGTACGATATGGTGGGTTGGAAACGTGGCATAAGAATCACGAGTAAAACGTTCCCGGAGAATTCCATTTTCCTCCCGTGTTCCGGAGTCAATGGAAACGTAGCTGCAGAGACTTACGAGGGTCATTATTGGACTCGAAATGTCGATGAATCTGGAACCACGGCTGTTAGCTTGGCCTTCAGTATTGATATTGAAAATGAATCTATAGAATCTATGGGTATTACATCAGACCAGGAGCGTACCACATATCTCTCTGTCCGTGCGGTGCGTTACAGCGAATGATTCCTGCCGCATAAAATGCACTTTAACCCCACAGCTGAAAGGATCGGCTGTGGGGTTTTGTGTGTTTCGTTGTGATGCAAAAAGTCGGTGCGGAAGTAGCTGAAATAGGTGCGAATAGTCAATTCTATGTCATAGCGAGTTAGCAAATTATTGTGGAATGCAACGTGGAACGAACTTTTTTATTTGAAAAATAGGTGAGATACAAATAAATTTAGTATATTTGCGCAATTATAGTAAGGGGCTTGTGCCTCCGTTTGAATAGACAAAATCAATAATTCGTTATATGTCAGAACAAGTAGAAAGTAAGATGTATGCCAACCGTCAGGAGGTCATCGACCGCCTTGCCGAGATTGTCAGCCAAACAACCGAAGAGGTAAAACTTGAGGTGAATTACTTGAAGTCGGTGTACTATAAGTTGCGCCAACAGGAAATTGATGCCCAATTGAAGGAAATCCTGGAGGGCGATGGTGATGCTGCCGACTATGAGTCGAAGCCAGATGAGCTGGAACCACGTCTCAAGGAGTTGCTCGCCGTCCAAAAGGAGGCTCGCGCCGCTATGGTCGAAGCCCGCAACCAGGAGATGGCTGCCAACCTGCAGAAGAAGCAGGAGATCTTGCAGCAGATGGTTGCCATTGCCCAGAATGCCGACAGCGTAGGTCAGAACTACAATGCCTTTGTGGAACTCCAGAAGCAGTTCAAGGAGGTGGGTAATGTTGACCCGAAGGAGCTCAATGCCCTGTGGAGCCAGTATAATATGTTGAACGAGCAGTTCTACGATGCCTTGAAAATCAACAAGGAACTGCGCGACCTGGACTTCAAGAAGAACTTGGAGCGCAAGACGGAACTGTGCGAAGAGGCCGAGAAGTTGGGCGATGCCGGCGACGTGCTGACCGCTTTCCGCCGTTTGCAGGAACTGCATGAGGAGTGGAAGGGCTTGGGTCCTGTCGCTCCAGAACTGCGCGAAGAGATCTGGGCTCGTTTCAAGGCTGCATCTACGGTCATCAACAAGCGCCATCAGGATCACTTCGAGGAAATCAAGGCCAAGGAATCGGCCAACGAGACCGCCAAGGTGGCTCTGTGTGAGCAGATGGAGGCTATCGACCTTACTGCCATCAAGACGATGAAGGAGTGGGACGAGAAGACAACGGCTGTCTTGGGCCTTCAGGAGGAGTGGCGTAAGATTGGTTTTGCCAACAAGAAGGTGAATACCCAGCTCTTCGAGCGTTTCCGCGCTGCCTGTGATGCTTTCTTCAAGGCTAAGACGGCTTTCTACCATGACCTGCATGAAGAGCAGAGTGACAACCTCGCCAAGAAGATTGCCCTGTGCGAGAAGGCCGAGTCGTTGAAGGATAGCACCGAATGGCGCAGCACCTCGGATACATTGATCAAGTTGCAGAAGGAGTGGAAGGCCATTGGCCCTGTCTCGCACAAGCAGAGCAATGTAGTGTGGGAGCGTTTCCGTGCTGCCTGTGACGCTTTCTTCGATGCCAAGGAGAAAGCCGTGGGCGGTGAGAAGGCCGAGGAGATGGCCAACATGGAGAAGAAGCAGGCTGTCATCCAGAAGTTGAACGACTTGAAGAGTGCCGACAATGCCGAACCTCAGCAGGTGCGTGACCTGATGGCGGAGTGGGGCGAAATCGGACATGTGCCTTTCAAGGAGAAGGATAAGTTGTACAATGCCTATAAGGAATTGGTCGATTACTTCTTTGAGCACCTCGACATGAAGGGTCAGAAGGCGCGTATCAACAACTTCCGCGAGAAGGTCAAGGCGGCCGCAAGCCAGGGCAAACCTGTGGCTCAGACCGAGCGCCAGAAGTTGCAGCGTCAGTTGGAGCGCCTGCAGAACGACCTCAAGACCTACGAGAACAACCTCGGCTTCCTCAATGCAAAGTCGAAGGGCGGCAATGGTATGTTGGCCCTGATGGAGCGCAAGAAGCAGGATCTCAAGGCCGAAATTGAGGAATTGGTTGCCAAGATCAATATCTTGGACGAATAATAAATAGACGAGGAGACAGAAGAAAAATGTCTCCTTGTTGTTGAATGTAAACACTTAAAAAGATACAATACAAATGGAGTTAGCAACTCAATATAATCCCGCAGAAGTAGAAGATAAATGGTACCAGTATTGGACCGAGCATAAGGCATTCTCGAGCAAGCCAGATGGCCGCGAGGCATATACCGTGGTCATCCCACCACCGAACGTGACGGGTGTGCTCCACATGGGACATGTGCTCAACGAGACCATCCAGGATATCTTGGTGCGTCGTGCCCGCATGGAGGGTAAGAATGCTTGCTGGGTGCCAGGTACCGACCATGCCTCTATTGCTACCGAGGCTAAGGTCATCAAGCGCCTCAAGGAACAGGGCATCAATAAGAGCGACTTGACTCGTGAGCAGTTCCTGAAGCATGCTTGGGATTGGACCGACGAGCATGGTGGAATCATCTTGAAGCAGTTGCGTAAGTTGGGTTGTTCGTGCGACTGGGATCGTACCTCTTTCACCATGGATGATGTGCGTAGCCGTGCCGTCATCAAGGTGTTCTGCGACCTCTACAAGAAGGGCCTCATCTATCGTGGCCTCCGTATGGTCAACTGGGATCCGGAGCGTCAGACGGCTCTGTCGGACGAGGAGGTTATCTATCACGACGAGCACTCCAAGTTCTATTATCTGCGTTATATGGTGGCAGAGGAGCCTGGCAAGTATGCCATCGTGGCTACTACCCGTCCTGAGACTATCTTCGGCGATGTGGCTGTCTGCATCAACCCGAAGGAGGAGAAGAATCAGTGGCTCAAGGGTAAGCACCTCATCGTGCCTATCGTAGGTCGCCAGATTCCTGTCATCGAGGACCGTTATGTGGAAATCGGCTTCGGTACCGGTTGCCTCAAGGTTACTCCTGCGCACGATGTGAACGACTATATGTTGGGTCAGAAGTACGACCTGCCTGTCTATGATATCTTCACCGCCGATGCTCACGTAGATTTGGCTTGCCTCGAAGCCGAGATGCAGCAGAATTGCCAGAAGTATCAGGGCATGGATCGCTTTGATTGCCGTAAGCAGATTGCCGAGGACCTCAAGGCGGCCGGCCTCTTGGAGAAGATGGAGGACTATGACAACAAGGTGGGTTACTCAGAGCGTACCAATGTACCTATCGAACCACGTCTCTCTCTGCAGTGGTTCATCCGTATGCAGCACTTTGCAGACATTGCTCTGCCTCCTGTCATGAACGATGACATCCAGTTCTATCCTGCAAAATATAAGTCAACTTATCGTAACTGGTTGGAGAACATCAAGGATTGGTGTATCTCACGTCAGCTCTGGTGGGGTCACCGCATTCCTGCTTACTATGATGCCGAGTTGCTCGAAAAGGTCGGTTCGGAGGCTTATCCCGAGGATAAGATTATCGTAGCTCCAACTTTGGAGGAGGCTCAGGCTTTGGCTCCTGGTAAGAAACTGGTTCAGGATGAGGGCGCCCTCGACACCTGGTTCTCAAGCTGGTTGTGGCCTATCTCGCTCTTCGACGGTATCGAGCATCCTGACAACGAGGAGATCAAGTACTATTACCCAACCGCCGACTTGGTAACGGGTCCAGATATTATCTTCTTCTGGGTGGCTCGTATGATCATGGCTGGTTATGAGTATCAGCATGAGATGCCGTTCAAGCATGTTTACTTCACTGGTATCGTGCGCGATAAGTTGGGTCGCAAGATGTCTAAGTCGTTGGGCAACTCTCCTGATCCGCTCGACCTCATCCAGCGTTTTGGCGCCGATGGAGTCCGTATGGGTATGATGCTTTCGGCTCCTGCTGGCAACGATATCCTTTTTGACGATGCTTTGTGTGAGCAGGGCCGTAACTTCAACAACAAGATCTGGAACTCTTTCCGTCTCGTACAGGGTTGGAGCGTAGCTGATGTTGAACAGCCAGAGGCATCGAAGAAAGCTTGCGAGTGGTTCGACGCTAAGTTGGCTCAGGTTGGCTACGAACTTCAAGAGCAGTTCAAGCAGTATCGCCTCAGCGAGGCTCTGATGCTTGTCTATAAGCTCTTCTGGGACGAGTTCTCTGCTTGGTATCTGGAGATTGTCAAGCCTGCATACGGTCAGCCTATCGATCGCGTCACATACGACAAGACCATTTCGTACTTCGATACCTTGCTCAAGATGTTGCATCCATTCATGCCTTTTATTACAGAGGCGTTGTGGCAGGCTATCACCGAGCGTAAAGATGGCGAGAGCATCATGTTCGAGACCTTGCCTAAGTATGTGGCTCCATCGGCCGAGGCGCAGAAGGTTGTCGCCGACTTCGAGGCCATGAAGGAGGTCATCGCCGGCATCCGTACCATCCGCGCTCAGAAGCAGATGAGTCCGAAGGTGGCTGTTGAGCTCCAGTGTGTAGGTGCTAATCCTGTTGAGGCGCTGAATGCCGTTGTTACGAAGTTGGCCAACACTTCTTCTATTAATATAGTAAAGGAGAAGAGCGGCATCTGCGCTTCCTTCTTGGTAGGTACGGTAGAGTTTGCTATTCCTTTGGCCGATTCTATCAATGTAGAGGAGGAGTTGAAGAAACTCGAGGCCGACTTGAAGTACAACGAAGGATTCCTCCAGAGCGTACTCAAGAAACTCAGCAATGAGAAGTTCGTCAATGGTGCACCAGCGGCTGTCGTCGAGAACGAGAGAAAGAAGCAAGCTGATGCAGAATCGAAGATTGAGACAATCAAGCAGGCGATAGCCGCTTTGAAGGCGTAAACATTGTTATTTGCAATCTATATTTGACAAATGGCGCTCATAAGGGCGCCATTTGTTGTATGTAAAGTAAAATTTTCCACCTAAAATTGCATTGCTTGAAAAATCTTCCTATCTTTGCACCCGCAAAACCAAAACGGGGGATTAGCTCAGCTGGCTAGAGCGCTTGCATGGCATGCAAGAGGTCATCGGTTCGATTCCGATATTCTCCACAAAAATGTTGCCGCTTTAGCTCAGTGGTAGAGCGCATCCTTGGTAAGGATGAGGTCTCGAGTTCAACTCTCGAAAGCGGCTCTTTTTTTGCTGTATGGTGTAAAGGTAGCACGCGAGATTCTGGTTCTCTCAGTCTGGGTTCGAATCCTGGTACAGCAACGATTTCAAGCAGCAGAGTCATTTGGATTCTGTTGCTTTTTGTTTGCTTCCTATGGCGCTGCTTTTCCGTCGTGTACAGCCGCTGTGTCGGCCAAAGGTAAGGGGACTAAGGAATCGGGTTTTTGGATGCCCATTTTTGGGTAGAGCGCTTCTCCTGACATCGGGAAGACTTTGTCCATCAGAGCGCGTTTCCTGTCGGCGGCTTCACGTGCCTTACGGAGTTTGATTTCCTGAGGACGGATGTATTTGGCCAGGGCATTGACGTCGAAACCACCTACCGAGCAGCCATTCAGCGTGGTGTGTGTGTCCTTGTAGTAGTACCCATTCTCTCCATTATGATTGCGTCCGTTATATTTCTTCCAGTCGATATAGGGAATCGGGGTAGGAGTGAAGGGTTGCAAGTCTCGCAAATAGATTTTGAAAGCCACATATTCGCGCGTATATTTCGTCGTGTCGCGTTTTTGTTCGGGCAAGTTGGTCTTGCCTACCCATTCGTGAAGTTGTTCGACGGTGAGGTCGCTGGGCTTTTTCAGTTCTGCTTCCAATGGAGGGAAAGAAAACGTGGCATCCAACTCCTTCAGGAAGTCCTTGGAGATATGAATCTCCTCCTTGACATGCTTGGTGGTGTCGGCCTGGGCATGAAGGGAGAATAGGTTGATGGCCAAGAGGCTTGCTGATAGGAGTCGTTTCATTGCATCTTTTTGAAAAACGATGCAAAGGTACAGCGCGATAGCTCTTGTCCCAAATTCTATAACATTATTTAATTGTATTGCAATAATTATTAACGCTTGGCGGGAGGCGTGAAAGGTATGTTAACACTTCGGCCAATAAAAAGGTTGCTGGTACCCGACTGCAATCAATTACCAACAACCCGCACCAGAGTTCAGAAACGTATCACTATGATGCTGAAAGAAAAATCTATGTCGTAAGCATGAACCAAAGAGTGCAAGTTTCGTTCCCTTCGGCAGATGCCTTCGTTTGCAAAGGTAGTTAACTTTTTTCAAGTGACCAAGCTGTTGCCCAAGTTATGATGTTTCCATCCGTTTTGTGTATTGCAAATGGCAACTCGATAAACCAAAAGCAGATATATATGGTCCGATGAAGTCTGTATTGGCGACTTTCTTCTTGGCAATTGGGAGGTAAAAGACAGGTTTTGAGTGAATTTGATAAAAAAACTAATCCATTAGTTGCAATTTATGAAAAATTTTTGTATCTTTGCCCCGTTCAAATAATTATGAAAACTGTCTGCCCATCGGGTACAGTAAAATACATCTCATTAGTCCAGATTAATTCTAAATAATCATACGTTATGAAGAAAATTCTTATTGATTTCTTGATTGCCCTTGCAGTAACCGGTTTCGGTATCCTACTTTGTATCGGTTTCCAGAAACTTACCAAACCAACTGTTGACACCCCACAGGGTACGCAACTCGAAACAGTTGACGAAATCAGCCATACAGCCAACAATGTTGAAAACGAAATCTTCGAAGAGTGGGTAGTTAAGAAGTTCGACTTCGAGCGTCCCAACCTCTCTTTGCTTGAGCACAATACCGGTGATGACCGTGAGGCTTGCAACTTGTTGATCGAGATGTCCACCGACAATGCCATTTCTTACAATGTAGCCGTCGAGTGTATCTGGCGTAAGGAGATTTCCAAGAAGGGTCTCTACTGGGCAACCGAATCGACCATCAAGAAGTATATGGCATCGGCTGACGAGGATGACGCCAAGATTTTCCTCGTATTCGGTTTGGGCGGTTCTCCTGACTCTCCAAAGTCGTTGCACATCGTTCCAATCAAGTTCGTTCACCAGCGCACCCTCTCTACCGCCGACCTTTCTAACTTCGAGAGCCAGACAACTCATGGTATCTTCGAGTACGAGGTTCCTGCACACCGCTTGGTGCTGAGATAATTGATTTCTCCCAATATGATATAAAAAGTGGGGCTGTCCAACAAGACAGTCCCACTTCTTTTTTTTTGCAGTTTCGTGCGCTTTAGTTCGTCGTGCCCTCCTTCGGTTGGTTAGTTGTTCCTTCCTTCGGTTGGTTCGTCGCACCTTCCTTCGGTTGGTTCGTCGTACCCTCCTTCGGTTGGTTAGTTGTTCCTTCCTTCGGTTGGTTCGTCGCACCTTCCTTCGGTTGCTTCGTCGCACCCTCCTTCGGTTGATTCGTCGTACCCTCCTTTGGTTCATTGGCCGATATTATCCTCGGAAGATGGTGTAGGCAACGTAGCCGACATAGAGCAGGAGCAGGACGACGCCCTCCCAACGTTCCAGGACGCGCTTGGTGCTCATGAAGAACCAAAGCAGTAAGCTCAACCCAATCATGAAGAGATAGTCGAACTCGAAGCCCACTTTAGATTCGTGGATAGGGAAGATGGCCGATGAAACGCCAATGACGCACAAGATATTGAAGGTGACAGAGCCGATGATGTTGCCGACGGCCATGTCTGTCTCTCCTTTCTTGGCTGCCATGACCGAGGCAAAGAGTTCGGGCAGAGAGGTGCCCACGGCTACAATGGTGAGTCCAATCAGTCGGTCGGAGACACCCAGTTGGACGGCGATGTCGGAGGCTCCTTGCACCAACAGGTTGGCACCGAAGACCAATGCGGCAAAGGAGCCAAGCACAATCAGTATGGCAGCCCAAAGGGGTTTCTCGTTGACGGGTTCTTCGACCTCTTCTGCTTGTTGGGTTGCCTTGCGCGAACGACGTATCTGCCACGAGGTGAAGAAGATAAGCAGGGCGAACAGGGCCATGCCAAAGAGGCGTTCGATTTCGCCGCTCATGGCTATGCCGACAAAGAGGATGATGCTCAATATCATGAACGGCAGTTCGATGCGCATGGTGCTACGTGAAGTGGGTAGCGGGCACAGCAATGCCGAAGCACCCAGTATGAGGGCGATGTTGCCGATGTTGCTGCCAACGACGTTGCCGATGGCGATGCCCGGATTGTGGGCCAATGCCGCTTGCGCCGACACCAGCAGTTCAGGCATGGAGGTGCCGAACCCGATGACGGTCAATCCGATGACCATCTTGCTCAACTTCGCCTTGTGGGCAATGACCACGGCGCCGTTGATCAGATAATCGCCTCCTTTGATCAATAGGAGGAAACCAATCAGGATATAGACAATGTTCAGAAGCATACGGGGGAGGGGCGGTTAAGGGTTATGGTTTAAGGGTTAAGGGGTTGGCAATATCAATCAATAATGGCTCTCCTCAATACTTAGCCAATAATAAACGTAAAGACCTGGCGAGGCAATCCCGCCAGGCCTTTATATATTAAGGGCGATCCTCTTACTTGATGATGCCGTCACGACGCATCAGAGCATCGATGGATGGGTCGGCACCCTTGAACTGGCGGTAGAGTTCGGCAGGATCAACTGTGTCGCCCGACTCCAGCAAATGGCGGAAGCGCTTGGCGGTTTCGGGGTTGTCCAATCCCTCTTTCTCGAAGACGGCGAAGGCATCGGCGTCCAATACCTCGGCCCACTTATATCCGTAGTAACCAGCAGCATAGCCGCCCGAGAAGATGTGTGTGAACGAGGTGCAGACCATCGTTCCCTCCACGGGGCTCAGTAAGGTGGTAGGAGCAGTAGCCTCCTTCTCGAACTTCTCGATGTTGGCCAACTGTGGGAAGCGCTCAGCAGGATTCTCGACGACTGAGAGGTCGAACGGCTTGTTGCTGTTGGCGCCCAAGGTGTGGAACTTCATGTCCAACATACCGAACGAGAGCTGACGCAAGCAAGCATAACCGGCCTGGAAGGTCTCGGCTGCATGGAGGCGGTCGATGAGCTCCTGTGGCATGGCTTCACCCGACTGCCAGTTCTTGGCGAAGGTGTCGAGGAACTCCTTCTTGCCCAGGAAGTTCTCGTTGAACTGCGATGGCAACTCCACGAAGTCGCGTGCTACGCTGGTGCCGCTCTGTGAAGGATAGTGGCAACGCGTCAACAGACCGTGCAGCGAGTGTCCGAACTCGTGCAGGAAGGTCTCGGCCTCGTCGTAGGTGAGGAGCGAAGGGGTATAATCCTTGTCTCCAGGATTGCCGATTGGCTTGCTGAACGACATGACAATCTGTACGATAGGACGGATGTCCTCGCCGTTCTGGTCAATCTTCTGGTCGCGGAATTCGGTCATCCAGGCACCAGGGCGCTTGGTGGCACGAGGGAAGAAGTCGGTGTAGAGCAGACCGATGAAGGTCGAGTCGCCCTCCGTGTGGTTCCATACCTCGAAGCACTCCACGTCCTTGTCATAGACAGGCACGTCAATCTTGTTGAAGGTCACGCCGTACAAACGGGTGGCCAATCCGAAGACGCCTTTCTTGACATTCTCCAGGGCGAAGTAGGGTTTGATCTGCTCGTCGTTGAAGTTGTATTTTGCCGTCTTGAGTTTCTCGCAATAGTAGCTGTAGTCCCAAGGCTTCAGGTCGTTGACACCATCTTTCTTGGCCAGGTCGGCCACCTCCTTGACATCCTTCTCGGCAGTTGGACGATAGGCCTCAAGCAACTGACCCAGCAGGTTGTTGACGGCAGCGGGGGTCTTGGCCATCTTGTTGGTCAATTGCAGGTCAGCAAAGGACTCAAAACCAAGCAGGTCGGCTTTCTCCTGACGCAACAGGGCAATGCGGCGCAATACGTCGGTATTGTCATACTGGCCACTGGTGCAGCGGCTGTTGTATGCCTTGTAGAGCATCTCGCGCAGGTCACGACGTGCGCTGTATTGCATGAATGGACGATAGGAAGGAGCCAACAGCGTGAGCTTGTAGCCGTTGCCCTTCAACGTCTCGCGGAAGAAGTCGGGCAGACCCTCCAAATCCTTCTCTGGGTCGAGCTGATAGCTCCATTCGCCCGTGGCCTTCTGTACGTTCTGACCATAGGCCAAAGTGAGGCTGTCCATCTCGCTCTGTACTTTGCGCCAACGTTCGCGGGCCTCGCCTTGCAGGGTGGCACCTGCCTTGAGATAACCGTCGTAACGACGTTTCAGCAGTCGCTGCTGCTCGGTGGTCAGTCCCTCGAAGTTCTTGGCATTATATTCGTCCCATACGCTCTTCACGCGCTGGAAGAGCTTCTCGTTCAACGAGATGTTGAGGCTATGCTCGCTCAGGATGGGCTGCATCTCCTCGGCCAGGGCCAACATGTCGTCTGTGCCGTTGCATTCCACGATGTTGTATGCCACGCCCAAGACCTTACCCAACAAGTCCCCTGTATATTCCAGCGCCTCGATGGTGTTCTGGAACGTAGGTTTCTCGGGGTTGTTGACAATGGCGGCAATCTCCTGGTCCTCCAGCTCGATGCCTTTCAGCACGGCTGGCTTGTAGTGCTCGGTCTTGATTTTGTCGAAGGGGATAGCTCCGTGGTTGTCACTCCAATTCTCGAAGAAAGGGTTGTTCATACTACTGTCATTGTTTTTGCATCCGCTCACCAAAGCGAGTGCGATTACTGCAAATGTGAGATTAAGTCTGTGCATTTTACTTTGTTCTGTTCACCGGTTAACATATTCTTGAGGGTCACCTCGCCATTCGCCATTTCGTCGCCACCAATCACGGCCACGAACGGAATCTGCTTCTGGTTGGCATAACCCATTTGTTTTTTCATCTTGGCACCAGCCTCGGGGTAGATCTCGGCACGGATGCCGGCTTTGCGTACCTGACCCAACAGGGGCAGGGCATAGTCCATTTCGGCCTCTCCGAAGGTGACAAAGAGCAACTGTGTGGCCTGCAATGTCTCCTGTGGGTAGAGCTCCAACTGGTTGAGTACGTCGTAGATACGGTCGGCACCGAACGAGATGCCCACGCCGCTCATGCCCGGCATGCCGAACACGCCCGTCAGGTTGTCGTAACGGCCACCGCCTGTGATGGAACCAATCTCTACGTCCAATGCCTTCACCTCGAAGATGGCTCCGGTATAGTAGTTCAAACCACGAGCCAGGGTGAGGTCGATGTCCAACTGGGCGTTCAAGGTCGAAATCTGCTGAACCTTCTGGAGTATCCATTCCAACTCCTCGACACCCTTCACGCCCACTTCGGACGATGCCAGGGCGGCCTTGATGGTTGCCAACTTCTCCTCGTTCTTGCCCTCCAACTTGATGATGGGCTGGAGCTTGGCAATCTGCTCCTCGCTCAATCCCTTTTCGCGGAGTTCGGCATTGACGTTGTCCAATCCAATCTTGTCCAACTTATCGATGGCCACGGTGATGTCCACCAGCAGTTCGGGGGCACCGATCACCTCAGCAATACCGGCCAGGATCTTGCGGTTGTTCATCTTGATGGCCACGCGGATGCCGAAGCGGCGGAACACCTCGTCGATGATCTGGATGAGTTCCACCTCGTTCAGCAGGCTGTCGCTGCCCACCACGTCGGCGTCGCATTGGAAGAACTCACGGTAGCGACCCTTCTGAGGGCGGTCGGCACGCCATACGGGTTGAATCTGGTAGCGCTTGAAGGGGAAGCACAACTCCTCCTTATGCAGCGTCACGAAACGGGCAAATGGCACGGTCAAGTCATAGCGCAGACCCTTCTCGCAGATGCGTGCAGCCAACTTGGCAGTGCCGTCAGGTTTGCCGTCTGCGTTGACCAACTCCTCCTGCTTCACATCGGCCAGGAAATTGCCGGAGTCCAGGATCTTGAAGAGCAGTTTGTCGCCCTCCTCACCATATTTACCCATCAGGGTCGAGAGGTTCTCCATCGATGGCGTCTCAATCTGCTGATAGCCATACAGGGCATAGACCTCCTTGATTGTGTTGAATATATAATTGCGCTTGGCCATTTCGATAGGACCGAAGTCGCGCGTTCCCTTTGGAATACTTGGTTTAACTTGCTGTGCCATTTTTGACTTTTTATATTGAATTAGGCGCAAATTTAATAAATTCTTGGCATATAGAAAAATATTTTTACATTTTTTATGTCGAGTTGCTCCCAAACCTCGTTTTCAAGTCCCCTCTTTCCCTGCAATTGTAATCCTGTGTTGCAATTTTGTATCCTATATCTTCGGTTACCCTTCGGTCGTCCTTCGGAATCCGTTCGGAGTCACATCTCTTCTTCCTGTCACCGATTTGGAATGATTGTAATGCCACCTCTCCACTGCCATTTTTCCGAATTTCTTTACTTTTTGCCCTTAATGTATTGCAACATTGCAAATTAGTTCGTATCTTTGCCGGCGAAAAGAAAACTTTATTCATTCAAGAGGAATATTCTTCAATCCTAAATAAATAGTTACTATGAATCACAATCATTACTCTTTTGGGCTCACAGCCTTATTGATGTTCATTTGTCAATCGCTTCCTGCTCACGATTTTAAAGTGGATGGCATCTATTATACCTATTTGTCACAGTCGGACAAGACGGTGGCCGTTTCCAGCAAGTACCCCGAATACTTTGAATATTCCAAAAGAGACTATTCAGGAAATGTCGTCATTCCGCCAACTGTCACATACCAAGGGATGACTTACAGCGTGACGAGCATCGGCGATAATGCTTTTAGAAACTGCACAGAATTGACGAGTATCGAAATACCAAACAGCGTGACGAGCATCGGCTGTATAGCTTTCTCATACTGTATTTAGAGCCTTATAAACTACTATGAATAACACAAAACAATCAAATATAAAACACTGTAACACAACGACTTCTAATTTTTAACACTTCGTGAGCTGTTTTTGGTCGCTTCGGAAATTCCCATTATTTTTGCAACGTATTTCTACCGCAGGGAATTTACGAGGCTTTATTTTTGCAACATCGTGGAGAAAGTTGACAATGGTTGACGATGGATTACAATGGTTGACAGATTTCCGAGCATCGT
>JAEEGF012302520.1_pt1 | contig 15536 bp, 7 predicted proteins | sample 9134171 | NCBI WGS metagenome assembly JAEEGF01 (sample SAMN16246542, study PRJNA631951) | gut metagenome | biome: gut microbiome; feature: rumen; material: AP-attached | host: Bos | place: Iran: Karaj | collected 2018-10 | reverse complement strand
TTTCTCGTCCGTGACCACCAACGGCGGTAACGTCCTCAACACCGGTTGGGAGTTCGACCTCGGCTGGAGGGACCACATCGGCGACCTCAACTACAGCATCAGCGCGAACTTCTCGACCCTGCACAACGAGGTCCTCTCGCTCGCCGAGGGTTCCACTCCTTCCCGCAGGACCGACGCCAGCTCCTCCAACTATCCTATCGAAACCGTGTTCGACGTGGGTTACCCGATCTGGTATCTTAATGGATACGAGTATGAGGGCATCGCCTCCGACGGCAAGCCCATCCTCAAGGACAACAACGGTGACGGTGAGATCAGCTCCGCCGATATGGTCTATCTCGGCCAGACCACCCCGAAGTACACCTTCGGTCTGAACATCAATATCGACTACAAGGGCTTCGACTTCGCCCTGTACGGCTCCGGCGTGGCGGGCAACGTCCTCATGCCTATCTTCCACCGTACCGGCTTCAAGAACAACCTGAAGTACTACCTCGAGGCCTACGAGAGCGGCAAGTATCCGAAGCCGTCCGAGACCGTCGGTTACTATCCTTTCTGGTCTTCGACCGCCAACATGTTCAAGGGCGACTACTTCCGCATCAAGCAGATGCAGTTCGGTTACACCTTCCCGAGCAGGCTTACCAAGAAGGTCGCCATCAGCAACCTCCGCTGCTTCGTGTCGCTCGACGACTACTTCACCTTCTCCAAGTATCCGGGACTCGATCCTGAGACCGCTTCCATGAACAACTCCACCGGTGCAGGCCTCGACTTCGGTTCGTATCCTACGATGCAGAAGATTCTCCTTGGTGTCAATATCACGTTCTAATCATGATTCATGCAATGAAAAAGATCATACTCCCTATACTTTTAGTGTTCTCGCTCATCGCAGTCTCCTGCGAGTCGAAGCTTGAGATCCCCCAGAAGGGTACCGTCAGCACCCTGGACTTCTATTCCTCCGATGCTGATGCCGAAGCGGCGCTCAACAACATCTACGCGAGCTTCATCAGCATTGCATCCGCCAACGGTATCAACAACCCCGAGCTGATGCTGCTCAACTACTCTTCGGACGACATCCTCGCGGCCGGCGGCAACATCGACGACCACGAGCCTTTCCGCTGGTTCTGCGAGTTCAGGTACGACGAGACCATGGACGTCCTCAGGACCTGCTACGACCGCTATGTCTCCTGTATCTACGCCTGCAACCTCGTGATCTCCAACTTCACGACCGAGAACCGCAACGGAGACGCCCCCAAGTGGGAGAGCACCTACACCAAGCAGTGCGTTGCCCAGGCCCGCGTCATGCGCGCATACGTCCATATGATGATGGCCATCATCTGGAACCGTCCCGCCATCATCGACCGTCTGCTTGAGCCCGATGAGCTCCCGATCCAGGCCGAAAGCCAGTCCGCCATCTTCAAGTGGGTCATCTCCGAGTGCGAGAAGGCCATCGCCTCCGGCTCCCTGCCCAAGCGCAACGGACCCAACGACAAGAACGGCACTGCCATCATGACCGTCGGATTCGCCCAGTTCACTGCCGGCAAGGCCGCCGTGTTCGACAATGACATGGCCACCGCCCGCAAGTACCTCGGCGACCTCATCGCCTCCGGCAACTACAAGCTCACCCCCACCGAGGAGTACTGGACCATCTTCCACATCGCCGGCGACGGCAACTGCGAGAAGATCTTCGCCCCCAACTACATCTACGACCCCAACCTCTCGGGAAATACACAGCGCGGCCGCTGGATGGTCAATGACGTCCTCTGCTGGCGTACCGACCACCTCGCTTCCGTACCTCTCTGCACCCCTTGCGCAGGATGGAACGGCGGCGCCATCCAGGAGGACTTCGCCAAGAAGTTCCTGGAGCATGACGGCGACTCGCCTCGCCGCAAGGCCTGCTTCATCACCGAGGACGAGTGGCTCTACGACATGGAGTGGAACTCCGACCTGAACGACGCCTCCCTCGAGGAGAAGAAGGCCGACCCCAAGCGCGGTATCTCCGACGTGACCGGCGTGTACAGCCACGGCCCTTACTTCGAGTGGAAGATGATGTCCTATGCCAAGCCGTCGAGGATCCTCACCGGTGGCAAGGAGTATCCCAGGGATAACGTCCAGGCTGTTGCCGGCGGCGCCTCCAACCAGTCCAACTTCCAGGTGGCCCGCTACGCCGAGGCTCTCCTCCTCTACGCCGAGGCCTGCATCGATTCCGGTGACGAGGCCAAGGGTCTTGCCGCCCTCAACCAGGTCCAGGAGCGTTCCGGATCCGGCAAGATCAGCAGCAAGCTCACCTTCCAGGACGTGATGGAAGAGAAGCAGTATGAGATGTGGTGGGAAGGCTGCCGTTTCCCTGACCTCGTCCGTTGGGACAACCTCGGAAAGGTCGACATGAAGGCCATCTTCAACACCAGCTGGGGCGGCAAGGGCATCCACAAGGAGGTCCCTACCGTATTCGACGAGTTCTTCGTGGAAGGCAAGCCCGGATATCAGAAGTACCACAAGCTTTACGAGACTTACTCCTCCGTGAAGTACAACGACTTCTCCGACAAGTACAAATACTTCCCGTTCCCTCGCAACAGGAAGGCCGTCAACAAGTTCAAGGACGTCCTGGGCTGGGAGTACCTCAATACTGCCGAATAGTGTGAAGGGATAACATCATGATCGGACCGTATGGCCCGAGTCTTTGGGAGGCATCTTTGCGATGCCTCCCTTTTTGTAAACATTTCGCCGCATTCTTAAACAATTTGAGGAATTAGTTTGGTAAAATGGGGAGTTTTGTATAAATTTGCTCGTCTTGTTTGCGGATTTTTGCCCGTCATAACGGGACAATGATAACTAAACTAACTTTAACCATTAGTTTTATGAACAAACTCCTTATTCAGAAGGTGGCGGCATTTCTTGTCGCTGCTTGCTTGATGAGCATCGGCGCGTTCGCGCAGAATCGCTCTATTTCCGGAACCGTCGTTGACGGGAGCGGAGCTCCTGTGATTGGTGCGACAGTGATGGTGGTTGGCAACAACTCCATCGGTACTGTGACCAACGCCGACGGCGCTTTCTCTCTTTCGGTCCCTGCAGGAGCCAACATCGCAGTGTCCTGCATCGGCTATGCCACCCAGACTGTTCCCGTCGGGAACCAGACTATCTTCAATTTCATCCTCGAAGAGGATACCGAGTTCCTTGAAGAGACCGTCGTCATCGGTTATGGTGTGCAGCGCAAGAGCGACCTCACCGGCGCCGTGGCTTCCGTAAATGAAGCGGATTTCACCAACCGTTCGACTTCCGACGCAGCCAGCGCCCTTATGGGTAAGGCCGCCGGTGTCCAGATCCTCACCTCCTCCGGTGCTCCTGGTTCGGGTTCTTCGATCCGCGTCCGCGGTTACTCCTCGAACTCCGGAAACCTCGGACCCCTCCTCATCGTCGATGGTCTGAAGGTCGACAACATCCAGTACCTCGATCCTGAAATGATCGAGTCCATGGAGATCCTGAAGGATGCTGCTTCCGCCGCCATCTATGGTGCCGAGGCTGGTAACGGTGTCGTTCTCATCACCACCAAGACCGGAAAGGGCTCCCGTGACGGCCGCGTGTTCTACAACGCTCAGTTCTCCCTTTCCACCCTCGCTCATCCCCTCGACGTGATGAACGCTGAGGAGTACATCGCTTTCGGTAAGGATTATGGCTGGCTCTCCGATGCCATGCTGCAGTCCATCAATTACAACGGCGCCGACATCGACTGGGGCAGCGAGGTCTTCGAGCCCACTTGGAACTCCCGTCACACCGTCGGTTTCCAAGGCGGCAACGACCGTGGCAACCTCTTCATCTCGATCAACAACGTTGACGACAACGGTATTTTCGCCGGTGACAAGGATACTTACAAGCGTCTTTCCGTCCAGGTGAACGCCGACTACAAGATCAAGCCTTGGCTGACCGTGAGCACCAACAACTCCATCGAGAAGTGGAGCACGCACGCTGTCTCCCAGCACTCCGACAATGGTTCCGCCCTCCTGGCCGCCATCACTTCTTCTCCTCTGGAGGCCCCTCGCGGCACTTACGATGAGCTTACCCTCGATATGCAGGCTGCCATCGCCAGCGGTACCAAGGTCCTCAAGGATCCTGAGACCGGTCTCTACTGGACTGTCTCCCGTCTGGGTGAGACCCAGGGAGGTAGCCCGTTCGTCCGTCGCGACGTCGACAACTCCACCAGCGGCGGTATCAACATCCGCGGAACCCTGTCCGCCAACCTTACTCCTTTCAAGGGCATGGTGGTCACTTCGCGCTTCGGCTACCGTATCAACCAGAGCAACAGCCACAGCTTCACCGAGCCTTACTACTGCTCTCCTTTCATCAATGCTACCCTTTACAGCATCTCCGCAGGCAACAGCACCGGTCACTACTATCAGTGGGAGAACTTCGCCAACTACAACACGACGATAGCCCGCAAGCACTCCCTTGGCCTGATGGCCGGTATGTCCTATATCGAGAGCAACAACGACAATATCAGCACCAGCGCCTCCGGCGCCGACATCCTCACCGGCTATGAGCCTAACTTCCAGTATATGAGCTACCTGCTCTCCGGTGACGGTGTGACCAAGTCCATCAGCAACGCTCCCGGACAGTCCACGAGCATCTCCTACTTCGGCCGTCTGACCTACAGCTATGACAACCGCTATAGCTTCCAGGCCAACTTCCGCGCCGATGCTTTCGACTCCTCGAAGCTCTCCAAGCAGGCCCGCTGGGGTTACTTCCCGTCCTTCTCGGCCGGTTGGACCATCAGCAACGAGCCTTTCTTCCGTGACAACGTGAACCGCGACAGGTTCAACTTCCTGAAGCTCCGCGCTTCCTGGGGACGCAACGGTAACATCAACGTGCTTAGGGGTTATCCTTATGCCACTACCATCAACTACAGCAGCACCTGGTATCAGTGGGATGTCGACAGCCCGGCTCTTTCCTATGGTTCCGCTCCGAACGGACTTGCCAATCCTAACCTGAAGTGGGAGACCTCCGAGCAGATCGACCTCGGTCTCGACGCCCGTTTCCTGAACAACAGGCTGAGCCTCGGCGTCGACTGGTACAAGAAGACCACTGAGGACCTCCTTGTCAACGTCAGCCTTTCTTCCGCTCTCGGTGTCTCTTCGACCACTATGAATGCCGGTTCCGTGGAGAACAAGGGTCTTGAAGTCGAACTTACCTGGAAAGACACTGTCGGTGATTTCAGCTACAGCGTGTCCGGAAACTTCTCCACCCTCAAGAACAAGGTGACTTACCTTGATCCTACTCTCTCCCGTATCGGCGGTACCGTTCCTCAGGGTTCCCGTTTCGGAACCTATTTCGAGGTCGGCTATCCCGTATGGTATATGAGAGGACTCAAGGGCACCGGCGTCGACCCTTCGACCGGCGAGCCTGAGTTCGAGGATATCGACAACAACGGTGTCATCGATACCGACGACTTCCAGATGATCGGTCTCGGTATTCCTGACTTTACCTATGGTATGACCGTGAACCTTGCCTGGAAGAACTTCGACATGGTTATCTTCGGAAACGGTGTTTCAGGAAACGAGATCTTCCCTTCGTCCTGGCGTACCGACCGTCCCCACTGTAATACCTACAGCTGGTATTGGAACAACTCTTGGAAGAAGTCCGGTGACAACGCCAAGTTCCCTGGAACTACCTATTGGAATCAGGATACCTTCTCGTCCACATTCAACCTGTTCAACGGCTCTTACTTCAAGATCAAGCAGATCCAGCTTGGCTACACCCTGCCTAAGAACATAGTCAACAAGATCGCGATCAGCAATCTCCGCGTCTATGCTTCCCTCGAAAACTTCTTCTGCTTCACTTCCTATCCCGGCCTCGACCCCGAGACCGCTACCAACAACTCGGCTTCCGGTATCGGAGTCGATATGGGTACCTTCCCGACTGCGAAGCAGTTCATCCTTGGTGTCAACCTTTCTTTCTAAACTAAAACAGACACATATCATATGAAAAAGATATTGATTCCTCTTGCTATCTGTGGTCTTTTCCTTGTGAGCTGTAACCAGGACCGCCTGGACATCCCTCAGAAGGGTGTCATCTCTATGGACAACTTCTATCAGACCGATGAAGATGCCGAGCAGGCCCTTGTGAACGCTTACTCCCAGATGGCGATGAACTACATGACCCCTCGCTACAACGACAACTGGGTCATCTCCTTGTGGAACTATATGGGTGACGATATGATCGCGGCCGGTAACAACAAGGCCGACAACATCGCCCAGAATGAGCTCCAGTCCTTCCGCTATCTGACTACCAACGGTATCATGGGCAGTGCATACCGTGGCTGCTATGCCGCCATCTATGCCGCCAACCTTGCCATCGACCACTTCAAGGACGGTCTGCCCGAAGGCGGACAGACTGCTACCACCCAGCGTGTCGTCGCTGAGGCAAAAGTCCTCCGTGCTCTCTCTTACCTGTACCTGGCTATCGGTTGGGGAACTCCTCCTATCGTGGACCACGTGCTCGACGCTTCCGAGAAGCCCGGCAATGCGGAGTCTCAGGCAGCTGTCCTCGATTTCATCGTCAAGGACTGCAAGGATGCCCTTCCTTACATCGAGGACCGCAAGGGCCCGAACGACAAGAACGGCGCCGTCAAGGTTACCAAGGGTCTGGCTTACACCATCATGGGCAAGGCTCTCCTTTGGAAGAAGGACTATGCGGGTGCCCAGGATGCTCTCGCCCAGGTGATCAACTCCGGCAACTATGCCCTCGTCCCTTCCGAGCAGCTCGAGGATTGCTTCCACCTCAAGGGTGACGGCAATTCCGAGAAGGTGTTCGAGCTGAACCTCGTGTTCGACTCCTCCATCAGCGGCTACAACAACCACGCAGGCGCCAATATGCCTTGGCTGTGGAACTGGAGAAACGACAAGATGATCCTTCCCAACGGTGTTGGTTCCGAGGTCTATAAGACCGGTTGGGGTGAGTGCAACCCTAGCCAGAAGTTCATCGACAAGCTCATCGAGAACGACGGTATGGACTCCTATCGCCGCAAGGATTGGGTCAAGACCTATGACGAAGTCCTCTATGAAATGCCTTACACTTCCGACGGCGACGCTCCTGTGATGGGTAAGACTGCCTTCAAGGAGTCCGATCCTAAGAGAGGTGTCAACAGCACTTCCGGACTTTACGGCCATATCGGCTGGTTCATGTGGAAGGTGAATATCCGCAGGAGCGACCTGTCCAACAACAACCGTACGATGATGAACACCCGTATCTTCCGTTATACTGAGGTCCTCTTCATGTATATGGAGTGCGCAGTTCAGACCGGTAAGGACAAGGACAAGGCTCTCCAGTATCTGAACGATATCCAGAGGAGGGCAGGTGCGAAGCATATCTCCACCGAGCTCACCATGGACGAGATCAAGAACGAGAAGTTCCTGGAGTGCTGGCTTGAAGGCCTCCGCTTCCTCGACCTGGTCCGCTGGGGCGACATCGACGAACTCGCCAACAACGGTAAGAGCTTCCCTAACTTCTGCGACAAGTTCTTCACCGAGGGCGCTGCCAAGCACGAGGGCTATGTGGACTACAGCGATGCCGACTGGTGCATCAAGCTCTATCCTAACCTCGGCTTCCAGAGGGGCAAGCATGAGCTCTTCCCGTTCCCTTACTCCGAGACTTCCGTCAACGAGAACATCGTCCAGAACCCCGGTTGGGAATAGTATCCCGATCCTGAACTATAATGAAACGGAGCGTTGCATTCAATGCAACGCTCTGCTTTTTTAAAGTAATTGGTCTATTCTTTACAAATATATACTGTGCGCTCTGTAGCAAAAATGTAAATTATGAGTTAAATTTGTATGTATTGGAACCGAATAGTATCAACACTAATAATATTCACCTATGAGAGTTTTGAGAATTGCCGTTCTGGCATCCGTTTCCGCTGCTATGCTTTTCTCCTGCAAGCAGCAGCCCGCACCTGATTGCACCCCCGTAAAGAAAGAGATCCAGCCCGTCGAGCAGGCGCCTCGCGCCGATCCCGGACAGAACAATTTCGGAGGCACCATCTCCGCCGCCCCGCGCGACACCACCGGCATGGCCGAGCGTATGCGCCGTATGCGTGAGGAGCAGAACAGGATCCGCACCGTCCATTTCAACGACCTGTCGATGAGCGATCCGTTCATCCTTGCCGACGAGGCCACCAAGACCTACTATCTCACCAGCTCCGGCGGTCGTCAGTACCGTTCCAAGGACCTCGTGATGTGGGAGGGTCCCTACAATGTCATCGACCTCAGCGGCACCTGGTGCGAGAAGGCCGGCTTCGCCGCGGCGGCCGAGATCCACAAGATCGGCGATTACTACTATTATGCCGGTACCTGGAGCGACCACAGCGAGATCATCCAGGCCATCCCCAGACGCTACAACGTGCCTCACAACCAGACCTATCTCCTCCGTTCCGAGAGCCCCGAGGGACCGTTCGTTCCTTTCTCCGTCACTCCCGGCTACGACTATCAGCCCTACGAGTGGGACTGCATCGACGGCACCCTCTATGAGGAGGACGGCCATGTCTATATGATCTTTGTCCACGAGTGGACCCAGCTCATCGACGGTACCATGGACTACATCGAGCTGTCCAAGGACCTCACCCATACCATTTCCGAGTGGCCTGTCACCATGTTCCGCGCATCCGAGGCGCCTTCCTGCGGCGAGATGAACGGCCTTGGCGAGGCTACCTTCGGCCTCAAGATGCCCGGCTGGGTGACAGACGGTCCCCAGATGTTCCGTACCCAGACCGGCAAGCTCGGCATGCTCTGGTCCACTTGGGGTAAGGAGCGCTATCTCCAGGAGGTATGCTACTCCGAGTCCGGCACCATCGCCGGTCCCTGGGTCCAGGAGCCCGAACCGTTCCTTGGCAACAACTCCGGTCACGGAATGCTCTTCCGCACCTTCGACGGAGAACTCCGCTATGTCGTGCACCACGTCGAGGGCAACGGTCCTCGCAAGCCGCAGTACTGGACCGTCGACGATTCAGGAGACAAGCTTAAGCTCGGACACCAGATTATCTTGAAGTAATATGTCTCGACTGTTCAGACAGTTCGGCTTCGCCGTCGGACTGCTCCTGAGCGTCGTCTTACTGAGCCGATGCTCGGGCTCCGGCAAGGCTGTAAAGATTAAGACTGAGGATGGGACTCTCATCCTCAGTCCTTTGCATTCAAATGCCATCCGTGTCCAGCTGATTCCGGAGGGTTCGGCCATTCTGGAAGAACTCATTTATACCGAAAAGGTTCCCTCTCCCAAGTACTCCGTGAGCAAGGACGCCTCCTACGTCGAGGTGAAGACGGAAGCCATGACCGCCCGCTATTCCAAGTCCGACGGTTCTTTGGTATTCCTTGATGCTGACGGGAACGTCATCCTCTCCGAGATCCCCGGCGGGCGCAAGGTGGAGGCGTCGTCTGTTCAGGATGTGCCGGTTTATGCAGTATCCCAGGCCTTCGCTTCGCCCAAGGATGAGCATCTCTACGGCACCGGCCAGTTCCAGGACGGATACCTGGACATCAGGGGAGTCACGCGTCGCCTGACCCAGGTCAATACCCAGATTGCCATCCCCTTCGTGCTTTCCAGCAAAGGCTATGGCCTGCTTTGGAACAACTATGGCCTGACGGACTTCAACCCTGCCGACAATAGCGTGACTCTCACAGCCGAGGCCGAGACCGGACGCAGCGAAACCGTCAACGCCACCGGCACTTCGGGTAACCGCCGCGAGATGCGCTGGGCAAGGCCGTTCTCCGGGACTTTCGAGGTGCCCGAGGCAGGGGAGTATGCCCTGCTGTACGATGTTGGGCAGAAGATGGCTCGCCGTCATTACCTCACCATCGACGGCGAGAAGGTGATAGACTTCTCGAATACCTGGCTGCCTCCTACCACTTCCACGTTCATCACCCTTTCCGCAGGAAAGCATACAGTAGCCACTGAGGGAGTGCGTGGCGACGCGCCTGTCCTCTACTGGCGCAAGGTCTCGGACCAGACCGTGTTCAGCTCTCCCGTGGCCAAGGCCCTGGACTATACCGTGTTCGCCGGCGATGCCGACAAGGTCATCTCCACGTACAGGACTCTCACCGGTCCGGTGCCGGAGATGCCCGAATGGATGTTTGGCTATATCCACTGCCGCGAACGCTACCATTCCCAGGACGAGATCATCGAGAATGCCAATGGCTTCAAGGAGCGTGGAATTCCGCTCGATGTGATCGTCCAGGACTGGCAGTGGTGGGGCAAGACCGGCTGGAACTCCATGGAGTTCGATTCCGAGCATTATCCCGATCCCTCTGCCCTCACCAAGGCTCTCCACGATATGGACACCCGCTTCATGATCTCCGTCTGGTCAAAGGTGGACCACCCGAGCGCTCTCGGAAAGAGATTGGAGGAGCGCGGGTATTATATCGACGGAACGGACTGGGTGGATTTCTTCAACCCCGAGGCTGTGGACTATTATGTGCAGAGTTTCCGTGACTCCCTCGCAATCCCTTACGGGATAGATGCTTGGTGGTTCGACGCCACGGAACCCGAGAACGACGACCTTGCCGGCCGCAAGATTGCCGGCAATACCCTTCCCGGCGAGCTCTACCGCAATGTTTATCCCCTGATGGTGAACCGCGCTATGTACACCGGCTTGAAGGACGTCACGGACCACGAACCGGTGATCCTGACGAGAAGCGCCTTCTCCGGCATCCAGCGCTACGGCGTAGTGACCTGGTCCGGCGACGTCGGCAATGATTTCGTTACGATGAAGCGTCAGATCGCAGGCGGCCTCGGACAGATGGCTGCGGGTCTGCCCTGGTGGACCTTCGATGCCGGCGGATTTTTCCGCCCGAACGACCAATACACTTCCGAGGAGTACCAGGAGCGCCTGGTCCGCTGGGTCCAGACCGCGGTGTTCCTGCCGTTTATGCGCGTCCACGGATATATGAGCCAGACCGAGCCCTGGCGTTACAGCGAGCGGACCTGCTCCCTTATGACGGATGCCATCAATCTCCGCGAAAAGCTGCGCCCGTACATTCTCGCCTGCGCGAAGAAGGTTTCCGAAGAGGGATATACTCTGATGCGCCCGCTCGTCTTCGACTTCGCCGATGACGAGGAGGCTCTGCGTCAGGATTGCGAGTTCATGTTCGGACCTTCCCTTCTCGTTTCGCCCGTCACGGAGGCCGGAGTCACGACCTGGAAGACCTATCTTCCAGTAAATGAGGACGGTTGGACCGACTTCCGTACCGGTCAGTGGTACCGGGGCGGACAGTATGTCGAGACCCCCGTCGATCTCGATTCCATCCCGGTGTTCGTCCGCAGCACCGAGTTCGACCACTACCTTGTATTCAACAATTTCAACAGACAATAATGAAACACGGTTTTCTCATCCCGGTCCTTGCGACCGTTATCGCATTGGCCTTCGTTTCCTGCGCAGGGAACAAGCAGGTGGGTGTACTCACCAAACCCACTCCCGCCACCACCAATCTCCCCGGCAAGGAGTATCCCAAAGTCAATCCCGACCTCAGCGTCGTGTTCCGCGTCGAGGCTCCTGACGCCCAGTCCGTATCGGTCAATGTCGGCAAGCCCTATCAGATGACCAAGGGCGAAGACGGCGTATGGGAAGTGACCACCGATCCCCTTGTGCCCGGATTCCACTACTATATGCTCAACATCGACGGCAAGAGAGTGGCCGATCCCAATACTCAGAAATTCTTCGGCTCCGGCTACTGGTCCAGCGGTATCGAGATCCCTGAGGCCGGTGTCGATTTCTATCTCGAGAAGAAGGTCCCGCACGGCGAGATCCGTATCGAGAAGTACGACTCCCGGCTGACCGGCGCGGAGAGGACAAGCTATGTCTATCTCCCTCCCCAGTACGCTTCCGAGCCCGACAGGCGCTTCCCCGTGCTCTACCTTATGCACGGCGCTGGAGAGGACGAGACCGGATGGAGCACCCAGGGTATGCTCAGGGACATCATGGACAACCTCATCGCAGCCAAGGAGTGCGTTCCGATGATCGTCGTTATGGAGAGAGGAACTGCAGTATTGGCTGATGCCGATCCTGCAGAACGCCCCAACCTCTTCAACTTCGACGCCTTCGAGAAGGTGATGGTCGAAGAGTCCGTTCCGACTTTCGACTCCCGTTTCCGCACCCTGACCGACCGTGACAACCGCGCCATCTGCGGACTTTCCCTCGGAGGATTCCAGGCCTATACCATCGGACTGGACCATCCCGAGCTCTTCGGATGGATCGGCGGCTTCAGCGGCTCCGGCCGCGGCCCGAACGACCGCAGGGATTCCGAGATGTATCCCAAGTCGCTCAACGACGACTACCATCTCTTCTACATCAGTATCGGCACCGATGAGCCTGCGGGGATGTATGCCGGTATCCGCGACCTGCATTTAGCCCTGGACAGCCTCGGCGTCAACCACGTGTACTACGAGTCTCCCGGCACCGGTCACGAGTGGCTCACCTGGAGGCGTTCGCTGCACCAGTTCGCCCCCATGCTCTTCCAATAGAATCTTTATAAACTCAAACTTCCTATGAAACGCATACTGACCATATTAGCCCTTTGTGCGGCCTTGTCACTTTCTCTCTCCGCGCAGGAGAAGGCATCCATCGACGTCCACGCCAAAGCCCCTTCGGGGATGATAGATCCCATGCTATACGGACAGCTGTTCGAGCATATCTATTTCTCCGCCAACAACGGCGTGTGGCAGGAGCTGATCTATGAGCGCTCCTTCGAGCCGGAGCATTATCCCGGCATCACCCCGCGCGACGGTTATTTCGACGGGTGGTATATGGATGAGGAAAAGATCCTTCATTCTCCGACCCGTTACGAACAGCCGATGCCGTTGACGTCAGTCGATACCGACGACTATGAGATCACGATGGATCTCAACTGGCGCTCCTACCGCCTTGCCAGGCGTTCATGGAGCGGCGGTCTGATGGACATCCGTTTCGCCGTAAAGAACCAGGCTAACGGTGAACCGTACTATGTCCGTCTGCACAATCCTTATTATGAGGCGCGTATCTTCACCCCGGCCCAGACCGAGGCTCAAGTGCAGGCAGCGGAGCTCGCCCGCGCAAGGCAGCAGGCCTCCGCCCAGGTCACCGACCCCAACTTCTCGATAGCCAGGATGGTGGAAAGGGAGGGACAATCCTTCGGCGGACGTCCGGGACGCGTTGTCAGGACTCTCGACCCCCTCGTTTCCAGGACCGCCACTCCCGAACAGATAAACGAGAACCAGGACTGGCACAAGCTCCGCATCGTCTGCAAGGGCAAGTCCATCAATGTCTATTTCGACGGCAAACGCGTCCTGAGCTACTCCAAGGCGGATGCCACCGGCCACAACGACATCGTGTTCTGGGTCAATTACACTGAGGCTACGTACAAGAACATCAAGGTCACGTCCCTTAACGGAAAGACCACATATTTCGAGGGCACTCCCGACGTGGTGAAGATCCCCGACGTCGCTCCGCAGTGGAACTCCTTCGGCGATGCTTCTTACGAGCTCGTCAAGGGCGACGCCGTAAACATGGACTACTCGCAGAAGATCACAGCCCGTGCCAAGTCCGGCATCAGCCAGGGTCCCCAGAACCTCATTCCCGGTGAGACCTTCGTCGGATCCATCTATGCGAAGGGCAACGGAACCCTTTCCGTCGGCCTTAAGCAGGGCAATTCCTTCATCGCCGAGCAGAAGCTCGGCGTCCCCGGCTCGTCCTGGAAGAAGTTCGACATCAGCCTCCCGGCCGGAAGCCGCGCCGGTGACGCCGATTTCGCGATCATCGTGGAGAACGGCACCGTCCAGGTGGACCAGGTGACGCTGTCCACCGCCACTGGCCAGGCCAACGGCGGATTCCGTCCCGACATCCTCCAGGCTGTCAAGGATCTCCATCCTACGTGCCTGCGCTGGCCCGGCGGCGGCTATGTCGCCCAGTATTATTGGCAGTGGGGTATCGGTCCCCAGGAGAACCGCTACCGCTGGCCTCACTGGATGTGGATGGACTATGACCAGAACTGCTTCGGAACCGACGAGTTCATCAAGTTCTGCCGCACCGTCAATACCGAGCCTGTGATCGTCGTCTCCGTACACTTCGAGCGTCCCGCCGAGGAATACGACTCCATCCTGGAGGATGCTGTCAACTGGGTTCGTTATTGCAATGCTCCCGCCACTGACGAGTGGGGCGCAAAGCGCGCCGCCAACGGCCATCCCGAGCCGTACAACGTCAAGTACTGGGAGATCGACAACGAGATGTGGGAAATGGGCATCGAGCGTTATGAGAAATGCGTCCGCGAGTTCTCTGTCGCCATGCGCGAGGTCGATCCCAGCATCAAGATCATCGCTTGCGGCGGTTTCCAGGAGGACGAGCAGTTCCTGAACCGTTCCGGAGCCTATTTCGACTATCTCAGCCTGCACCACTATGAGCAGCAGGGCGGCTATTTCACCGGTCCGAAGCGTCTTGCCGACCAGTATGACCGTTATGCTAAGATGATCTCCGAGTGTCCCAACCCCAATATCAGGCTGTTCATCTCCGAGTGGAACCTCCAGAGCATCGACTGGAAGACCGGCCTCTTCGCCGGCGGCTTCCTGAATGTCTGCGAGGCCCGCGACGTGGTCGGGATGGGCGCCGCGGCGCTCTTCATCCGCCGCACGGACATGCCGGACTGGAACAACGCGTTCATCAATTTCGATTATAAGGACGTATTTGTAGCCCCGAACTATCAGGTGACCAAGCTCTGGTACGACCACTTCTCCAGGTACCGCCTCGACCACGAGGGGGATACCAAGGATCTGAGCGTAGTGACCACCATGTCCGAGAACGGCCGTGACGTCATCGTCAAGGTCGTGAATGCTACCGACAAGCCCTATAGCCTCGATGTGAACGGAGACTGGAAGGGCATCGCCTCCACCGCATATGAGTATTATGCCCCCGGAGCCCTGGATGTCGCCAACAGTATGGCGAACAAGAACGCCGTGGCTCTGAAGAAGGCCTCGCCGGCTTGTGACGGGCAGAAGGTCACCCTCTCGGTGGAGCCTTACTCCGCCGGCGTCCTCACTATTGAAAAGAAATTCTGAGCATTATGAAATCCTTGCTGATAGCCCTGGCCTTGATGGCCGCCGCGCCATCCCCCCAGGTGAAAGTGACGTTCTTCACTCCCACCGTAGTCCGCGTCCAGAAAGCTCCCGAGGCTTCCGGATTCCATGACGGCAGCGTCGCCGTCATCGCCAAGCCGGAGGATGTTCGTGTAACGGCCAAGAATTCAGGGACTTCCACGGTCTATGCATCTCCCGGCCTCAAGGTCACCGTCGCTTCCGACGGCACCGTGAGCTTTGCCACCGCCAGCGGCAAAGCTCTGATGAAGGAGGGGGAGTCTTCATTTACCGAGCGCAGCGAAGGGCTCGACAAGGGCGCTTTCGTGACCAGACAGGCTTTCCGGCTGGAGGCCGGAGAGCCTCTTTATGGTCTGGGTATCCTCCAGGATGGCCAGCTGAGCCTGACGGGGAAGACCCGTTACATGCGTCAGGACAATACCGAGGACTTCGTTCCCTTCGTACAGGCG
>JAEEGF010967950.1_pt1 | contig 15537 bp, 10 predicted proteins | sample 9134171 | NCBI WGS metagenome assembly JAEEGF01 (sample SAMN16246542, study PRJNA631951) | gut metagenome | biome: gut microbiome; feature: rumen; material: AP-attached | host: Bos | place: Iran: Karaj | collected 2018-10 | reverse complement strand
CGGTTTGTCGCGCGAAGAGTTCAACCACATCATGCTCCGCACGGGATGCGCTGATGTGGTGCGTAACCAAAGTTCGGCGGGCAGGGTGGCCACTACGCCCATCAGCGCATCCATTATCGGTGCCATGCAAGTGCAAGAAGCCATGAAAGTTATTCACTCCGATACGGAAAGCGCTGCACAATTCAAGACACTGGAAGGGAAAATGTTGCGTTACGAAGGTCTGACCAACAGTACCAACATCTATAAGTTTTCCTCATGGAAAAAAACATGCCCCTCTCACGAACGCTGGGAGCCTGTCATAGAAGGGAAAAACCTATCAGCCACTATGACCGTAAAGACCTTTCTTGCCAAACTCAAGATATTGCTTGGAGTCAAAACCTTGGAAATCAACATGTGCAACAACAAGTTTGTGGACAAGATTGTTTCCGACAAGCCAGAAAAAGAATTTGAAGTCATGATTCCCGAATCAAAGCTGAACGACCTCATCAACGAAAATGCCGAACTCAGGAAACTCAGTTACACTTCTTTGTTCCACAAGTCGTTTTACGAGAATATTGACTTTGATTTTCCATACCAAGACCTTACACTTCAACAAATCGGCATTCCTTTGTTTGACGTGGTACAAGTCAGCACCGAGAAAGGAGTGTTTTATGTAGAACTCAGTGGTGATGCCGCAACTTTTAAATGATTAAGCCATGCTTCCAAAGAACATCCCCGACGACATCAACGTAGAAGTCCTTCTTTCATATTTGCAAGATGGGTCATATAAGGTTATGTTCAACGGAATGCATAAGCGTAATGCCTACAATGACATTCTGGAGATCGCAGAAGAAAACGGCTCCTTGATGCTAACTTTAGGTCGGGGAAGCCTGTACAACAAGTTGCCTGAACTATTGTTTCATCCCATCGACCGTTTCGACAACCTGCCTGCTCAAAACGAGAAGGAAAGGTTTCGCGAAGAATATGAGGCTCAAACTACCGAAATTAAGAATGCACGCAAATTCTTTGCCCCAATAGACCTCATGCTACTCAAGCTGCGCATGATGGCTAGAGAAAAGCTGGATATTTACGCCACATCCGACAAGGTCTTGATGGATATTCTCGGTGATGAACTCACCAAAGAGCAAAAACAAAACCGCTTTTGCCGTCAAATACTGCCTTTCCTGCCTTTCTGCAAATACATCAGAGGTAACCGAACCCTTCTTACCATGATGCTTCGCAAAGCCTTAAAAGAAGAGAATCTAGGTATCGACATCAGCGAAAAACCGCATGAGACAATCGACCTTAATCCCAGATACGACACCTGCCTTGGCGAGAAACTTGATTCTCTTTATGTAGACAACACCTTTAACGAGTCCGTTCTGACCTACGATATCCATTATTGGTCGGAAGAAGAGTGCAACGAGCATTTCTTACGATTCATCGATGAAATGGAGACCTTTCGTTTGTTCATCCAAGACTATTTCATGTCTCTGGAGGCCATCTTATGTTTCAACATCTGTCACGACAGCGAGTCAACCATCCTGTCAGATGATATATCCTACCAATATTTGAATTATAACACGAATCTATAACTACCATGCAAAAAAGAATCTGTTGGAAAAAAGGAATGCGGCTGACAGACGAGGTGATGAGAGCCTCTGATGGCAGTTCAGCAGAGTATGTGGGGAAAGCACTTGCCTTAGCTGCAATAGGACGCTTTGGACTTTTCCCCTCATTACAGCCATTCAAAATATCGCTCAACATCAGTAATGGAATTGTTGATGTGGAATCGCTCAGTTGCCTCGCCATCGCAAAAGGTGGCCATCTCATAGACGTTCATTATGACACAAGCTACACAAATGTCTTTGACACGCGTGTGCAGATTCCAAACAATCCTGAAGGTAAGGAGCTGCTGTTGCTCATAAATCTTCTTCCGAACCAATGGAAAGAGGTGAACGATGGCTTTGAAGAACCATTATACTCTTATTCTCTGATAGCACCAGACAACCCTATTCCAGAAGGAAGTCTGCCTATAGCCCGTATTGTTGATGAATATGGTTGGCGTCAGGACGAACAGGACTTTGTGCCTCCCTGTCTGTTTGTATCCTCACACTATAAGTATGAGGAACTGTTGCAGCGTTTCTCGGATCTTCTTGCCACCTTGGATGCCAAGGCAAAGGAGGCCATGAAGTCGGGGGGCAGAGACACCATACGAATCTTCTGGCCTATAGTGCAGCAACTGCGTATCACCGCCAATAAGGAATGTGAGTTGATGACGCCGATGGTGTTATTGTCGAACGTCCAGAAGTGTGTCAGTGCCTTTACCTGTGCCTGTGATCTCGATGACAGCTTGGAATTGGACAATGCCAAGATGTTCAGTAGTTATGTGTTGGCTCCGTTTACCTATAAGGATGCCTACCAGAGGATTAAAGTGGGGTTGGAGTTGTGCTTCTCCATCACAGAGAAAATAGATAAGATCAAAAACAGTACTGAAACAAAACAAGAACCCATATATACTGAGCCTGCCAAAACGCCTGCACCTGTTATTGCGAAAGAAGCTTTGGAACAGCAATGTAGCACGCCTGAAACCACCATGCCTGTATCGTGCAGCGATTCCTCTGCTACAATATACTTTACTACTAATGGAACAGTCCCAACGATCAAGTCGGAAACAGCTAAAAGGACCAAGAATTCTTTCGCAATTAAATTTGACAATGGATTCACCCAAAAGGGAAAAGAGAAAGAAAGAACTATCACTATCAAGCTAATGGCGGTTTCCAACGGAATAAATAGCAGCATTAGCAGTTATGAAGTAGCTCTTCACAAAAGTACAAAGTTCAGGGATGCTATTCCCATTTAATATATGAATTACATCAGTAGTCCACTTACATTCCAAAAAGGAAACGAGGAAGTCAGGATTGTGCGGGACATCCAAAAGACAAAGGATATGCTCAACAATCTGATAGAGTTGATAGTCTTTACACCTCGTGGGACGTTCAGCGCTGATCCCGATTTCGGCTTCGAGTATTGGAATTATGAGTATACAAATATTCCGTTTCGGGAATTCAACAATGGACAGTTGGGAATAGTTGACCAGGAAATCGGCATTACCAAAGAGGAGTGTCAGAAGAGCATTCTCAACAGCCTGGCCACCTACGCTCCACAGCTGAGGCAGGTTAGTGTATATATAGAACTGGATACTGCAGAAATAGAGCGTAGCCGAAGAAATAAGGTCAACTCCAAATATACGGTCAAAATATTAGTAGAAGGAACTATTGATGGAGGACTCGGAACAAGCGAACCCTACTCTTATCCGATAGAATTCCTCATGGAACCCACTGTCAGAAAAGTAACGATCTAATAACAGCGGATCTATGGACATAGAATTAGAAGAAAAACTGAATAGGACAGTACGGCAACTGCAAGAGCTTTCCGACGAGCACATTGACTTCAGTCAGATGGATCCTATAGCCAAAATGATGTTGGTCGCGTTGATTCATGAAGAACAGGAAATCATTGACTACATCGACGGCATAGACCAGAAGATGATTGAACGGTATTGTGCGGAATTTATCCCATACGAGAAAATTCAGGCAGTACCAGCCATTGCTGTCATCCAGCCAACGTTTAAGAAAGACACAGGAATCGTCAGCTTGGGCACAGGCACATTCTCTTTCAAGAAAAAAGAATGGAAGAAGCCTCTCAACTATATCCCCGTCTTTGACACCCAGGCATTGCCTTTCTCCAAACTCTATTTCGTTACACAGAACCATCTTTTTGCCTTTAATGACAAGTTTGAGAAAGAGGGCGAATGGGAAGTCAGCATGGAAAAGCCCAATCATCTGTGGGTAGGCATCACCACGAAAGCAGAAGTGGAGAGCCTGAAAGGATTGTCACTGATGTTGGATGGTACCAATGGCATCTATCCGGAGCATATCTATGTCGGCAATGAGCATAGGGAACTGGACTTTGCTTCCATGCGTGAAATGGAGAATATTGAAATGGTTCCCCCCTTCGATGCCCAACAGGCCTCCAACCAGTTCTTCTCGTTTATCAGTAACTGGAAAGACAGCCTGCTCCACATGGAGAATGCCTCGCTGATCTATATCACCGATCCTGTTGAAGATCGTGACCTGTTTAAGCGACGTCCTTTTCCCAAGATGTTCCAACAGTGGCTTGAGGATGAAATGCTGGGCTGTTTTGAGGAAAACACCCTCTGGCTTCAGTTGGTATTCCCCGAAAAATACGTCGTGCCAGCATCCTGTGAAATCATTCTCAACACCATGCCGGTGGTGAATGTGGATGTCTGCGATCTGATGCTCACACAGTCGTCACCCATTGCCAAGCTGCAGAAACACGAGAACTCCTTCTTCCTTCGTATCCTCGAGACGAGTACGGCAGCCCAGAAACAAGGGTTCAGCGCAACGTCAGACGAGATTGTCATCCGTGATTTCGATGCCAACGTCTATCATGACGGAGACCTGTATCGTGACATTCGTAATCTGTATAACAAGTTCAGCGACAATTATTTTGCCTATATGGAGTATAATGGCATCAAGGACAGCAAAGACCTGCGTATGTTGCGTGAACTCATCAACAAGTTGGGCAAGAGCGTTGACACAGAGAACGAAAAAGACAAGTTTGATAGCGGAACGTATGTCATGCGCACCATGAACCAGTTAGAGCAGACATCGGCAACGAAAGTGAAGTACATCACTACTCAGGGACGTATTGGTAATACTCCTGTGGCTGGCGACATGATGGAGAATAAGCGCCTGCCAGCCATTGAGCAGAAAGTCCTGGTCTATATTGGCGCTATGGGTGGGGCAGACAAGGCTACGCCTGACGAGCGTTTTGAGCAGTTACGCTATTATGCCCTGACCAACGACCGTCTTTACACACGGATGGATGTTGATGCCTTCCTGCGCAAGGAGATCATGGCTGAGTTCGGAAAGACGGAGTTCCTGCGCATATTCATTAAGATTAATGTGGAGGGAGCCGGTGGACCGTCATTTTTACGTCGGGGCCTTTACATCGACTTGGAGTTCAAGGACAAGAAGAACTATGATCATGCTGTTGATATGTCATTCGATACCCTCATGCAGCAAAAGATAGAAAACCACTCGTGCATCGCCATGCCGATTATTGTCACACTTAAAAATTTGGAGGAATAATTTTTATACTATATAGCTATGCCGAAATTCGACTACTACCCAAAATCAAACCCACCTGTAGACCCTTATATTAAAAGTATACAGGAAAAATTGAATTATATCAGAATAAGCCATAAGACTTTGAATAAAGGTTATGATGGCAAGGCTTATAATTGGCCACACCTTTCTGTTGACGGTCAATATGGTCAACAAACATCAGATGTCGTAAAAGCATTTCAGGTACGCCAAGGCATAATACCTGCTTCTGGAATATTAGGCCCTACTACAGCCCGGTTTATAGAAGAGGCATACAACAAAGGGGGAATTTCCAGTAATTATGTCTTGGACATCCAGCGCAAACTTAACTATGTTTGCAAACTAAATATCGCAGAGGACGGGCTTTGGGGTCAAGAAACATCTAAGGCCCTTCAAATATTTCGGGACACGTATGGAGCCGGGAACCGACCACTACAGCCCAATGGAGAGTTAGATGCTTATACGCTTATCAAGTTGGATGAGCTTTATAGACGAGGTAGTTTGCTGAGACAGACTTATAATTCATTTGAGTCAGTTGCAAAATCCTTTATATCCCCCTTAGCTGATACTCTAAGAGACATTTCTAACTCTGCTTGTGATGAAATAAGAAGACTGGAGGGCCAGCAAATTACACCTGCAAGAATTAGAGAAATAATGAGGTCTATGTTTAATAAGCCTAAAGTAAATCAACTAAGATGTAATATTGAAAAGTATATTTGGGCTGATATAGAGAAGAAGGCCCATGGCAATACTAATGCCATAAATTACAGCAAAGGCCCGAAAGCCTTGCAACAAGCGCGAGAGATTGGCGAGGCTCAAAGGCAAATGAAGACTAAGATTCTTAGCCCTCAGTCCAGAGCAGCTGTCAATAAGGCATTAAACGACCAAATAAAAAACAAATGTTTGAAAGAATTGGAAAGCATACGCTTTGACAAACTTATAACAGAGAAATTAGGTAAAGTTGGAACGAAAATCCCTAAAGGTGGTGGAGGCTTGCTCACAGCTTTGGCTTTTCTTCCTTTCGGTATGCATATTGCAGAGTATGTATACTGTGTTTATAATGGCAAAGATGTAACTGATGCGGTCAAAAGGATTGTTGAGGACTTGATAAGTATGATAACTGGCGTCATCATAGGTGCCATAATTGGAATTATCGTGGCTCTTTGTGGTATTACTGGTGGTATGGCAATACTTATTGTCCTCGGTGCCGGTATCGTTGTGGGATTATTATTGTCTTTCTTTTTCCCTGACTGGGAAAAAGAGTGGGCAGACAAAATCGTGGAATGGATATACAAAAATGTTAATTCAACAAATATACAAAATTTGATTAATAATTCTGGTTTGTTAGGAGCACCTGCTTATTAATAAACGGGATCTAATGGTTCAACAAATATTCTGCAAATTATTAAAAAGAAAGATATATGAAATGTAAAAACTGCGGCTATGAAATAAAAAAGCCAAACCTACGGACATGTCCCCTTTGTGGTCGGCACATAGAACCTGAAGACGATGTGGAGCATGTTCCTTCAGAGAAAGGTGTTCAGGAGGAAGTGCATCATGAAATAGAGGAAAAACGGTCTGTTCCAGAAATAGAACAAGAACAGGAAGAGCAGACTGTATGTCCGAAATGTCACAAGCCAATAGGCAAGGATGTGAAGTTCTGTCCTGAATGTGGATGCAACATCAGAGAGTATGAGGAAAAACAAACCTCTGAACCCGCAGAAGAGAAAAAGGAAGAACCAATACAGGCTCCTCCTCAAGAACCTGCTCCTGAGCCTCACGTGGAAAAGGATTCCATTGAAATAGTAAGACCTTCTGTCATCAAGCCGACAAAAAAAACTGGCGATGAGAAAGAGTCAGAAAAGTCAGGAGACTCACAACGTGATACAGAAACAGGGAATTCCCGCTCTGATAGTCGTTCTCCTATAAAGTCTGCTGTATACAGTAATCCAGATGATGAGGAGGATGTGGATCCTTATAATGGATATGCCTCTGCTGAAACAGATTATGAAGGGAAAGAACCGCCCTCCACTGACTCGTCTTCGGCATTCACATGGATTGTCATGATTGGAACGTTAGTGGGCAGCCTCCTTATTGGCTGTATCCTATCTTTACTATAATGTATTATAATAGAAATAACATAAAAACAGAAATATTATGAAAACTATTAACAAATTACGATTATGTTTACTCGCCATACTTAGTATGGTAGTAACAAGTGTGTTGGGACAAAGTGAGTTCTCTGTGGATCCAACCTTCCTTTCTTTTGGTGCAACAGGAGGAACTACGCCTGTTACTATAAGTAATTCTACTGACTGGGAGGCCAAAGTTGATAAGGACGCCTGGGTACATTTGACACCAGGGACAGAGGAAGAAAGCAACCAGTTGACTGTCGAGGTTGATCCCAATAATACAGGTACGAATCGAGAGGCCACAATAACAATTACGGACAAAAGCTCAGAAGGATTAGATCCAAAGACTATTCGTGTTGTTCAGCAGGCACCAGAATTGAATATTGTTGAGCCAGCAACAACTACACTAACGTCATCTGAACAAGATGTGAAATTTAGTGTTTATAGTAATGTAAATTGGAAAGTAACGATTGTTCCTGTTGAAGGTTATGGTTCTGATTGGTTAAGAATAAAAACTATTGAAAATGAGGAAGAGAAATTGTCGAATGAATTAAGTGGTAGCAATAACTTTGAAATTACACTATTGGCAGAACAGAATAGCACTTCTACCGAAAGAAAAGCCAAGGTGAAAATTATAAATGTTGATTACCAAACACAAGAAGGGGAGTTTATACAACAAAAGGAGTTTACATTAACTCAGGTAAAAGGAGAGCAATTATATCTAACAATCAATCCTTCATCTATAGAAAGCAACGGTATTATATTTGGTAATGCTGGTGGAGATATGAGCTTTGATGTTATCAGTAATAGTAAGTGGAACTACTCTGTTTCTGGCGAGGATGGAAAAACTGTAATTAGTAAAAATGAGACTACTGGCTATTATACTGACAAGAATGGTAAAGATTTTCTCAAAATTGATAGTGTAAGCAGTGCAAATGGTGTAAAAAATGTAAAGATAACAGCATTGAATTATACAGGAAATGAAGACCGTACAGCTTATATTAATATAACATGGGACAATAATGGATACAAGAAGTCTATAAAAGTGACCCAAAAAGGTAATAAACCTTACCTGATGTTGACACGTGATGATATGCTTTTTGGCGTTGTCGGGGGGATTGAAAGCATTGATGTGAACACGAACGTCAGCTTCACGTTGTCTGATGTTTCTTATGACGGAGAGCAGGAGGGGTGGCTCACCGTGTCCCGTGACGGCAACAAGATAACCGTTTCTGCGGGCAGGAATGACTCAAACGACAAGCGTGTCGCAGTCTTCTACGTGAACGGTGAAGGCGTGGCTCCTGCCAAGGTTACTGTTACTCAATATGCCAATGCTCCCTTTCTGACCCTGACACGCTATGACATTCCGCTTGGCGTTGTAGGAGGCTCCGAAAGCTTCGATGTGAACACGAACGTCAGCTTCACGTTGTCTGATATTACATATGAGGGCAGCCAGAAGGACTGGCTCACCGTGTCCCCTGATGACAAAAAGATAACCGTCTCTGCGGGTGTCAACCCAGAGAACGACAAGCGTGTCGCAGTCTTCTACGTGAACGGTGGAGAGGATGTGGCCCCTGCCAAGGTTACGGTGACCCAGTATGGCAATGCCCCCTTCCTGACCCTGACGCGCTATGACATTCCGCTTGGTGTGGCGGGAGGCTCCGAAAGCTTCGATGTGAACACGAACGTCAGCTTCACTCTGTCTGATATTACATATGAGGGTAGCCAGAAGGACTGGCTCACCGTGTCTCCAGACGACAAAAAGATAACCGTATCTGCGGGTATGAATGAGTCGAATGACAAGCGTGTTGCAGTCTTCTACGTGAAAGGTGAAGAAGGTGTGACCCCTGCCAAGGTTACTGTGACGCAGGGCGGTAATGCCCCCTTCTTGATGTTAAATACCACGACCCTTTCTGTCGATGAAAACGGAAACGCTACGTTCGACATCGCCAGTAACGTCGCTTGGACTGTCAAGAGTGATGCTGATTGGCTTACCGTGTTAGACCCTTCAGACGGAAAGGGTAAGGGCAAAGCTAAAGTGACCATACATGCTGATGTGAATGCATATAGTGAAAGGGCGGCAAATATCATTATAACTTGGAATAACGGCAATGAAGACGTTATAAGTACCATTGCCGTTACCCAGCTTGGCGCTCAGTCAGAGATGAACGTTAGTCCTAAAACAGCTACATTATATAAAGATGGTGGAGAATTTTCTATTAAGGTGTCTACCAAAATACAATCTTGGACTGCTACGAGTAAGGGAAAATGGATTTCGCTTGATGGTAATAATAAAATTGAAGGTAAAGGTGATAAAGATATTGTCGCAAAAATAGCACCAAACGATGGCGGGCAACGTACTGCTGATGTTGAAATCTCATGGAAAAACGAAGAAGGAAAAGATACTACCACAACAATTAGTATTGTGCAAGGCGGCATTGAAGAATTCGTCTTTAATCCTAATTCAATAAAATTTGATTTTTGCGGTAGTTCTGAAATTGTAGAAGTTACCGGTCTTAATAATATTGACTGGAAGCCAGAGATTGTCTTCAATAATCCTAATGACAAGTGGGTTGATATAGAAAAAATCGATACGGTTTCTTCGGATGTTAAAACAATAACTAAAAGGTTGACAGTTAAAGCTGGAGTTAATACGAATGATAAGAATGAAGCTGTAATTCAAATTGTTTATTATGATGGATATGGCAATAAAAATACAGTGTCCATTCCTATAGAGCAAAAGGCATGGCAAAAAGCTCCTAACTTGGAAATAGCTGATAATAATGATTATAATGTAAAAAAAGACGAAAAGAATTCTGCTGTTTTTTTAATTGAGCCAGAAGCAGGTCTTAAAGCCACAATAAAGGTTAATCTTAAGAATCTACCAGATAATTTTAAGCGTGATGAATGGGCTTTAGCATGGAGTATCGAAGGAGGTAATTTCGAAAAGAAGACAGATAGCTTGAGCGTTGGATACAATGTAGCACTATCCAAACCCCAAAAACCTTATGAGGGGAGCGTAAAGTTGTATTATAAAAACTATCAGGATGATTGTAGTGAAGAGTTGGTCTTTTACATTTATCCCAGTCCAAAGACACCAAAGGAATTGAAGGCCAAGGGTGGAGACAAGAATACCTCACGTATTATGATTGCAACCATGGATAATGATGTTAGTGATGATTATCGATTTGTGTTTGGCTATGATAGTAAATTCATAGAAGATAACCAATACCAATATAAACATAGATATTGTCAGTATGATTCAGAAGGCTTTAATAGTGATAAAAAGTGGGTCTATACTGTATGGGTATATGATGATGGCAAAAGAGTAAGGAGCAAGAATGCAATGTATTTTGATGGAGAGCCTAAAAAAACCTCTGCCCTTCCCTTTCCAAATAACCTTACTAGAAATGCGGAGACAACTGGTGTCACTTCTTTGGATAATGGTATAATCACTCTTACTGGTGGTCATTTGTCTGCTCAAGTTGCAAATCCGAGTCCTGCCAATATCACAGTCATCTCTATGAGTGGTACGGTGGTTAAACGGTTACAGTTTGCACCTCGTTGTGACTTCGATGAGGAGTTAGACCTGAGTGGACTGCCGAGTGGCATGTATATTATCCGTTGCAACATTGGTAGTGAAAGAGTAGAACAGAAAGTTGTCATTAAATAAAAGGAAAGGAGGTAATGATTATGAAAAAGAATGTTTTTTTAATAGGAACAACTATGAGAAAGTATTTCCTTTTGCTGATTGCCTCTATGATGGCAACAACGCTTATGGCTCAAAAAATAACGCCACAACAAGAGCGTGAGTTCTACCAGAAGGCTTACGACGTTATCAACGTCTATGCCCAGTCGGCCAAGCTTGATGATGAGCGAGACGTGTCGCGATTCAATGACCTCTTTGAGAGCAAGGACCTGAAGATATATAACGACCTGATGAGCCTCAGCTATGAGCCTACCCTTACCGTAGCAGATTATGTGAAGCTACTACATGAGGCAGAAATGACCAGTGTGGTAGTAAGTAACGTACAGAAGGTGGGAAAGGTGGAAGACAAAGGCTCGGTATGGCAATTGTCTGTGTCTATCAACAAGAGCATATCATTCGTGAGCCAGTGTAATACCCTCTTTGACTCACGCGAGTTCTTTGGTGCAGACTATCCATTGCTGCTCACGCTATCGATGGATAAATCCACAGGTAGTTGTTACATCAGTGGACTGCAGGCTAATGGTGAAGTGGAACGTTTCCAGTTCCCGTCGGATTACAGGGTCTTGGTGAAAAGCGATGAAAGAGACAACAATCTTGACATCAACGGTACATACGTGAAGTTCAACATGGATCAGAAACTGTTGCGTTCTTACGAGAAACTGTCTTATCGTGGCGCAAAAGTGAGAGAGAAGGATATGGAAGGACAGTGCGACCATAAGGTTTATGCGGACTATAGTGACAAGTCATGGCGTATCAGACTCGGAGGCGCTTTTGCGCTGTCTGGGTTTAATAAACTGAGTGATGCAGATGAAATCACGGCATCCAAGGATGGTGAAACTGCCTTTGGAATTGATTTCGGATATGTGTTCCCCACCACCAGTCATCTACGCATAGGTGTCTTTGCTGGAGTTGGCCTTTCTATGAATACCCTAACTATGGAACTTGCTTCGGGTAATTATGAGTCTGACAGCAAGAAAACAAAAGATATTGATGATGATAATTATACACGTATTTATGACGTTAGTAATCCCATCAAACAGGAGATGAAAGCCACGGACATAGCTGTCCCCCTCTATTTAGACTTTGAGTATGAGTTTAGCTCCATCATTTCTCTTTATGCTGATTTGGGAATGAAGATGCAAACATCTACAGGTAAGATGACGTTTGACGAAATCAATTACACTACTTCTGGTAAATATGGTAAAGAATATGACTATCTTATAATCGAAAAAATTGATGAACTTGGCTTTGGTCAAAGAACAAACAGTGATGTTGAGGTGGATGAAGATATTGCATCGAAGAAAATGACCTTTGACGGTCTGTTCAGATTGGGTTTACGTCTGAATATCAACAAATCATTAGCTTTCGATGCTGGGATTCAATATCAGATTGGTGGCAAGAGTTGGAAAACAAATAATGACGATGGCTATGTATTCAGTTATACACAAGAAAATGATATGAATGCCAAGGATAAGCTAAACCTGTTAGGAAAGTCAAGCGGCATCAGCCATAATGCATTGAAGGTGGCGGCCAGTCTTATTTACAAATTCTAAAAATAGAACGTATCTATGGATAATAAAAAGAAAATCAATTGGTGGGTACTTCTCGCAATAATCATTATCGGTGTGCCTGTAGGATATGTGGGAACAAAAGTTGTCAACCGTCCTGATCCGTTGGTGGAACCTGTTAAGGACGATCCTATTCCTGTTAAAGACACATTGTTTCTGAGTGTCAATAAGGAGGTTGTTAGCTTTCAGAGTGAAAATAGCAGTGAAAGCTTTGACATAAACAGTAATGTGAATTGGCGTTTTCCTCCAGAAAATATTCCAGATTGGCTGACAGTAGAGCCAATGGAAGGCAATGGAGATGGAACGATTAATCTGAATGCCACGGATAATACGGACGAAGCAGAAAGAACAGCTGTTATCAAGGTATTATGGAATAGTCAGGAGGGAGAAGAAATTAAGAATATCACAGTGACACAGGCGAAAAAAGAAGAGAAGCCTGTTCCCGTTACTCCTGCTGTTACACTGCGTGTTGATCCTGTGAGTGTTGCTTTTGCAGCAAATGGTGGTCAAAAGTCTGTCAGTGTGAAGAGCAATGCAGAATGGAAAGCTACGGTTGTGGACGGCAATGGCTGGTTGACTTTGGATGGCGCGACTGGGAAGAACAACGGAAACGTTACATTGAAGGCTATGGAGAACACCAGTGCCAATAGCCGTTCAGCAACGTTGAAGATTACCTGTCAGGACGAGAATAACACTGCCCGTAATAGAGTTGTTAAGGTCTCACAGACTGGTAAAAAAGAACCTAAGCCCGAACCTAAGCCTGAACCAAAACCTGATCCAAAGCCTCAAGCTGTGACGCAATCAGAGGCACAATACATCATTGGCAGTGGAAGTGCTAATGACAGGATTCCAGATAACTGTAAGATTTCGGGTAATGGGGTGAATACCAGTTACGGTGCTTTCCGTAAGGATGTGGCAAGTAACAAGTATTCCTCTGTACAAGTACAGTCGCTGACTACGGATAAAAAGACCGGTAAAGCCACCAAGATTAATGTAAAAGTAACGTTGCCAGCTCCGACCCCTGTGGATCATCTCACCAAGGAAAAAGCGCAATCCATTATTTCTGGTGGAAGGACAGATGACAAGCTTCCTGATAATTGTAAGATTACGGGTAATGGGGTGAATACAACTTATGGAGCGTTCCGCAAAGATATGACGAAGTATTCCTCTGTACAGGTACAGTCGCTCACAACGGACAAAAAGACGGGTAAGGCTACTACAATTAAAGTGCAGGTGACAGCGAAATTGCCAGACCGGCCAACAGAGAGTGAGGTGCAGTCGGTAGTCCTGTCGGGCAAGACAGGGTCCATTGTTTCCGAGACCTGTCCTGTCGTGTTCAATGGGAAAACGATGAATTATAAGTCTTTCCGTTCTGAAATAAACAAAAAAGGCTATACTGACAAAAAAGTTACTGATGTTGGATATGACAAGAACAATAAGGTGAATCGTGTAACAGTTACAGCAAAATACGAACCTATACCCAAAGACCAGGTACAACAAATAGTTAGTTCCGGCCAAAGGAGCAGCTTAGTACCTGACGGATGTGTCATTGTGGTGAATGGCAAAACGACTGACTATCAGGACTTCCGCAATGGCGTTAAGTTGGGTTCTTATTCAAATGTAAGTGTGACCAAGGTGGATCCCAATGCCAACGGTACGGCTGCTGCCAAGGTTTACGTAAACGCTAAGGTGAAGAGTGGAGATGATTAATAAGGGAATAAAAAATCGATATAGCGATGAATGCAATGACTAAATTTTTCACAATGGCAGCAGTCATGCTTGTGTCTGCCTGCCTACTGCAGGGCTGTAAGGAAAAAACGGCAGAAAGTGAGCCTGAGAAGCAACGGGGCGAACCTGTCTTGAGTCATGAGGCACCTGTCTACGATGAGGCGACACAGACCTTCAGCCTTACAGTTCGTGCTGACAGCACTGGGGGGGCAACGGTCAGTTTTGCGCTTCTTGATGGTGACAGCATCATTATGAAGAGCGAGGATGGAACGTTCCGTGGTATTGCTCCCTTTGAAGAAGGCTATAATGTGAGCGTAGAGGTGCAGTGGGAGGACACGACCATTGTACGTACTCTTCATGTGATGGACTTCGTGGTGCCGCGTGAGCCTGTTGAGCAAATTGCAAAAGAAGAGCTGGAGAAGCTCATCAACAGCTGTGACAAGAGCCTGCGTCGTGGTCAGAACGACCATCTGGCCCAGGGCGTAAAGCTTGTGGTCAATGACAGTAAGGCAGCTCCACCGCAGATGCTGCCTGATGTCATCACGCTGATAGAAAACGGTGTGTGGAAGAAGGTGGAGGTGGTCAGCCTGGAGTATGATGACAACAACCTCGTCACCACCATTACCTTGAAGCCTATCGGCGAGGTTGTAAATGTTGATGAAGAAGATGAGGACTTTGACTATTAATCACAATAATGTATAACCAATAAAAAAAGAAGAAGATGAAAAGAAAATATCTATTATTACTGACACTGTTCTTGGGCCTTTCTGTACCTGCTATGGCACAGGAAGAGCAGGAAGTAAAGGACGAAAGGGCAGGGCAGACCTTCAGGTTTGTCTATGTGGCACCCGACAACACCATGACGCAGCAAGGATTGTTAGCAGCACTGAACGACCACCGCAACCATGTGGTGAGCGAGGGAAGTCCTGCCATTTTTTATATGGCCCGTGGTACAGATCCTATTATTGTGAGATTCAATTTGGGTGAAGACAATAGGGCTGAATTTGAAAGTGAATTGCTGTACAATCTGAAGCAGAATATGTCAACAAAAGTAGAAGCAAACTATGACCGCCAACGGATTATGGAATTGCTCAGTCAGTACGATTTCGTAGATGAAGAAGGTAATTGTCATTACGGGAAAACAGAATTTGATTTCCATGTCGGTAAGTCATTTTGGGATAGAAACAATAATGAGGCAGTTATAGGCTCTTTATTCTTCGGACTGAACG
>JAEEGF010595238.1_pt1 | contig 15541 bp, 7 predicted proteins | sample 9134171 | NCBI WGS metagenome assembly JAEEGF01 (sample SAMN16246542, study PRJNA631951) | gut metagenome | biome: gut microbiome; feature: rumen; material: AP-attached | host: Bos | place: Iran: Karaj | collected 2018-10 | reverse complement strand
CCCCGGGGACGGGGGTAGTGGCCCACTGTCTGAAAACGGACCCCTGGGGACGGAGGTAGTGGCCCATTATCTGAAAACGGACCCTGGGGTCGGAGGTGGATGGCCCATTTAGAGCAGTACACATTTATATTTGTGTGCTGCTCTTTTTTTGACATATAATGGTATTAGGGCTAAAGAGAATAATTGTCCGACAAAAAGGAGGAACTCCATGAATATAAAGATTTCAGGCTTGAGATCAGGCTTAAATTACAACGATATGTTGAATCCTATAACAGGGGGATTTATTGCAGATATAGAAAAAGAGCTGGGCTGCAAGCTTGTCATGAGCGACATTGCCGACTATGATTGCGACCTGAAGCTTATTTTTATTCAGTCAGGTGGCAGCGAGAATCTTTTTTTACAAAATTTAGATAAGTTGAAAGAGCCATATTATCTTCTGACAAATGGTTCCAATAATTCTCTTGCGGCGTCGCTTGAAATCATGACCTACATAACAGGCCATGGGAAAAAAGGCGAGATCCTTCACGGAGATGTAGATTATATCGCAGACCGCATCAGGACAATTGGAAAGAGTCAGCAGATAAAAAATGAGTTGTCAAAGACTGTATTCGGCGTAATAGGAAAACCCTCAGACTGGCTTATTGCATCAGTTCCTGCATACGACGTGGTTACAAAGAAACTAGGAATATCTTTTAAATTTATATCTTTAGATGAAGTAAAACAGGAATTTGACCGAGTAGCCATGGTGAATAAAGAGTTGCTTCCCGGAGTGTTCGAGGATTCTGAAAAGACCAAGGCGCTTAAGACATTTGGTGCGCTTAAGACAATTTCTGAGAGATATGGCTTGTCCGGCTTCACAGTAAGATGCTTTGATTTATTGAAGCCACTTGCCACCACCGGATGCGCAGGCCTTGCACTTCTCAACGATGAAGGTGTGACAGCTGCATGCGAAGGCGACATAGCAGCGCTTATTTCCATGCACATAGTAAGGCTGCTGACAGGCCAGCCTTCATTCCAGGCTAATCCTTCCAGAATCAATCCTTCCGACAATACAGTGGTACTGGCGCACTGCACCATTCCTCTGGCAATGACCGATGACCTCAGGCTGGACACACATTTTGAATCCGGAATAGGCTTAGCCATAAAGGGATACCTGCGTGAGGAAGATGTGACAATATTCAGACTATCAGCTGATCTTGAGAACTATTTTGTCAGCAACGGAACCATCATCCGTAACCTCGACGAGCCAGACCTTTGCCGCACCCAGATTCTGGTTAAGTTCCAGAGTGATGTCTCCGAAATCCTCAAAAAACCCTGCGGCAATCATCACATTGTCTTTTACGGCCATCACGCAGATGAAATCAGACGTGTCATGGATGAGCTAAAGTGAGCTATGGGGTCGGGGGTGGTGGCCCACTTTTTAGTGAAAAATGGGCCAGCACCCCCGACCCCGGGGGCCGTCATACACGGACCGGAGACAGTTTCATAATTTGGTCACACATTTCATATCAGATTCTGATATTATTTCGAAGTTGCTTAATGAGATGGGAGATATGAAATGGACAGAACAGATACAATCATTAGTTTAGCCGGTGCTATGGGCATCAAGGTTCAAAAGGAAAAAGAGTATAACTCTAAGTACGACCATAATACCGGAACCTACTATTGCAATAGAGAAAAATCAAAGAATACTACTGTAGGAATACAGGGGATATAATGCAAGGAGCCGCCTCAGGGATGAGGCGGCTCTTGTGTTATAGTGGGGCAGTATGATTCATTGCCAAAAAGTATATAAGAGTATATAATTTAAAATAAAGTATATAAGAGTATAAAAGAGTATATAAGAAAAATAAAAGTATATAGAAGTATATAAGGAGACGAAGAATGGGAAGAAATCCATTTGTTTTAAACTTTGGAAAAGTTCCAAGCCAGTATATAAGTCGAGAACTAATAATTGATGAAATAGTACAGGAAATGCTTGACGAAGATACACAGAATAATTGTTTTATGCTTACCGGAACAAGGGGAAGTGGCAAGACAGTTACTATGACGGAAATAGAGCAGAAAGTTTTGGAAGCGGATGACTGGATTGTTATCAGATTGAATGCTGAACGAAATATGCTTGAAAGTCTTGTGGGTAAATTGTATGACAGCAATGAATTTTTAACAAAATTTGTAGACGCCAATCTAAATCTGTCAAAATTTGGAATTGGTCTGAATATTAGCTCAAAATCTCCAGTGGCAGATATAGAGTCCGCTTTAGAAATAATGTTGAAGGAAATACAGAGAAAGAAAAAAAGAATACTGGTATCAGTTGATGAAGTATCTAATACTGCTTCCATGAGGGAATTTGCCAGCAGCTTTCAGATACTAATAAGGGAAGAATTCCCTATTTTTCTGCTTATGGCTGGATTATACGAAAACATAAGTGACTTAAAGAACGAAAAGAATCTGACATTTTTGTATCGTACGCCACAATATGAGATGGAACCTCTTAATCTTACACTCATTGCAGATAGGTATTCTAATCTCTTTGGAATTGAAAGGGAAAAAGCTATGGAGATGGCCATAATTACTAAAGGATATCCCTTTGCATATCAGGCCATGGGAAAGTATGTGTGGGAAGAAGAAAAGCATGAGATAACAGAGACAGTGCTCACAAAATTTGATGAAGCATTAAGCCACTATGTTTATAAGAAAATCTGGTCGGAGCTTTCGGAAAAAGACAAATGGTTTATGTCTTTTATTGTTCAGAAAGAAGCAATGCCAGTGGCGGAGCTTCTTGATATAACTAAACAAAAGAAAAATGAATTTTCTCAGTACCGGAAAAGGTTAAGAGACAAGGGGCTTATTGACGTATCCGATAGAGGAATTATCAAACTTAAACTACCTCGTTTCGATGCTTTTGTACGGAAGGAATATAGATGATTTAGGAAAATGATAATTGGCGGACAACTGCGTCGTAATTCTTTGCAAAATAGTTTCAGAGTAGCCCGTTTTGTGCTGATAATTTAGTGCAAAATGGGCTATTTATTTGCGCTTTAACGATATAAATTTCTTCGAAGTATACTACAATGAAGAATGGGCGCGAAAGCGGCTTTTGATATTGTGTGAGGACAGCATTATGGAGGTTATGTTGATGAAACGAAGAAGTTTAGCGTTTTTACTTGCATTTTCAATGATCTGTGGAAATACAGCTACAGCTATGGCTGCAAACTCAGATGTTGATTCAGAAATCGTAATAGAATCACTGGACAGTGGTGAAATAGAGGCTGATGACGCTGAGGATATAGAGATTGTATTGGAGGATGAAGAGGAGAATACCGACTCAGACTCTGATTCAATTGTCATTATAGAGGAAAATGAAGAAGAGGAAGCAAAAGAGACTGATGAGATAGAGTCAACTATGGCATCAGCAAAAGAGGACACAGAACTTCCTCCACTTACATATATGGATATTGATATGGGTCCTGTTGAAAACCCGGATCTGTTATCTGATGCTGCATATAATGCGGACAGCGACTATACTGCAGCATATTATGTAACTCCGGTACTGCCTAAACTTCGCAATCAGAACCCTTATGGTTCCTGCTGGGCACATTCTTCCATTGCTCTGGCAGAGATAAATCTGATTAAAAAAGGTGCAAGCGCTGACATAGATTTTTCAGAGCTTCAGCTTGCATATTTTACATATAATTCTGTAGTTGATCCTCTTGGCGGAACTAAAGGGGATGAAAATGGAATTCCAGAGGGGGGAGAAGATTTCCTGGAGAGAGGCGGAAACCTTGCTTTTTCACAGAATGTGTTTGCTTCATGGACAGGTGCAGCAAGTGAGGAAAACTATCCTTATAATTCAGCTCCTTCCGCTCTTGCAAACGGAATGGATGCCAGCGCTGCTTTTGACGATGAAGCACACCTTGTTAATTACTACAACGTCTCCATGGTTAAGTACAAAGAGAATGGTGATAATACCTCATTTGAAAATAGTATCGCAGCAGTTAAGAAACTCATTGTAGACCAGGGAGCTGCAGGAATAAGCTATAATCACAGCAATAGTAAATATAACAGCACATACAATTCATATTATTATTCAACTTTAGCAAGAACCAACCACGCAGTTACCATAGTTGGATGGGATGACAATTTTGATAAGACTCACTTTAATGTACATGCTCCAGGAAATGGTGCTTGGCTTATCAGAAATAGCTGGATGGAGGGAAACAGCAACGAATTTACAAGCAGTGAAGCCAGCCTTTATGGCTATTTCTGGATTTCCTATTATGACAATTCACTGGCAGATAAAGCCTTTGCCTTTGATTTTGAAGAAGGCAACAATTACCATCACAATTACCAGTATGATGGTGCTATGTTTGGCTACGCTTATGCTTATGGTAATAAGGCGGCAAACATCTTCACAGCCCACGGAAACGACAGCGGAGACGGAGCAGAAAATCTTAAAGCGGTTTCTTTTGCCACACCAGACGCAAACCTTAGCTACAAGGTTGAAGTATATACCAATCTGACTGATGATAATGACCCCACTTCAGGACAGCTTGAAGCTACCAAAGAAGGTGAGACAGAATATGAGGGCTATTACACAGTTGAACTGGATAACAGCATTGGCCTTGAAGCCGGTACTAAATTCTCTGTAGTTATCTCTTTTTCAAAAGATGGAGTAGCAAGCCAGTTTTTTGTTGCTGAATACACCTGGGAGGATTGGGCATTCGCAAAAGCCAGTGCAGAAGCTGGTCAGAGCTTTGTTTACAAAAATAAAAATTGGGTAGACTTCGGAGCATCGAACAATGCAAACCTTAGAATTAAGGCCTTCACTGACAACACAGGTGCTTTAGTTCCTACAGGTGTCAAGTTTGGTGAATCAACATATGATCTTTATGTAGATGGGGTTGTTAAGCCTGTTATATATATAAGCCCCAGCTCTGCCACCAACAAGAATTACACACTTCAGAGTTCAAACCCCAACGTTGTCAAAATAGTAGATGGCAAGAAAATCCAGGGTGTTGGCAAAGGAACAGCTACAATCACAGCTGTAACTGAAAGCGGCAACATAACAGCAACTGCTCAGGTTAAGGTTTCCATCAAATATAGCATCAATATAACCGGGGAACAATCCATAGTGTGTGGCAAGACAGTAAAATACAGTGCCACCATCACACCGGCTAATGCTGTTTCAGAGAACGAGATAGTTTTTTCTTCAGATGATCCAAGCATCATAACCATCAATTCCAAGACCGGTGAGGCAAAAGCGGTTGGCATTGGTATAACAAGGATTACTGCCACGGCAGGAGAAAAGAAATCCTCTATATCTGTATCCTGTAACCTGGAGTATCCATCTTTAAGCTATAAAGCTGATGATGATTACAGGATTACCATTGGATGGAACGCTGTTGAGGGAGCAGAAAGATATTCAATTTCCAAGACAGTTGATGGTCAGAATTATACCGTTTTAAACGGAAATGTCCTTCCCGGAAGTGACGGCAGATATTCTTATGTTGACAGCAGCTATGTGGGAAAGACACTAAGTGAAAACAGAAAGTCCGTTGAATACAAGATAAGCGTTTATGCCGGTGGTATCGAAAGACGAGCCAGCTATGCTTACGTATATCTGTACAAGAATTACAAGATTAATTATGTTTTAAATGGTGGAACCAATAATCCCGATAACCCAACCTATTTTTATTTGAATTCCTGGGTATATTTAAATTCGCCAACAGCACCAAAGGGATATGCTTTTGATGGATGGTATGAGGATGCTGCATTTACTAAGCAGATAAACGGAGCTTTTTTTCCTCAAGAAAGCAAGGACATAACAGTGTATGCTAAGTACTCACCTATAGAGTACTACATCGACTTTGATGCTAATGGCGGATACGGCTTTACACAGGCTGTTGCTGCTAAATATGACACACCGGCAACTTTGACTGCAAATGGATTTTTTAGAGACGGCTATAAGTTCGTATGCTGGAATACTAAACCGGATGGAAGTGGAGTCAGCTATGCTGATAAGGCTACAGTTAAAAATCTGTTGAATGATGAGATATATAATTATAACTATTTTACTCTTTACGCCATCTGGGCTGAGGAGGATAAGGAGTTAATCCCGGTAGAGAGCATTTCTTTTGATGTATCAGAGGCTGTTCTTGATCTGGATGATTACAACAAGCTTTATTTTGACGCTAAAGAGCATCTTGTTCTTAAGGGAAAAGATGGAAAGACACCTTCTAACAAGAGCGTTAAGTGGGAGTCTTCAAACTCAGGAATTGCATCAGTAAACGACAGCGGATTTATTACAGGAGTATCAACAAACGGCGCTGAGTCTGCCACAGCTACGATTACTGCAACAACCCAGGATGGCAGCAATAAAAAGGCAACTCTTAAGGTAGTTGTTAAAAAGCGTATCAAGCAGGGCTATGACGGAATTACTGTTAAGACTGCCGGAGATAAGAAGTACATGATTCCCGGTGACAGCGTTCTTATGACCGTTTCCTTCACAAAGGATGGCAAGACCGTAACACCGGATGACCCATCAGTAGTATGGAGCATTGTCAGCGGCGGAGAGTACGCCTATGTTTCTGATTCAGGAATCGTAACAGCGTCAAAAGAGGGAATCATAAGAGTAAGAGCTACTGGAGTAGATAACAGCAGCGCTTACGGCGATTACGAATTTGGCATCTACGTTCCTGTGGGAAGTGCAACCATTAGCGATAAAGAAGTAACCATAGTTCCAACCAAGTCCTATCAGGCAGGCGTAACCATTGTTCCTGCAGTAACAGGAGCAAATGCCGGAAATACAGCAACCGGAAGAACTATCGGATCTGATGTCAGCAAAGAAGTAACATGGGCGCTTAAGAATCAGACAGATTCAGCCTATGTCACAGTTGATGCAGAAACCGGCGTTATTACAGCAATTAAGGATACATCCAAGGCTGTAGTAGTAACAGCATCCTTCAGACCATTTAATGCTGATAAGGATACAGTTCTTTCCATGAACGTGAATGTTAAGTCAGAGTCTCTTAAGAGTATTTCTCTTAGCAGCACATCTCTTAAGATGAGTGTTGGCGCAACATCTACAATCACTGCAAAGCTCACCCCGGCAGCGCCTCTTGAAGATGGCATTGTATGGTCTGTGACTTCAGGTGAAGAATGCATAAAATATACTGAGAATGGCAACAGAATTGATATTACTGCAGTGAAGCCTACATCAAGTGGAAAACCTGTTAAGATTACAGCTACTACTGTTGGAAGAGATGATAGTGGACATAAGCTTTCAGCAAGCTGCAGCATCACTATAGGTAGTGCCCCTAATAACATTGTTTTGTCAGGAGTTCCCAAGAATAATGAACTTTTAAAGGGGAAGACCGCTACAATAAAGGCAAAGGTATTTACCAGTGCAAATGTCCGCGCAGGCAATCAGAAGGTAACATTTACTTCCCTTAATCCAAATGTTGCCACAGTTACCAGCAAGGGAAAAGTGAAGGCTGTAGGTAACGGAACAGCAACCATTCTTGTTAGTTCCCAAGAAAACCCAGACGCTGTGACATCAGTAGATATAAATGTTTATACCAAAGTTACAAAGCTTAAACTTGACAGAACCAAGGTAACAATAAACCTCAGGGACAGTCAGGCAGGACAGTACGAGATCATAAGACCTGTTTTAAATCCTACAGATGTAACTGCCAGCAAAGCAGTTATTACCTGGACTGTAAATGATCCTTCCAAGATCGAGTGGGGCGTAGTTCCCGCCGATGGTTCAGAGGACATAGACTTTACTCAGGCAACAAAGGCCGGCATCACAACTGAAAATGGAGAGAGCATCGCTATCAGAGGTCTTTCCTACGGAGCAGTTAAGCTCACAGCTACTGAGCCGGGTAAAAAGAAAGCAACCAGCACTATTACAATCAAGACCTACGCTACAGGACTTGATCTGAAGGAGAACAAGGCCCTTACAAAGACTGCAGATGGTCAGTATGAAGCTGAACTTAAGGCAAAGAAGACACTGACCGTTAAGCCTTTGATCAGTCTCTACGGAGCTCCTTACTCCACCAAGAAGCCATACACCACTGCCAGAAAGTACGCAACAAGCTTGAAGGTTACCTATTCAAGCAGCGATGAATCTGTAGTAAAGGTATCAAACAGCGGCAAAATAACTGCAAAGGCAGCAGGTACAGCAACTGTTTATGTAAAGACTGTGGATGGCAATATCGTCAATACAATCGATATAACTGTTGAGTAAAAAGTAAATATTTAGCAATCATAAAAGACCCCTGCTCATACAAAGAGCAGGGGCTTTTTATGATTGCTATAATAACGATTGTTTATCTAAATTTCACAATATTGATCAGCGTAATAATGTATAATTATAGAGCGATAGTTCGTAAAAATGGAGGTAAATCTATGAAACGGAAGAGTCTTGCATTATTACTGGCGTTGTCCATGATCTTTACTTATCCGGCAAACGTTTTTGCTGCAGGTGATGATCTCGACATCATTATTGAGGACGAGCAGGAAGAAATTTCTGTGGAAACTGAAGAAATTCAGGAAGAAATTTCTGTGGATTCTGCTGATTCTCAGGAGGAAATCGTCATAGAAGATGATGGCGAAGAGGCTGGGGAAGCAGAAGTAGTAGATGAAACTGAGGAGGATACCAATAAGCGTCCACCTCTTACAGCCAGAATTATTGAACGTAATATACCGGTTACAAATCCGGAATATGTTTCTGAGGCATCCTATAACGATCTTTACGATGCTGATTATTATGTGACGCCCAATCTACCGTACTTAAGGGATCAGGGAAAATGGGGTTCCTGTTGGGCTCACGCAGCTATGGCTGCAGCAGAGATCAACCTTATCCAAAAGGGATGGGATTCCAAGAGCATAGATTTTTCAGAGCTCCAATTGTCGTATTTTATGTATAATACAGTATCTGACCCTCTTGGCGGAACAGAAGGCGATTCCAATACATTCAACACTATATACATGGATACCGACAGTAAAGAAGGCGGCTTTTTGAATGTAGGCGGAAATAATGTGTTGGCAGCTAATGTTCTTTCTACATGGACCGGCGCAGCAGATGAAGCAGCTGTTCCATATAGCCAGGCACAGAATGTGCTTGATAATGGACTTCCTGCAACAGCTGCTTACACAGATGTGGCTCATTTGAGCAACTATTATATTGCATCCTTAACCTCTAAACCAGAGGATATCGCGGCTGTGAAAAGGCTGATTGTAGATAACGGCGCAGCAGCGATTCATTATAATGCCAACGAAATCGCCAGGGACAAGGATGGCAATAAAATCAGTTTTTACAATAGTGAATACAACTCTTTTTATAATCCCAATAAAACACCAAGTAACCATGTTGTAACTATTGTAGGATGGGATGACACTTTTGATAAAACACATTTCAATGTAGAAGCCCCCGGAAATGGTGCATGGCGCATCAGAAACAGCTGGTATGACGAAAAGTTTGATACTGAAGATAAGTCTGAAAGCTATTATGGATATTTCTGGATTTCTTACTATGATCAAACCTTAGAGTCTTTACTGACAGCCTTAGATTTCGAAGCCGCTGATAATTATGATCATAACTATCAGTATGATGGAGGCTGTCTGGATTATGGCTTTGAGATGGATAAAGCTGCCAACGTATTTACAATACATGGCGGCAGCGAGACGGAAGTTCTCAAGGCAGTTTCTTTTTATACCTACAATACTGATTCTAAATACTTAATTAATATCTATAAAGATCTGAAAGATGCAAATGACCCTGAATCCGGAACTCTTGTTGCCACCAAGGCAGGAGAAATTGGGTTCGAGGGGTATTACACAGCTCCTCTTGATGAAGGAGTTACTCTTGCGAAGGGAACAGTTTTTTCTGTTGTTCTTTCATTTGAACCTCTTAATGCTGAGGATACCAGAACAATGTTCTTTTCCGCAGAGTACACTATGGATTCATCAGATATATGGATCAATAGTATAACCTCTGCCAAAGAAGGACAGAGCTTTGAATATTCACAAGGTAAATGGGCAGATTTTGGTACAAAACACAATGCAAACCTCAAAATTAAAGCCTTTACAGTTGATTCAAGCGAACCTGCTCCCAGTGAATACACCATCAGCTATGAACCTAATGGTGGAACCTTAGATAAAGAAAAGATTTACCCTGATAAGTATAAGACCGGCGATGAGTTTTCATTTGAAGCACCTATTCCTCCTACAGGATATCTCTTTGAGGGATGGTATGCTGATGAAGAACTTAAGGCAGCAAAGTCCGGTATAGTTAAGAGCGATAAGAGAAATGTCAAGGTTTATGCGAGATATATTCCTATAAGATATGAGATTTCTTTTGATGCCAATGGTGCAAAGGGCGAAATGAAGCCTGTTACTGCCACCTATGATGAAGATTTTACACTTCCTGAGAATGGCTTCACTAATGAAGGCAAGTATTTCCTTGAATGGAATACCAAAGCTGACGGCAAGGGAACGGCATATAAGAATGGTGATACAGTGCTGAACCTGACAGAAAAAGATGGTGACACTGTTACTCTTTATGCTATCTGGACTGACAAAGCCATAGCTGTAACAGATGTAGATATCGATCTTCAGAGCTTAGAACTCTACATCAACTCTTCCGACAATACCTATAACGTAGCAGAGCACCTTGTATTTACAGGTGCAGATGGAAAAGACCCGACAGATAAGGCTGTAACCTGGGAATCTTCAGATCCTAAGGTGGTTACCGTAGATGAAAATGGCGTAGTTGCTGTTGCCAAGGAAAACAAAGCAACATCCTCCCAGGCCACTATCACAGTAACAACCAAGGATGGCAGCAAGAAGGATTCTGTTGATGTGCACGTTTCTTACTGGATTGAAGATATCAGAATCTTTGATACAGGTAAGACTCCTAAGTGGTATGGAAACAGTAATGAAGCTGAAGTTGAGTATCTCTATGGTGTACCTAAAGAGGGAGAACTCCTTGAAAAGAGCTTCATATCACTTGAAGTGGGTAAGACCTTTAATGTTAAAGCAGATTTTCTTCCTAAGATCATTAACGGAAGTAATGTAACGGAAGCTATTTTGAATAGAAACGTTGTATGGACAAGCGACAACTCTTCCGTAGCTACTATTGACGATAAGGGAAAGATTACCGCTATTTCAACCGGCTATGCAAAAATCAGCGCCATCGGCAAGGATGATCAGGCAGGAAGAATTATTGCTTCTTGCCAGATGGTGGTATATGAACCTGCTACAAGCATAACTCTTTCAGAGACAAGCTTTACACTTGGCGTTAATAACACTTTGCAGCTCGAAGCAACAGTACTTCCATTTACTGCAGATCAGGGCGTATTATGGTCAGTTCAGCAAGGCAAGGAAGGAATCGTAACTGTAAGTGAGAAAGGACTTGTTACAGCAAAGAGTGCCGGAAAGGCAACAGTTTACGCTAAGACAAGTGACGGCAAGAAGACTGCAAAATGTAACATCACAGTTGGACAGGGCTACGATAAGATCATAATAAAGGCTGCCGGAGATAAGAACAGTGTGGCTGTAGGAAAGAAGCTCCAGCTGTCTGCGGTATTTACAGATTCCAAGGGAAATATTGTAAAGCCTGCCAATGACGATGTGATTTGGGAAGCCAGTAACGGATTTAGTGCGACATTAACTTCCAATGGCCTTTTGACCGGATTGTTTGAAAGCCAGGTTACGGTAAAAGCTATCAGTGCTATAGATAAGAAAATATACGCTGAGAAACAATTTGATGTTTATGTGCCTGTTGGCAAAGCAGTTATCAGTGACAAGACTCTTACAATAGCTCCGGGCAAATCCTATACACCAACAGTAACCATTACTCCCGGAGTAAAGAATGGCAGCTTGTCAAATTATGCTACGGGAAGTGAAGTATTTAAGGACGTGGCTGACGAAGTAGTTTGGGGACTTGAAAATACTTCAGATTCCCAGTATCTGACTGTTGATGCTAAGACAGGTAAGATCACAGCCATAAAGGATACTGCAAAGGCAGTAAATGTTCAGGCAAAATTCAGACCTTACGGCGCCCAGAAGGACACAGTACTTACCTGCAAAGTGACTGTAAAGAAGCAGGACTTCACAGGATTTAAGCTTAGTGCCACAAAGCTGAACGCATATGTTGATTCGAGAGAGACAATAACAGCTATATTCACACCGGCGATACCTGAAGAGGACGGTATTGTCTGGGAACTGGAAGATCCTGACGGTTGCATTTCCATGACCCAGAATGGATATTCAGTGAAACTTACACCTAAAAAAGCAACGGATAAAAAGATCAAACTTACTGCCACTACAGTTGGAAAGAATTCCAAGGGCAAAACAGTTACAGCTAGTTGTGAAATTACTGTAAGTAAAGCTCCGGGTTACGTTGAAATAATTAATGCTCCTAAAGAATTATATCTTGGAAAGAGCTTTAATCTTAAGGTGAAGGCATATGAAGATTCAGAAAAGAAGACTGAGCTCACATGGAAAGGCTATAGATATATTTCTTCAGATAGCAATGTTCTCAAAGTATCTTCATCCGGAAAGGTAACTGCAGTTGGCAATGGAGATGCGGCAATACTTGCTTTGGCAGGAAATAATGCGTGGCCACTTAACTATGCTACTATTAAGGTTGTTGCACCACCCAAAAAGATTACCCTTGATAAAAAGAATGTATCAGTATGCCTTAACTCCGATGGAAAAGGTGCTGAATATGCAATTGTTGATGCTATTTTAGACGCGGATGATTACTCGTTATCAGAGGGCATGGACGAAGTAACCTGGACAGTTGATGATCCTTCCAAGATCAAATGGGGTGCTATCAAAGTTGAAAAAGAAGAACCTGAAAAGGTAGCAGAACTTTTGGCAAATGGAATGTTTACCTTAGTTGATGCAACAGATAAGGGTTATCAGACTCATAGTGGTGAGAGTCTGGCCATAAAGGGACTTAGCGCAGGAAAACTCAAACTAACAGCTACAGTTAAGGGAAAGAAGAAAGCTGTCTGCACCGTTACTATCAGAACTTATGTTAACGGACTTGGCATTAAAGAGACGACAGGAATTAAGAAAGTAACTGCAAATGAGTATATTCTGGATATCAAAGCCAAGAAGAATACAACCATCAAGCCTATGGTGAGCCTCTACGGAGCTCCTTACTCTGATGCTAAGAAGACCCAGGAAGAAAAGGCAGCAACTGCTACATATAACAAGGCTAAAAAGTTTGCACCTGATATGGGTGTAACTTATGTGAGCAGTGATCCATCGGTGGTATCAGTTAATTCCAAAGGTAAAGTTAAAACACTTAAGTCCGGAACTGCAGATATTATTGTATATACCAAGGATCGTACTTATAAAAATGTTATTCATGTGGAAGTAAAGTAATCTTTTTTGGACCGGCCCCGCCAGTTTTGGCGGGGCCGTTTCTATTCTGTAGCTATTTAATAAACATTTAATTCTTTTAGGTACAAAGAGGAAATATAATAGAATTACAAAAGATGAAAAAGATGCATGGAGGCGGATATGAGAGGGATTAAATACTTTTTCAGAATAATATGTACAATTTCTATGCTGCTGATGGCTATGGCAGCTTTTGGTACCAGGGCAGAGGCGGGTGACTTTGATCCTGCGTATTATGCAGCCAGGTATCCTGATGTTGTTTCGGTGTATGGAACGGATCCTGCCGCTCTTTATAAGCATTATCTTCAGTTTGGAATGGCTGAAAACCGGTTTAAAAATGCTAATGAGGAGGCAACCGGCATCATAACACCTCTTGATCTTACAACATACATAGATGTGGATCTTGCAAATCAGTCTCTGACGTATTTTCAGAATGGTGCTCCTGTGCTGGCATCTTCTATTGTTTCAGGAAATGTTAGAAATGGAAACAATACTCCCACAGGAACTTTTATGATCGAGAGCAAGGTTCCGGGCAAGTACCTGACAGGACCAACCTGGCATGTGTGGGTAGACAGATGGATGCGTTTTACAGGACTTGTGGGATTCCATGACGCTACCTGGAGAAGTAAATTCGGGGGAGAAATTTATAAGACAGACGGCTCTCATGGGTGTGTAAATCTTCCGCATGATGTGGCTCTGCAACTCTACGATATGGCGGATATCGGAACAGTGGTTGTGGTTCATTAAGAAAATAATTGCCGAAATATCATTTGTTTCGTATAAATAGATATATTATTATTTTATTAGAGAGGAAAAAGGTATGGATAATAGTTTGATGGGAATGCTCACTGATGATCAGCTGGAGAAGATCACCGGTGGTGTAAAGATCAAAGCAAAGACAAATGTTATGAAGGTGGCATGCTTTTATTGCAAGAATGTAATGGATGTTGACATGGCACTTTCGGAAATACAATGTAAAAAATGTAAGAAGATCAATACTTTTGCCGGATAAAAAACTAAAAGGCCGGGGGACAAAGTGAAAAGAGTTCTGGCAGCAATACTAAGTGCAGCTGTGTTTTTTACCTTTAGTCAGACAGCAGCTGCAGCATTCAAAGTAAACAGTGTTACGAATGACAGGGATATCTCAATTGTGATGGTTGGCGATATCCTTCTTCACATGTCTGTAGAAAACTCCGCCAAGGATGAAAACGGGCATTATAATTTTGACGCCGTTTTTGCCAATGTGAAAAATGAGATTTCTTCTGCGGACATAGCTATTGTGAATCAGGAGGTCATTATTGGAGGAGAGGAACTGGGTATTTCCGGTTACCCCTGCTTTAATGCGCCCTATGAAATCGGTGATGCCCTTGTAAACGCAGGTTTTGATGTGATCTGTCATGGCACCAATCACACCCTGGACAGAGGCAAAAGAGGTGTGGTAAACACCTGCAATTACTGGAAGCAGAGACATCCTGATATTACCGTGGTGGGCATCAACGCCGACGAGTCAGAATATGAGAACGTAACCATCATAAATAAAAAGGGTATAAGGATAGCGATTTTAAACTATACCTATGGAACCAACGGAATTGCCATGCCTTCCGGAATGCCCCATGCTGTGGACATGCTGGATAAGAGCAAGGTCATAGCAGACCTTGAGTTCGCGGAGGCAAATGCTGATTTTACAATTGTCTGCCCTCACTGGGGCACAGAGTACAAGCTGGATACAGACAAGAATCAGAAGTTCTGGACTGAAATTTTCAGAACCCATGGCGCAGACCTGGTAATTGGAACTCATCCCCATGTCATTGAACCTGTGGAGCTTCTTACAGATGAAAATACAGGTGTGACAAATAATCACGGCAATGGGGATATGCTGGTTTATTATTCACTGGGTAACTTTGTGAGCTGGACCAACAGCACGGGAGCAGGCGTTTCCGACCGCATGGTAGGTGGCATGTCCAAGGTTACCATTAACGGTGATGATAAGAGTAATGTTTTTATAAAAAGCTATACCGCGGAAGCTTTGGTGGATCATGTAACAAAGACCTATAACGGAGTTACTGTATATCCACTTAAGAACTATACAAAGGAATTGGAAGCAGTTAATGAGATAAAAATG
>JAEEGF010825940.1_pt1 | contig 15545 bp, 16 predicted proteins | sample 9134171 | NCBI WGS metagenome assembly JAEEGF01 (sample SAMN16246542, study PRJNA631951) | gut metagenome | biome: gut microbiome; feature: rumen; material: AP-attached | host: Bos | place: Iran: Karaj | collected 2018-10 | reverse complement strand
AATTATATTTCTATATATTATTTTGCATAAAAACAAGATTTCACATTACATTTTCTGGAATTGGCATGTGAAAATGTTCGTATGCTTCTTTTGTTGCAACTCGTCCCTTTGGAGTACGAATAATTAGGCCATTTTGTAGTAGATATGGCTCGTAAACATCCTCGATTGTTCCTGAATCCTCGCCTACTGTTGCAGCAAGATTATCAAGACCAACTGGGCCACCATTAAAACGCTCGATAATGGCAAGCAAAATATTTCTATCGTTATTATCCAATCCTAAAGTGTCAACCTCTAAAGAATCTAGTGTGGCGGCAGCTACATCCTTTGTGATAACACCATCAAATTTAACTTCAGCGTAATCCCTCACTCGCTTTAAATATCTGTTGGCCAAACGAGGGGTTCCTCTGGATCTAAGAGCGATTTGGTACGCTCCTTCATAATCAATAGGGGCATCTAGCTTTCCTGCCGAAGCTGTAACGATTGTAGAGAGCTCCTCAGGAGTGTAATAATCCATGTGCCCAATGATACCGAATCTGTCACGAAGTGGAGCAGACAAAAGACCGGGTCTTGTTGTGGCTCCTATTAAAGTGAAACGTGGTAATTTTGTATGAATTGAACGGGCTGTTGTATCCTTGCCCATGACTATATCTACAGCGAAATCTTCCATTGCGGAATATAAAGTCTCTTCAACTGGTTTTGAAAGACGATGAATCTCATCAATAAATAATACATCGCCATCTTTTAAAGTCATAAGAACAGCTACTATTTCACCTGGTATAGTAATTGCCGGGCCGGATGTAACCTTAATATTTGAATTCATCTCCGATGCTACAATGCCAGCAAGTGTAGTTTTACCAAGACCTGGAGGGCCATATAAAAGCACATGATCTAGTGCCTCACCACGCTTTTTCGCAGCCTCAATGTAGATTTGCATGTTTTCTTTGACTTTATTCTGGCCAATATAGCCATCGAAACTCTTTGGCCTAAGAGCATTGTCAGTGACTAAATCTTCGTGAGATGCAATTGTAGATGTTATTTGTTTGTTTGAAAGCATATATTCTCACCCTTAAATAAATGACATTTGTTTCAATGTATCTGAAAGTAATTGCTCTGTGGTTGTAGAATCTGTAATTGTCATTTTATCTAAAGCTCTAGCAGCGTTACTTGGAGAATAGCCAAGTGCTACCAGTGCTTCTAATACTTCTTCTTTTACAGTTGAAGTAGTGGCAATCTTAGCCTGACCAGCTGAAAGTTTACCTTCAAATGCATCTACAATATCAACTTTATCCTTTAAATCGATTATTGCTCTTTCTGCTGTTTTCTTTCCTACTCCAGGAACTTTGGCGAAGGCCTTTGAATCGCCACCTGCCACAGCAAAACGAATGTCTGAAACGGTCATGGAACTAAGGATCGCAAGCGCTCCCTTAGGCCCAATTCCGCTGACAGAAAGAAGAAGCTCAAACATATTAAGCTCCTCCTTGTCATAGAATCCATATAAAGTAAGAGAATCCTCTTTTGGAATTAGTTTGGTGTTAAGCTTGATTTCTGATCCAATGGCAGGAAGGCTGCCAATGGTATTCATTGAAGAATTAACACCATAACCTATTCCATTATTGTCAACGATAATGACGTTGCCATCAATATCTGTAAGTGTGCCTCGAATGAATGCTATCATATTTTCTCCCCAATAAAATAAAATCCTTTACAACAGTTTAACTTAACTTCAACGATTTTTCCAATCAAAGATGCATCTCCTGGGAAATGTACTGTTGTATTGTTTTCAAGCTTGCCCGATACCAATGAAGAATCCTGCTCATTTACTTCTTCTACAAGAACTTTTTGAACGGTACCTTCAAGTGATTTTACCTTTTCATGTCCATGTTTTTGAACTAAAGCAAGCAATCTATCAAATCTATCCTTGATTACGTCTTCAGGGACCTGATTATCCATAGTTGCAGCTGGTGTTCCGGTACGTTTTGAATAGATGAATGTAAACGCGCTGTCGTAGTGAACTTTGTCTACTACATCCATTGTTTCAAGGAAATCTTCTTCTGTCTCGCCAGGGAAACCAACAATAATATCTGTAGTAATGGCTACATCAGGGATGCGAGCTCTAAGTTTTTCTACCAAACCAAGATAATGCTCCTTTGTATAGCGTCTATTCATCTTCTTAAGGATTTCGCTACTTCCTGACTGAAGAGGTAAATGCATATGCTTGCATACCTTTGGAAGTGTGGCCATTGCCTCAATAAGATCATCTGAAAGATCCTTTGGATGAGGAGTCATGAAACGAATTCTCTCAAGGCCTTCAATGTCGTTTACCATCTTAAGAAGCTCTGCAAATGTGACCTTTTCTTCAAGACCTACGCCGTATGAGTTAACATTCTGGCCAAGAAGCATAATTTCAACAACGCCATCAGCAACTAATGCCTTGATTTCGTTTACAATATCCTCTGGCTTTCTTGAACGCTCTCTACCTCTAACGTAAGGTACAATACAATATGTGCAGAAATTATTGCATCCAAAGCTGATATTTACACCAGACTTGAATGGGAATTTTCTAGAGATTGGAAGGTTCTCTACGATTTTGTCTGTGTCCTTCCAGATATCAATAATCATACCCTTTTTATTAAGCAATGCTGTTGTAAATAACTCAGCAAACTTGTAAAGATTGTGAGTTCCGAAGATTAAATCAACAAACTTGTAGTTGTTCTGTAAATGCTCAATAACTGTAGGCTCCTGCATCATACAACCACAAAGACCAATCATCATATTTTTGTTCTTTTTCTTGTAGCCGTGAAGAATTCCAAGATGACCGTACACCTTGTTATTTGCATTTTCTCTAACAGTACATGTATTGTAAATTACAAAATCAGCATTTTCATCTGTTGTTTCTTCATAACCAATTTCCTTGAGAACACCAAGGAGCTTTTCAGAATCTCTAGCATTCATCTGGCAACCGAAAGTAACAACACAGCAAGTAAGCTTTCTTCCAAGCTCTGCTTCTCTCTCGGCCACAATTTTTGCAGCTTCCTTAATGAAATAATATTGACGTTCTGGCTCCTCTGTTGGAGCATTGTTTAATAAATCTGTAATACTCATTTTAATTCCTAACTATTTTCTAATTTGTCCGTTGCCACGGATTGTATATTTATAACTTGTTAATGCTAAAAGTCCCATAGGGCCTCTTGCATGAAGTTTTTGTGTGCTAATTCCTATTTCTGCTCCGAACCCAAACTCAAATCCATCTGTAAATCTGGTTGAAGCATTAACATAAACACAAGATGCATCAATGCCATTCAAGAACATATTAGCATTAGCTTCGTCATTAGTAATGATCGATTCTGAATGACCAGTATTGTATTTATTAATATGTTCAATTGCCTCTTCTACTGAAGAAACAGTCTTGACTGAAATTATATAATCTAAATATTCCTTGCCAAAATCTTCCTCTGTTGCATCAAAAGAACCCTCAAGGTACTTCTTAGAAGCAGCATCGGCAAATATTTGTACGCCGTGCTCTCTAAGCTTTGCGTTAAGAGCAGGAAGTAGCTTGGCTGCTATATCTTTATGTATAACAAGAGATTCACAGGCGTTACATACACCAATTCTCTGTGTTTTTGCGTTTTCGATAACAGATATAGCCATATCGATATCTGCATCATAATCAACGTAAATATGGCAGTTGCCAGAACCTGTTTCAATTACAGGAACAGAGGCATTTTCTACAACTGATTTGATAAGGCCAGCTCCACCTCGAGGAATAAGAACATCTACATATCCGTTCATTCGCATAAGCTGATTTGTAGATTCTCTTGTAGTATCTTCGATTAATGTAATAGCATCAACAGGAAGATTTTCCTTTGCAAGGGTGTCCCTGATGACTTTAACGATAGCCTTGTTGGATTCAAGGGCGTCGGAACCACCCTTTAAGATAGTTGCATTGCCAGTTTTAAAACAAAGACCAAATACGTCTGCGGTAACATTTGGTCGTGCCTCATAAATAACACCAACAACACCAATTGGAACAAGTCTTTTTGCTATATGAAGCCCGTTAGGTCTATCCCATTCTTCGGTGATTTTCCCGATTGGATTCTCCAGTTCTACAACCTGACGCAATCCCTCTGCCATTCCACTAATTCGAGATTCATCTAACTTTAATCGATCCAACAATCCCTGGGATAATCCCTTTTTCTCACCGTTAGCCATATCGATTTGATTAGCGCTAATAATATCAGCACTATTTTTCACAAGGGCATCAGCAACTGCTAATATCCCTTTGTTTTTAGCCTCGGTAGATAATAAAGCTACTTTGTACTTTGCTGCCTTTGCTTTTGTTGCCTGCTCAATTAATGTCATGATCTACTTCCTTTCAAAACCAAGTTTTCAGTAACAATATAATCCATCGGTATATCATGGGATTCAATTTGAATAGTCTCCGCCAGCTGCTTTGAAAAGCAAGGCGCAATGCTTGTTATTTCTGGATGCTTTTCGAAAAATCTATCATAAAAGCCGCCTCCATAACCAATTCTATTAAGCTTTTTATCGAATATCAACCCTGGGGTTATAGAAATAATTGACTGATTGAAATCAGTAAGTAAATTCATGTCAGATTTCGGTTCCATAATATTGTATGAACCAATAGAAAAATCCTTTTCTAAATCGACAATTTCATAGAAATACAACTGATGATTCTTTTTATCACATTTTGGGAAATATAGATGCTTTCTATGCTGTAATAAAATGGAATATAACTGTTTTAAATCAACTTCGCTTCCAAATGGATAATAGCATAAAAAAATATTAGCTCCTTTAAAATCAGATTCTAAAAGAGCCAAAACATTTTCACTAATAAGGGATGACAATCGAATTCTTTCTGAAATTGAAATACCATCTCTAATTATTTTATAAGTTAATCTAATATCATTACTAGTTTGACTTACTTCCATATTTTTCGCCAAGGTTTTCTACCTTACCATTTTCATCTACTATATCAATATTGTTAAGCTGGGTTCTGATGTTGCCTTTGATTGCATCAATATATGCTCTTCTAAGCTTAGCCTGCTCTGCTTTTTCAGCATCATTAAGACCTTCACCTTTCTGCTTATGGTAAAGTTCATTAATTCTTGCGATATCTTTCTCTGTAATCATAATTAATCCTCTAATAAATCTAATACATGAACATCATCTCTTTTATTTGCAGTAAAGAGTGTGCCCTTGTCTTTGTTTTCGAAAATACGATGAATATTTCCTATGTGTGCGCCGTTTGTAATGACCATATCTGCACCAGAATATGTAGCTATTTGAGCTGCTCTAAGCTTTGCAGTCATTCCTCCAGTGCCAACATTTGATGTACTATCAGATGAAGCCATTTCAAAAACAGAGTCTATATCCTTTACAACTGGCACAAACTCAGCATTAGGGTTTGTGTTTGGATTGTCAGTATAAAGACCATCTATATCTGATAAAAGAATAAGTGCATCAGCGTTAACAAGGGCTGCAACGATAGCCGACAATGAATCATTGTCACCAAACTGAATTTCATGAGTGGCAACAGTATCATTTTCATTAACTACAGGAATAACCCCTAGATTAAAAAGCTGTTCAAAGGTATTACGAGCATTTTCTCTAGATTCTGGATCGGTCATTGTCTTTTTGGTCATAAGAATCTGGCCGGCTCTTTGATTGTACTCAGAAAAAAGTTTTTGATAAACCGACATAAGATAAGCCTGGCCAATAGAAGCACAAGCCTGCTTTGTAGCCAAATCTGAAGGACGTTCTTTTAAACCAATTGCATATCGTCCAACAGCAATCGCACCTGAAGATACAAGACATACATCCTTGCCTTGAGCACGCAAATCACAGAGCTGTCGAACAAGTCGTTCCAACTTCGTGTAATCAATATTTCCAGTTGCATCATGTGTTATGGTTGATGAACCAACCTTTACAATAACTCTTTTCTTTTCTGTAAAATCTACACCGTACATATTCTTCCCCCAAATAATATCCGGTACATAATACCACTATTTTTGCATATATTCAATAAAAATGCTCCCCGTAAAAACGAGGAGCATAAAAAATACTTAATTATTTTTCAATGTATTCAATTGCACTTTCGGCTGCGATTCTACCATAAACAACGATATCAGCAACAGCATTACCACCAAGACGGTTTGCACCATGAATACCACCAGTAACCTCACCGCAAGCATATAAGCCTTCGATTGGGTTGCCCTCAGTATCAATTACCTCTGCAGAAGTGTTAATCTTAACACCACCCATACAGTGATGGATACCAGGTCCAACATTAACTGCATAGTAAGGACCAGAAGAAAGATCAGTCTTAACTGCTCCGATTTCACGTCCGAAGTCTTCATCTACTCCAGATGCAACATAACCAGACCATGTCTCTACTGTTTCCTTTAAAGCCTCTGTAGCATCAGCATCAAAATCCATTGCCTTTGCAAGATCATCAAGAGTATCACCATTTACAAGGTATCCACCCTTTTCAAGCTTAGAAATAACAGCTGAACCTTCATACATATCCTGATTTACGATAAGCCATACATTACCTGTAGGCTGCTCGATTTCTGCAGCAGATACTTCATCACGAGTACCTGTCTCGTTAAAGAATCTGTGACCTTCTTTGTTTACAAGGATAGCACCATCACCACGAAGTGCCTCACCAACTAATGTACCATCTGTTGGAACAACTGTAGGATGAAGCTGAATCTGATCAAGATCAACAAAATCAGCGTTAAGATCTCCTAAGAAATCAATTGCATCACCACTTGCTGTAGTAACGTTTGTAGAAATGTATCCTTCTAAGTCAGGACGATATTCTGTAACCTTATCCATGTTACCACCGAAACCACCTGTAGCTACAATTACAGCATCAGCATGAATTGTAACATTGTTTCCAGATGAGCCTGTAGCCTTAACGCCTGCAGCCTTACCATCTTCCATAATGATTTCTGTAGCAGCTGTGTTTGTATGTACTTCGATTCCAAGCTCATCCATTCTTGCAGAAAGCTTATCTACAAGGTAAGAACCAACTGGAATAATGTTTCCATCAGCATCAACTGGTCTATGTGTACGGTTTGCACTTAAACCACCCATAGTAGCAAGAGGTCCGTTTAATTCGATACCCTCTGAATCAAGCCAATCGATAGCACCTGATGTATTTTCAGCTAATACCTTTACAAGCTCAGGATCGTTCATGTTCTTACCACTTGCCATTGTATCATCGATAAATGACTGAACTGAATCTTCAACGCCCTGCTCTTCTTCGTAATGTGTCTCTGCAGCGTTCATACCAGAACTTGCACGTGCGGTGTTACCACCAAGGATTGAGTTCTTCTCGAGAAGGATAACTGACTTTCCTTCCTCTGCAGCACTGATAGCGGCTGTCATACCAGCTCCACCACCACCGATAACTACGATATCAGCAGTTCCTTCGTAGTCCTCAGCAACAGTCTTTGTACCATTAGAACCATCAGCAACAACGCCAGCTTCATTAAGAGCTGCATTTACAGCCTCAAGGAAACCTGTAGAACTGTATGTAGCACCAGCGATAACGTCTACATTACTGTTCTGCTCTTCGATAATTTGAGTCTTTAAGTTGCTCATTGCAACACCACCAACTGAAGGTGTTTCATCAGGAGCATCGTAAGTAATATCTGTGATAGTATCACCATCAACAAATACTGTAACTTCGATGTTACCTCCAAAGCCTTGTGCGTTAGCAACATAAGACTTACCAGAAGCTCCTTTCTTTACAAGTGGAGCTAAACCACAGAATAATGCTAATAATATACAGATTGTTACACCTATAATCTTCTTTGTACTATTACGCATATTTCCTCCTTACAAAATGATCTTTCTTGGACAAGCCTCTGCACACTTGCCACAGCTTGTACATTTATCCTGATCTATGTGAGCAAAGAATCCATCAACGTGAATTGCATCGCTTTCACAGACCTTTTCGCACTTGTGGCAACCAATACAGCCAACTTTACAAACGCTCATAACATCTTTTCCCTTGTCATTATTGTGACAACGAACAGCGTGACCAAAATCGTAAGGAATAAGCTCGATAAGGTGATTAGGACATACAGCCACACACTTACCACATGCCTTACAAGCTTCTTTGTCAACTAAAGCTACACCGTCAACAATATGTATTGCGTCGAATGGACAAGCCTTAACGCATGAACCAAAGCCCATACAACCATAAGAGCAAGCCTTAGGACCGCCACCTGGCACATATGCCATAGCCTGACAATCCTCGACGCCAGTGTAATCGTAAAGCTGAGTAGCATTCTCACATGTTCCGTGACACATAACAAATGCAACTTTACGAACACCTTCTTCAGCAGCTACACCCATAATCTCAGAAATCTGAGCCGCAACAGGTGCGCCACCAACTGGGCACTGATTTACAGGTGCCTCTCCCTTTGCGATAGCTGCAGCCAAGCCAGAACATCCAGCATATCCACAACCACCACAGTTATTTCCTGGAAGAGCTGCAAGAACAGCCTCTTCACGTGGATCAACTTCTACCTTAAACTTTTCAGATGAAAAGCAAAGGAAAAATCCAATTATACAACCGGTAGCGCCAACTATAACAGCTGCCAGTAAAATTCCTGTTATACTCATTTGTTAGCCCTCCTTAAATTACTCCAGCGAAGCCCATAAAAGCCATAGCCATAAGTCCTGCTGTAACAAGAACGATAGCTGAACCTTTGAAAGCCTGTGGAAAATCGTTGTATTCAATCTTTTCTCTGATGCCAGCCATGATTACGATTGCAATTGTAAAGCCAAGAGCAACACCAAAACCATTAATTACTGACTCAAGAATGTCATATTCCTTAGTTACGTTATTGATAGCTGTACCAAGCACTGCACAGTTTGTTGTGATAAGTGGAAGGTATACACCAAGCGACTTATAAAGTGAAGGTACGCTCTTTTTAAGGAACATCTCTACGAATTGAACAAGTGCAGCAATAACAAGAATGAAAACGATTGTCTGCATATATTCAAATCCAGTAGGAGCCAAAATAAACTTATAAATAAGTGATGTAACAAATGATGAAATAGTAATTACGAAGATTACTGCTCCACCCATACCTGCTGCTGTCTCAACCCTCTTTGATACTCCAAGGAATGGACAAAGACCAAGGAACTGAGAAAGAACAACGTTGTTAACAATAGCTGAAGCTACCAATAAAAGAATTAAGCTTGTTACGTAACTCATTATTTCTCCTCCTTTCCATTGATATCATCAGCATATGAAGAATCAGAACCGGATTTTTCTACATCTTCTGTATTCTTTGCATTTGCTGTCTGCTTTGTTTCTGTAGGAACAGCCTGTGGCTTAGCAACATCCTTAGGATCAACTGGTGGAACTTCATCAGCCTTGTGAACTAAAGACTTGCCTGTACAAGCGCTTGATAAGCTACATCCTGAGCAATCTCCGCCTAAGCAGCCCTGAACTGCTGGAAGTGGCTTACCCTTTGCTTCCATGTTACGTCTAACAACGTTCATGATAGCAACAAGACAACCAAGTACAAAGAAAGCTCCAGGAGCAAGGCCAAATAATGTGATGTGATAATCATTAAGTGGTGCGATAACTGCTCCGAAGATAGATCCGTTTGCAAGGATTTCACGAACAATACCAATAAGAGTAAGTCCTACTGTGAAACCAAGACCCATACCAATACCATCGAACATTGATGGGATGACTGGATTCTTGCTAGCGTAGCTCTCTGCACGTCCTAAAATGATACAGTTAACTACGATAAGTGGAATATAAATACCAAGTGATTCATATAATGAAGGAGTAAAACCTTCCATCAAAAACTGAACAATTGTAACGAAGGATGCAACTACAACAATGAAAGCTGGCATTCTTACTCTATCTGGAATGATATTTCTAAGTGCAGAAATAAGCATGTTAGATAAAACAAGAACAACTGTTGTAGAAAGACCCATACCAATACCATTAATTGCTGATGTGGTAACAGCAAGTGTTGGACACATACCAAGCATTAATACAAAGGTAGGATTTTCCTTCCAAAGTCCGTTATAAACTCTTTCTAGGTTCTTATTCATTAGAAGCACCTCCTACAATAGATTCGAAGTAGGTGACACATGCATTAATACCACCTGTCATAGCACGTGATGTTACAGTGGCAGCTGAAATAGCATCTACTTCGCTAGATGAAGATGCGCCAGTCTTTGTAACTGTAAAGATTTCTGCTGCTCTGTTAATGAACTGAGCTGAGAATGAACCATCACCTGTATCTTTAGCCTTCATACCAAGACCAGCTGTTTCTGAGATATCAGTAATTGAATAGCCATTGATAATACCATCATTTGTGATACCTACAGAAAATGTAATATTTCCGCCGTATCCTGCTGATGTTGTAACTGTAAGAACGTATCCAATTACATTGTTTGAAGCATCAAGTGCCTCAACACAATTATCGATTGTCTCTGTGCCGTATCCTGCCTCATTAACGTAAGTTGTGGCAGCTGAAGAATCGAAGTCTTCCATTTCAGCAAATGAAGCAGCCTCTGCGAATACTGAAGAATATGCTTCTTTCATAGCATCCTGATGAGCTTTTTCAATAGGAGCTTTTGTGATTTCGTATACAAGTCCTAAAGCGAAGCCTGCAACAAGAGTAATACAGGTAAGGACTAAAGCGTCTTTTACCAATTTATTCATTAGACTTCACCTCCTTTGAAATTCCAAAGGCTCTAGGTACTGTAATCTTTTCGATAAGTGGAACGAGAAGGTTGCTAAAGATGATAGCGTAGCTAACGCCCTCTGCACTGTTTCCAAAGAATCTGAAGATTCCAGTTAAAACACCGAGGCAAATACCAAATAATACTTTGCCAAGTGGTGTGATTGGCGATGTAACATAATCTGTTGCCATGAAGAATGCACCAAGCATTAATCCACCACCGCAAAGGTGTGCAACAAGAAATGTTGTATCTAAGCCATGTCCGCCAAATAAAATAACGAAAATGGAGAATGTAAGAATATAAACACCAGGTATAACTAAATCAATTACTCCTAATAAGATAAGAATAATCGCTCCAATTAAAATACAAAGTGCACTAGTTTCACCGATTGTACCTGCTGTACGACCAATTAACATATCGAGAGTGTTTACATTACCACCACCGATTGCTGTAAGAGGTGTAGGTCCAGCAACGCCATCGTACTCGAAATGAGTCATTGTTCCTGCAAATGAAATAAGCAAGAATACACGTCCACCAAGTGCTGGGTTCATGAAGTTCTGACCTAATCCGCCGAATAACATCTTTACAACTACGATTGCAAAAACGCTACCGAGCACTGCCTGCCATACAGGAAGTGTATGTGGTAAGTTGAGTGCAAGAAGAAGTCCAGTAACAGCTGCACTTAAATCGCCGATTGTATTCTTCTTCCCTACTGCTTTTTCAAATAAGAACTCTGATAATACACAAGATGTGATACATACTGCTATAAGTAATAATGCTCGAATTCCAAAGTTGATGATACCAAATAGTGTAGTTGGCATAAGGGCAATTATCACATATAACATGATAATACTACTATCGTCCTTCGCTCTGACATGTGGAGATGAAGAAACTTTTAATAAATTACTCACTTTCTACCCCATCCTTTCTACTTTTTTCTCTTATCTGCAAGAATCTGTTTTTTCATAGTCTTAATTGACTGAGCAAGTGGCTTTCTAGCAGGGCAAACATAGCTACAGCTACCACATTCAATACATTCAAGACCATACCATTTTTCGAACGTTTCCTTGTCTCCGTGATCTGAGAACTTAGAAAGTCTAGAAGGTATTAATTTTTCAGGACAAGCCTCAACACATCTACCGCAGTTAATACAAGCAGTAGTTTCGTACATTGAAACCTCATCCTCTGATAAACAAACAAGTGCGCCAGATGTCTTTGTTGTAGGGATATCAGCATCCATTACAGCAAATCCCATCATAGGACCACCTGAAATGATTTTTGCTGGCTCTTTAACGAATCCACCAGCTGCTTCAAGGATTTCCTTGCAGCTCATACCGATGCAGATTCGGTAGTTGCGTGGCTCCATAACTGCATCACCAGTAAGTGTGAAGATACGGTCCATAACTGGCTTTCCTTCAACAATTGCTGTGTAGATAGCATTTATAGTAGCAACGTTGTCTACGATACATCCAGCATCAGCAGGGAGCATCTTAGAATTAATCTCACGGCCTGTGCATGCTTTGATAATCTGACGCTCACCACCCTGAGGATACTTTGTAAGAAGTGGAACCACCTCGATGCGTGGTTCGTTCTCAACAAGCTTCTCTAATGATGCAATAACATCAGATTTGTTGTCTTCTACGCCAAGTAAACCCTTTGCCTTTGGGAAAAGCTGAAGAATAATCTTCATGCCAGTGATAAGCTTTTCTGGCTCTTCAACCATACTTCTATAGTCTGATGTAAGATAAGGTTCACATTCAGCACAGTTTGCAATAATATATTCAATCTTTTCAGGATTGTTTGGTGAAAGCTTAACATGAGTAGGGAAACCAGCTCCTCCCATGCCGACAATACCTGCATCCTGAATCTTCTTGATGATCTCTTCATTGGAAAGTTTTGTGAAATCCTCGCAAGGTTCAAATCCTGTCTCAATGAATTGGCCATCGCTTTCAATTATGATAGAATTAACCATGTCGCCTGTTGCGACGCGTCTAGGCTCAATAGCCTTGACTGTACCGGAAACGCTTGAGAAAATTGGCGCAGATACAAATCCACCTGCATCAGCAATCTTCTGACCTCTGAGCACGGTATCGCCTACTGTGACACAAGCTTGTGCTGGTGCACCTATGTGCTGGGATAATGGATATACCATTAAGCCCTGTGGCTTAATATCCTTAATAGGCTTTTCTTTGGAAAGTTCTTTACCTTCATAAGGATGGACGCCACCTTTAAATGTTCTAAGGCCCATTAGCTTTAACTCCTCTCTTTCTTTAACGTTACTTAAATTATATCATTTAAAATACTGAAGTAGAGAAAATTTATCATTAATCTTGTACATTTTTAAATACCAAACTATGAAAAATTTGTGTATAATTTAGTGAAAAAACTTTTTAAAGGCGAGATATTATATGGAAATAATTAACAAATCTTATAAATTAGATAATTTAAGCTATGCAATTGATAAATATTTCGATAACAACACTCTATTCTTCGATATTGAGTGCACAGGCCTTTCTCCAAGAAAATCCTTCATTTATTTAATTGGATATGCCACAAGAAGCGAAAATACTGTCACAATAACACAGCTTTTAGCAGCTAACGAATCCGAAGAAATCGAAATAATTACTGAATTTGAAAATGTAATGGCAAACTACGATAATCTGCTCGGATTCAACTCCACACGTTTTGACGAATCTTTTATTATAGAAAGATGTAGAAAATACAACTTCACCACAAAAATAAAATCCAAGAATCATATGGATATGTATTTAAAAACAACAAAAGCCAGATGTCTTCTTGATTTGCCAAACTACAAGCAAAAAACTATCGAGCAATACTTAGGATTGAATCGCGATGATAAATATAACGGCGGTGAACTTATACCTGTATACGAAAAGTATTCTCTCACCGGTGATTTAGAGTCAAAAAAACTTATTCTTCTTCATAATTATGAAGACGTTCAGGGAATGATATATATAACTGATATTCTGGCTTACCCAGATTTATTTAATTCGCAATTACGATATATTTCACATGAATTGGAAGCCGATAAACTTAGGTTTATCGTTGAAACAGATATTACAATTCCAAATTCAATTAACAAACAACGAGATTACGGCCTATACATCATAAAAGACAATCGTATATACGTTACACTTGATTTATTCGATGGAGAACTGCTCACTTTCCTTCCAGATTATAAAAACTATTACTATCTGATAAACGAGAATATGATAATACCTAAATCCCTGGGAGAAAGTATGGATAAAAATAGCCGTCGTCCTGCTAAAAAGCAAGATTGTAAGGTAAAAAAAGAAGGACAATTTCTTGCCCTTCCTGAAAAAATCGATATTGGAACTACTCGAATCTTCAAACCTTCATATGAAGCAAAGGAGGCATTTGTGGATATCAATGACATCACTCCTAATCTTCTACTGAAAGTTGTAAGATACATGTTGAAGCATTAATTTTTCTCATAATAGAAAGAGTAACGGCGCTTATATCCAAGATCTTTGTAATTAATAACCTGCTCTGTAGAGCCAATAAATAAAATGCCGCCAGGACGAAGTGATTTGCAGAATTTGTCATAAACTTCGTCCTTTGCTTCATCTGTGAAATAAATCAATACATTTCGACATACAATCATATCGTAGTTTGTAGGATATGAATCGCGAAGCAAATTGTGTTCTTTAAATTCTACACACTTCTTTATCTCTTCACTAATCTGGAACGAATTTCCAACTGGTGTAAAATATTTCTTTTTTAAATCCGCAGGAACGTTAGCAATACTCTTTGCATTATATAAGCCAACCTTTGCAGTAGCGATAACCTGCTTATCAATGTCTGTAGCGAGAATCTTAATCTTGTTAAGAGGAAGATGCTGCGATAAAGCCATTACCAATGAATAAGGCTCATCACCAGTAGAACAAGCAGCACTCCAAATTTTAAGATTCTGACCAGAATGCTTCATAAGCTCTGGAATGAATTCTTTAGTAAGAAGATCCCACTGCTCTGGATTTCTATAAAACTCAGAAACATTGATAGTAAGGAAATTTACAAACTCTTCAAATACTTCTTTATCATTCTTTAAAAGCGCAACATAATCGTGGTATTCCTTACATTTATGCTTTGTGACAAGAGAATCAATACGTCTACGCATCTGCTTCTCTTTATAAGAACTCAAATCGATTTTTGTAAGATCATAAACTTCTTTCTTGAATCCATCGTAATTGTCCATAAATCTTCTCCAATCTTCTTTTTATATCTTCCTGTAACTCGGAATAGATACATTATATACATTATTTGTGTATTTATTGTTATTTTTCTAAGAATAATTGCATTTGAAATAGAAAAAAGGTCTAGATTTAAAACCTAGACCTTAAAATAGTCAACTAATTATTCTTCTGTAGCTGCTACTTCTTCGATGTTTACATCTGCAACATCAGCATCATCAGAAGCTTCTGGCTCAAGAAGTGCCTTTACAGAAAGGCTAATCTTCTTCTCAGCATCATTGAATTCAACAACCTTTGCTTCGATATCCTGGCCAATTGTAAGAACATCTGAAGGCTTTTCAATACGATCCTTAGAAATCTGTGATACATGAAGAAGTGCATCGATTCCAGGAGCGAGCTCTACGAAAGCACCGAAGTCCTTCATACGAACTACTTTACCCTTTACTACAGAACCTACTGCATACTTATCTGCAGCACCGTTCCATGGATTCTCGTTATCGAACTTGCAAGAAAGAGCGATTTTGCCATCCTTGATTTCCTTAACGAATACCTTGATTTTATCGC
>JAEEGF011993229.1_pt1 | contig 15548 bp, 8 predicted proteins | sample 9134171 | NCBI WGS metagenome assembly JAEEGF01 (sample SAMN16246542, study PRJNA631951) | gut metagenome | biome: gut microbiome; feature: rumen; material: AP-attached | host: Bos | place: Iran: Karaj | collected 2018-10 | reverse complement strand
ACTCAGCGGGTTTTGCAAGTCTCATGAAGGTTTCGGGTCGGGGCATGAACCAGCACATTTCGCTGTTCCCGGCGGTAAGAAACATGTCCCTGTAGAGCTCAACGGCTCTGTCCACGCCGACCATATCCCTTACCAGGGAATAACCGGAAGCGAACATGGACATGTCCTTTACCAAAGCCAGGTGCACTGCATCCTTTTTTCCCTCTTTTTTAAGTGAGCTCATGTTCCTGCGCCAGCGGTTCATCATTTTCAGCACACAAAGGACAAAACTCAGTCCCTTACATCTGCTCCTCACCTCCTTCCAGACACCTGAGGCATAAAGAATGTCAGTCTGAACGTTCTTCATGCGCGGGTGAATACGGACGGTGTACCAGTTCTCTCCGTAATGTCTTAAGGAGCTGACGTCATGAGCATTTCTTTCCAGCCATCCCCACTGATCCCATCCGGATCTTCTTACATCAGCAACGTTTTTCCAGAATATGTTGCGTCTGTCCAGAGCTCTGACAACGGCGGCAAAGCTGTCATCATTAAGGAACTCCACACTGTATACTCCGGGCTTTTCGCTCAGTGAACCGTCAATCCAGCAGTCAGTAACGGCCGCCGCCATTGCGGCGGTAAGATCATATGAGGAAACATCCCCGAAAAGCATGATACCTCTGTCTTCATCACTGTCCGGATAAACCACTATATGGTTATCAGGATCGGACTTTGCGTTACCCTTCATCTTCTGACCGCTTTTATAGAACATTCCTGCCAGAACATCGTTGAATCTTCCGCTGCCGTTAATTCGGGCAATTAATCCGGCAGCCCACACGGGAAAACCCTCCATGGTGCATCTGATGTCATAGCAGCTCACAAAAGCCCTGTCATGAGGATATCTGGGAGATGCCAGAGAATAGATTTCCGGAGTACTGTAATGAACCCCAGTAAGCTTTTTTCTTTTTCCCATAAAAAGAAAATCAGATTTATCGTCGCGCCATGGATTCCTTATCACCACGGCCCGTGAATTCTGATAAACGAGAATATCATTTTTCAGGTTGTCCAGCATGGCATACGGACTTGAACGCCCGCCGCCGTATGCTGTTCCCATACAGATTCTGGCTCTGTATACCCCTTCAGCCGACATCTTCTTTTCTGCCAGTGTTCTCAGCATCAGAGAGGTAAGACCGGGAGACATGCCCATTCCCGAATATATTCTTACGTTTCTGTCGGCAGCATACGCATGCTTATCAAGAACGTCAGAGGCGGCTTTGGCGGAATCATTGATGTCAATGACATCAACCCTGGCCTCAATACATATATTAAGTAAACCAGAAAGAACCTTTTCCATTGGGCCGCAGGCAGCAATAACCAGATCAAATTCCCTGACCAGAGTAACCGATCCGGTGAAGTCCTTTAGGTTAATCCGTACATAGCGGTACTCCTCCTTTCCTGACGGTTCATGCCTGCCGGCAACCGTGAGCTCAACATTATCATGTCTGGTGCTTATATACCTGAGAATTGTCTTTCCGGTTTCACCGCCACCACCGATAATCAGAATTCTGTATATTTTCTTGTCTGTCAGTTCAGTCATGTCCAAAGGTTCCTGAATAATTACTGCAAAGCCGTTAATCCGCAAAAGAATCCGTGATAAGCGTCAGCACGCCAGATTTCTGTAGTGAAGGAATAAGATATTCCGCTGGTATTGCCTCGTGCATGGAATATCCACCTGAAGCAATCTCATGGGTAAGCATGTATACGGCATTCATGCCGACAACGTATCCTGTCGGAGTATAGGTATCTGTGGCAGTCAGCATTCCTTTTACCGTTCTGCCATCATGAAGCGTCAGCCTGCAGCAGATACCGTAGAAGGATGCGGAGCTTTTACTATCCTTTAGCGAAGCCTTTACAAGAGACTGAGCCCCCTTAAGAATCCCCTTTTCGGAAGCATATCTTTTGAAAATCATGGAAAGGAACAGACTGAAACCGGCCCTCTTACCTATATTGGCTCCTGAAACGTATGCGGTCTTAATATTCTCCGTTCTGATAAGACGGGCCATTTCCTCGGAATACATGGTCATGCCGGAAACCTTTCCAACCGGTTCCGGGAACCTGACACTGACCAGAGAGCTTAAAAATCCCAGCTTTCTAAGCCTGCCATCCTCAATACGGCAGAACCCCTTGTTATCACCAAATCCGCCGAGACTTACCACTATGTCTATTGCGGAACTGAGGCTCCAGACATCCCGGCCTGCATAGAAAACCTCAACCTTTTCCACCGGTGAATAATCACGGTATCTGTGAATAAGATACTGAGGATAGGAACCGCTGAGTCCGGGAAGCAAACCGGAATTGACCACTATCGGAGCCTTGAGCACCCCACCGGCATTCAGACCGTCCAGATATTTAAGAGCGGGATCATAGCCCGATACATCAAGAAGGGCAACTCCGCCTTCGACACATGCATCAATTACCCCAGTGCCGATTCTGTGGGAAGGACCGACGCAGGAAATAACCAGGTCAGTTCCGGTAATCAGCGCCCTCAGAACCTCAGAGTCCGTAATATCGGCATGAACGGTCTTTACCCTGTCTGAATCCGAACCGAATCTGCCGACATCAATCTTTGAACTTCTGGTAACAATGGTCAGCTCAACATCATTAAGATTTTTTAAAAGGTAATCAGAGGCTGTCTCTCCGACCCTGCCGGAACCGCCCAAAAAAAGAACTTTTTTCATAACATACCCTAAAGATAGTATTTAAAGCCGATTTCCACATAATCATTCCGTTCATAGGAATGATAAACGGATGAATCAGTGCCGCCGCCAATCCAGTACCCCCGCAGATTAATGGTCAGACTGTCATTCACGATATATTCTGCAAAGGTCTCCACTGAATGCTCGTTCTTATAGCCGTACATGGCATTAACACCAAGATTAAGTGCATCGTGAAAATATTTCCGGCTCAGTGACAGTGTCAGACCGTAGTCATCCTGAAAGCTGTCATAGTGATCAATAAACAGCTGAATATTGGCATAGACGTCGTTGTTGAAATTACGATCCCATCCCGCGATAACCTGCTTGAGATCCGTGTAATACACATTACCGTTTCTGTCGTATACGGCCGCATCACGGGTATAGGCCGCCTCAGCTCTTAATGTGCTACTGCCGGCAGACATGGCACCGCTTATGTTCACAACCCTGCTGCGTACCGGCTCCATCAGAAATGAGTTGGCTGATACCCTCCTTACTACCGGAAGATCAGAAAATCCTGAATAGTAAGCTGCCCCGAAATCAAATCCGGTCATGTATTTAACGTATCTTCCCCCCCATTCCGGTCTGCGCGGGTTTACGTGCTCATTCAGGGAAATTATCCCGTTCCGTTCCAGGGTTCTCAGTTCATGAACCTGCTCAGGCTCCCACGGACTGCCGTATTCTGCCTCCCGTCTGTCCTTGCCGAACGGCAGGATGACGCCTTCAAGGTTTCCAAGTGCCGTTGACTGTTCAACTCTTGCCATCCATGCCGGCCATTTGTATACAGTTCGGCCGTTAGCCATCGGATCCGGCATGTAGGTGGCATTAATGACGTCAATGGTACTTCTGCCGTCGTTTACCCCCCACGAAAGGCGCATTTTTCCCATACTCAGCTGGGTACCGGGAAACCCTGTTTCAGAGCCGTTAATCTTACCGTACAGCTCGTAAAGTGAAGCCTTGAAACGTTTATCGTAGCCGTGAACGGCTTCGTCATAGTCAAAAAAGCCGTTAACGTATAAAGAGCCGGCTCCGGCATCAAGAAGCAGTGAAGAGTTCAGTCTGAGACGTGACGACAGAAAATCACTCCGGCGTGTGAACTTTCTTAAACGCCCCTCGATGGCATTGGAAAATCTGTAATCGTAAGCCGATGATTCAGCTGCTGTATCATCATCGCCTTCAGTAAGATCAAAGGCAAAAGGATCGTCCTCCGCCATAACCTGACCGCTCAGACAGAGACAGACGGTCAGTAAGCAAATTTTCTTCATGTGAAAAAACTATATTGAAATACTGATGAAGTTACGGAACCGGTCATGGAGACCGGAATTCGTAAGGAAGATATTTTTAAGAAAACATAATCACGCAGACGGAGTCAGCTGATTACCTCTTTAAATTGTTATGATCAAAAACAGACGCATCAAATCCCTGATTGTATACTACATCGGTGTACTGCATGAGTGTACGGGAGTTTTTGCCTTCATCCTGCATAATCATCTTTCCTGCTGACCAGATACCGTCAATGTTTCTGAAATCACCTGCCAGCATAACCTTTAACAGTCGGTTGTGGGTATCGTAATATTCAATCTTTACGGGAAGCCTGTATTCCTTATCCACGAATACTACCCTTCTGCCGTATCCGGTTTCGTCAGACTTTGACTCAATCGCCTTTGATTCAATTACCCAGACGTCGCGACCGTTTACACTGTCATTGCGTAGAAATTCATGGCTGTCGGCATCAACACTGCGGTATTCAATATCCTCCAATGCAAAACTGCTGCGCATGAAGGCACTCTTCTTACCGCCTCCGCTGATTCGTCTCACAATGTTTTCAGAAGGAAAGAACACCCATAGGTCATCCTCCCTGTTCACGTCATCATGAGTCCATGACAGAAACTGAGAATCCTGGATATCCGCAGGTGCGTTAAATCTGATGAGTGAGCGACGTTCATCTCCGTTGTGTACGGCCCACATCTCCATTTTTCTCACCAGCTTCTGCTTTCCGCGTTCAATTACCATTACGGCGTTTCTGTGCATATCCTTACTGCTGTCTGCTTCGTTAACCATCACGGCAATATCCCGACCGGTCAGCTCATCCGCAGTTGCCTGAGCCGGAAAAAAGGAACATGCCAAAAGCAGACCGCATGCTGACAGTATTTTTTTCATCATTATTTTCCTTGTTTAAAAACACGGTTTTTTCCCTGTCACGTTTAATCATCCGTTTAATGTATAAATTTACGAGTTTCCCCAAAATTCCCGAAAATACATCGTGGCACAATCACGAACATCAACCATTCAGTCATCATAACCGCTACCGGAAAAAAGCCGAAAAACGCAACAGTTTTCAAACCCGTGAAACAATATCATAAAAGTTAGCATATGTTAACAATAATTAGATATAACTAACAAAATTTTTCACAACTGTATTATTCAGAAGATTACATTTGACAACGCATACATCATGCAAAACTGAAAAGGTAAAAGTTTTATCAGAATCAAATGGCGGAGTAAAATCCGAGGGGAAAACATGAATTAATCCTGCACCGTCAGATGTATTGGTGCAGGATTACCTTATCTGGAGGATCTCTAAAATTCGGGACAAAATCCTTCCTACGGACAGTCCCCGAAAATTATCCTATGCAGCATCCTCACCCATGGCGGCAAGACGCTTCTTGTCGATCTTACCCACTGCGGTAAGCGGCCAGCTGTCAATAAATACAAGCTGATCAGGCAGCTTGAAAAGTGCCAGTCCCTTTTCCCTGAGATAGTCACGAACCTCACTGAGATTCATTTCTTCCCCAATGGCAAAGGCGCAGATACGTTCGCCAAGCACTTCATCCTTAACGGGAACCACGGCACACGATTCAATGCACGGATGTTCAAGAAGCAGTGTTTCAACCTCGGCTGCGGCAATCTTTTCACCGGCTCTGTTAATCTGTTCCTTGATACGTCCCCGCACTTCGAAATTACCGTCGTCGCGCATTCTTACCAGATCTCCCATTCTGTAGTAACCTTCAGCATTAAATGCCGTCAGGTTCTTCTCACCAGCTCTGTAATATTCATGAATGGTATAAGGCCCCTTAACCAGCAGTTCTCCGATTTCCCCCTGAGGCAGAGGACGATCGTTATCATCAACAATTACGCAATTGTCATACGGAGAAATAGGCTTACCCTGAGAGTTTACAACCGCATCATCCGAATCATCCAGTCTGGTACAGCAGATAAGACCTTCAGCCGTACCGAACACCTGCTGCAGCCTGCAGCCGAATCTTTTCTGAATAACGACGGCATCCTGAGGATCCAGACGGGCACCTCCTACCTGCAGCACTTTGAGGCTACTTAAATCCGGTTCATCCCATTCAACGGCATCAGCCCACAGCTTGGCCAGGGTCGGAACCATGGCGGTAATGGTTACACCATGCTCGGCAATTAACTCAAATCCCTCATCAAAACTGCCTGATCTGGCTATTACCAGTTTACCGCCCACACTTAATATGCCGAATACTCCGGGACATGACAGGGAGAAGTTATGAGCTGTCGGAAGAATATTAAGATAAACACTGTCGCCGTCGAGTCCCGTTATTCCTGCCATGGTACGATAGTTATAGGAATAATCGGCATGTGTACGGGGAATCAGCTTTGGTGTTCCTGTTGTACCGCCGGAAAGCAGCAGAATAGCCACGTCAAGATTATTACCCTCGTTAAAGGTAAAACTGCCGCAACCTGCACAGTCAGAAAGAAGAAGATCAGGATCGTTTTCAGAACTGAAGGTTATGATGTCAATTTCAGGATGTTCCTCCTTAAGACGGTCAATTACTTCACCGTAATCCATATTGAAGTATCTGTCCGCAGAAATATAGTGTGTCGGACCGGCAATACCGCACAGAGCCACCACGTCAATGGCTCTCTGGGCAGGAAGTGCCAGAATTGGCACTGCTCTGATACGCAGGAGAGCAAAGAGAAGAACTATGAAACCGATTGAGTTCGGCATCTGAAGAAGAACACATTCCCCTCTTCTCACATTTTTTTCCATAAGCCACAGAGTCATTTTTTCAACACGTTCAAAAAGCTCCGCATAGGTGACTTCAACAGAACTGCTTACAAGTGCGGTTCTGTCCGCAAACGCTTTGCACCACTGCTCAAATTCACCGCCGATGGTTGATTTCAGCCAGGCATTTTGGTAATAAAACTCCTGCTCTTCAGGAGTCCAGGTTTTAATTGGATCCATAACTGTACAATTACTCCATAATCATGTAATGGTACGCGGTCACCTGAAACAGCTCTGTTCATACTTAGTCATAAAACATGAACCCACCGTTATCAGGCTTATGGATGAAATGAATGGTATAAAAGGAATTTTGAGGTTCGGCTATATTATCAGAAAGCAGGGCTTTTACATATGGAAAATAATGATAAAAATAATCATTTCCAATAATCAGACCTGGACTCCTGACGGTCATTCCGTCTCTGATACGAATCCGACTGATAACGGCATAAATCCGACATGAAGGTATTCCGTCTGCCAGACCGATACGTTACCCCGGATATGATTAATGCCTTTACGAACATTTAAGAACAATCTTACGATCACAGCAGCATCTTATGAGTTCGCTGTCATGAGTCACCACCACTATGGTCTTTCCGGCATCCCTTAAACTCTTTAACAGATCGGAAACACTCAGCATATGTTCATAGTCAAGACCGCTGGTAGGTTCATCAAACAGCAGAAAATCCCTGTCTGAGCATAAGGCACATGCTATGGCGACACGCTGCTTCTGACCTCCGGAAAGAGACATGGGATGCCTGTTGCGATACTCATACAAATCCAGTTTCTTCAAAACTTCAGTAGCTGTTTTTGTCTTTTCGGAATCAGAAATGTTTCTGCCCGTAAAACAGAGTTTCAGTTCCTCCCATACGCTTTCGGAAAACAACTGATGGTTAACGTCCTGCATGACCATAAAGAATTTTTTCTGCCGTTCACGGGAATCCAGTATTCTGCCGTCATATTCGACGATACCGCGACAGTTCTTCTCCAGACCGCAGAGGCAGTTCAGAAAAGTGGTCTTACCGATTCCGTTGGCCCCGGTTATGGCGGTGATTCTGTTAACGGCAATTCTCACGTCATCGTAACCGAAATTCCGGGAATATTTACTCTTACGGAAAATACCGTTACGATACCTAAAACTGAAATTTCTGAGAGTGATAGAGGTGTCAGCTTCGGCAATATCCGGCAGATCCATGTTCACCGGATTCTCCATGACATTTGTTCTGAGCCCCATGGATGCAAGAATTTCCGGAGTAACGGTATCAAGCTCGTTTTTTTCCATGACCCTGTCGATTATACCGTTTTTCATAATCACAAGTCTGTCCGGAAGCCCCCACAGGTAAGCCAGACGATGCTCGGAGACCACAATGGTTTTACCCTCACTCTTCCACTTTTCAATAAGACGGCGCAGATCCAGGGAAGCATCATGGTCAAGATTGGCCGAAGGCTCATCCAGAAGAATAACTTCAGTCCCCGTAACGTCAGTTGCGGCACAGGCGATCTTCTGTTTTTCTCCTCCGGACAGTTTGAAAAGATTTCTGTTAAGCAGCTTCTCAATATGAAACTTCTCTGCGGTTGCTGAAATTCTTTTAAGGATCTCAGCAGGATCAATTCCCTGATTTTCGCAGGCAAAAGCCATTTCACTTGTAGTATCCACATTGAAAAACTGACTGCGGGGATTCTGAAAAACAGTTCCAACGCTGCGGGAAATTTCATAAAACTCCCTGTTGGTGGTGTCTTCACCGTTTATTTCGATGCTTCCATTCACCTTGCCCGGGTAATATCTGGGAATAAGTCCGTTTATAAGACGCAGCACCGTGGTTTTTCCACAGCCCGAGGCTCCGGTAAGCAGCACAAATTCACCTTTTTTAAGATGCAGGTTAAATGATTGCAGAATACCGTAATCCTCACAGCTCACAGCCTTCTCATGAACACAGGCCTCATCAGAAGCAGTGGCAGACGTCCTAACATAATTTCCGGCATTATTTACTTGGAGACTGCCTGAATCAGTCGTACCGCATTCTGACGGATTAACATATTCAAAGGAAATATCGTTCAATTTCAGCATGGCACACTTCTCAAAACCTTAAAAAGCGGATTAATGATTCTCACAGTTACCAGAATCTTATGTCAAACAGACTCAGAACAAAAAGCAGTAGTGCCGTTGCACACAGGAGAATCAGCATAATGTCTGCCGGTCCGAATCCAAGCTTATGGATGTTGGTTCTTTTTACTCCCGCCCCCAATCCCTTGGTAAGAGCTGCTGCGGAAAGTTCATTGGCAATAATAATGACACTCATCATTACCGGTACCATGCGGTACTCGATAAACTCAGTCATGCCGACTTCTCCCAATCTGATACCGCGCATTTTCATTGCCTTGCCTATAGAACGGTATTCCTCCGTGATTGTTGGAAAAAAACGGAACATCACTGAAAACGGAATGGTAATGAATGAAGGAACCCTCAGTTTTTCCATTGCGGCAATGAATTCACTTACCGTGGTGGTTCTCATGATGAAGGCAGCCATTATTCCGCATGGCAGAAGCAGACATAACACTTCGTAAAGAATAAGAAACACGTTATATGCAAGCCCCGGCATGTCCTGAGGCATAAGCATCCGGACAACCTGCATCAGAATAAAAATTAAAAGCCCCGATACGGCAGGCAGGTAATTTCTGGAAATAAAGAGAAGAATAAACGGCAGTACGGAAAAAGCTATGGAGAAAGGCTTCAGATATTCACCGCCTGCTCCGCCAAGAAGAAATGTTGGCAGAATTATAAGCAGCATAAGTTTTGTCCTGGGATCAAGAAACCTGAAACTTCTGTCCACGATAAGCATAAGTACATCCGGTAATTACGATCCGGACTGCTTTTATGGAGCCGGACCTTTAGCAACAAACAAATAATTAAAAGACTAATTGATATTCTGAGCCGAATCAGAGAATTCCGGATCTGATAAAGTGCTTTTTCAGAACTCTTCCGCCTATTATCCCGCCCAAGGCTCCGAATACAAGACAGCTTATAATAAGTGTCGGAGCCATCCATAGCTGGAAAATGTTTTTTGAATCATTAATAAACTCTTCACCGTACTGAGCGTTCTCGGCCCAGAACTGGTCCGCCATAAAAATCAGAGGAATATAACTGCCGAAACACCACAGTGAGAAAACGGAACAGGCAGCAATGCTGAGCTTCAGGCTTGAATAATTGCCAAGCTTCACCGTACAGTCTGCAATAAGCCCGGTAACAAGAGCCAGCGGAAGCGTATACCACCCCATTCCAGTACATAACAGGAAAAGTGCCATAAGAATACTCATAACGGTAATCATGCCGAACTTCCTGACCCTGATTACAAACAGCATAAAGGGAATCCCGGAAAGCAGAGGAATGAAAACACAGTACAGAGGCATCAGAACAGGAAGGAAACCTATTGGAATGACAATTAACGTTATCACGGCAATAATGGCCGTGAATACGCCGATATTAATTAAATCAGTACTGTTTAGTGATTTACTCTGCTCCATGTTACAAATCCTAATAACAATCTACTAAAAAGTCGGTCTTGTCAGACCTGCTCATCTAAAACCGCCGGGAACGTGATAGTCAGGTGAGCGTACCTCACGGCAAATTTTCGGGGGTAGATTTTAAACCACCACGTCTTAATTATGTTCGTAATAAAGTAACAATAATTCCCACATACGGCTGTGCAAATCGAATTAGGCCACGCTTCATAAAATTCATCCGATAAAAACTATGACAATTATTCTCACGTCCGATCCTCATATTGACTTGACAAATCGACAAATACTGATATTTTGTTAGCGTTTGCTAACATTTGTTAGATACACCTAACAAAATTACAAAAGTTATTACGGATTATGAGGCACGGATTAAATATACGTATTCCCATAATTTACTTTTCAAAAATCAGCAAAACGGTTTTTGCATACATATAGGTTTTTATATCGTTAGTTATTTTCGAATTGAGATAAAAAAATGTCCGAAAGTTCATGTCTAGACACCGATATTCAGGGAATACGGGAACTCATCAAATCCTTACAGCCTAAAGCGGTAATACCGTCAGAAACAAGTAATCTGATTGAATGCGGAATTGATTCCATTCAGATGATGCGACTTGTAAGCAGATGGAGAAAATCAAAAATCAAAATCACCTTTGCCGACCTTATCGAGGAACCAACCTTAAAAGCCTGGTCAGAAAAGCTTACAAGAAAGGCCGACGAAAGAACTGTAAAACAGGAACACCATGCACAGGTTCCGGCAGTATCCGTGGAATATGACACCGACTATGACCTTACCGATGTTCAGTATGCCTACTGGATAGGCCGTGAGGACGGTCAGCAGTTAGGAGGCGTCGCCTGTCATGCCTATCTGGAAATTCTGGGCAAAAACATGGATGCTTCACGTCTTGACAAAGCCTTCACCGGACTCATCGAAGCTCATACCATGCTGCGCACCGTATTTACTTCTGAAGGCAAGCAGCGCAACGTAAAAGAGAATCGCAATGATCCTCTTCAGGTCCATGACCTTTCCTCGGCATCCATGGATGAAGCTGAAAAACTGGCAGCAGAAATCAGGGAACGCAACTCACACCGCAAACTAGCCGTCGAGAAAGGAAAGGTTATCGGTCTGGAGCTTCTACAGTATCCGGACGGCACTTCCAGGATATTCTTCGATGTTGACCTGCTTGTAGCTGACGTACAGAGTCTTAACATTCTTCTTCATGATCTGGCGAGTCTTTATGCCGGAAAGAAAATCAAGGCTCCTTTAAACTGGAGCTTTAAGGACTACCTCATTACCCAGCATAAGGAAAATGCCGAACAGCTTAAGACTGCGGAAAACTACTGGAATGCCAGAACTGAAAGCATGCCTGCCGGACCTGAGCTTCCATACACCGGCAGCACTTCCGTCAAATCCCGCTTCACCAGACGCAAAGTAACAATTTCGGCAGATATCTGGAACAGAATCAGAAATATCTCTCTTTCTTTCGGCATCACTCCGGCCATGACGCTGGCAACGGCTTACAGCATGGTACTGGCACGCTGGAGCAGTACCAAAAAATTTCTCATCAACGTTCCGCTCTTTAACCGTAATACCGGCAACGAGCTCCTTGAACACGCCGTATCAGACTTTACCAATCTGCTTCTTCTTGAATGTGACTATACAAAAAATCTCAGCTTCCGTGAGCAAGCCCAAAAACTTCAGGCTCAGTTCCACAAAGACAGTGCATACACAGGGTATTCTGCCATCAGGGTACTACGCAATCTCTCCAGAAATGAAAAGAACAGCGGGCTGATTGCTCCGGTGGTATTCGCCTGCAACCTCGGCACTGCGCTCATAGATGATGAGGTTGCCTCATCTCTCGGCAATCTTGACTACATGATTTCCCAGACTCCGCAGGTTTGTCTTGACCATCAGATATATGAAATGCCTGACGGACTCATGGTCTGCTTTGATGCCGTGGAATCAGTTTTTCCGGTGGGCCTGATTGATGACATGTTCAATGCCTATACAGGTCTGCTCACTACTCTCGGTACGGCACAAAACAGTTTTGAAGGATCCTACCTAAACGAAATCCCTGTCTCCCAGAAGGAAACCCGAAACCGTATCAATGACACGGCGGCACCGATAACGGACATGCTCATTGCCGAAAGAATCTTTGTCAACTCGGTTGCAAATCCAGATGACACCGCAATCTTCTACGGTGACAGTAAAATCTCCTACGGCGTACTTTACTCTTCGGTGATGCGTGTGGCCGGCATGCTTGTTCAGAACGGCGTTAAGCCTCTTGACAGGGTCGCCGTCTCCGTTGCCCGCGGTCCTCTGCAGATCATCTCCGTGCTCGCAGTCCTCGCAGCCGGTGCCGTGTACGTTCCGGTTTCCGTGACACAGCCTTCAGCTCGTAAGAACAGAATCCTTTCCAGGGCTCTCATCAGAACCGTGCTTACCACGGAACCTTTTGAAACGGATTCCGAACACCAGGTAAAATTCCTCGACCCTATGGAGGCTTCTGCCTGCGAACCTCTTTCTGAGCCTGTAAAGGTCTCTCCGGATTCAGCAGCCTACATCATCTTCACATCTGGTTCCACCGGTGAACCTAAGGGCGTGGAAATCAGTCACCGCGGTGCAATGAACACCATCCTCGATGTTTCAAAACGTGCAGGCATCAGCTCTTCAAGCTGTGCCATGGCCATCTCCGCAATGGACTTCGACCTCTCCGTTTTCGATGTCTTCGGCATCCTCGGGGCAGGCGGCCGACTCGTGGTCATCGACGAGGACGAACGCCGTGACGCCTCTCTCTGGCTCGAACTCGTTCATCAGCACAGGGTTACCGTCTGGAACTCCGTTCCCGTTCTCCTCGACATGCTCCTCGTTGCCGCACAAAACGACAGCCGCATTCTCCCTCTCAGGGCTGTGATGCTCTCCGGTGACTGGATTGGTCTCGACATACCTCAGCGTCTTGCCGACTGCTGCGGCGGTAAGCTTCCTTACTTCATGGCCATGGGCGGTGCCACCGAAGGCAGTATCTGGTCAAATCTCTTTACCGTTACCCTGCCTCTCGATCCGAAGCTTAAATCCATCCCTTACGGTTACCCTCTCGCCAACCAGCGCTACCGCGTGGTTGACTCCCTCGGCAGGGACTGCCCTGACTTCGTTCCGGGTGAACTCCTCATCGGCGGTACCGGCGTCGCCTTAGGCTATGCAAACTCTCCTGAAATAACCGCCGAACGCTTCTTCACCGAAAACGGTGAACGCTGGTACCGTACCGGTGACCAGGGGCGCTATCTTGCTGGCGGCTGTCTCGAATTCCTCGGAAGAAAAGACCATCAGGTTAAGGTAAGAGGCCACCGCATCGAGCTCGGTGAAATCGAAGCCGCACTGACCTCCGTCAGCGGCATTACCCGTGCCGTGGCCGTTACCGTGAGCAATCCGCCTCAGCTGGCTGTTGCCGTGGAAACAGCTTCAGGCGTTTCCATGACTGCAGACGGACTCAGATCTGCCCTTTCAGGCATCGTTCCGGAATACATGGTTCCGCACCACATCGAGTTCTACGAAACCATGCCTGTCAGTGCCAACGGCAAGATCGACCGCAAGACAATCATTAGGGAACTTAACGAACTTAAGCCTCAGAATGAGTATGAAGCTCCGAAGGGCCGTGTCGAAGAAACCGTGGCAGCCGTATGGCAACAGATTCTCAACATCGAAAAGGTAAGCAGAAACGACAGCTTCTTCGAAGCAGGCGGTGACAGCCTCATGGCCACCAGAGTTATCTCCGAACTTGCCAAAGCAGGTCTCTCCTCTGATGCTCCGTTAAAGGCTCTCTTCTCCGCTCCGAAGCTTAAGGACTTCAGTGCAACACTTACCGAAGGCAGGGCAAAGAAGCTCTTTACCGTTAAGGAGGATCCTGACAACCGTTACGAACCGTTCCCTCTTACTGAGGTTCAGCGGGCGTACTGGATGGGACAGGCCCCTGGCTTACCTTTAAATTCAAAGACTTACTATCTGGTGGAAATGGAAGGAAACGGCATTGATCTCGATCGCCTCGGAAAAGCCGTTGACATGGTGGTTCAGAGACATGAAATGCTCCGTACTGAAATCACCGCAGACGGCCAGCAGCGCATTCTCCCTCACAGACCTTGCGGCACAATTGAAACTACCGCAACCGCAAATGCCGAAAAAGCCAAAGAAGCTCTTAACAGCTGGTGGGACATGCTTAACGGGCAGGATGCATCATATCCTTATGCCATCAACGCATTTACCTATGGTGCTGACATGGTGAGAATGGCCCTGGCGTTCAGTTACATGAACCTGGACGGTTTCAGTATCAAGATGATTATCAGGGAGCTTTCCGATGCCTACAGGGATCCGGAAGCATACGCCGCCATGAGGCCGGTTAACCTTTCATTCAGGGATTACGTGCTGTCATGTCCTGAAGATGAAAATGCCCTAAAGAAAGCTTACGCTTACTGGGACGAAAGGATCGAGGAACTGCCACCTGCTCCGCAGCTGCCGGTCATCACCAATCCTGACAGAATAACCAAATCCCACTTCGTGAGAGTGGCTCACACCATAAACCATGAGGATCTGGCCAAGCTCAAGGCCAAGGCCAAAAAATACGGCCTTACTCCTTCAGCCGTCATGCTGCACGCCTACGCTGAAGTTCTCTGCCGCTACTCAGGTACCAACGGCGTAACCATTAACATGACTCTCTTTGATCGTCAGAACGTACATGAGGACATCTACAGAGTAGCCGGTGACTTTACTTCCCTGGTTCCGGTTGCATACAGACCGGCCGTTGGCAGAAGCTTTGCGAAAGGAACCGCCAAGCTGGCAGAGGCTCTTGCCGAAGCTCTGGATCACCGTGAATTTTCAAGCATCCACATTCAGCGTGAGCTTTCAAAGCGCAAGGGTCTCAGTATGGCCTCCCTGCCGGTGGTATTCACGAGTACTCTGGGCATAGCAGACGATCTGTTGAGCGGAGATTCCGAAAAAGACTTCCTTACAATCACCGACGGAGGTCTGTCAGAAACCCCTCAGGTTTGGCTCGACCACCAGCTTTATGAAAAGAAGGACGGTCTCTATCTCTCCTGGGACTATGTCTCCGAACTTTATGATTCAAAACTCATTGAAGAAATGTTCGGCTGCTACAGGAATCTTATTCAGACTCTCATTAGCGAAGACTGGCAGCATCCTATAGCTTCAGTTCTGCCTGCAGATACTGTAAGAACAAGGGCCATCGTCAATACAACCTCGGCTCCGATTA
>JAEEGF011335536.1_pt1 | contig 15548 bp, 10 predicted proteins | sample 9134171 | NCBI WGS metagenome assembly JAEEGF01 (sample SAMN16246542, study PRJNA631951) | gut metagenome | biome: gut microbiome; feature: rumen; material: AP-attached | host: Bos | place: Iran: Karaj | collected 2018-10 | reverse complement strand
AAATCAAGTTTGCCTCAGGCATATAACAAGATATTTTGGTGTCACTACTGTTGATTGTGTCTGCCACCGAATCAGACAACTTGTTTCCTGAGGCCGCTACAATATTGGACACCTGGATATTGATATCAGTAGAAGTTGTAGCATTTACCGGAAGTCCGGAAGTTCCAGCTTTCACAGCTTCATATCTGGCTTTGCACAAATCCTCTGTCACTGATTTAAAAGGTTCTGCAAATACATCAAGCCCTTCAGTTGCAGCTGTAGACGATACTACTGTACTGCCACCAGACCCAGCCTGCTCTGCAATTCTCACATATCTGCTGGTATATTCCTTGGCGCTTCCTGCCGGCGCAGTCTCATTGCTTGTAGATACCATCTGATCAGCCAATGCATAAGCAATTGATTCGGCTACCAGATAAGCCTGTTCATTTGCCCTCTCCTGACGAAGCTTCACCGCGTTGGAAAGAGCTGCTGCAATTATGACAAGTGATACAACCGCAGCCACAATAAAGGCAAAGAAGGCAAAAGATATGGATGCTCCATCTCTACTATGAAGTTTTCTCTTAATCTGTTTATACATATCTCTTACTCTCCGTCATCATTTACCATCATGAAGTTTACATAATTCGGGCTATCCCACAATACCATGAGATTTACGCCATCCTTCTGTAGATATACTCTACCAAGTGCTCTGTATGTGCCGTTTGGCAGATTCTGCATGTAGGAATCTTTCTCAGATGCAAGTATGTAATTCGGTGTGAGTTCATTTCCCTGCAGATCATATAGCTTGTACATCGGTACCAATTCGTAGCCAGCCAAAGCAGATGGATATAGGTCAAATATAGACTTCAAATCATCCACAACTATCTCCGGGAAGCTCTGGTGACTTCCGTAGAGAGTCTTGGCAACCATCTGAATGGTTCGCAAATCCGGCTCATAGTAGAAGTTTATAATCTTGCCACTCTCATTGCTAGCAACCGGCACACTTGTCACATCATTTGTCAGATAATATCCGTCAAAGAATGGTGGAACTACCACTGCTGAATTAACTGACTGGATGTATTCCTGAGTCTTGAGAGTAATCTCCTCATTAGAACCACCAGTTGTGCCATAAGGCTTAAATGTAACGAAGTAGTTCACCTTGTAATTCAAAGCAGTTCCCTTTGAGTAGTAGAATACTATCTCAGGTTCCTCTCCATAGAATGTCTGAGTCACGCGAGTCTGAGTCGGATAATATCCACTCCAATCCTCTCCAGACTGATTCCATGTTGCTGCATTTACAAGTGGTGCATAAATGTACTGAGGACTACCAAGCAATATCTTGTGAGCAGACATTTCCTCATGAACAATTGATGTATTATCAACCTGTACACATCTAATCTTCAGATAAGCATATCCCTCAATCTGAGTCCATCTAGCATATACATCTGTATTATCATCGTATAATACTTCGCTTCCTGTAACCTGTACAGTGTATTTACCTGTCACAGGATCCTTGCGCCACCATCCATCAAAACGATAGGTGCTATCTCTGTCTTCACCGTCAGGTCTGTATCTATAATATGTTCCGGTAGAATCCACGAGGATTCTGCCGTTATCAGCTGTTGTAAACTGATGAAGCGCTCCAACCGCACGATTAAATTTAGCAGTCTCCGTAAATATTGCCGAATTATCATTAACATCCGGATACTCAGGATGATAAGTGAGTGTAATGTCCTTTGGTATCCATTTAGCGAATACCTGTGCATCATGGTCATCCATGGTAAATGCTGTGATCGGATTTCCAGAGAAATCAGAAGTAGCATACCATCCGCCAAAGGTGTACTTAGTCGGATCTGTCGGATGCTCTACCTGCGATGCACCTGGAAGAATAAATACATCCTTGTATCGTCCTACATATGGAGCAAAGTCTGTATGTGTACTTACATCATGAGCCTGGTTAAGGAATAACTGTAAGCCAGATTTTCTGATGAAGTAGAAATTATTAGCATTATCAATATCATAACCTGTTCCATCAGCCGCAGATGTTAATGTACCTCCATTTAACTGCTTAGCCCACAATGTATATCCATGGTAAGTACCTGCATTAAATGTATTGGTTACATTGTTGGACTGCTTATATGTATAATTTGAATTTGCAGTATCAAAAGGATATGCAGTTCCTGTACCACCAATTTGAACCGCCGTTCCGCTTCCGTCAATCGTCTCAAGGAATACTTTACAGTTATTATTTCCATTGGTCTGACTATATGTAAATGTCCATACATTCCTTGCATTGGCGCTAGAAGAATCGCCAATATTTCCAACTTCATCAATGAAGCTCTCTAAATGTCTCTTGCCTGTATTTCCATAACTAAACCACAATTCATCTGTCCATACATATGGTGGTTCATCAAAATGAGCTCCATAGAGTGCCTTCATGGCAATCGAATAATAATAGTACGGTATACGATTCCAACCATAGTAAGTATATCCAGCAACATAACTGGTTACCGTAATTCTTAAATCTGTAGTAGCATTTGCAAGTGCCTGATTCAAATCGCGCTCCGCATACTGGTTCATATTATTAGAATTTGATGAAGAACCATAATCCAAAGTCGCAGTTATAATCTTGCGATCATAATACAGTCTCAATACCACTTCACCATTTACAATTTCAGGTTTAATAGTAGTCCACTGTAACAACGGATTGGTTGTCACTGCATCTGTAAAGTAGTACTGTGTCTCCTTACCATTTAACAGACGATACATCTCGGAATCAGCATTATTAATTCGTGTTCCATAAGAATTGATAATCAAATTCTTTAATGTATTATAGTTTGCTGCATTTAGCAGTGCTTCTTTCCTCTGAATCTTGGTATTATTATTGGCATTGTAGTCTACTGCAGCTGTAATATCCATGGATTTCTGCAGCAGATATGTCTTGTTCTCATTTGGCACAGCCAAATCGTTAAAGCTGGTTCCAGCAAGAGCATTCTCACGATCCTGTCTATAAATTTCCAGGATGACCTTTGTGTTCGGGCCCACATGCCACTGAGCTACAGCAATCACTGCTTCCTTTGGCATAGTATTGGCAGTGTATGCAGTCAGTCCGTCATATGAACCTCTATCCATTACCTCGGCGTATTTGTAATATACCCATCCGCCGAATTCACAACCAGACATGTTAAGTTGAATCGCTCCAGTTGTTGTCTGATTAATAAAACCTACATTAGCAAGAGGCATACCATAAGGTACTTCCTCAAATGTATGATAGCCCTTTTTTGATCCATCATCATATGTTCCACCATTTAAATCGTAGAACATCTCAAACTGTTTTCTTCTATAGTAAGCCTGACATACATAAGTCTCATTGTCGCCTACATTTCCAATGAGTGGTGTATGTGATGCTCCATAATGATCCAACTCGAATCCGTCATCGTCAGGAAGCAATTTATCATTAGAAATATTGCTACCTACGATACCATCATCATAAGTCACTCCTATACGCTCTTTCTGCTGGGTATCATGATATGTATAAGCATTTCCACCACTAACAGTATTGAGATAATATTTATCAACTCTATAAAATCTCGCACCCTGGCCTCTGTAAGTCACTACATATGTACCAGGTGTTGTAATATTAATTTCCACATACGCAGCTCCCGCAGCAAGTGCAGCATCTAAAGATGTATAAGGACTGTCGTATTGTATAAGAGTATCTTTATTTATATCTCTTGTTCCGTCCGCAGCAAAGAAGAGAGCCTTGTAGTCATTGGTATTATTATATTTATGCAAATCATAACCTACTACATCAGCAGTCTTTGGCAGATAGATTCGTCTGGTGTATGAGCCGCCAACCCAGTCCTCAGTAGAATATGTATTGTACTGAGGCTGATATATAGAAGAACCCCATCCATCATTGTTAGAATCATATGCACAGAATTCTACATTTACCGGATAATTATCAATCTTCTCATAGATAGCATATACATCTCCCCGCTCAATTACATCAGTCGTAATTGTAAGAGTCTGCGCCTGTTCCTGAGCAATTTCTGATGGCAGAATTGTGGAATTCAATCCAGCATCCCAACCATTTTCTGTAGTAGCCCATCCAAAGAAATGATATCCACCTACGTTAGAATGTGCTTCCGTGGTAATTGTGTACTTATTACCAGTCTTCACAACAACTGCTCTACCGATGTATCTACCGATAGATGTAGTTCTGGTTTTGTCATTATAGATACGGTAGTGCATGCGCACATACTGAATTGTATCTGTTATATAGAATCTGGCATACACATCAATGCTTTGTGTCACTGATTCCAAAGGGTTATTAATATTGCGTGGAGTCACGCCATCCCAAGGAGCTACATTTCCCGCCAAAATATTATTTAAGCAATCACTTGCCAGATATATCTTGCCGCGATATTTTCTACCACCGTCTGTTGGGAAATAACTATCTGCGCTATCTGGCACATAGTAATATGTCTGTCCCTCGTATGTGAACTCCCAGTACAGAATCGTCTTCTCACGACCTGCCAGCTGATAGTTCTGCTGTGGGATAAATGCATTGGTATATTCCTGAATCTCCTGGTGCGCTACTATAGCATTGGCATAATCTTCTGTGAAATAATATTTACCATCATTAGTAGGAACCAATGGGTCCGCCAATGTGATTTCTCCCGCATCCTTAAGCGCCAAAGCCTGGTCGCTGTAGAGGAATCTAACTGTCAGTCTACTAATTGCATCATGCCAATCACCATACTGGTTGAGAGTCTTACCATTTTCCAAAATAATCATAGGATAAGCATATCCCACCAGAGATGCTGTGCCATCAGTCAATTTATATGGAACTGAATTGAATCCGTAAGATGTGTCTGTACGGAAGGCAAATATTCCCGAACCAAATCCGGTCTTGGTTGAGTCCTTCATAGCGCTGGCACTTCTGTCCGAACCAATCTTGTTGCTCTGAGGGATGTCAAAGCTTGCTGGCACATAATATAGAGCTGACTGCTCCGCAGTTCCTGCAACTGTTGTGTAAAATGTTACTGGCGCAGGATAATCAAGCACTCCTCCGAAGCTGAATACTGTATATGAATCAGTAACTGAAGCTACAGAAGATGTGGTCATACCTGCAATCTTGCCACCTGCTGCTAATGCCTGATCAATTACAAAACCTGCACTAAATGATCCGTTAATTGTTGATGTATCAGCACAGTTTCCTATCAAGCCACCGATATTGCTTCCGCCTAAGTAGCAGTCTGCATAAGATTTATTAAGAGTAACCTTGGCAGCATTTCCCACAAGACCACCTGCATATTGGGTCGCGCCTGTGATTACTGTCGAAGCAGAAGATAGAGAAATCTCAAGCTCTCTGCCAGACTCTCCAATTAAGCCACCAATATTTCTCGCACCATTCATCCAATCAGATTTTGCTGCGTCCATTCCCTGATTGTATGTATCAGCACTCATATACTGCTGGCATCCATTAACCTTCACCTTGCCGATGCCATCTGGAATGCTACCAACCAATCCACCTATAGAACCATTTGCAGTAGAAGCAGAACCCTTGATCTGTTCATCAATAAGAGTTACATATTCTATCTTGTCTCCTCTGAATTCTGAGAAAAGACCTGCATTGGTTTTGCCTGCTGTATCCACAATCAGTCGTTTAATGAAGTACTCTCCGACTTTGCTGCCACCAGAGTATGATTCCAAGTATCTATTTGTTATAGGGATAAATTTACGAACACTACCATTTGTCTCGTATGTATCCTTCCATTCATCACCTGTGAAATCAATATCATCAACCTGTACAGCCTTCATCTCTGTGAAGTTCTCTGACTTCATAGCTGTAAGGAAATCCTGCAAGTTAAGTCCTGATGTAGCCACATCTAAATTCTGTAAATGTCTACCACATTTCACATCTGCTGTATAAGTGCCATGGTCATTGGACTTAGAATAGTACAATGAGTTGGTAGTAACCTTTACCTCTGACATAGAATCTGTAAATGCATGGTCAGTTGTTTCAGCAGAAACAGATATTTCTACATCCTCACCAGGAATGAAGTTTCTATCTGTAATTGTGCCGTCAGTATTGAGAATCTGTCCAAATCCATTTATGGTAATGAAACCATTGGTTGAATCTGTCAGAAATCCAATTCCATCATCTGCGATAGAACCATATGTATCCTTGAACTGCATGTTGTTCTTCAAGCTATCAAGGACAATTGTCACGCTGGATGTACGCATCTTGGTCCAAGGATCCATCATAAGATTTGTAAGCTTAATCTGCTGTACTGCCTTGGCACCTGAGTTAACTCCAGTTGTAGTAATTGTCAAGAGATATTCCTTGTCCTTGGCTTCTGAACCAGTAGCACATACAGCAACCTTGGCCTTCAGCTCCTCACCATTTTCAATCTTGGCAACTCCGTATACCTTCACTTTATTGTCGTTCATTGAAGATGTGGAACCATCGAAGTATCCAACTACTTTTTTATTTTCTTTCTGATATTCGAGACGCTTCGCCCGATTTTGGCGCAGAGTTTGATTTGTATTTATATCACTATAGAAATCACTATATGTTCCATCCTCGAAGTAAAATACTGATTTAACCTGTAGACTTGTCTTGTCATACTCCACTACCCATCCGTCTGCATAGAGATCATCTGCAACCTGACCTTCTAAGAGAAGGGTTTGAATGGAATTTCTGCCTGTTTCAGGAGTTTCAGGAGTTACAGGATTAGCAGGGATCATATTGTAATCATCTGGATTAACATCAGGAATTCCCGCTGGCGCATAAATGCCATTGGCTCTATTCTTCAGAGTAATTGTAGAATCTGGATCGAAAGCTACAACAGAAACCATTTGACGCTGAGCTGCCTCGAAAATAATCTCTGCATTCTTGTCAGCCTGAGTCTGCTTCATATTTCTTCTTAATGCAAAAATACCCAAAAAGGCTACCGCTGCCAGTATTCCCATGATTGCCACAACCATAAGGACTTCTGCCATTGTGTAACCCTTTGTAAGTCTGTCTCTATTTTGTTTGTTAATGATACTTCTTGTATTCATTTGCAAACTCCCCAATCTATCTAAAATTAGAATATGCACATTCTATATATCTCATAAAAAAATATACTTTCCTATGTTTAGTTTACCATTTTCTGCCTATTCTTTGAATAGATTCGGCGTTTTTTTCATTATTTTCTATCCTTCTATTAAGTTTTTCGACATAAACCACGATATACTTAATGAGAGAAATAGCAAAATTGACTGTTTTCTCTTGAAGCTACCATCAAAAAATAGTATTCTATATATAAGAAAAGATGGTCGCACCAAACTATAAACTATATGACCATTCAAAGGAGGAATGACTTATGAAGAAAATGAACAAAAAGGGATTTACAATGGCTGAATTGCTTATAGTTGTAGCAATCATCGCCGTATTGGTAGCAATCGCTATCCCAATTTTTACAGCTCAGTTAGAGAAAGCTAGAGAGGCAACAGATGCAGCAAATATCCGTGCAGCATACGCTGAGGTTGTAGCTGCTAAAGTTTCAGGAGAAACAACAGGATTAACAAAAGATGTTGCGTTAAAGCAAACTCAAGCTAATTGGCAAACAACTACATTAGAGTTCCCAGCTAATCTTTCATCAGTGTCTGGTTCAGCAGTTCCTACTGGTTCAAGTCAGACTGTAACTGTAACAGCAACTGACACTGGAGCAACAATTAATCTTAAGCTTACAGCTGACTAATTGATTATCCCCCCCTACCGGTTATACCGGCAGGGGGTTATTTTTATGCAGTCATACACCTTACTGCTTTATATTTCTTATAAATCTACATTTAGGAAAAGTACTGCAACCGTAGAACTTATTACCTGCATTCTTTCCTTTTGTCGCTGTTCTAAGTACCAGTTTATTTCCGCACCACGGGCAAATATCATTTTCACTCTCAACTGTTGTCTCGCTATCAGCAATATCGCTATTATTATTTGCCAAATATTCATCAAATAATTCTTGATATCTCTTTAAGTAATCCGTTCTCTCTTTTACATCAAGAGCTAACACCTTCTCTCCCAATGCAAGCATCTCTTTCTTTGAAGACTTCACATCCGTCTTAATAGACTTCAAATATCTAATCAAACGATCGCATCTGATTACTTGATTCTTAATTTCTTTTGGAGCATATTTATCATGTACAACAGTCCCTGAATTTGCCAATACCACCACGCTCTTAGTGTAAGATGATATGCCCTTTTCTAACGCTGCACGAATCAGTATATTTTTATCTTCTTGTCTGCATTCTTTATAAACAGACAAATGTCTTTCGTTTTGCGTTATAGGGCTATATATCCCCGACTTATAATATCTCTTCCCATAATTGAATGTTCTTACAAAATCGCCCTTTTCATTTATAGTAATATTTCCAAATAAATTTTTGCATTCAATAATAACATTTGCATATGGTGTTATAACAAAGAAATCTATCTGTGCAGTTCTACCATCCTTTGTTTTCAAAAACAAATCTTGAATAACTACCAAATCCATATCGCTATTCTGCAGTTCAAATAGTACACTTTCTTCGCCATATATTCCGGCATTCACAATTGCTATCTCTTTATCTAACTCATCTGAGAGGGAATCCTCATCAGATACATTTTGACGCAATGCCTGCAGCTTAGCCAAATGTTCCTTTGATGCAGTTGATTTTTTCAAAATAACCACTTCATTCTTACTTAAAAGTCCCATAACTTCCTCCTCATTTATCAATTAATTACGCAAATCCCCGTTCATGTAAACCGAATTTATACGCAAATCCCCGTTCGTTTGTTGCCAAATACTACGCAAATCCCCGTTCAAGCAGTCAACAGCCTATAGGTGCAGATATAATTATTCATTTCATCAATAACATCTGTATCCTAAACTATGTCGTGCTTACTGATACGGATATAATCACTTATTTCAGCAATAACAGCCGTATTCTAAACCGTGTTGTGCTCGCAGGTACGGATAAAATCATTCATTCTAGCAATAACAGCCGTATCCTAAACTGTGTCGTGCTCGTAGCTACAAATAAAATCACTCATTTCGACAATTACAGCCGTACTTTAAGTTACACCATAGCCAACTAATACGGATAAAATGAATTGTTTCTTCTGAAACAGCCGTCCTTCTATCCCCCTATAATGTCAAACCCTTCCGGTTCTACATGGCATGGAAGAAACAGTATCTCTACTCCCGCTTCTACCGCTTCATTCCATGCGACACCAAATTCCGGATGAGTTGCCACATGAGGCTTTACCTCTGTCACTCCATCCATCTGAATAACGAATGCCAGTGTCACATCATATCCGTCCTGCTTCGCCTGAATCAATTCTCTGATATGCTTCACACCTCGCTCAGTTGGAGCATCAGGGAAATATCCCATGCCATCGATCTCAAGAGTACAGCCCTTCACTTCCATGAGGTGTTTATGAAGCACTCCCTGAGAATCAGTTCTCTCCATGTAGAAATCTATTCGAGATTTGCCGTAAGTATACTCTGGCTTAATCACATCATAGTCCTGTGTTTCCAGCCATTCCTTTACAACTTTATTAGGAGCCTGACTATCTATATTGAATAGAACCCCTGTATTCTTACGGACAGCAACCAGATCATATTTAGTTTTACGATTGGGATTCCCAGGCGCTGTAAGCCATACTTCGCATCCAGGAATCAACAGTTCTTTACAGCGCCCCGTATTCTTCACATGCACCACTTCCACTTCACCATCTATCTCCACCTCAGCGATAAATCGATTTGGTCTGCGTATAAACTTAGCCTTATAAATGTTAGAGTATCTCATTCAATCAAATCTCTCTTCCTAAATTCATTTCCAGATAAAAAAGCTTTCTTTCTAGTTTTCTTTCAAGCTTTTATTCAAGCCATTATCCTCTATCTACTATCGCCTATGAAAAAGCCCTCCAAGAAGGAGGGCTCAATTTTCATATCACTATCAATGCTCAGCCAACAACTACTGTTAACATGCTGCTGTGTAGCTTTATTCAAAGCTCATTATCTGCTGCTTTGCATCTTCATCCAAAGCTTATCACCTACTGCTGTGCGGCTTCATCCAAAGCTTCGTCAGTTACTTGTTCCTCAATTTCTGGCAAGCCCGCATCTGTAGTCTTGCCTACAAGAGTCTCATAGAATGTAGCATTTACAGTTACATTTACCGCACCTGTAATAGCTGTATTAGTATTTACCGAAGCGCAGCCTACATCACTGATCAAGCATCTGTATTTGCACTTAGATAGCTTCTCCAAAATAGTAATAGCCTCATCATAACTGCCGCAGGTATAAGCCAGCTGGAATTCTCTGCGAACCTGATTCTTGTCAACTGTTACAGGCTCGAAGTTAATTGAGTAAGAAGATGTATTTGCCAACAAATCATTCAAGAAATTGATTTCATTGGTACGGTTGTTGTAGCTCTCCATCTTGGATGCATCGCCGTCCATTTTCTTCAAATCTTTGGCCATCTTATCGTACTCTGCGACCTTGGCATTGGCAATTGTAAGCTCAGTCTCCACAGAAGATTTGCGAGCCTCAAGCTCTGCCTGTTGGTCTCTAAGTGGTATATCAACTACATAATAATAAAATACTACCAACAGAAGTACCGCAAGGACTATCAGTAATATTCTCTCTTTTTGTGTAAAATCTCTACTCAAAAATTTCATTTACTCGCCCTCACTTTCTGTAGTTTCTTCTCCAACATCATTGAGATAAATAGTAACCTGAGCGGTTGCTCCACCCACACCATTTACCACTGTGATGCTTGATGAACTAGAATTATATACATTGCCATTGTCATTAGTTGTAGCAGCAACAACTTCACAGTGATCTACCATATCATCCTTTTCAAGTTCTGCTGCAATAGCGCCAACCTCCTGGAACGATACTCCTGTAATTGGAATATTAACCTCATTTCCTGTGATAGTCCATGCTCCAACCTCAGCCTTGGTCAGGATATATTTATTGATCAGTTCCACAACTGCCACTCTATCCTGCAGAGCCATCTCATCAGGTGTCATTCCAGAATATGTATAGTGAGCATACTTCTCTTCCATATCGCTATAAGAATCAATCTTGTCATAAGCTGCCTGAAGCTCACTTTCCATAGATGCAACCTCAGCTGCCTGATTATTGTATGCAATCAATCGATCCACAACCAGAAACTTCGACAGAAGGCAGGCTACTATGATAATCGCTACAATGGCAGGAGCCACAACCTCTATCTTCATTGGAGTTATATCAATCTCAGCGAAATTGATTTTGTCCTTAGTTGGATAGCTCGGTTTGATTTTGTTTAAAACATTTTCTTTTCTTCTAATTATCTTTTCCATAACAACCATCCTACAAATCTTTCAAAATTCCAACTGTCTGTAGTATTGAATCCCCTTCCTGCTGTCTGCTGTGATCAGCTCCGCAGAACTTCTCCCAAGCAGAATAAACTGGAGCTTCCAAATGTTCAGCAATTGCATCTCGTAAGTTTGGTAAATTGGCACCACCGCCGCATACCCATATCTCATCCAAGTTATTGTCCTGCATACTATATCTCAAGAAGTTCATAGTACGCATCAGCTCAACAGCTATATTGGTAAATGCATTCTTGCATTCCATGCTATTCTGACAATCCTTGTGATTTGTGAGCAAATATGTATGAGCTATATGCTCATCCACACCCATAGACTCAGCCAATACAGTATCAACATTTCTCAAACCAATATCGAGAACATGTGTTGCCAGATACTCCTCTCCATGGAATACATCCACACGAATTGATCTATATCCCAGATTTAAAATGAGATAATCTCTGGTTGGATGTGTCTTCTCATAATCTCTAATAAGTGCTCTATATGAAGACAAAATAGGTGCAGCCTTCACCAGCTTCAAACCAGCCTTGCGAAGCACCACTCTCACATCATCTATAAGAACCTTTGGCACTGCAGCCGCCAGCACATCCATTGTATTTTCCTCTTCATCAACAGAACGCATTGCATAATCAAACATATAATCCTTTAATTCTTCTGTGATATAATCACGGAATTCATAAGGTAGATTATATAGCAACTGATCTGCATTCATGAGTGGCATAGTAACATTTCTCACATATACACGCTCACCATTCAGTACAATAGCCGCCTTGGATGCTGAGATGCCATTCTCCTTCATTGTCTCACGGATGAATTCTCCCATTGTCTCCTGGGATACAATGACTCCATCCTTCAAGAGATTCTCCGGTGTCTCAACAACCACTGATTTTTTGATTTTTCCTCCTGATACCAGAACCATTTTCAAACGCTCATGTCCGATATCAATTCCTAATACATTTGCCATAATAATTCCTCAATATTATATTTGTATCATCTCTAAATACCACTGAACCAAAGGATTACCAAATATAAGCATCACCCATGCCGCTGTTGATATAAATGGTCCAAATGGAATTCTCTCTCTACCTCTCGCAAATACCAAAGCCACAATTGCTGCCAATATCACTGTAAACATACCAGCCACAAGTCCTAAATACAGGCCTACTACAAAGAATAATTTAATATCTCCGCCCCCCAGGCTATCTTTGCCAAGCATCTTGTCCATCACCAGTGACAGTACCAGAAATGCAATAGCAAAACCAAAGGCTGCGCCCACATGTATTACTATATAATTTATATCGACATCAATAAACGGTAGGCTTAATACCCATGCAATGATTGCTACAATAAGTGTGCCATTTGGAATTTCGTATATTTCTAAATCCACCAGACTCAGACAGAACAGACAGCTTGCAAATACGAAATCCCGCAAGTACAATACTGACACTCCGTCCTTCACCAACATAACCACGCTGATTATGCCAAACAGCACTTCTGTTATAGGATATCTGATAGAAATAGGTTCTTTACAATATCTACATCTACCTCTGGATGCCACATAGCTTACAATTGGAATCAAATCCAAAGCACCTAATTCGTGCTGGCAGTTAGGGCATATGCTATGTCCTCTCATGAAACTCATATTATGAGCTATTCGCCATGCTGCACAATTGAGAAATGATCCAAATACATTGCCTAAAATAAAAGCTAAAATCACAAAGTATGCAACCATCCAGGTTTCTAATTCGCTTAATTCAAAAAGTACCATCTTACATTGCTCCATACATGCTAAACATTGCAATGTAAATTGCGATTACTACATATCCGGCAAAGGCTGCAATTACAACCAGTATAGCCGGCTCCAACTTGGCCAATGCCTCGCTGATAGCTGTAGCAAGTTCTGCATCATAGTACTCTGCAATAGTCGCGAGAGTCTCAGACAATTCACCTGACTCCTCACCAACTGCAGTCATATCTGTCAAAATATCCGGCATGCAACCACTGTCTCTCATGGCATCACCAAGTGTACGACCTTCCTCAATCTGTCCAGTCATCTTGCCCACTTCCTGTGAAATGTAATAATTGTCCATAGCCTTGGCGGTAATGCTTACAGCCTTGGTAAGTGGAAGTCCCGCCTCAATCATAATTACCAATGTGTTGGCAAATTGAGATGCGGCATTGAGTGTCTGAATATTTCCCAAAACAGGAATTGATAAACCTGCTTTGGCAATCTTGATTCGACCTTCCTCTGTATTGCCATAAATCTTGTATACCAGAAATCCCACAATTGCAATTCCAAGAAGTAATCCCCAGTATTTCTGGAAGAAATTGGATAGTACAATCAGTGAAACTGTAATTGCTGGAAGCTCTGCGTCCAATCCGTCAAATATTTCTATAAATGTTGGAATAACCTTGACCATCATGACGATGATAACCACAATTCCCAATACCAATACGAAGGCCGGATACATAAGAGCACCCTTGACCTTGGCGCCAATCTTGGTCTGCTTGTCGAAATGCTCATACATGGATTCAAAAGCAGTATCCAGATTTCCTGATTCCTCACCAGCTCTTATGGATTCGATAAATGTTGGTGGAAGGAAGTTTGCTCCATTTTCCTCGAAGCTGGCTGCCAATGAACGACCACCTTCTACATCTGTAGCCACTTTCTTCAGAAGCTTCTTCAGAGGCTTGTCAGTAGTCTTCTCGTAGACCAGATTTACCGCTCTTGCAATTGGTATTCCAGACTTCAATATAATTGCAAATTGAGAACACATAACCGTGAACTCTTTGTTATTCAATTTGTTGCCACCAATCTCCATGGTAAGGAAGCTCTCACGAGTCTCCTCCATTGGTGTCACTTTCAAAACCACATCACAGTCAGCTTTGATACGGTCAATGGCATCCATCTCATTGTAACCTTCGATTACACCCTTGACCTTGGCACCGTCTTTGGAAATTGCGGAATACTTATATGTAATCACGACTCTCTCTCCTTCTTATAACTCTCATTTATTACAATGCATATTTGTTAATAAATGTTGGATCCTTGGCATATGATTTGGCTGTGTCTCTGGTGATAAGTCCCTTCTTCACCAACTGAACCAAAGCCTGATCCATTGTCTGTCCTCCGATTGCTGCAGAAGTAGCTACTGCATTGGCAATCTGAGGTGTGTTGCCCGAACGAATAAGATTTCTAATAGCATCTGTAACTGGCATGAATTCTGCACCAAGAGCTCTACCGCCACCTACCTTTGGCAGAAGCTGCTGAGTGATTACCGCCTGTAAACATGTAGATAACTGCAGGCGAATCTGATTCTGTGCTCCGTCAGGGAATACCTGTACCATTCTGTCAATGGAATCAGCTGCACTTCCTGTATGAAGTGTACCGAATACCAAATGTCCAGTCTCAGCTGCTGTAATAGCTGTCTCAATTGTATCCTTATCTCTCATTTCACCTATAAGGATTACATTTGGATCCTCACGAAGGGAAGCTCTAAGTCCCTCTGAGAAACTTGCTGTATCTTTGCCAACCTCACGCTGGTTAATAGCACATAAGTCTGGCTTGTAAATGTATTCAACCGGATCTTCCAATGTAACTATATGACACTTATGAGTATGGTTAATCTTGTCAATTAAAGCTGCAAGAGTTGTTGATTTACCAGATCCAGTCTCTCCTGTTACAAGGACAATTCCCTTATGCAAATTCACTAAATCCAAAACTGCCGGTGGCAATCCAAGTGTTGCCAAATCAGGAATATTTTCACTGAGCAATCTAAGTGCCACAGATGGAATTCCCTGCTGTTTGAAAATGTGAATACGGCAACGGTTACCAGCAAATGTACCTGCTGAATCAAACTCACCCACTTTCATCAATGTGGTAAATCCAACTTCACCTGCCAAAGCTCTGGCATATGACAAAGCATCATCAGCTGAGATAATCTCCTCAGACATATTTTCCAGACCACCACTAACTCTATACTTAGGTGGCAAACCGGCAATTAGATGGATATCTGATGCGCCATCCTGTTTTGCCTTGGCCACAAGCTCATCAACTGTCATCATAACTTAATCCTCCTCATTTGTAACACGCATTACTTCGTCAACTGTGGTTACACCCTCTAACATCATGCGCATAGCATTTTCACGCATTGAT
>JAEEGF011507591.1_pt1 | contig 15552 bp, 15 predicted proteins | sample 9134171 | NCBI WGS metagenome assembly JAEEGF01 (sample SAMN16246542, study PRJNA631951) | gut metagenome | biome: gut microbiome; feature: rumen; material: AP-attached | host: Bos | place: Iran: Karaj | collected 2018-10 | reverse complement strand
CCTTTCGGTCGGCTACAACGGCTTCCCGAACGGGATCCCGGATGCGGAATTCACCTGGGCAAGAGAAGGCGAGGACAACAAGTACTTCTACACCACCCACAGTGAGCTGAATGCCATTCTGAACTGCCGGAACGCCAATCTGGAAGGTGCCCGCATGTATGTGACGCTGTTCCCCTGCTATGAGTGCGCGAAAGCCATCATCCAGAGCGGGATCAAATCGCTTGTCTATGCGGATGATAAATATGCCGACACACCCGGCACGCAGGCCTCTAAACGCATGCTGAGCCGCGCAGGCGTCCGCTTTGAAGCCTACAGGCCGGACGGCAGGACCGTGAACCTGGATCTCTGAAAATGGACCCGAAGAGCCCTGCAAGATACCTGATACTGATCACACAGGTCGGATTTTCCGTTATCGTTCCGACCGTCTTGATGACGCTTCTGGGCATCTGGCTGGACGGGAAACTGGGCACACATTTTCTGGTGATCATCGGCGCCGTCCTGGGCATCGCGGGAGGCGTTACCGCCTCCTGGCACTTCATCCGGCGCTTTATGCCCAAAAACGATGAACAGAAGGAAGAGTACGACCTGATGGCCGGCTGGAACGAGGAATCCAAGGGAAAGGCCGAAGACAAGACGCAGGAAAAGAACGATGAGAAAGAATAAGTACTACGAAAAACTCATCGATGAGAACCTGGTCTTTGAGGATGAGGACACGGAGCCGGACGAAGAGAACCTTCTGCCCTATGATCCCGCCCGTTCGGAAGGTATCGTGGAGAAAACGACAAGGACAGTCCTGCTTCTGATCGGGGGATTCTTCCTTCTGGAAGCACTGATCGTCCTGTTCTTCATCTACGGGAATGTGACGGTCTGGGACCGGGGCAAATGGCAGGCTTTGCTGGGACTTTTGGTCGGCAGTGTCTTTGCGGTGATCTGGTATCTCGCGATCCGTCATCAGATCGAGCGTATCGTGGACCCCGGCGCGACCCATGTCAAAGGCCGCCTGAGAGGCGGCGCGGTCGTCCGCATGCTGCTTTTCATCGGACTCCTGGCAGCAGGCTATTTCACCAACGTCATGGATCCGATCCTTATGGTCGTCGGGGCCTTCAATCTGAAGATCGCGTCCTATCTCACCGGACTCATTTTCCAGAAACGCTTTACGGATAAGACTGAAGAGCAGGATTGAGTCCTTCTAAACAAACAAAAAGACCCGGGCTTGAGCCCGGGTCTTGGATATGACAGGGATCAGACTTCTTCTTCCCCTCTGACGTATAGGATGCCGAGCGTGCCCGGTCCGCAATGGGAAGAAATGACGCCACTGGCATGGGTGATGAAGATTTCCTTGAAGCGGTTGAGGCTCTGAAGATAGGAGAGCGTCCACTGTTCTTCTTCATCGCAATGCGTCGAAGTGGTGATGAAGATCCGGTCCCGCCTGGCATGAAGCAGTTCCTCTTCACGGCTCTTCACATATTCCTGCACCGCGGTCATCAGTTTGCCGCGGTACTTTTTGCCGGGGATCATCTTGCCTTCGGTGACCAGGATCTCCGGATGAAGCTTCAGAAGGCTGCCCGCAAGTGCTGCGACGCCGGAGCAGCGTCCGCCCCTGTGCAGGAAAGTCAGGGTATCCACAACAAATGAGGCGCTGACCCTGGGGACCATGGCCTGGACGCGCGAAACGATCTCCGCGCGGGGTAACCCCTGGTCAGCCAGAATGGAAGCTTCGATGACTTCGTGTCCGACGCCCGTGGAGAGTTCTCTGGAATCGATGACGCTCACTTTGTCGGCGTATCCGAGATCTTCCGCGGCCAGCTGCATGATCTGCCCGGAAGCGGACATGTCAAACGAGATGGAGAAAGCGATGATCTCATCGCCGGCTTCCAGAACGGGACGGAAGTATTCTTTGACTTCCTCAAGCCCTGACGCGGCAGTCTTCGGCGTCGTCTTGTTCTCGTTGGACCAGGCGAAGATCTCTTCCGGAGTCGTGGTGACGCCATCCAGATAATCCTTGTCGCCCAGAAGGATATGAAGCGGAATGATATGGACGTGATAGCGCTCGATCAGTTCCGGACCGAGGTCGGAAGTGCTGTCAGAAAAAATGCGGATCATGTTCTACCTCACAATGATATGCTTTAAAGCGGACTCTAAGCCTGCAACCGTTCAATAATATACCCAAATATACGTACAAGGTCAAGCCCCGGGCGATCTCCGCACATTTGTTCTTGACACCCTCGGCCCGGATGTGTAAAATCATAATGTTGCCGTATAGGCGGCGGAATATTTGCACAATGACAATTTAATAAGAGGAGGTACTCCTGTGGAGTGGTATATTTGGTTACCCATTACCGCAGTTCTGTGCGCCCTCGTCGGATTTCTAATGTACAAACTGGGTGCTGCGCATCAGAAGAAGGTCTTCTCCGAGAAGATCGGAACTGCCGAGCAGAAATCCAGAGAGATCATCGATGACGCACTGAAGACAGCTGAGGCGAAGAAGAGGGAGGCTCTCCTGGAGGTCAAGGAAGAATCCTTACGATCGAAAAATGAACTTGAAAAAGAGATCCATGACAGACGGGCTGAAGTATCCAGATCCGAAAAGCGTGTTCTCAATAAAGAAGAGTCATTGAACAGGAAGATCGAAGCATACGAGAAGCGTGAAAACGCGCTTGGCCAGAAGGAAGAGAGCCTGAAGAAACGCGCAGCCGAAGTGGAAGCGCGGCACGAGGAGATCACGAGGGAGCTGGAACGTGTTTCCCAGATGACATCCGATCAGGCAAAGGAACAGCTCCTGAATACGCTGGAGGAGACAGTCCGGAACGACAAAGCCAGGATCATCCGCCAGGTCGAACAGGAGACACGCGAAGAAGCGAACGCGAAGGCGAAGGAGATCATCGTCACGGCGATCCAGCGCTGCTCGGCGGAGAGTGTTGCCGAGAACACCATCACGGTCGTCCAGATTCCGTCCGACGAAATGAAGGGCAGGATCATCGGCCGCGAAGGACGCAACATCCGCGCGCTCGAAACTGCGACCGGCGTCGAACTCATCATCGACGATACGCCTGATGCAGTCGTTCTGTCCGCTTTCGATCCTGTCCGCCGCGAGATCGCAAGAGTCGCGCTGGAGAAACTGATCGCAGACGGACGCATCCATCCCGCCCGCATCGAAGAAATGGTCGAGAACGCGAAACGCGAAGTCGAACAGAAGATGCGTGAAGAAGGCGAGAAGGCCATTCAGGAAGTCGGCGTGCACGGTATCCATCCGGAACTCGTCAAACTTCTGGGCCGTATGTGCTACCGTACCAGCTACGGACAGAATGCGCTTCGTCATTCCATCGAAGTCGCGCATCTCAGCGGACTGATGGCTGCGGAGCTTGGACTCGATATTCGCATGGCGAAACGCGCAGGTCTCCTGCATGACATCGGAAAGGCCATCGATCACGAGACTGAAGGCACACATGTACAGCTTGGCTCCGAACTGTGTAAGAAGTACAAAGAGTCCCCGATCGTCATCAACGCGGTGGAATCCCATCACGGCGACGTTCCGGCGACCAGCATGATCTCCTGCATCGTACAGGCAGCTGATACGATCTCGGCAGCCCGTCCGGGCGCGAGACGCGAAACGATTGAAACCTACATCAATCGTCTGAAACAGCTGGAAGAGATCACGAACTCCTACGCAGGCGTTGAAAAGTCTTACGCGGTCCAGGCAGGGCGTGAAGTACGTGTCATGGTCATTCCTGAGAAGATCACGGATGCCGACATGGTGATCCTTGCCCGCGACATTGCCAGACAGATCGAATCCGAGATGCAGTATCCCGGCCAGATCAAGGTCAATGTCATCCGCGAATCCCGCGTATCCGACTACGCGCGTTGAGTCTTGTGGAGAAAGCCGCCGCACCCGAAAGGTGCGGCGGTCTTTTTTTGTTTTATTTGCAGTCCGTCGCGTGTTGTGGTATAAATAAATGTTTGGAAACATCCAAAGGAGGACCTTATGGAATCGATCCGGCGAGTTGAGAGAAATCTGATCCATCACGGTCACATTTTCGATTATTATGAAGACACGATGGAGACTTCGGAAGGCCACAGGCACATCTGGGACACCATTGTGCACAACGGCGCCGCGGCAGTCGTGGCGGTACGGGACGACGGGAAGATCCTTCTTGTCCGGCAGTACCGGAATCCGGTGGAACGAATGACGCTGGAGATCCCTGCGGGGAAGCGGGATTCCAAAGAGGAGTCCACGTACGACTGCATCACACGTGAACTGGAAGAGGAGACCGGCTACCGGGCGGACGAGATCACGCTGCTTCTCCGCTTTACGAGCGCGATCGCATACTCCACCGAAGTGATCGACATTTACCTTGCAAAGGGCCTTCACTATACCGAAGCGCATCCGGACGACGACGAATTTATCGACGTTGTCGCCTATACGACGGACGAACTCAAGAAAATGATTTTTGACGGCACGATCATGGATTCCAAAACGATCGCCGCCGTCATGGCATATATCGTGAAAGAAGGAGAGAACAATGGCAAAGATTAATGTGATATCCGGTTTCCTGGGCGCCGGCAAGACCACGCTCATCAAGAAGCTTCTCAAGGAAGCGCTCCGCGACGAGAAAGTCGTCCTCATCGAAAATGAATTCGGCGAGATCGGCATCGACGGCGGTTTCCTCAGAGAGGCCGGCGTCGAGATCACCGAGATGAATTCGGGCTGCATCTGCTGCTCGCTGGTCGGCGACTTCGGCGTGGCGCTCAAAAAAGTGGTGGACCAGTTCCATCCCGACCGTATCCTCATCGAGCCTTCGGGTGTCGGCAAGCTTTCGGACGTCATGGCTGCGATCAAGCGCAGTTCAGAGGAATGCGATCTGGTCCTGAACTCCGCCACGACTGTCGCGGATGCTCAGAAGTGCAAGATCTACATGAAGAATTTCGGCGAATTCTATGACAATCAGATCGAGAACGCAGGCGCGATCGTGCTCTCCCGTACGCAAAGCGTTTCACAGGAGAAACTGGATCAGGCCGTCTCGATGCTTCGGGAAAAGAATGCCGAGGCGCGTATCCTGACGACGCCCTGGGACGAGCTTTCCGGCGCACGTATCCTGGAAGTCATGGAGAATGCACAGGATCTCACGCTTGCGCTCATGGAAGAAGCGCATAAAAAGATCAAAGCGGAAGAGGCCGAATGGGAGAAGTTCGCCGAAGAGCATCCGGAAGAAGCCGCCCGCATGGAAGAAGAGGAAGAAGCGCATCATCACCATCATCATGACGACGATCACGATGAGGAGGAGCATGAGCACCACCATCATCATGATGACGACGATGATGACGATGAGGAACACGAGCACCATCATCATCACCATCATCACCACCATCATCACGGCGAAGGCGATCATGACGCAGATGAAGTCTTCACCAGCTGGGGCCGCGAGACCGCGAAGAAGTTTGACCGCGCTCAGCTTACCGAGGCGCTGGATAAACTTTCCGAAAGCAATGCGTATGGCGCCATTCTCCGTGCGAAAGGTATCGTTCAGATCACGGACGGCTCCTGGGTCGAATTCGACATGGTTCCGGAAAATGTGGAGATCCGGGAAGGAAAGGCGGATTACACGTCCCGTCTCTGCGTGATCGGTGCGGAACTCAAGGAAGAAGAGATCGCCGAGCTGTTCGGACTGTAAGAAGGGGTTTTCATGAAAAAAGATCCAACTGTTCCCGTCTATCTCATTACCGGTTTTCTGGACAGCGGGAAGACCAACTTTCTGAAATACACACTGGCAGAGCCGTATTTCAACGACGGCTCCAGAAGCCTTCTTCTGATGTGCGAGGACGGAGAGGAAGAGTACGACGCTGCGCTTCTTAAGAAGACCAAAACCTCCTTGGTGAAAGTCGAGAAGGAAGAGGAACTGACCAGGGAATTCTTCGAAGTCTGCCAGAAGCATTATCTGCCGGACCGCGTGCTCATTGAATTCAACGGCATGTGGGACATTCCGAAGTTCCTGGCGCTTCCGCTGCCGAAGTTCTGGACGATGTACCAGATCATCACGATCGCGGACGGCGCGAACTTCGCGCTGTATCTCCAGAACATCAAAATGCCGGCAATGACGATGCTCACGAACACGGACATGGTCATTTTCAACCGCTGCAAGGCGGACACGGATCTCGTACAGCTGAAGCGCGCATTCCGAAGCGTCAATCCCAAGGGCGACCTGGTCTTTGAAGACGAGCGCGGCAATGAGGTGGAGTGCCCGGAGCCGGATCTTCCGTATTCCGTCGACAACGAGGACATCGAAATCTCGGATGAAAACTGGGGCACCTTTTATATTGACCTCAACGCGCATCCGGAACGGTACATCAATCATCGGATCCATTTTCTGATGCAGATCATGCAGAACAAAAAGTTCCCGGCGAACATGTTCATCGCAGGCCGCCGCGCCATGACCTGCTGCGTACAGGATATCCGCTTCCTGCCGTACATTTTCATCTATGACAAAGCCAAAACGCTTGCGCAGTCCTCCTGGGCCGAAATCACTGCCACGATGAAATGGGAGTTCCATGAGGGCTATAAGGAAGAAGGACCGGTATTTTATGTCAATGAGCTGGTGAAAACTTCACAGCCGAAAGAAGACCTCATCACCTTCAACTGACCGGACGGACCGGATTACGGGAGAGGGAAGAAACATTTCGCAAAGAGCGTCCCGAGGGGCGCTCTTTTCTTGACTTTATGGGGTCATCTATATTATTATATTATAACTATGAAGGGGAATGGCCCCCGAATGGAGTGTTATGCCTGAAACCAATATCAATATTCCGCTTTTGATCGTTGGCGGCGCGGTGATCCTCGTCGCGATCATATATTTCGCAGCAACCTATAAGAGAAGGAAGGATCGGACCTTGTCCGCCCGTGTCCTTTCTTCTTTCGGTGCGGTCCCCAAGAGGGAGTACACCCAGGAAGAGCTGGAGAAAATCGCAAAATACCAGGAGATCGTGCATGAGGAAGGTGTCTTCTCGATCGATGACATCACATGGAACGACCTTCATATGGATACGGCCTTCGCCCAGATGAACCATACGTTCTCTTCCATGGGTGAAGAGGAACTGTACCGCATCCTCAGAGAGCCGCTTATGGAGCCGGAAGCGCTTCAGGAACGGAAGCGCGTGATCCATTGGTTTGAGGAGAATGAATACGCGCGTACCGAGTTCCAGAAGGAGTATGTGAAGATCGGCCGGACGAGAAAGGTTTCTCTTGCGGAGACACTTCAGGACTTTGACAAACTGAATCTCAAGCCCGACGCGGTCTATCTGATCCCGCTCGCGCTGATCCTGGCCGCCGTGGCCGTGACCATTTTCTTCCCGACCGCGGGCATCATGGCGATCATTGCCGCGGTCATCATGAATCTGGTGCTGTACTACAAGGTAAAGGCCATCTTGGGCGCGTATTACACTTCGCTTGCGGCGGTCAGTCATGCGGTCCGTTCAGGAGAGCGGATCCTGAAGGTCTCTGCGCCGGCCGGCCTTGAGGCCTATCTGTCAGAACTTGAAGATGCGCTGAAACCGCTGAAGGCCATCAAGCGGGACGACCGTTTCCTGGGCGCCTCGATGTCCACCGTGGTGTCGTCCAATCCGCTGCACATCATCATGGATTACCTCCGGATGATGACGCATCTGGACTTCATCGCGTTCAACCACATGGTCAAGGTCGTGGTGCGGGAGCATGACAGCATTCTGAGAACGGTCCATATTCTGGGCTATCTGGAAGCCATGATCTCCATCGCTTCCTACCGGCAGACCCTACCGTTCTATACGGAAGGGGAGGTCGGCGCGGGAGAGCGCGGGCAGATGCCTTCTCTGAACGCGAAGGATCTGTATCATCCGCTCTTATCGAATCCGGTCGCAAACTCCATCCATACGGAGAGACCGGTGCTCATCACCGGATCCAATGCTTCCGGCAAGTCCACGTTCTTACGGACGACGGCCTTTGCCGCTTTGATGGCACAGACCACGTGCACGGTCTGCGCAAATGAATACGAGGCTCCTGCGTTCCGCCTCTTCTCATCCATGGCGCTTTCGGACAGCATGGAGACCGGAGAGAGCTATTACGTGGTCGAGATCCGCTCCATTAAGCGCGTGCTGGATCAGTCCAGAGCGGAAGGCGCGCCGGTTCTGGTCTTTGTGGACGAAGTGCTTCGCGGCACGAATACGGTCGAGCGCATCGCGGCCAGTTCGCAGATCCTGAAGGATCTGGCCGAACGGAAAGTGCTGGTTTTCGCCGCGACCCACGACGTGGAACTCACCTCGCTTCTGAGCGGCTATTACATGAACAAGCACTTTGACGAAGAGATCCTGGACGGCGAAGTCCGCTTCAGCTATATCCTGAAGGACGGCCGGGCGACGACCCGCAACGCGATCCGGCTTCTCAGCGTCATGGGCTATGACGAAGAGATCATTGACCGTGCGGAAGAGACCGCGGAACATTTTTCGAAGGACAATGAGTGGGTGCTCTATTAAGCATCCGGAGAAACACATTTTGAAGGAAAAGTCACTGGTGGAACTGTACACGGACGGTGCCTGCTCCGGAAACCCCGGACCGGGCGGCTACGGCCTGATCCTCCGCTATGTGGACCAGCGCGGCGTGCTCCATGAAAAAGAGCAGTCGGAAGGTTTTCCTGAGACCACCAACAACCGTATGGAACTTCTGGCGGTCCTAAGAGGTCTGGAACGCCTGAAACGTCCCTGCAGAGTCGAGATCTATTCCGACTCGCAGTACGTCGTGAAAGCGATCGAAGAGGGATGGCTTCGAAACTGGGTCCTTCAGGGCTTCCGCGCAGGCAAGAAAAACGAGGTCAAAAACATTGACCTCTGGGAACAGCTCATACCGCTCCTTCACGCCCATGAAACACATTTTCACTGGGTCAAAGGCCATGCGGAAAATGAACTGAACAACCGCTGCGACCGTCTTGCGGTCGAGGCATACCGGAAATTCCTCGAGAAGGGAGAAAACACATGAAAGGTATTATTCTGGCCGGCGGCTCCGGCACGCGTCTGTACCCTCTGACCAGGGTGACCAGTAAGCAGCTTCTGCCGATCTATGACAAGCCGATGATCTATTATCCCCTGTCCGTTCTGATGCAGGCCGGGATCCGGGACATTCTGATCATCTCGACACCCGAGGATACGCCCCGGTTTCAGGAACTTCTTCTGGACGGCTCTCAGTTCGGCATCTCCCTGACCTATGCGGTCCAGCCTTCTCCGGACGGACTTGCGCAGGCCTTCATCATCGGCGCGGATTTCATCGGCGATGATTCGGTCGCGATGGTCCTAGGGGACAACATTTTCCATGGACACGGACTGAAGGAAAGACTTCAGACCGCGGCACAGAGGACGAGCGGCGCGACGGTATTCGGATACTACGTGGACGATCCCTGGCGTTTCGGCATCGTGGCCTTCGATGAGAACGGCAAGGCGGTCTCGATCGAAGAGAAGCCCGAGCATCCGAAGAGCAATTACTGTGTGACCGGCCTGTACTTCTACGACAACCGCGTCGTGGAATACGCGAAAAATCTGAAACCTTCTAAGCGCGGCGAGCTGGAGATCACGGATCTCAACCGGATCTATCTCGAGAACGGAGAACTCAGTGTCGAACTTCTGGGACAGGGCTTCACCTGGCTGGATACCGGCACACATGAATCTCTGGTGGACGCTACAAACTTTGTCCGCACCGTGGAGACCCACCAGCACAGAAAGATCGCCTGCATCGAGGAGATCGCTTTCCAGAACGGCTGGATGACCCGCGAGCAGCTCGAACGGACCTATGAAGTCTATAAAAAGAACCAGTACGGTGCCTATCTGAAAGACATCCTGGACGGCAAATACATTGATTTTAAGGTGAATGAGGAGGAGTGAGAATGAAGATCCTGGTCACGGGCGGCGCCGGTTTTATCGGCGGAAACTTCATCCATTACATGGTAGACAAGCATCCGGAGGACATGATCGTCAATCTGGATCTTCTGACCTATGCCGGCAATCTGGAGACATTGAAGCCGGTGGAGAAAAAGCCGAACTACCGCTTTGTCCGCGGAGACATTGCGGACCGCAGCTTCATTTTCGAACTCTTTGAAAGAGAAAAGTTTGACGTGGTCATCAACTTTGCCGCAGAGACACATGTTGACCGCTCCATCACCGGTCCGGAAATCTTCGTGAAGACCAATGTGCTTGGCACGACGACGCTTCTGGATGCCTCAAAGCAATTCGGGGTGAAGCGTTATCATCAGGTATCCACGGATGAAGTCTACGGGGATCTGCCGCTGGACCGCCCGGATCTCTTCTTCACAGAGGAGACTCCGATCCACACCTCCAGCCCCTATTCAAGCGCCAAGGCGAGCGCAGACCTCTTTGTACTCGCGTATCACCGCACATTCGGACTTCCGGTCACGGTATCCCGCTGCTCGAACAACTACGGCCCCTACCAGTTCCCGGAGAAACTGATCCCGTTGATGATCAGCCGCGCGCTCAACAACGAGACGCTTCCGGTCTACGGAGAAGGGCTTAACGTCCGTGACTGGCTGCACGTCTATGATCATTGCGTGGCCATCGACCTCATTGTCCGTAACGGCCGTGTCGGCGAAGTCTATAACATCGGCGGACACAATGAAAGAACCAACATGGAAGTCGTCCGCGCAATCCTCCGCGCCCTTGGAAAGCCCGAATCCCTGATCCGTCATGTGGAAGACCGGAAGGGACACGACCGCCGTTACGCGATCGATCCCCGGAAGATCGAGACCGAGCTGGGCTGGGTCCCGACCTATCATTTCGAGACCGGCATCCTGGAGACCATCCAGTGGTATCTGGACAATAAGGATTGGTGGGAACATATCATTTCCGGCGAGTACCAGAATTATTTCGACAATATGTACGGCTACAGGCTGAGTGAGTGAAAGATGAAAGTGCTTGTGACCGGCGTCGCAGGCCAGCTTGGCCATGACGTCGTAAATGAACTGCACAAGAGAGGAATCGAAGCTGTCGGATCGGATATCGCGCCGGCTTATGCGGGAGTGGCAGACGGGTCTTTTGCCTGCGAAGCGCCTTATGTCCGGATGGACATTACGGACGAAGCCTACGTCCGGGAAACCTTCGAAAGCGTCAGCCCGGACGCACTGATCCACTGCGCGGCCTGGACTGCCGTGGACAGAGCGGAAGACGAAGACGTCAGAGACAAAGTCTATGCCATCAATGTGCTTGGCACGCGCTATCTTGCGGAAGCGGCACAGAGAACCGGCGCAAAAATGATGTACATTTCCACCGATTATGTCTTCGACGGACAGGGCACGGAAGCCTGGGAGCCGGATGACAAGCGTTATGCGCCGATCAATTACTACGGTGAGACGAAACTGGGCGGAGAGCAGGCGGTTTCTTCCGTTCTGACGCGTTTCTTCATCGTCCGTATCGCGTGGGTCTTCGGCCTGAACGGCAAGAATTTCATCAAAACCATGCTGAACGTCGGCCGGACGCATGACACCGTGCGTGTCGTGAACGACCAGATCGGCACGCCGACTTACACCTATGATCTCGCCAGACTCCTCGTGGATATGATCCAGACCGAAAAGTACGGCTATTATCACGCGACCAACGAAGGCGGCTTCATTTCCTGGTATGATTTTACGAAAGAAATCTACCGCCAGGCCGGGCTGTCCACAAATGTGATCCCGGTTACGACAGAAGAGTATGGGCTGTCGAAGGCAAGAAGGCCGAGAAACTCGAGACTGTCCAAAGAAAAGCTTCTGAAGTGCGGATTCGAACCGCTTCCGGACTGGAAGGACGCGCTCAGCCGTTATCTCACGGAGATCGGAGAAAAATGAGCATCCGGAAAACTCCGTGGCGCTGGATTTTTCTGGGGACAGTCATCCTCTGGATGGGCTTCATTTTCTGGATGTCGGCACTCCCGGCGATGGAATCCCAGGACCGTTCCGATGCACTGACGCTCTTTTTTCAGCGGCTGTTTTTTCCGAAATGGGAGAATCTTCCGGAAAAAGAGTATCTGGAAGCCTTGGGACACCTTGCTTTCTTCATCCGGAAAGCGGCGCATTTTACGGAATTTGCGCTGCTTGGCGTATTTCTCTCCTTGTTTTTCACGACATTTGCGATACAATTTAACAGACGCTTTCTATTCAGTCTTCTGATTGGCGTTCTGTACGCTGCCGGCGATGAGATCCACCAGCTCTTTGTGGAAAACCGGGACGGTACGGTGTTCGATGTTCTCGTCGACTCGGCCGGCATACTTCTGGGATGCCTCCTCATATCAGGCATCCTCGCAATGGTCTTTTCGGACAGGAATCTGAAGTCCGGGAAGGCCCCATCCATCACAACGAACCGGAAATGACCGGATCGGAATATACACCAATGGAAATCCATTGAAGGAGGATGATCATTATGGCGAAATTTGTATGTCAGGTATGCGGATATGTGCACGAGGGCGATGCTGCCCCCGAGTTCTGCCCCGTATGCAAAGCCCCCGCATCCCGCTTCACAAAAGTGGAAGAGAATCAGGAAATGGTCTGGGCAGCCGAACATGTTGTCGGCGTTGCCAAAGACGCGAACGTTCCGGAAGATATCCGCGAGGATCTCAGAAAGAACTTCAACGGCGAGTGCAGCGAAGTCGGCATGTACCTTGCCATGAGCCGCGTTGCCTTCCGTGAAGGCTATCCGGAGATCGGCCTCTACTGGGAAAAGGCTGCTTTCGAAGAAGCCGAGCATGCCGCCAAATTCGCAGAACTTCTGGGCGAAGTCCTCACCGACTCCACCAAGAGAAACCTCGAAATGCGCGTAGACGCCGAACACGGCGCCACCGAAGGCAAATTCGACCTCGCAAAACGCGCCAAAGCCCTCAACCTCGACGCCATCCACGACACCGTCCATGAGATGGCCCGCGACGAGGCAAGACACGGCAAAGCCTTCAAAGGACTCCTCGAACGCTACTTCAAATAAGGCTAAGGCAGCATAAAAGTGCGCAGCCCCAACCCCCAGACTTGTCTGAAGGGAAGGGGCTGCGTGCTTTTGTGAAACGGCGTAAGCCGTTGATGCGCGGCAGCGCATCATGCTGCCTTTGAATCCTTGCCGCGATCTTGCCGACCGCCTCCACGAGCGAAGCGAAGCTTTGCGAGTGGCCCTGGCGGCGTAAGCCGTTGATGCGCGGCAGCGCATCATGCTGCCTTTGAACCCTTGCCGCGATTTTGCCGACCGCTTCCACGAGCGAAGCGAAGCTTTGCGAGTGGCCCCCGTTGCCCCTTTCCGCATAATTAGGTGGACATTTTTCCGTTCCGGTATTATTCTTTTACTAGTTTATGATCCCCGAAAACCTCAATGAGCCCGCTTTTGACGCATTCGTTCTTCCATTGTTCAGGAGTGAGGCTTATAGATCAGCCACAGCAAGGAGGTCCTATATGTTCTGTCCAAATTGCGGAAGCAAACTGCGCGAAGGCGCAAGATTCTGCACGGTATGCGGAACCCCCGTTCCTCAGAATACCCAGTCCGCACCCGCACCTAAGCCAGTATCTGCACCTCAGCCTGCGCCCGCGCCCCAAGCTCAGCCGGCGCTTCAACCGCAGCCTGCTCCGGTGCCTGCACCCCAGCCTGCACCTCAGCCGGCGCCTCAACCGCAGCCTGCTCCGATGCCAGCACCCCAGCCTACACCGCACTCTGCGCCTCAACCGCAGCCTGCACCCCAGCCAGCCCCGGTATACCAGTATCAGCCTCAGCCCGCGCCTTATCAGGCGCCGCCTGTCCAACCGGAGGCCATGCCTGAAGAACCTGCGCCGGTAAAAAGCTTCAAGATCCGTGACGGCCGCGGAAAGTACATTCTGAAAAGGCTGATCTTCATGGTCATCGCACTGGTGATCGGCGTCCTCGCAGCGCTCTTATTCAGGGAGGCGTTTCCGAAACTCGGCCGCAATACGTCGATTCCGATCGGTGAACTGCTCGTAAGAAGCCGGGTCACGCTGATGCTGATCCTGATACCTTTAGGGATCTCATTTGTGATCGCCATGCTCACAGGACTGGTCCGGTCCAATGGCGGCAGGAACGTATTCCGCATCATCGCCGCCGTCCTGAGGAGCCTGACACCCGCCGCGCTGGCATTTGTTCTGATCCGTTTTCTGGGCATCAGGACCGGACTTCTGCCGATCAACGGGATGATGAATGTCCCGGGCTGGATCATTCCGGTCCTCACACTGACACTGCCATTGACAGGCTATCTGATGGATGCCGCGGCAGTCAACGGCCACCGGGCCGGTTTCGGCGGTTCCGTGGGCGCTGTTTCAGCCTGGGCGGCTTCACGGATGCCCGCGATCGCGGTCTCTGCGATCCTGGTCGAAAATGTCTTCTCCGGCCGCGGGATCGGCGTGGTTCTCATGCAGAGCCTGATGCAGATGAACCTGAGATTTGTGACCGCCGCACTGATCCTCTTCGCGGTGATCATTTACCTTTTGAGATTCCTTCTGGACGTGATCGCGGCGCTCGCATCGGGCGGTGATCCGGCAGAGTTTGTGTATGCCAGACGTGAGAAAGAAGACCATTCCGGAAATGTGCTCTTCATCATCGGTCTCATTCTGGCTGCTGCCGTTCTGGTTCTTTCGATCATCGGGCCCTTCTTCACCCGGTTTGATCCTGACAAACTGGATGCAGCCGCAAGGCTTTTGAGACCCGGAATCAACGGGCATATTCTGGGAACAGATGATTTCGGACGAGATCTTCTCACAATCTCGCTTTACGGGCTTCGGAACACGGTTACTGCAGCGCTTCTGAACACGCTGGCCGCATGTGTTCTGGGCATTGGCTTCGGCGTACTCGCCGGCGTGATCCGCGGCGGCGCCAGAGAGATTTTCAAAGGCATCCGTTATGTGTTCGGTTTCGGCGCGCCATTTGGTCTGATCCTCCTCGTTCTGGCAGGCAAAGGTGCGTTCGCCTATGCGTATTTCTTTGTGATCGGTCTCTTTGCCTGGGGCGGGATCGCAGAGCGCATCGGATACGGAATCAAAGCCAGAAGGGCTGTGAAACCTGAAAAGACCGCGCTGTTCCTGCCGGCGCTGGAACAGGTCGTTCATGTTTTCTGTACTTCTGTCATCGGCGTGACAATCCTTGCCTTCCTTGGGCTCGGACCCGTGAGCGGAAAGGCAGACACGATTACCCTGGGAGCGCTTATTTCAAGAGGAAGAGCAGCAATGGGCCAGGCTCCGCTTGCGGTGCTGTGGCCGGCGATCCTGCTGATCGTGCTTCTTCTGGCATGTTATCTTCTGCATGCCGGACTTTGTGCGAAAGAACGGTATCTGAAACAGGCTGATCAGAAATAAAGAGCTGACACAAGGAGACGATCGATGAGAAGCAGTTTTTCCTTTACGGCTGCGGGCGACTTCCTCGTCCAGCGGCACATGCCTGAGAACTACGCCGGATTTGAAGCGGTCCGCGACTTTATCCTCAGGGGCGACTTCCGCTTCTTCAATCTGGAAACGGTTTTCACGGATGAAAGCTGTTACGGAAACCAGTTCTACGGCGGCGCCTACCTTCGTGCAGACC
>JAEEGF010473193.1_pt1 | contig 15552 bp, 13 predicted proteins | sample 9134171 | NCBI WGS metagenome assembly JAEEGF01 (sample SAMN16246542, study PRJNA631951) | gut metagenome | biome: gut microbiome; feature: rumen; material: AP-attached | host: Bos | place: Iran: Karaj | collected 2018-10 | reverse complement strand
ATCGTCCACAGCTGAATCTTAAAAACCTCTCAGAGGCGATTCCATCATTAAAAGAGGTATTAGATCATCCGAATAATCGTAAGGAGGAAATAACAGAGGCTGCAGAGATTAGAATGAAATATAAAGGTTATATCGATCGCGAACGCTTGGTAGCCGAAAAGATGCATCGTCTGGAGAACATACGTATTCGCGGAAGATTCCATTATGAAAACCTGCAAGGCCTTTCGACTGAATGCCGCCAGAAGTTGACAAAGATTCAACCAGAGACACTGGCACAGGCAAGTCGCATACCAGGTGTATCCCCTAGCGACATCAACGTGTTGCTGGTACTATTAGGAAGATAATGTTCCACGTGAAACATGAAACAAGTAACAAACTTTATAACTCACTGATTATGAACAACAAAACACTGCTTGACAATCTGCGTTGCATACCAGATTTCCCAAAGAAGGGCATCAACTTCAGAGACGTGACAACTCTCTACAAGAATGCCGAGTGCTTACAGATTATGCTCGACGAGATGGAAGCGCTCTACAAAGACAAGGGCATAACTAAGATCGTTGGAATCGAGAGTCGCGGTTTCATCATGGCTGCTGCCCTAGCCGCAAGATTGGGCTGCGGAATGGTGATGGCTCGCAAACCAGGAAAGTTGCCCTCGACAGTTATCAAGGAATCATTCTCTAAAGAATATGGTGTAGATACTATCGAGATGCATATCGATTCTATCGATGAGAACGATGTGGTATTGATACATGACGACTTGTTGGCAACAGGAGGAACAGCCAAGGCTGCCTACAACTTAGTGCAGCACTTCCACCCCAAGAAGGTATACATCAACTTTATCATAGAAATAAAAGACGAGGGACTGCACGGCAGAGACGAGTTTGAGGGTATCGACCTGACCACGTTACTCACCATCTAATAAATGTTCCACGTGAAACACAATCTCGCGAAACGCTTTTGTATAGGGGCTTTCACGAGATTGACAATTAAAAAAGGCACAAGATGACGAAGGAAGAAAACGAGAAAAGACTTGAATCTCTGAAAGGAATAGTAAGACGGTTGCCAGACAAACCTGGTAGCTATCAGTTCTATGACGAAGAGCATACTATTATATATGTAGGCAAGGCAAAGAGTCTGAAGAACAGAGTATCGAGCTACTTCCATACAGAAGTCGATAGATTCAAAACAAAAGTATTGGTAAGCAAGATATTCGACATTAGCTACACCGTAGTTAATACAGAAGAGGACGCCCTGCTGCTAGAGAACTCGCTCATAAAGAAATACAACCCAAGATACAACGTACTGCTAAAGGATGGTAAGACCTACCCTAGCATCTGTATCACCAACGAATTCTTCCCTCGTATATTCAAAACACGAACCATCAACAAGAAATGGGGATCATACTACGGACCATACGCTAAGGTGAGCGCAATGTATGACGTACTCAATCTGATAAAAGAACTATATAATCCACGAACCTGTCGCCAGCCAATCACAAAGGAGGGAATAGAGAGCGGCAAGTATCGCGTATGTTTGGATTATCATATTAAAAAATGTATGGGTCCGTGCGTAGGAAAACAGAGCTACGAAGATTATCAGAAGAACATATCTCAAGCACGCGAAATACTTAAAGGTAACACACGCGAGGTGCTTAAAGATCTAAAGGATGAAATGCTCAAACTATCAGAAGAACTAAGATTCGAAGAAGCCGAAGAAGTAAAACGTAAGTATCTTGCTCTGGATGGGTTTGTAAGTAAGAGTCAGATAGTAAGTCAGACCATCGATAAGGTGGATGTTTTCTCGATAACTTCTGATGAGAAAATGGCTTTCATCAACTATATTCACGTATCCAACGGAACTATAAACCAAAGCTTTACCATAGAATATAAGAAGAAGCTTAACGAGACTGACGCAGAACTATTGCAACTAGGTATAGTAGAACTGCGAGAACGTTTTAAGAGCGATTCTAAGGAAATAATCGTGCAGGAAGAAGTTGAGGTAGAACTGGACGGAGTGAAGTTTACTATACCCAAACTGGGAGATAAAAAGAAGCTTCTGGATCTGTCGATAATGAACTGTAAGGAGTACAAATTCGACCGCTTGAAACAGGCCGAAAAACTTAATCCTGAACAGAAGCAAACACGACTGATGAAGGAGTTGCAAGACAAACTACATCTACCCTCACTACCCTACCAGATTGAGTGCTTCGACAACTCGAATATTTCTGGTACAGATGCCGTAGCAGCATGCATAGTTTTCAAGAAGATGAAGCCATCTAAAAAAGACTATAAACGTTACAATATCAAAACCGTAGTTGGTCCAGATGACTATGCATCGATGAAGGAAGTAGTACATCGCAGATACACAAGACTGATAGAAGAAGAACAACCCCTACCCGACCTGATTATAGCCGATGGCGGAAAGGGCCAGATGGAGGTAATACGCGAGGTAATTCAAGACGAATTGAACCTGGATATCCCCATTGCCGGACTGGCCAAAGACGATCGTCATCGAACCAACGAGCTGCTATACGGATTCCCACCAATGAAGATAGCACTAAAGGTAGAATCAGAGCTATTCCATGTGCTCACTCAGATACAAGACGAGGTACATCGCTTTGCCATAACTTTCCATCGAGACAAGCGGTCAAAGCGTGCTTTACACTCTGAGCTGGATGACATAAAGGGTATAGGTCCTAAGACGCGTGACGAGCTTCTAAATGCCCTCAAATCAGTCAAGAAGATACGCGAGTCAGGACTGTCTACCCTATCAGATATAATAGGTCCAGCGAAAGCAAAGATAGTATACGAGCATTTCCACTCTTAGAGGAAAATATTTGGTAGTTTCAAAATAATGTCGTATCTTTGCGGCAAATTAAGGAAACAAGATGAGAGCAGTTATACAAAGAGTCACCCACGCCAGCGTTACTATAGATGGCCAAAGTAAAGGCAAGATAGGCAATGGATACCTTATCCTATTAGGCGTTTGCGAGGAGGATTCGATGGAAGATGTAGAGTGGCTAGTTAAGAAGATAGCCAATCTGCGTGTGTTTGGTGATGAGAACGATGTAATGAACCGTTCGATACTAGATGTCGACGGTAACTGTCTGGTAATCAGTCAGTTCACACTATTTGCATCGTACAAGAAAGGCAACCGTCCTTCATGGTTCCGTGCAGGAAGTCATGAGCACTCTATCCCACTCTACGAAGCTTTCTGCAAACAGCTTTCTGAAGCAATCGGCAAGCAAGTTTCCACAGGCGAATTTGGCGCCGACATGAAAGTAGAACTGCTGAACGACGGTCCTGTAACTATCTGCATGGACACAAAAAACAAGGAATAAAAACGATGAAGAAATATCTGAAAGAATTAGAACTGGCAAGTGCCCTACTCCTGATAATCGGCGTGGTGCTGTCGATGGTGAAAAGCTATGCCATCGGCGTATGGCCATGTGGTGTAGGCTTGCTGATGTTCCTCATCGTTTTCCTCTACAAAGCCTTCCATTGGAAGCAATACGAGCGCGATAACAAGCAGTACATCGTAATACTACTGATTTGCATTTTCATACTTATCACCCAAATGATATTTCACAAATGAGAGCATTGAAGTGGCTTACAAAAGAAATAAAGGAAGAATGGTCGGATATTGCCAGCGAACGAATGAAAAGATTTATTCTATTCATCTCGGGATGCCTACTAGTGACCTATATTTTAACCTTATTTCATCTAACGATCATTGCTATACCATTCATAACAGCTTTAATAGTTTATGGAGGATATGAAATTAGAAAACTTGAAGGACTAGAGGGATGGATTGCTATAATAATCTATCTCGCTTGTTTACCGATGTTGTTACTATTAGAAAAGATTCAATACATCATAAAATGACAATAAAAGAAGCACAAGAGGCGGTTGACCGCTGGATAAAGGAATATGGTGTACGCTACTTTTCGGAGCTGACGAATATGGCAGTTCTAACTGAAGAAGTAGGCGAACTAGCCCGCGTGATGGCCCGCAAATACGGCGATCAGAGCTTTAAGCCAGGCGAGAAAGACAACCTAGGCGAAGAGATGGCCGATATCCTATGGGTACTGCTTTGCTTGGCCAATCAGACAGGCGTAGATCTGACTGCAGAACTCGAGAAATCTATCGAGAAAAAGACCCAGCGCGACTCGCTGCGACACATACAGAACAAGAAACTTATGGCATAACAGTTTTAACAATATAACAACAAGCAATTATGGCAGAACACAATCACGAACACGAGCATCATCATCACTTTGAGATGCAACAGAAGAGCCGCATGGAAGAGGTTCTGAGTAAGTACAACCTCGAAATAACAGACGAGGAAGTAAAGGAGGCAGTAAAGGATATTATTGCCAACAAAGTAGCCGAGAACGATACTCTGGAGGTAAAGAAATTCCTGATGGGTAGCGTTGAGCTTACTACCCTGAAGACCACCGATAGCGACGAGAGCGTACTGGCCTTTACAGAGCGTGTAAACCAGTTCGAAGAGAACTACCCTCACCTACCCCACGTAGCTACTATCTGCGTGTATCCACGTTTTGCAAAGGTGGTATCAGAGACTCTCGAAATCGAAGGCGTAGAGGTAGCTTGCGTATCAGGCTCATTCCCCTCGTCTCAGGCCCTTATCGAAGTTAAGACTATTGAGACAGGCTTGGCTGTAAAAGATGGTGCTACAGAGATAGATATGGTGCTGAGCGTAGGCGCATTCCTCTCAGGCGATTACGAGACTTGTATCGACGAAATCCAGCAGATTAAAGAGGCTTGCGGCGATGCTAAACTTAAGGTTATACTGGAAACTGGTTGCCTGAAGACAGCAGCCAACATCAAGACAGCTTCTATCCTGGCAATGTACTCAGGAGCCGACTACATCAAGACATCTACTGGTAAGCTCGAACCAGCCGCTACACCAGAGGCTGCATACGTGATGTGTCAGGCCATCAAGGAGTACTACGATGAAACTGGCATTATGATTGGTTTTAAGCCCGCTGGAGGCCTTAACAGCGTGATGGACGCATTGATATACTACACCATCGTAAAAGAGGTTCTGGGCGAAAAATGGCTTACTAACCAGATGTTCCGCATGGGTACATCACGCCTGGCCAACCTACTGCTAAGCGAGGTAATCGGCGAAGAAGTGAAATTCTTTTGATTAATACTAGGCTCAGTCCTCAAGTAAGAGGACTGCAGTCCTTTAATAGCAGTACTCCAGTCCTTTAACGTAAGGACTGGAGTACTTTCATATATGTAGTAATGCGAAATCAGACTAGATATTACGCTGGGCTACATATTCCAGATAAGCTGTGAATGCATCTTTCAGCTCAGGTTTCACGCATTCATCGATAAACGTCTGAGCCTCCTTAGCAAACTCTCCCATCTTCTTCTCGGCATACTTTATACCTCCATACTGCTTAGCAAACTCGATTAAAACTGCGATTTCATCCGAATTAATCGAGCCATTCTTTACCTTCTTCGCAAGAGTTTGCATAGCCGACGAATCGTAGCGAGTGAGCGAATATATGATAGGCAAAGTAAGCTTACCCTCAAGCATATCATTACCTGTAGGTTTACCTATCTCCTTAGAGTCATAATAATCAAAGATGTCATCACGAATCTGGAAAATCATACCAATATTATGTCCGAATTTTGCAGCTTTTTCTACTACATCACAAGAAGCACCAACAGAGATGGCACCAAGCTTACAACAAGCCTCGAAAAGCACGGCAGTCTTCTTGTCAATAACCTGATAATAAACATCTTCCGAGATTTTCTGATTCGAAATGTTCGACAACTGGAGGATCTCGCCAGCAGCAAGAGTACGACCAAGCTCGGCTAATTCTTGTACGATTTCATGATTATTAGAAAGAGCGACTCGAAGAAGGGCTGTAGACAGAATATAATCGCCCACCAAAACGGCCACCTTATTATTATACTCAGCGTTAACTGATGGCTGGCCGCGACGTTCAGAACTTTCGTCTACCACATCGTCGTGAACCAAACTGGCTGTATGCAATAACTCCAGACCAAGGGCTGCATTCTGGGTCGTATCATTAACATCACCAAAATTCTTAGCAGCCAGCATTATCAGTATCGGGCGCATACGCTTTCCGCCTCGTTGACGGATATGCGACAATACCGACTCGAGCAATCCCTCACCTTGCGACAAACACTGTTGAAACAACGCCGAAAAGTCGTTCAACTCAGTTGCAATAGGCCTTCTTATAGTTGATAAATAATCCATAACAAACAGAAATTTTGGCACAAAAATAAGAAATAATTCCGTTATTAAGAAATAATTTGGTAATTTTGAGCCGAAAATTAAGAAAGTTATGCAGAAATTATTTCTTTTAGACGCTTATGCGCTAATTTATCGCAGTTATTATGCGTTCATCAAAAACCCAAGAATCAACTCTAAGGGACTGAATACGAGTGCCATTATGGGATTCCTGAACACCCTTAACGAGGTACTCACCAAAGAGAAGCCAACCCACATAGGAGTAGCATTTGATCCACACGGAGCAACCTTCCGCAGCGAGGCATTTCCTGCCTACAAAGCTCAACGCGAAGAGACTCCTGAGGATATACGCAAGGCCGTACCTATCATCAAGGATCTGCTGAAAGCATATCGTATACCCATACTGCAAGTAGATGGATTCGAGGCCGACGACGTGATAGGAACACTGGCAGAAAAAGCCGGTTCCATCGGAGTTGAGACGTATATGCTTACACCTGATAAGGACTACGGACAGTTGGTGCGCGACAATGTTTTCATATATCGCCCACGTCATGGAGGCGGATATGAGACGATGGGACCAAAGGAGGTTTGCGAAAAATACAGCATCCCCTCCCCTATGGCCGTTATCGACCTGTTGGCACTGATGGGCGACTCAGCCGATAACTTCCCTGGCTGTCCTGGTGTGGGAGAAAAGACTGCCGCCAAACTTATCGATGAGTTTGGAAGCATCGAGCAGTTGCTGGCACGTTCATCAGAAATCAAAGGTAAACTTCGTGAAAAAGTTGAAGAGCATGTCGACGACATAAAGATGAGTTACTTCCTGGCAACCATCAAAACTGATGTGCCCATCGAGCTGGATATGGAAAGTTTGAAACTCGTGGAACCAAACGAGGACGAACTTGGCAAATTACTGCTCGAACTGGAGATGAAGAGCTTCGCAGACAGAGTTCTTAAAAAAAGCCAAAAACCGCAAAAAGTCGTAAATCAGCAACTCGATCTCTTTGCAGAATTCACGCCCGACGGGCAAGCTGTGGGCGAAAACACGAGTTTTGAGACGTTAAAAACCACACCTCACAACTACCAACTAGTTGAAAATCAGGAGGATTTAAAGAAATTATGTGACTATTTCTTGACAAACAAAATTCTCAGTCTAGACACAGAAACCACTTCAACCTCTGCAATCGACGCAGAATTGGTAGGTTTGAGCTTCGCCGTGAAGGAATTTGAGGCGTTTTATGTCCCTATACCTGCCAATCGTGAAGAAGCGTTGCAAATTGTTAATATCTTTAAACCAGTATACGAGAACCCAGAAATCCTCAAAATCGGACAGAATCTAAAGTACGACCTCGAGGTATTAAGAAATTACGGCATCGAACTCAAAGGTAAGATGTGGGACACAATGATAGCTCACTATCTCATCCAACCCGAACTCAGACATGGAATTGACTATATGGCAGAAACAATTCTCAAATATCAGAAGATTCATACTGAAGAACTAATTGGAAAGAAAGGAAAAAACCAATTAACAATGCGAGATTTATCACCACAAAGAGTTTATGAATATGCATGTGAAGATGCAGACATAGCTCTACGATTAAAAAATAACTTGGAACTCGAATTAAGAAATAAGGAATGTGAACAGTTATTCTACAATATCGAGATGCCATTAATGCAAGTACTTGCAGAAATGGAAATTAATGGCGTATGCATTGATGCAACTTCATTGAAAGAAACCTCAAAGATATTCTCCAACCGATTAAAAGAGGCCGAAAAAGATATTTATGAAATTGCTGGTGAAGAATTCAATATTTCATCACCAAAACAAGTGGGTGATATTCTATTCGGCAAACTAAAGATTATTGATAATCCTAAAAAGACTAAGTCTTGGCAATACGTAACTAACGAAAAAGAATTAGAAGAAATAAAAGAAAGCCATTCTATTGTTGGTAAAATACTAGAATATAGAAAATTAAATAGTATCTTAACAGAAAGAACTAAGAAAAAAACGGCAATAAACCAAATGCCTGATTTATTTGGGTTTATAGGGGAGCAGGATGATAACAGTTCATCAAAACAATCTCATCTTGAGGTTTCAAAGCAAATGAACCAATTAGAAAAAGAGATATATGAACTTGCTGGCGAAAAGTTCAAAATAATGTCTCCAAAGCAAGTTGGAACCATTCTCTTTGACAAAATGAAAATCATAGATAATCCTAAGAAAACAGAGACATGGCAGTACGTCACAAATGAAGAAATCCTTCAACAGTTAAAAGGAAAACATGAAATTGTTGAAAAGATTCTTAATTATAGAGAAACAGAAAAGTTAATGGGGACATATGTAGATGCCCTCCCCACCCTAGTTAATAAAAAGACAGGACATATTCACACATCATTCAATCAAACAGTTACCGCAACAGGACGTTTATCCTCGAGCGATCCAAATTTACAGAACATTCCTGTCCGTGGAGAAGATGGAAAAGAAATCAGAAAAGTATTTGTTCCAGAACCAGGCTGTCTTTTCTTTTCAGCAGATTATAGCCAAATCGAATTGAGAGTTATGGCCCATCTTTCTGGGGATGAGAACATGATAAATGTCTTCAAAGAAGGCAAAGATCTACATGCCGCAACAGCAGCTACGATTTATAAAAAGAGTATTTATGAGGTTACTCGCGATGAACGTACTAAGTCGAAACGAGCTAATTTTGGTATCATTTATGGTATTACTGTTTTTGGACTTGCAGAACGTTTAGATATTTCGAGAGAAGAATCTAAACAGCTCATTGACGGTTTCTTCCAAACCTTCCCCAAAGTCAAAGATTATATGGATAATGCTATAGAGGAAGCTAGACAAAAAGGGTTCGTAGAAACATTGTTTGGTCGTCGTCGCTATCTTAAAGATATAAATTCACATAACGCAACTGTAAGAGGCTTTGCAGAACGAAACGCAATAAATGCCCCTATACAAGGAACTGCAGCAGATATCATTAAGGTTGCAATGATACAAATATACAGGCGATTTAAGGCTGAGAATTTAAAATCAAAGATGATCCTACAGGTACATGATGAATTAAACTTCTCAGTCTACCCTGACGAAAAAGAAAAAGTAGAAAGAATCGTCATAGAAGAAATGCAAAAGGCAATCGTAATGAAAGTTCCTTTAATAGCAGATTGTGGATTTGGTAATAATTGGCTTGAGGCTCATTAACTAATAACATATGGCAGCATTCAATAAAGAAGCTATCAGCTTCGTGGCTATAGACTTAGAAACGGCAACGTCAGCCAGAAGCAGTATTTGTCAAATTGGTATTACTGAGGTAATAAATGGAGAACTTCAGACACCCAAAAGTTGGCTAGTACAACCAGAAGGTAATGTCTATGATTCTATGAATATTTTTATTCACGGAATAACTCCTGAGGATACCAAGAACAGCCCATCATTCCCAGAAGTATGGAAAGATGTCCTACCCTATTTACAAGGCAAAATAGTAGTGGCTCATAATACCTCATTTGATATGTATGCACTTAGAGATGCATTTGATAAATATGGAATAGATTATCCCACATTTGATTACTTTTGCACTCTACGAATTGCTAGATATATCGTAAAGGGATGCTATAGCTATTCATTAGACATTGTATTAAACTATTTGGGCATTGAGTTTGAACACCATCATAGAGCTGATAGTGATTCTATGGGATGCGCTAAACTACTATTAAAATGTCTAGAAACTGATAATAGTACGCTTGAAGATCTAGAAGGAAATTATCATTTCCATCGAGGACAATTTGCGCCCAATGTGTTTATAGCACATCTTCAAAACAAGAAGCAATACTCAGGTCAGCATCAATACAAAAATATTATTAAAGATTTGGAAGAGCATCCCGAATTAATTGATGAGGGCAACTATTTTTATGGAAAAACTATCTGTTTCACCGGCAAGACACAATATGCTGTCAGAAGAGTTCTGCTTCAGATGGTAAAAAACATTGGAGGAATTCCCACAGATTCTGTTACAAGTGAAACTGATGTTTTAGTTGTTGGACAACAAGACTATAGGATTGTTGGCGCAGACGGTATGAGTAGCAAACAAAAGAAAGCACTCAAGCTTCTAGAAAAAGGACAACTTATAGAAATCTTAAGTGAATCTGAATTTATTAGTAGAATCTAAATCAAAACAGCAATAATATGAATACGCAACAATTAGACATGTTTAAACAAATGGAACTGCCAAATCCACTAAAAGGAAAACGAATCTGCTTAACTGGCGAGTTCAGAATTGCACCCAAAGAACTCAATGCTAAATTAAAAGCTGTGGGTGTTGTTACTATAGACCGCGTATCAGATACACGCGTATATAAAGAAGGAGATGCTATTCCACCTGTTAAAGAATCTACGAGTTTCTTTGTTGTTGGTTCAAATCCTAATGAGGATTCCATTAAACGTTTTGAATTGAACGAACACGATGGTTATCATGCAAAAATGATAACAGAAGATAAATTATACGAATTTCTCAATGGGATATACACAGAGGATGATTTGATTCCTGAAGTTGTTGAGAAACACTTAAACATCGACATTAGTTACTACAATTGGAGCGCTCCAACAATTAATGGGAAGACCTTCTTATCAAGAGTATCTTCGCCTTTAAAATATGATGAAGAAGGCAAAGATAATCCAATTTCTCAGAAAGAAATATTTGTTCCTGAAATTCAAGGAAAAGATATGGGCGCATTCTTCCAAATAATCGGCAATCTCGGCGGCTATGCTAACAAAGAGTACTTTGATGATACAAATATGATTTTACTTAGTGATGAAACGCTAAAGAAATTAGAACAAGGAGTAAAAGACAATGTAATACTCGAAATTGAAAATCGCTATAATAAAAGCAATACAAAGATTTTCAATATTCAGTTCACCAGCGAGTCAGACTTTATCAATTGGGTAAAACATAGAATGGCTATATTCCCAGATGACAGCACCATTACTCTATTACATAAATATGAATTCTCTAGACAATGAACAACGAACAAAACATTATTATATATCGTACTGCTGATGGAAAAGCATCAGTAGCACTTTATGCTAAAGATGGGAAAATTTGGCTGAACCAGCAACAGATGGCCGAACTTTTTGCCACCTCGAAGCAAACTATCAGCTATCATATTATTAACATCCTGAAAGACAGCGAGTTAAAAGAAAAATCAGTTGTCAAAGAATACTTGACAACTGCTGCTGATGGAAAAAACTATAATGTGGTATTTTATTCTCTCGAAATGATTATCGCAGTTGGTTTGCGAGTTAGAGGTTTAAGAGGTACACAATTCCGCCAATGGGCTATAGAGCATCTTACAGAATATCTTGTAAAAGGATTCACGATGGATGACGAAAGACTAAAAAATCCTGATGGACGTCCTGACTACTTCGATGAATTGCTTGCTCGTATTAGAGATATCAGGGCTTCAGAAAAACGATTTTATCAGAAGGTTCGCGATTTGTTTGCACTCAGCAGTGATTATGACAAGACAGACAAAGCAACTCAGATGTTCTTTGCAGAAACGCAAAACAAACTGCTTTATGCCGTTACTCATCAAACTGCAGCAGAACTTATAGTTACACGAGCAGATGCAAATAAACCCAATATGGGGCTGACAACATGGAAAGGTAGTATTGTACGTAAAGGAGATATCATTATTGCAAAAAACTATCTTCAGAATAATGAAATCGATTCGCTAAACCGACTTGTAGAGATTTTCCTCGCCAGCGCAGAAGAACGAGTAAAATCACGTCGCGATCTTACACTGCAATATTGGCGCAGTAATGTTGACAATCTTCTGGCTTTTCAAGACAAGGACATCCTACAAGGCAATGGCAGTATTTCCAACACAGAAATGGAAGCAATTGTCCGCCAGATATATAATGAATTCGACAATAATCGTAAAAACTATGAAGCATCACTAGCTGATGCTGAGGATATTAAAGCATTAGAAGATTTAGAAAAAGACATTATGAATCATGGAAAAAACACATAATCCATAATGTCTTTTACTCACTTATTAGTAATTGAACGACGATCCGCCAAGGAACTCGCGAAGCAGCGATGTTGGTGGAATCTGTGTCTCAGGAATGGGACGGATATATCGAAGGAATTTCAGCAGGCGATAAGCCTCTGCATGTTCCTTCGAGTCTTCTGGAACCTGTTCTAAAAGTGGTTCTGCCTGACTCTTTATCACAGCCAACTCGAACAGCATAGCAGTGTTAAACATCGCATCGGCATTCTCCTGGAACGGGAAAATCCACTTGTTCTCCCCTGCCCTAACGCTTGGCCATCGACGGATAGTTTCCTGAGCATTAACACCACGATACTTATAGTCGCGGATAATGCGGCGAAGCAGACGATTATCTGTGGTGGGTACATAGTTATGATTATCGAGCAAGATGGTAGTCAATGCCGAAGCGTAGACGCGGAAAATCTGATCGTTAGGAATCTCAGAAGTGAGCTCTGGATTCAAGGCGTGAATACCCTCTACCACCAGCACTTCATTACCCTTCAGCTGCAGTTTCTTTCCACTCCACTCGCTGCATCCCTTCTGGAAGTTATAGCGAGGCAGTTCTACCTCGTCACCCCTGAACAGAGCCGTCAACTGCTCATTTAGCAAGGGAAGATTCAAGGCATGTAGGTGTTCAAAATCATAATCGCCCTTCTCGTCCTTAGGCGTCTTGTCGCGATCCAAGAAATAGTCGTCGAGCGATATACCTACAGGATGAATGCCGTTGACAGCCAACTGCACGCTAAGTCGCTTGCAAGTGGTGGTCTTGCCAGATGACGAAGGACCAGCTATCAGCACCAATTTGATACCCTTTCGCTGAGCTATCTCATCGGCAATCTTTGCGATCTTCTTCTCCTGTAGCGCCTCACTTATCTGTATCAGTTCAGACGAATGGCCTTTCATAATAGTCTCATTGAGATCGCCGATGGTTCGCAATCCCAGGATATCCTGCCACTGATGATGCTCCTTAAAGATGCCAAACATCTTGTCTTGATGAGTCATCTCACCCAGTTCGTTAGGATGCTCACGCGAAGGTAGTCTCAAGAGCAAACCATCAAAGTATTTCTCCACTCCAAACAGATAAATCTGCCTGGTATTTGTAAGCAGCGATCCGTAGTAATAATCCACGTAACCATCTATATCATAATAGGTGGTAAAAAGTCTGCCAGTACTCTGCAGCAGTTTAACCTTAGAGCGATTATGCAGACTATCAAAGAGCTCGATAGCCTCTTTAGTAGTTGTTTCGTGGCGATGGATGGGATAACCAGCATCGATAATCTCCTGCATGCGACGACGGATAGCACCAGCATCATCGAGTGTAACAGGGCGCCCGATATTCAGATTTACATAGTAACCATTACTAACAGGTATGTCGATAGACACCTTACAAGGTATAAACAGGTCGTGAACGGCCTTGCAAAGCACAAAGAACAGGCTACGTGTATAAGCACGCGAACCACTAGAAGAGCAGATATCAAGAAACTCCACCTGCTTCTGTTTGTACACACGATAGTGCATACCCTCTACCTTATTATTAACGTGCGCAGAGATTGGGCCGTGTTCTATCTCAACGCCCGACAAAGCATATACATCCTCGATAGTAGAACCAATAGGCACCTCTACTACCTTATCATTGTTTAAAACATGAACTTTTATCAATTTTTCCATATGCAATATTTAATGTTTAAGCTAAAATTTCTCTGCAAAGATAACATTTTTCTGAAATCTTAACTGACATTTCAAAGTTTTTTTTTATCTTTGTCCCCGAATTACTAAATATAGATACGTATTTTATGTCAATCTGGATTATTTTCAAACTTCTGGGATCGCTTGCATTGTTGATGTTCGGTATGAAATCAATGAGTGAAGCGCTGCAGAAGATGGCGGGCCCACAATTACGCCATGTGTTAGGTGCGATGACTACCAATCGCTTTACTGGCATGCTTACAGGTATGCTTGTTACAGCCTCCGTACAGTCATCAACAGCCACCACTGTGATGACTGTTTCGTTTGTTAATGCAGGCTTGCTCACCTTGGCCCAAGCCATCTCAGTCATCATGGGTGCCAACATCGGAACCACACTTACCGCCTGGATCATGTCGGCAGGTATGTCGTTCGATATCACCAGTGCCGTATATCCGGCATTCTTTCTGGGAATCATACTGATTTACCTAAAGAAATACCGCTATATAGGCGACTTCCTGTTTGGTCTGTCGTTCCTGTTATTAGGTTTGGGAACACTGCGAATGACGGGTACAGAGATGCACTTGGGCGAAAATCAAGCCCTACTCGACTTCTTTGCATCGTTCGATCCAGAATCATTCCTTACCACACTGGTATTCCTGTTCCTTGGAGGTGTGATGACCTTCTGCGTACAGTCATCTGCAGCCGTTATGGCCATCACCATGATACTGTGCTCTAGCGGAGCACTTCCTATCTATCAGGGTATCGCACTGGTTATGGGTGAGAACATCGGAACCACCGTTACCTCAAACCTCGCTGCCCTATCGGCCAACACTCAGGCCCGTAGAGCTGCCCTAGCCCACATGTTCTTCAATGTGTTTGGTGTGATTTGGATTCTGTTTGTGTTCCGTCCATTCATCGATGCAGTTTGCGGCATGGTAGGTTATGACGTGACGATGACCAAGGGTACTGTTGAAACCAGCGTGTTCCTGGCAAATGCAGCAAAACTAAGCTTTGTACTGGCCGCATTCCACACATGCTTCAACGTAGCAAACACCTTTATCCTGATATGGTTTATCCCACAGATAGAGCGATTTGTGTGCTGGGTTATCAAGCCCAAGAAGGTGGACGAGGAAGAGGACTTCCGTCTGCACTTTATCACCGCTGGCTTCATGAAGACTCCAGAACTTTCTGTACTCGAGGCTCAGAAGGAAATCCAGTCGTTCTCAGAACGTATGCAGCGAATGTTCAACATGGTTCGCGAGTTGCTCAACCTCTCGTCGAGCTCTAGCAATAAGAAGGATAATCGCGACGGCGAGTTCAACAAGCTATACTCGCGTATAGAGAAATACGAAGGCATCAGCGACAACATGGAGCTTGAGATAGCCAACTATCTTAATAACGTAAGTGATGCTCACCTGTCAGACGACTCTAAGGCCAAGATTCGTGCTATGTTGCGCGAAATCAGCGAGTTAGAGAGTATTGGAGATGCTTGTTTCAATATGGCTCGTACCATCTCGAGAAAGTATAACGGCAAGCAGGATCACTTCAACGACAAGCAGT
>JAEEGF010890592.1_pt1 | contig 15556 bp, 7 predicted proteins | sample 9134171 | NCBI WGS metagenome assembly JAEEGF01 (sample SAMN16246542, study PRJNA631951) | gut metagenome | biome: gut microbiome; feature: rumen; material: AP-attached | host: Bos | place: Iran: Karaj | collected 2018-10 | reverse complement strand
GTTACTGAACGTGCTGCAAGAAAAGGACGCAATCCTCGTACCAACAAAACCATCAAGATTCCTGCTAAGAAAGTCGCTAAATTCAAAGCTGGTGCCAAGATGGCTCTCTAATAGAGAAAATCAAAGCACAAAAAAAAAGAACTGCAAATTTGCAGTTCTTTTTTTTGTGCCCAGAACAGGAATCGAACCTGCACATCTTTCGATATACGCACCTGAAACGTACGCGTCTACCAATTCCGCCACCTGGGCTTAAATGCGTTTGCAAAAATACAACTTTTTTTTGTTATGACAGCCTTGTCCGAAATATTTTTTTCAAACTGATTATCAATCATTTCAGCATAATACTCATAAAGACATCCTGACAAAAACGCCTATCTTCGTCACAAACATGACACAATTATCAAATCATACCACTTGTTCTCTGCCTACAAATTCTGTTCGACAGACTTCTTCGGCGGAAACAAAAGCGATAGCACCACGCTTGACACCAATATACCGATAATCACCATCATGGACGCAAAAGTGCCGACATGGATGCCCACCAAAGGCAAAAGCATTTTCATACCGATAAAAGTCAACAATACCGACAAGCCGATCTTCAAATAAGCGAACTTGTCCATCACACTCTCCAGCATGAAGAACAAGGAACGGAGTCCCATAATGGCAAAGATATTGGAGAAAAACACGATATACTGATCTTGCGTGATAGAGAAAATAGCCGGAATGGAGTCAAAAGCGAAGATAATATCCGAAAATTCAATGATTAACAGCACCACAAACAAAGGTGTCAGCAACCAGCGGCCATCTTTCTTGACGAAGAAATCGTGCCCATGGAATTCCGAAGTCGATAAATTGCGTTTCGAGAGGAATTTCACCACCGGATGATGGGCCACATCGATAGTTTCTTTCTTGTTTCGGTTTACAAACATTTTAATACCCGTATAAATCAATACCGCGCCAAAAACAAAGAGAATCCAATGGAAACGCTGAATCAGCGCACCAGCAGCAAAAATAAAGGTGAAACGCAATACAATAGCACCTAAAATACCATAAAACAACACTCTGTGATAATATTTCTTCTCCACCCCAAAACTCATGAAAATCATAATCATCACAAAAATATTGTCAATAGACAGCGATTCTTCCACCAGATAACCGGTAAAATACTCCATCGCCATCGCCTTGCGGTACAGCTTAATATTATATTCCAGCCCTTGTCCCCAGTCGAATTTCAGTTCATGTCCATGCAACTGGTCAATGGCTATCAATTGCTCCTGCGTATGCACGCCATGTATCAATTCTCCTGTCAGAAGAATGAACACACCAAAGGCAACAGCCAAAAGCACCCAAAGACAGGTCCATCCGGCAGCTTCCTTGAACGTGACCACATGGTCATCCTTATGGAAAACACCTAAATCGAGCAACAGCAGTGTTAGCACCACTGCCAAAAAAATCAACAAAAAGAGGCCTTGAGACATATTATTTGTTTTTAGTTTTTTTCAAGAAATCAAAATTTAATTACTACCTGTTTTGACATGCCAGAAGCGAAGGAGGCAGATTTCAGCGATAATACATAACAGAGCGAGGAGCACAAAATAGCGCCACAAGGGAGTGCCGTTGAAGCTATCAGAGATATTTTTTGTCAGGTCTTTAGTCTGAGCGTCAATCAATTGCAAATTGTCACCGCCAAAAGCTTTCAGATCATCCGCATCATAATAATCCAAGTCTGATTCATTTCTATTATAATTGAAAGCCAAAGAAGTGATTTTCACATCATCCAAGAAAACGTCGTACAAGCCAGCTTTGTCAATCTGTGAATGGAAATACAGCATCACCTCGTTTCCAGCTAAGCGTTGTTCAGGAATGAGGTCCATAGACTTGTCTTGAGCTTTCAGCTTGTAAACTTTTTCAGCCGAAGTGGATTTGTTGGATACCGAGGCGAATTCATCCACACCAATAGTATTGTATAAGCGGCTTTGTTTCACATTCATAATGGCCACATTGTGCAAGGGAACAAAGAACAGGGCATTTCGGTGGGCATCACCAAAACTGTCGTCCAAAGGCACAGCCGAGAGCATCACCCTACCCTGTCCGCAGGAATATACGGTCAGGAAAGGATTTCCGTTCTCCAGCTGCATCACCTGTTCCGAAGCGGTCACAGCCGATGGCGGCAAAATCGGAAAATAACGATTTACCTGTGGCAAAGTCACCTTTTCTGTATTTTTCTGCACCGCATCGCTGAAATACACACTCTCATAATTGATGGTACCCACTTTCAGATTGCTCTGTACCGGCTCGCCATAGCGACCTGCCTCCAGCGTATTCAGCAGGGAGTTCAGAGCTGACAAGTTCGTCTCCTCACCAGGGAATACCAAAAGCGTTCCCCCACCATTCACATATTTCACAATTTCCGAGGCCAAGCCTGATGATATTTCTTTCAACTGATCCAGAACCAAAAGATTACACTGCTTAAACTGTGAGTAATTCACTTGCTTTTCAAGCATTTCCTGATACACAAACAGCGAATCCATGCCATACATGGCCTTCAAGTAGCGATTGTCTTTCGATTTGACCACCACAATATTATTATTTGTAGCAACCTGATATACAAAGTATAACTCGTCATCGAAGGTAATTGGCGAATCCTCAATTTTCACGACACCACACTGAACGCCATCGTCCGTGATAGTATAATTCAACTGATAATCCGCATAACTCTCCGCCTTGACATCCACAGCTGCAATGGCCTTCTGCTCATTGTTAATATACAGTCGCACAGGCAATTTATTAACATCCGTAGTGCCATAGTTATGAATCCTGACCGTCAGCGTCACCTGCTGGCCCACATTGAATACCGGGGTAAGGAACCAACAGCTGTCCACCGATACATTATCGGTATGCTTCACCTCTATCGGTATCAGGAAGTCCACCTGTGCCGTATCATTTCCGAAGTTTGCTCCATTCAAAGAATTCTTCTGAAAATCAGAAATATAATAATTGATATGGTTGGTTTTTTGTGAATATGCAGCAGTATTCCGTGCAAAAGCCCTTATTTCGGACATAGAACGACTATGAGGTGACACATTTATATCATCCAAGAGGGACAGAATCTCATCTTTGTTCAGAATATGCGACTGTTTGGCAGAGAAATCATGCGTTGTCAGGATAAAATCATCAGAATACGAGAAAGCATTCACCACATTTTTGGCAGCATCCACTGCATCATACAACAGGTTGCCGTCTTTGGCATTGGCATCCATGGAGAAGGAATTATCCACAAAAATGGAAACCACATTGCCGTTACGGGTATTGATTCTGTTTTTGGGAATATACGGCTGGGCAAAAGCGAATACCAATGCGGCAATAGCCAAGATTCTCAGTGCCAGTACAAGATACTGCAACAGACGGGACTCTTTCTTGGTCTTCAGCAATACCTCTTCCAGCATCTTCACATTAGAGAAATAAACAGTCTTATATCTTCTGAAATTGAAGAGATGGATGATGATAGGTATCAAAATTGCTGATAATGCTATAAGAAATAACGGATTAGCAAATTTCATTCTTTGTTCATTTTACTTTATGTTTGCGTCACTACCCTGCCCTTCGGGCACCCCTTCTAAGAAGGGGAATTTAAATTCTTCACGTCTTAACGCCTTAACGCCTTGACGTCCATTATCACTCCACACACAACGCCATGCCCTTCAGATAGCTGCCTTCAGGATGGAAGATACTGACTGGATGGTCGAGTGCATGTTGCAAATGTTTGACAATACGAATATTTTTATGCTCCATGGCGGCCGCGGAGAAGACTATGGTCTGGAAGTCCTCCTTTGAAATGGCCTGGGAGCATGAAAAAGTGAAAATCATACCGCCGGGCTTCAGTTTTTCCATCGCCTTGCGGTTGATATTCCGATAACCTTTGATGCCCTGCTCTTTCACCTTGTGATGCTTGGCAAAAGCTGGCGGGTCAACGATAATCACGTCATAAAAACGTGCCGGCATTTCCTCGATAAAATCGAAGACATTGGCAGCAAAAGCCTCATGGTTTTTAGCCAACGGGCCCAACAACGCCATATTGGCTTCGGTTTGCTCAATGGCACGTTTGGAAATATCCACCGAGTGCACCAGTTCGGCACCACCTTGCAGGGCATACGCCGAAAAACCGCCAGTATAGCAGAACAAGTTAAGGACTTTCTTACCACGGCAGAAATCACCTACCATCTTCCGGTTATCACGCTGGTCAATAAAGAAGCCCGTTTTCTGTCCCTGCGGAATATCGACATAAAAAGGAACACCATTTTCATGCACCAAAATTTCATTCTCCAACTGTCCGTATAACAGTTCATTAGCCGGCACAAAAGCATTGGTTTCAGAAAGTGTCGTTGCACTTTTGTTATAAATAGATTTCAATCTGTCAGACAGTAATTCCCTGAAAATGTCCGTCAACATTTCACGCATCAGATACATGCCATACGAGTGGAATTGCAGCACCAAGTGGCCATTGTACCAATCGGCAATGAGGCCTGGCATACCATCGCCTTCACCATTCACCAGGCGAAACAGCGTAGTATCTTCATTGTCAAACAGATAAATCAACTTACGATAATCGATAGCCTGTTCAATTTTCTGTTTCCAGAAAACATAATCCGGATTCACCTGCTCGAAACTGAAAACACGTACACTGATAGAGCTGGTATGATAATGTCCCATCGCCAGGAAATTGTCGTAAGCGTCATAGACCTCCACAATCTCCCCTTCAGCAATATGACTGTCCTTACGGGCTATAGCGCCAGAAAACACCCAAGGATGAAAACGCTGCAGCGACTTCTCCTTACCCTTCTGAATCACAACTTTCTTCATCATTAGCGGTTATGCGGTTATACGGTTATGCGGTTATGTTTTTATATTCACGTCACTACCCCGCCCTACGGGCACCCCTTCTAACAGAAGGGGAATTATCGTTTCCCCGAACGAACGTAGTGAGTGTCTCCACGTCTTAACGAATGCACGCAGTGCATGTCTCCACGTTTTAACGTTTCTGTGCCACGGCGGCGTGCATCAAGCCCATGAAAAGAGGATGCGGACGATTGGGACGTGACTTGAATTCCGGATGGAACTGGCAAGCCACGAACCACGGATGGTCTGGCAGCTCAATCATTTCCACGATACTGTCATTCGGAGAAGTACCACAGAAAATCATGCCATTTTGAGCCAGAACGTCGCGATATTCGTTGTTCACCTCGTAACGGTGACGATGACGTTCTGAAATCATCTCTTCTTTATACACACCGTATGCCTTGGAATCTTTTTTCAGTTTACAAGGATATTTGCCCAAGCGTAGGGTACCACCCAACATACTGTATTCATTCTGGCCAGGCAGGAAGTCGATTACCGGATATGGTGTTGACGGATCAATCTCCTTACTGTTGGCTTTGTCAAGCTTGCAAACATTTCTTGCATATTCAATGATAGCGATTTGCATACCCAGACACAGTCCGAGATAAGGCACCTTGTTCTCGCGCGCATAGCGGGCCGCATTGATTTTGCCCTCGATACCGCGTGAGCCAAAGCCACCGGGGATGATGATGCCGTCCGCGCTTTTCAACAAGGTACCCGCCGTTTTTTCAGTAATATCCTCCGAGTCTATCCATTTGATTTCCAACTTTGTATCATTATAGATAGACGCATGTTTCAGGGCTTCCACCACACTGATATAAGCATCTTGCAGTTCGATATATTTACCCACCAGGGCAATTTGTGTGCGATGACTTAACTTCTTGCTACGCAGTACCATATCCTCCCAGTCGTGCATATCTTTCTCCTTACACTGGATTTTCAGACGTTTGATGACCTGCTCCGCCAAACCTTCCTCCTCTAATGCCAATGGCACTTCGTATAGCGAAGGCATGTTGGTATTTTCAATCACACAATCCAACTTCACATTGCAGAAGAGTGACAATTTTTGTTTGATTTCCTTACCCAGCGGACGGTCACAGCGGCACACCAGAATATCGGGCTGGATACCCAAACTCAGCAATTCCTTGACGCTGTGCTGGGCAGGTTTGGTCTTCAGTTCGTTGCTGGGAGTGATGAAAGGTATCAGTGCCACATGGATATACATGCAATTGGCGTAACCTTCTTCGATAGTGAACTGACGGATAGCTTCCAGAAAAGGCAAACTTTCATAGTCACCCACCGTACCGCCAATTTCGACGATAGCCACTTCAGCCTCATTGGTTTCCGCATTCAGGCGGATTTTATCCTTAATCATATTGGTAATATGCGGAATCATCTGGATGGTAGAGCCCGCATACACGCCATTCCTTTCATTTTCAATAACCTGATAATAAACCTTTCCCGCTGTAACATTACAGTACTTGTTCAGGCTTTCGTCAATAAAACGTTCATAATGGCCTATATCCAAATCTGTTTCGCCACCATCTTCGGTAACAAACACTTCCCCATGCTGATACGGATTCATCGTACCCGGGTCAACATTCAAATAAGGGTCTAATTTTTGCATGGTCACTTTGACTCCACGAGATTTGAGCAAACGACCCAAAGATGCCGCAGTGATACCCTTTCCCAAACCGGAAACCACACCGCCTGAAACGAACACATATTTAGTAGCCATAATATTAAAAAATTTAATCAGCAAAGATACTGATTTTTTAGATACGGTGGCGTTTTTTTATTGAAAATTTTTGATGCGTCTCATTTTTCCTCATGACCGATGCCAAGAAGAGTAAAATATGTATATTTGCCAATTGGAAAAAAAGAGAAAAAACAATTCGAAAATGAAGTTTCACACAACACATATTTCAACAGTCAGAAGAGGCCGTTGCAGCAAGAACACGTTGTCAGCTTTCCTCTTGTTTTTGTTGCTGGCGCTAACACTTACCAATTGCCACAAAGAGGACAAGTACCATAAAATATACGACAACATGTTACTTGCCAGCCGCGAACGGGTCATGTTTGTTGGCAATGACCAAGCCGAAAAAGATGCGAAAGAAATGCTTAACTATGCCGAGCAACACAACAGTCGTTACGGCAAGGTTTTAGCCTATATGAGCCTTGCAAGTTTAGCGGCCCAACGCGCGGATTTTGAAGACATGGCACGCTACATGGAAATAGCACAAGCCTCTCTGGACCTCAACGACCCGCCATTTCTTCAGGGCTATGCGTATTTTGTCGATGGAACCGTAAACTACAGTACCCACTTGGACTTGAATTCACTGATATGTTACGATAAGGCCCTGCGCTACTTTCTCCCACTGCGCGACTCTTTGATGATAGCCAGCTGTTACATCAACAAATTCAACTGCTACTGCATGTTCAACAACATAGAAGCCGCCTCTTCATGCCTTGAAAGCGCCAAGGAGTGGGCTCCAAACTCATTCCAATTCAACACCCGATTATATTCGGCCATGCTGCTCAACGACTGCTCACATCCACAGGAGGCCGTAAAAGTATTCTCCTCATTAGTGGAGGATGCAAGGAAAGATAGCTGCTCCCACTCATACCCCTCCCCAAACAATGCCCGATTCTGGACCATGCTATACTCCAATTACATCTTTGCCCTCATCAGTGCAAACGAAATAGAAGCAGCGGAAGAACAATGCAAAATCATGGAGGAGACAGCGGCCAACAACGGCACGTATTTTGACAGCACCATACAGCGACTAATGACCGCCTGGGTGGCATTTGCACAGAACGAGACAGACAAAACACTCGAGATATGTCACGACATTTATGCCAATTACCATAACGACCATATTTATACCGTACAACAACAAGTTCTAAATCTTCTCGTCCAATGTTACAACGAACTCGGCAATTACAAGCTGGCGTTTGAATACAATAACAAACTTACTCAAATTACTTATAACCAAAGATTTAACGCACAAATTATCAAGGAAATTGTTGAGAGGCAACAGATTTACGAGACACAAATACATAAATTGGAGATGGGGAGAATGCGAACACGGATATGGCTGTTGTTGGTAGGTTCCCTGCTCACCATCACCATCATAGCCTTTCTGCTTTACCGCAAAGACCGCCATCTAAAGGAACGTCAGGCACGTATTCGCGAGTTAGAACAAGAGCGCATGCTGACACTCCAACAAAACGAAATAGACAGCACGAAAATGGCACATGCCACCACGCAAGAGCAAATGGAGAGTTTTGCCAACGAGATGAGACGCATATCTTCTGAAATGCCCAAAAATCTACGTGTCAAGCTGATGCATGGTATCAACCGCATGGAGGAATACCGTGAGCAGGACCAATGGGAGAATTTCGAACAAAGTTTCAGTCGCCAGCACAACGGCTTTATTGAACAACTTTTGCAAAAACACCCAAGCCTCTCACCCATTGAGGTAAAAATATGCATGCTCATCCGTGTCGGTCTGACCAACCGGGAAATCTCCGATACACTACATTTGGCGGACAACACGGTCCGCACCTACCGCACGCGAATGCGCAAGAAACTCAACCTCACAGAAAATGATGATCTAAACAAATATATTTCTGCCATTTAACACAATACGGCTTATTTTTATTCTTCTAATAACAAGGATATTAAAAGGAAAATATCCTTAAAATATCCATTTCCATATCACCCATATCTTTCATATATATATGCACATGTGTACGGGCATAGACGCATGTTTTGTAATTTTGCATTGATTTTTAATTCCCCAAAAACAATCAAAACACAAGAAACATGAGAAAACTTATTTTTTCCCTCATGATGCTACTGTTAGCATCCGCATTAATGTCTCAGGAACTTAGTGACTATAGCGTTACATTGGACTACACCACTTACACTTCCATTGCTTCCACAGGAACACAACTGACCAATGTATATGGTGATTATGCTAATCAGACCTTCTCCCTACCCTTTTCTTTCGAGTTTGGCACCAAGAGCATAGCCCGCGGCACCAACATGTGTGTACGCTCTGACGGACATGTGCTCATAAACCTCAGTGGAACATACAGCGGCAGCGACTATGGCTATAATTACTGGCCTACCAGCTCAAGCTATAACTACTGTGCCATAGTGCCTTACACCAACGATGACGGATATATGCCCAGCAACACCTCCGCCGTTTACTGGCAGGTGGAAGAAAGCAATACAGGAGACAGTATTTTGGTAGTGGAATTTGTGGATGTGGAGCACTATATTGACAATGGAGAAGCTTTCAATTACCAGCTGCGTATTTACCAAAACGGAGACATTTCGGTAACATACGGCGCCATGACAGGCAGCAGCAGCTATGCCAATTTCATGATGACTGCCAATGACACCTACGACCGTGTTTTGCTGGCAGGTTCATGGAGTGCCCCTACCCCCGCTTGTCCTCCACAGATGACCTATCTCAGTGGAGCACCCACCGAAGGGACGGTCATCACCTATGTTCGCCCGACTGACTACTGTGCGAGACCCGCGTCACTTGCGGTCTCGGCAGTCACCTCAAACGAAGCAACAGTCTCGTGGATTGGCAACGATGATGCCATTGTTTATACCTACGAATATGACTTGGTTGATTTTGTTCCCGGCTCTGGAACACACAATGAAGGCAGCACAAACTACAACAGCATTGACCTGACGGGTCTGTCCGCTCAAACCAACTATTATTTTTACGTCAAGAGTGAATGCAATAATGGAGAAGAAAGCAGCTATGCCAGCATCACCTTCCGCACAGCCTGTGGCGAAGTGACCGATATTCCCTGGGTTGAGGGTTTTGAAGACGCTTCCAGTATCAATTGTTGGACACTCTTGGATCATAACAACTCCATCAACGACAACTGGACACGATACTCAAGTTACAGTCACACGGGAAACTACAGTATGCGAAGCAGTTACAATTCCAGTGCTGCCGCCAACGAGTGGCTCATCACACCACCCATAGTGATTCCATCCGATGCCGAAGGAATGATACTAAGATGGTTTGTACGTGGCAGCTCCTATTCTAACAATATCGCACATTACACCGTTCGTGTTTCCACCACAGGCAACACCACCGCTGATTTCACGGATTCACTGTTCGCAGAGAGCTACAGCAACAGCACATACGTGGAACGCACGGTAAATCTTGACAATTATGCAGGTGAGACAGTCTATATTGCCTTCATACACGACAGCTACAATGACAATGGACTTTATTTAGATGACATATCTGTTTACAGCACCCTACCTCCCGTTGTGAGCATTTCAGGCCCCACATTAGTCAGCGAAGGGGAAGATGCCGTTTTCCATGCAACCATGAGTGAGGGCTCTGAAAACGGACTCCAATACACATGGACCTCTTCAATGGCCAATAACGGTTATGCCTACCTTATGGAAGACGGAGACTCTGTTACTGTGACTTATACCGCTGGAGGCTTGGACACAATACAAGTCACAGCCACCAACAATTACGGCAGTGCAACCGCCACTTATATTGTTCGCGTATGCGGTATCCTTACCACATTCCCCTGGGAAGAGAATTTCGACAATGCCGACGCCCTAGAATGTTGGAGCATTTTGGACTTCAACAACTCCACATACGACAATTGGACACGATACTCGGGCAGCAGTTACAGCCATTCTGGAAGTTACAGTATGAAAAGTTCTTTCAACTCCAATGCCAATGCCAACGAATGGCTCATCACCCCACCCATTTCTGTTCCCTTTGATGCAGAAGGAATGACACTGAAATGGTATGTTCGAGGCAGCACATACAACTCTAACATCGCCCACTACACCGTTCTGATATCCACAGCCGGCAACAATGCGGAAGATTTCACCGACACACTATATGCGGAAACGTATGGTGACAACACCTACGTGGAGCGCATGGCAAGTCTCAACACCTACGCTGGTGAGACCATATTTATTGCTTTCATACATGACAGCTATAATGACAGTGGAATCTATTTGGATGACATATCCATTTACAGCGCACTGCCACCAACGGTCAGCATCAGCGGACCCACCATAGCATACGATGGAGTCGATATACTTTATACTGCCAGCATCGCAGAAGGATCTGACAATGGTATTTATTATGAATGGACATCCACCATGGCCAACAACGGGACAGCGATCTTGACAGACAATGGTGAAACCGCCATGCTTTATTACTATTTTGGTGGTATCGACACGATCCAAGTAGTGGCCTATAATATTTATGGCAGCGACACAGCATATATGATAGTTCAAGTATGCGGTACCATCATTGATTTTCCATGGGAAGAAAACTTTGACAATGCTGATATCACTTGTTGGACCATTCTGGACCTCAACAACTCCAACAACGACAATTGGGCTCGTTACTTAAGCAGTAATTACAGTCATTCAGGCAGCTATAGCATGAGAAGCAATTACAACTCAAATGCGACACCCAATGACTGGCTCATCACACCACCTATAGTAATTCCTTCCGACGCTGAGGGACTTACCTTGAAATGGTTTGTCCGTGGCAGCACTTACTCCGGCAACACGGCACACTATACCGTACGCCTATCCACCACTGGCAATAACGCCGCCGATTTCACCAACACTCTTTTTGCGGAAGATTATGGCAACAGCACCTACGAGGCACGCATGGTGAATCTTGACAGCTATGCTGGTGAAACCGTCTATATCGCCTTCATTCACGACAGCTATAATGACAACGGACTATATCTTGACGACATTTCTGTTTATTATTCACTGCCACCTGTGGTAAACATCACAGGACCCACACAAGCCTACGAAGGGGTGGAAACCATCTTTCAAGCCATTCTGAATGAAGGTTCGGAAAATGGCATCCAGTATGACTGGACTTCCACCATGGAGGCCGTCGGGAACGCTATCCTTGTACCAAATAACAACTCTGCAAGCATCACATACAATTCTGGAGGCACAGACACCATTCAACTTATCGCATCCAATATGTATGGCAGCGATACAACATACCATGTGGTATTTGTTTGCGGAACCATTACTGACATCCCATGGGTGGAAAGCTTTGAAAATGCAGCCAACCTTGATTGCTGGACCATTCTGGACCTTGACGGTTCGTCCAACGACAACTGGAGCCGGTACTATAGCAGCTACAGCAGTCATACCGGCACATACTCCATGCGGAGCTATTACAATTCCAGTTCAGCGGCTAACGATTGGCTGATAACCCCAGCTGTAGAGATTCCCACAAATGCAGAAGGGCTGGTATTGACATGGTTCGTCAAGGGCAGCACTTTCTCGTCGAATGTGTCGCACTACAGTGTTAAAATTTCCACCACAGGCAACAATGTCGCCGATTTCACCACCACACTTTTTGAGGAAAGCTACGGTGAAGACTATATCAATCGGTCGGCGAGCCTTGAAAACTACGCAGGAGAGAGAATTTATATAGCCTTCATCCACGACAGTTACAACGACAATGGGATCTACCTTGATGACATCGCTGTCCGAAGTGCCTTGGTACCAGTAGTGACACTCACAGCCCCTGCCACCGCCATGATAGGAGAAAATATTACACTAACAGCCAACCTCACAGAAGGTTCGAGCAATGGTTTGACATACAGTTGGAGCAACACACTCAACAGCACTTTAACACCTGCAGGCAACAATGCCACAGTTGTTTACAACACTAGCGGCACCGATTATATCCAGGTGATTGCCAGCAATGCATACGGTGCCGACACTGCATACGCCACCATTACTGTTCTCGACTGCAATCCCGTAACCACTTTCCCCTGGTCAGAAAATTTCGAGAGTGGCGTGGATGCAATTCAATGCTGGACAATCATCGACAACAACAACTATACCGATGATAACTGGATTGTCATCAGCAATGGAACAGACAGCTATTCGTACGAAGGCAACTACTGCCTTGCCGGGCCATATCACGAATACGGCAGTTGTGACGACTACATCATTTCTCCTGCCATTGTCATTCCATCCAATGCGAATGACCTATGGCTCTCTTATTACATCAGAGGTGGCGAATACGAAGGCAATGCGACATCTTACCGCACACTCATCTCGACATCAGGAACTGCCATTAACAACTTTACCGACATCCTCATCAACGAAACCTACGCCGGCGGTTACGTGCAACGCAGTTTCCCACTTGCGGCATACGCAGGCCAAACCATCCACTTCGCTTTCCATCAGACATCCTACGATGCGAACAACATGTTCATCGACAATATCTTCATCGAACATGTTCAGACTCCCATAGAATGCAACGCTCCCAGCATCATCAACGCAAGCGCCAGTGACAGCACCGTAACCATTACCTGGACTGGCGATGCAGACAGCTATACAGTTGCCATCAATACAGGCAGTTGGTCAGAACCTGCCACGGGAATTACCGCCACAGGTTTCACATACACCTTCACGGGACTCTCCGCAGGTACGCTGTATAGCTTTGGCATCCGAAGCAATTGTGCGGATGGACAAACCAGTTCCTGGGTCATACAGCAAATCACCACTACATCGACCACTCCTCCCATTGGTATTACTGACCTAAGCGATATGGAGGCGAAAATTTATCCAAACCCCGCATCACAAACTGTCACCATAGAAGTGCCAGGACTCAAACAGCTTGAAATAATGGATATAAGTGGTCGTACCATATTTGCGGAGACCGACATTGACAGCAACAAACATCAACTGGATATCAGCACAATAGCCTCTGGTGTTTACTTTATCCGCCTAAAATCCGACAAATACATGAGCATTCGCAAACTTGTGATTGACAAATAACACTTCCTCATAATTAATTGTATTTTTTTAGACGGAACACATCTGTAGAACAAACAGTACATGTGTTCCGTTCTTCTATTTCACAGGAATTATCCCGACTTTTCGTTGAAATTTTTACAATCTTCATTGAAAGAAAATCTCATTTCATTGAAATTCACAGCTCAAAGTCAATAATTTCACTAATTTTTAGTACTTTTGCAACTTAATTATATTTAAACATAAATTATTGATACTCAAATAGATAATTATATCAATATGATTAATCAACTGAAAAAACTAACCAAAAGCAGTCTGATAGCAGCTGTGATTTTGTTTTCCACATCAATCACTTTCGCACAAAATCAAAAGGATTCTGTACATATCAACCTGAAAAAGGCGATTGAAATCGGTCTTAGCGAGAGTCCTTCGATGCGTATTGCCGACCGCGACATACAAATCAAGCAGCAGTATAAAAAAGAGCAGATTGTTTCCCTTTTCCCTGACGTATCCCTCAGTGGCTCATACCAATACACCATCCTAAAGCAGAGTATGGCCATGAGCATGGGCGGCCAGGACATGAATATCAAGGTGGGCAAGGACCACAACTATTCCGTTGGAGCGAGCCTGTCGCTGCCGCTGATCGTGCCCTCCCTCTGGTCAAGCCTGAAGCTGTCGCAAATGGACATAGAGCTGGCTATGGAGAACGCCCGTTCCTCCAAACTGGAGCTGATAAACCAAATCAAGCAGGCCTATTACACCTACTTGGTAGCCCAGCAAGCTTACGATGTTCTACAGCAGAGTTACGCCAACACACAGGCATCCAACGAATTGGTTAACAAACAATACCAACAGGGACTGGTATCAAGTTTCGAGAAACTGCGTTCGGATGTGTCCTTGCAGAACCTGCGTCCCGATGTGACTTCCGCCGCCAAGACAGCCAATCTGGCATACATGCGACTGAAAATCATCTTGGGTCTGGACATTAACGAACCCGTGATTTTCGATGGCCACTTAGACGATTATGAAAACGAGGTTCTGAATGCCAAAGTCCCCACCCTGAACGACATCAGCTTGGAGGAGAACTCTTCATTAAAGCAGTTGGACATGGGAATACAGCAACTGCAACAGTCCAAGAAAATCATCAAAGGTTCCTCTTGTCCCAGTCTGGCCTTAAGCGGTAGCCTGATGTATAATGGAATGGGCGACACCGGCGGTAGTTTCAACAACTTCCCCTACTCTGTCATCGGCCTTGGACTGTCAGTTCCCATTGTTTCGTGGGCAGGTACTTCATACAAGCTGAAACAAGCTGACCTGAATATCGAAAACATGCAGGATCAGCGAGTTGACATCGAACGCAACCTGCGTTTAGGCGCCCAAAGCTACCTGAACGACATGCAACAGGCCATCGAAAACCTCGCCTCTGACAAGGAAACGATGCTGCAGGCCGAAGAAGCATACAACATCGCCAAAAAGCAGTACGAAGTGGGCATGAACACCTGGCTCGACCTCAACACTACCGAGCTCATGTTGACCAGCACCCGCCTCACCTACTGCCAGTCACTCTTCAACTACCTCACTGCCAAAGCCTCACTCGACGCCCTCACGGGGAAACAGTGATCAGGGGTTAGAAAATACAATATACATAAAAGACTCCCCTTAAGCGAAGCGAAACTCCCCTCGAGCACGAAGTTCGAGACTCCCCTTGGACGAAGTCCAACTCCCCTTTTAACATTAAATAATCGAATTAAACAAAACAATATACACAATGAAACACACCAACAGCATCATTTACACTTTACTGGGACTCATGCTTATCGTAAGCGCATGTACCTCAAA
>JAEEGF010933005.1_pt1 | contig 15557 bp, 7 predicted proteins | sample 9134171 | NCBI WGS metagenome assembly JAEEGF01 (sample SAMN16246542, study PRJNA631951) | gut metagenome | biome: gut microbiome; feature: rumen; material: AP-attached | host: Bos | place: Iran: Karaj | collected 2018-10 | reverse complement strand
TCCCTCAAGAGCGACGCAAGCCAGCGCCTCGGCCAGACAAACGAAGGCAAAAAGCCGGCAGCCCGCACAGAAGGAGACGGAAAGCGCCGCGTAGTTGTAGTTAAGAAAGCTTCTCCGGCTGGAGTTGCTGCAGGTGCAAACCGTTCAGGTTCAAACCGCGACTTTAACCGTGGCGGCAAAAACTACGGTTCAGACGACGGCGAAACTTACAATCCTTTTGCAGCATTCTTTAACAAATAAATGAAAAAGCCGGGGTGCAGGACGATTCCTGTATTCCGGCTGTAGTTTTTAGAGATTTTAGATATTTTCCTGTTAGGACTCCTTGTAGGGGTCCTTTTTTGTGTTATAATTTTCGATAATAAGATAAAGGAGAATTTGCAATGAAAATACAGAAGACTGGCACAGCCGTTGCGATAATTGCAATTTCATTTTTCTCATTTTCATGCGGTTTCGTAGATGATTTAAAAAATCTTCAAAAACCGGAAACCGTCAAGATAAAATCTGAAGGTGCAAAGTATTCGGTTCCCCTTGGTGACGTCACAATGGATATGGACAAGTATCTTAATGTGTCGGAACTTGCATCAAAGATGTCCAACGACGGCCTTGAAATTTACGATTACAACCATAACGGAAGCGACAGCGTTCAGGAATTTCTGATTAATTATCCCATCAGTCAGATTCCACTTGATTTTGGCACTTACCTTGATGGTCTTGATGTCCCGACTTTAATCAGCCGCAATATTTCGCAGGAAATCACGGTTCCGGGAACTTTTGCCTTTAACCAGAGCATCAGCCTGCCGGATTTTAACCTTGTTTTTGTAAACAGTTTTAATGCCAATCCCCACAATGAGACAGTTTTAATGCAGACACCGGGACCCGGAGTTATAAAAAGTACTGCCGACGGAACATGGACAGGATTTGAAATCACTGTAGATTTTACAGAGCCTGATTATGATACGATGACTTTTGCAAGCGGCGGTCTTGCCATAGTTTGTGCTCCGGTTGCAGACAACCTTGGTGATGACTTTGAGATGAATCTGATACCTGTTCTGTATAATTCAGACAAAAGCAAAATTATAGCCCAGGCAACAGAGTCAACCCGTCTTGCTCCGGACGGAATCATCTATTTTGATTTGAGCGGGGCAACAATTGAACCAAGCATGGTCTTAAGATTTAACGGTTCAATTCAATACGGAAACGGCGGTAACGGAGGTTACGCAATTTCTGTAGGTATGAATCCGGTTTCTCAGATAAGCAAAGTTACCGGTCTGACAATGAATACAGACAAAATTGAAGAATATGATCCGGGTGCCGGTTCAATTCCGTTCAATACGACAGTCGATATGTCAGCTGTGAGCAGTTTCCTGGTATCAGCAACAATTACCGACGGCGCAATAACTTACAAAGCTGCTGTTCCTTCAGCCTGGAGCGGAGTTGTCTGTGAATCGGATATTGCAATGACAGGCGGCATCACAGCCACAGCTTCGGAATTTATGAATTCGGTTCCGGAGGAAGGTGACAGTTCAAATTATATCCTTAATAAATCACTTCCCCTTGCGTTAAAGGATATTACACCGGAAGACCTGACACTTTCTGGTACTGTAAGACTTTCCTTTGTTAATGCAACCTTTGTATTTGATTCTTCCAGTCCCACTTCTCTGGATATTGTGGGCGGGGCAAAAATCAACAAGCTGAATGTTGTTTATCTTAAGCCTGAAAAACTTCTTGATATGACAACCTTTGGCCAGGAATTCAATATTGAATTTGGAAGCTCGGTAACTGAATATGTTGATACAATCGAATTCAATAAACTGGCGATTACAGCGACAACCACAACTGACCTGGCTTTTAATCCGGTTCAGGGCGACCTTATTATGGATGCCCACTTTACTTCGGATGCGTTTAAGATTACAACCCCGATTGAGGATGATTATGCAATTTCTGCACCAAACGATAATTTATCCCTTACAACCGGTGAGGACTGGACGGGAATAGTTGAGCCTGCAACAACGCCGCAGCTGGATATTGACCTTGGCGTTACCGTTCGAAGTTCAATTACGGAAGGAGAGCATAAAGGTCATATCTGTCTTTCAGAATTACAGCTGGATAAGACTTACAATATTACTTCAGAAGTACTTTTTGAATATGACTGGGTTAAAGTTGTATTGAATACGGATAATACGGCTGTTGACGGCTCTTTTGATGCATCATTCAACTTAAAGGATACAATTAACGGTTACTTTAAAGAGGATGAAAACAATATCGCTAATAAAATTCAATTTAAAGGAATTGAAGGTTATCTCTTTGTAACACGCCCTGTTTTTGAAGCAACAGAAGAAGTTCCGACGGACCCGCTTGCTGATTTGCTTTCTTTCAGCGGAAAAGTCAATGCAGTTTACAGCCAGACGGAAAATGATGTTACGACTAATCAGACGGTTTACCTGATTGGTTCTGAAACGCAAGATGCAACACTTACTCTGGCAGAAAGTGAACTTGACCTTTCAAGTCTTGCTGACGAAAACGGAACTATCAACGACGCCGGCGATATTATTTTCCCGGATCTGGGTGCAGAAAATGTAAATGATGATGACTTTATTTACTCTGCAAGGGTATCTGCCGATGCACTTTCCCAGATGTTCAACGCAGAAGCTGAAACATGTTCAATGCATTATAATCTGGCGCTTAAGTCGGATTCAGGACAAAAGCTTACCCTTACAAAACAGCAGGTAGACACGCTGCGGACCGAAGGTTCCTGCTCGCTTAACCTGACAATCTGTATGCGCCTTCCGCTGCAGCTTCTGATTACAGAAAATATTGAAATCGAAGACGTTCTTGCGCTGGGCGGTCAGAAAATTGAAAATGATATTCTTGGCCGGGATGGCCCGACTGAAAGCGACAGTAACTTTAAAAAGTACTCGGACTTAATCGAAACCATTACGCTCAATTACTTTATCAAGACTACAACAGGCCTTGATATGACGGCAAACCTGTCTGACGATGCTTCAGGAATCAACAAGAGCATCGTCTTTGGCGGAAGTGAAAAGGCAGAACAGGCATTCTCTTTCTCTTCCACAGAACTTGATAGAATTCTGGATTCATATCCGTTTACTCCGAAAGTCGGTTTGAATATAAAACAAGGCACGGTAAGAATTCCACGAAGCTCATATCTGAGATTTATGGGATATGTCACGGTAGAAACTGGCGGTGAAATCACCGTTTATGGAGACTAAAATGAAAAGATTACTTTTATTGAGCTTAGCAGTTATTTTAGTTCCTCAGTTTGCACGGGCGGAACTTGCCGAATCTCACAGATATTTTGAAATGGGCGTGGACGTTCAGGCCGGTATCAGCAACAACTATCTGGGTCTGACCGACATTCTCGTAAAAGAACTCGTAATTGACTTTCAGAAAATGGAAAGGGAAGTTCCGGATGATGGTCTGACCTTTGACTATACTGCAGACGCCGACTATCACCTGTCCCTTGATATCAACAAATACTTCAGGGGCAAACTTTTCTTTGGCGTGGACGGATCCGGTTACGCAAACATCAGCCATGAACTTTTTGAAATCCTTGGAAAAGGTGTAAAGGTTAACGAATCAAAAAGTATCGGCCTGTCACTGTACGGTGACCTCTTTCTGGACGCAGGAATTTCGTACAAGACCGACATCAGGGGCTTTGGTATCCGTCTTGAACCGGCTGTGTATATGCCGATTATTCACGTGGCAGATACATCTGCAAAGTTAAAATATACTTCGAACAAGGCCGGTTTGATTCGTGCGGATGCCGAAATTCCGGTTGATATTTATACAATTGTGGACATGGATGGCTTTAAAAAGGATCAGGTTACAATGGAATACGTAACCAACGCCATCAGCGAAGCAATCCGGAACATCGGTTTTGACTTATTCCTCGAAGTTGAACACAAAATCACCCGAACTTTTGAAATGGGCGGCTTTACCCGAATTCCAATTGTTCCGGGAAAACTCGATTATGTTGCAAGTACCAGATACTGGGCATATGCCGAGCAGTCAAACTTTCTTGGATATTTGAACGACACACAGTCCTTTGAAAGCGACTACGGACACGACGAATTTACATATTCAAAAAAGACAGCCAAAGTTCACAGGCCGTTTATAATTGGTGCGGAAGGTGCATGGAGACCGTTTGGTCCGTGGTGTACATTCCGGCCAAAGATGGACATGGTAATCCGAAATCCATATTCTCCGGAATGGCAGATTTTTGGTGAATACGCGCTGTCAGTTGACTTCAGGTTCCTGAAGGTTGTCGGCCTGCATTTTGCAACACGCTACGAAAACCTTGTATTCAGTCAGGTGATGGGATTCAGCCTCAATACCCGCATTGTTGAACTTGATATTAAGGCAGCATTGCGCGGCGGTGACTTTGCGAACAGCTTTGACTTGAGCGGGGCCGCAGTTCAGCTCGGCCTCAAATTCGGCTTCTAGCGATAACGATGAGCCCAGGCTCGGGGCCGGGTGAGCCTTTGCTCACCCGCAGAGCGTGGTAAGACTTATCGATACCTGTGAGCCCACGCACGCGGACGGGGGAGCCTTTGCTCCCCCGCGGAGCGTGAAAAAACTTATCGATATCTGTGCGCCCATGCACGCGGAGACATTCCGGTATTCTTTTTGAAAACGGAACTGAAGTAGTTCTGGTTCTGGAAGCCCAGGCGGGTCGCGATTTCGCTCAGCTTGATTGAATCCACCTGCAGAAGGTTCTTTGCCTGTTCAATCTTGAGCTTTTCATGCAGGGTCTGAATTGTATAGCCTGTTAATTCTTTTGCGCGGCGTACAAGATGACTCTTGCTTACCATAAGTTCGTCGGCCATTTTATCCAGATTTGTCATTTCGTTTAAGTGTTCAACCAGATAATTTGTAATCTGGCGCACAGTGATTCCGTTTTTGCTTTCCTGAACATTGTCGGTAGAAAGATGAAGAATTCCGACAAGCTGGTCGCCGCTCAAAAGCATAGAGTGCTCTTTTGTTCTTCCTTCCTTTACATAAACCGAATACAGCGCGTTGCTCAAAAGCATGCGGACTGTATCGTAAACCGAAATGTTCGGGGTTCCGATTTCGAGGAATGCATAACCAAAATAGCGGTCTGCGTGGTAAAGAATTTCGAGCATTACAGAGTAACGGCGGCCCTGCGGAAAGAAAATCTTTGGAATGCAGGTCGGATCGTAAACTTTGTACGGAAGTTTGCTTTTAATGTCTGACGGCGGTTCAGGGAGGATGAGTTCAAGATTTGATGAACTTAAATCCATTGTCATATTGTCAGAAAGACAGAGTATAATTCCAGGAATTTCAAGTTCGCTCAGCTGGTAGCGCAAAACGTCCTGAATCTGCTTTCCGGTGGTTGCAGAAGCAAAATTCATTGCAATCTGCGACATATTGTTCATCATGTAAGAATTTTCGCGGGTCGAAAGCGTGTCGTATTCAATAAACACGGAAACAAGCGAGCGCAGCTGATGAAAAATGTCTTCGATGTGCATAAACTGTGATTCATCATCTTTGACCATCGGTAAAATTACGCGGCGCAGGTTTGTAATGTTCTGCTGGAGTTCATAATTTACAAGCATTGAATCCTTGCGGATGTTCTGCAAAAGTGTCTGGAACCAGCGGAGCATAACGCTCGGAGTAGGCTTGTCGTAAATATCTTCAAAAATTGAATCTACAAGGTCTGTAATTTCGGTCTCGCTCTGCTGCGGGAATATCATTTTTACCTTTGAAAAGAGGTAGTTTCTGACATCTTCTTCGCTCGACTCTGCGAGGGACTCTTTATTTGTGTTAATCTGGTTTCCGGCGTCAACGATACTCTGTTCAAAACAGCCGCAACTCTGACGAACAAGCAGGGAAGTCGGAACGAGTCTTGTGTGGAAAACTGTTTCCGGCGACATGATGCGGTCAATCAGAAGTTCAACTGCCGCATAACCGCGCTTAAAGTATTCGAGGTTCATTGTAGTGACAGGCGAGCGGGCTGTAATTCCGTTGTACTGGTTGTTAAAACCTGTAATCGCAATGTCTTTTGGAACGTTGATTCCGCGTTTGTCGAGTTCTTCAATTACTGTAGAAGCAATAATGTCTGACGCGGTAATGATACAGTCGATTGAATTATAATTTTTGAGGTCATAGGCGCTGCACAACTGGTTGACCGCCATCGCGATATCAATTGAATCCATCGTTTTGGTCATGTAAACAGTGTTAGGAAGTTCCTGGAGACCATATTTTTTAAGTTCTTCGCGGTAAACTGCGAGTCGGGTAAGGTGCGGTTCGGAAATTTTTGAACCCATGTAAACAAAGTTTTTGTAATGGTGAGTGTTTACAAGGTGGTCCATAATCAGGGCGATAGAAGTATTGTTGTCGATACGGATACATGGAATTCCATCGATGTCCATATAACCGATATCAACCATCGGAAGAGGCTTGAGTGCGTTAAAAGTATTTACGATAGTTTTGTTGTCGAGAAGGTTGCACATAGACGAAGTCCATGTTACGAGACCGTCAACAAGAGGAGACTTCATAAATCTGAAGCTCTTTAAATAGTGAGAAATAAAATCAATGTCGTCAAAGAGCGAATATTTGATGGCTCCGGCAAAGTTGATAAAGTTAAGGTCGTAATCATTTGCTGCCTTCATGATACCGGCAATATATTCCTGGCCGATAAATGAACGAAAGTCAGCAATTCCGGCAAAACCGATTGTTACTCGGTTGCCCTGATTTTTACGCTGTGTTAAAAAAGCCCTTCTTTTTGCAATACCCTGGTTCATACTGATTTTATTATATAACATTATGAGTATTTTTTATAGATAAAATGCAAAAAAAGTTAAATTTATTTAAAAAAAAGGCAATAATTTGATATTTCAGGCTAAAAAGTCTAATTTAAATTGAATTTCCGGCGAACTGAGTCATATAAAGCTGATAATAATTGCCGCCTTTTGCCAGCAGTTCTTTGTGCGTTCCGGTTTCAATTATCCGGCCCTTATCCATTACGACAATCATATCCGCATCCTGAATTGTAGAAAGCCGGTGCGCAATAATGAGGCTGGTTCTGTTCTGCATAAGGCGCACCATCGCATCCTGGATATTTCGTTCTGTGCGGGTATCAACGCTAGATGTTGCTTCGTCGAGAATCAAAATTTTTGGATATGACAGGAAGGCACGGCTGATAGTTAAAAGCTGCCTCTGGCCCTGAGAAAGGTTTGCTCCGGCGCCGGTTAAGATTGTGTCGTAGCCGTCGCTTAAAGTTTCTACAACCTTGTCGCAGTTTGCAAGAGAGGCGGCTTCAATCATTTTCTGGTCGCTGATTGTCTGGTCGGCGTATTTTAAGTTTGCACGGACAGTGTCAGTGAATAAAACAGTGTCCTGCAAAACGATTCCGATGCTGTCGCGCAGGGTGTCTTTGGAAATCTTCCGGATGTCAGTTCCGTCGACTGTAATCGAGCCTGAATCAATATCATAAAACCTCATCAGAAGATTTACGATTGTGGTTTTGCCGCTTCCGGTTGAACCTACGAGGGCGATTTTTTTGCCGGCTTCTACCTTTAATGTAAAGTCATGGATTATCTGCTTGCCTTTTACATAGCTGAAGTTTACGTTTTTGAATTCAATAACGCCGTCTGTTACATCGAGCGGCAGGTTAGTTCCGTGGTCTTCGCCCGGTTCATCAAGAATTGAAAAAATGCGTTCGGCACCTGCAACAGCGGTTTCTATCTGGCCGTATAACTGCGCAAGTTCATTTATCGGACGCGAAAACTGTTTGGAGTAAATGATGAATGCAGAAATCACACCCACAGAAATTGAACCCCTGAGAGCAAACCAGGCACCGATTGCGGCAACGATTACAAAGGAGCAGTTGTTGAGCATATTCATCAGCGGACCCATGGCGTTGCCGATTATGTCTGCGATTATTCCGGTTTTTGTAAGTGAATCGCTGGCTTTTGTAAATTCATCAATGGTTCTTGATTCAAGATTGTAGGCTGTGACGGTTTTTCCGAAAGAAACCTTTTCTTCAACAATGCCGTTGAGAGTTCCAAGAAGGGCCTGTCTTTTTACATAAAATTTGTGCATAAGATAAGACATTATTCTTGTTACAATTACGGTGAGAATAACTGTGCTGAATGTTAAAAAAGTGAGCGGAACGCTGAAGCTGAGCATTACGGCTACAGTGCCCAAAAGTGTCAGAACTCCGGAAAAGAGAGAAGTCAGTGACTGGCTGATTACGTTGGAAACGTTTTCGGCATCGTTTGTCATGCGGCTCATTATGTCGCCGTGTGAATGTGTATCAAGGTACGAAACCGGAAGATTTATTATGTTGTTAAAAAGTTGTGCGCGGAGTCTTTTGATTACGTTTCTTGAAAGCGTTGCCGAAAAAAATCCTTGCAGGAGTGTTGCTGCGGCGTGGAGTGCATAAAGTGCAAGCATTGTCAGAAGGATTTTCGGAACGCGGCCAAACTCTCTGGCGACCAGCGAGTCGATTGCGCGGCTCTGCATTGAAGGCGCGGTTACGCTTGCAATTACCGTAACAAGAACTACAAGACAAAGGATAAAGACCGTTTTGAGCTCCGGCTTAAAGTATTTTACAAGTCGGCCGAGTGTATTTCTTCCGTTTTTAGGTTTTTCGACCGGGGCCGCCATCCTTCCGGGACCGCCGCGCCTGAAACCCTGTTCCGCAATTTTTGATTTTATTTGTGAACTCATGAGCGGCCTCCTTCAGTCTGCTTTAACTGGGAATCATAAATGTCCTGGTAGACCGGACAGGTTTTAAGAAGTTCTTCGTGGCTTGCAATTGCGCAGATTGAGCCGCCGTCAAGGACCGCTATTTTGTCCGCGTTTTTTACGGAAGCAATGCGCTGTGCGATTATGATTTTTGTAATTCCCTTATAATTTGAATTCAAGGCCTGATATAGCCTGGATTCAGTCTTTAAGTCGAGGGCGCTTGTGGAGTCGTCAAAAATCAGGATTTCGCTCTGTTTGAGAAGAGCGCGGCTGATTGCGATTCTCTGGCGCTGACCTCCTGAAAGACTCATTCCGCGCTCTGCGACAGGAGTGTCGTAACCGTCTGTCTGCTGCAAAATAAATTCCTCTGCCTGGGCAGATTGTGCGGCCGCCCTGATTTCGTCTTCTGCGGCTCCTTCTTTACCCATGGCAATATTGTCCCGGATTGTCGTGCTGAACAGTTCGCTTTTTTGCAGGCATACAGAAATCTTTTTGTGCAAGGATTCAAGTTTGTAGTCCTTAACATCGATTCCGTCGACTGTTACGGAGCCGCTTGTTGCGTCATAAAAGCGTGGAATAAGGTTTATGAGGGTAGTTTTGCCACTTCCGGTTGCACCGATAATTCCTAAAGTCTGACCTGCCTGTATATCAAGGCTGATGTTTTTGAGAACTGTTGTGTTTGTTCCCGGGTACGAAAAACTTACGTTTTTAAAACTGATTGTGCCTTTTTCTGTCGTACAGGTTGAATTTGTACCGTCCTGAATTTCAGAATCTGTGTTCAACACTTCTGCAATTCGTTTTGCAGAAACACTTCCGCGAGAAAGAGTCTGAAAAATCATTGCAAGCATCATCATTCCGCTCAGGATTTGCGAAATATAAGTGATGGCGGCCATTACAGTTCCAGGTGCAATGGAACCGGACTGCACACGGATTGAACCCACCCAGATAATTCCGACAACTGCGAGGTTTAAAACGATGTTCATTACAGGCCGTAAAAGCGAAAGCATAATCTGAACTTTGAACTGGGTGTTTACGAGATTGTCGTTGGCTTTTTCAAATTTTTTCTGCTCGGTTTTTTCCTGAACAAAGGCCTTTACAACGCGTGCACCGGATACGTTTTCCTGCATGATGTTATTCAATTTATCAAGGCTTGACTGCAGCAGGTTGAATAAGGGGTTTGTTTTCCATACGACGAGGGTTACATTCAATATAATGAGCGGAAAAGCGCATGCGACAATTACGCCGAACGAAAGGTCCAGCGAAAGAAGGGCCGAAGTTCCCCCGATAAAAAACATAAGGCAGCGGACAAGTCCGCGGATTAACTGCATTACAAGCTGCTGAACCTGGGTAATGTCGTTTGTAATGCGTGTGATAAGAGAGCCCGTACTGAATTTGTCAGTCTGGGCAAAGCTAAAATGCATGATTCTGGTAAAGCAGGCTTTACGAAGGTCGTTGCCGTAGTTCTGGCCGGTTACGTTGGCAAAGACTGCGGATAAAATGCCCGCAAGCCCGCCGAATGCTACAACTATAATCATGCGGATTCCGGTAGAAATTATCAGGCCGACATCAGAAACACCGCCCCTGTCGAGACCTAAAATACCATTATCAACGATTACTTCCATTAACTTAGGCTGAACAAGGTCAATAAAAACTTCGGCCACCATAAAAAGCGAAGCAAGAAGTGCAAAAGGCCAGTACCGCAAAACCATTTTTAGCATCTTTTTCATATGGTAAAGAATATAGGATTGAGAGAGTTTTTTCTATAATAGAATGTTGGAACGCTTATTCCGGTTTGAACCAGTCTTCCAGGTGTAAAAAAGCCCTGTCCTGAATTTCCTGAAAGTCTGCCGTATTGTGAGTAACAAGAATCATACCATTTGAAATAGCAGTGGCGGCAATCTGACTGTCGTGATATGGGAGTGTGATACCGTGCTGTCCAAAATCTGCCTGGAGTTCACCGCAGATTTGAGCTGCAAAGGAATCATAAGGAATGATTTGTGTGTTTTGTTTTAAGTTGTAGAGAAAGTTTTCGATGGAGGCCTTTCTTTTTCCTTCTGGCATACGGTTAAAACCATAAATAAGTTCCTGCCAGGTAATCGCAGAAATAGCACAGAGGCTTTTGTTGCAGTCAAACCTCATAAGCACAGACGAGTCAGGTTTTGGTTTAACGAATTCTGAGATGATATTTGTATCAAGCAGGTAAACTGTTTTCATATTAACCTCTAGTCAAGAAATGGATTTTTGACCGGATCTGGCCCTTCGCGGGAAGGATAGCCAACCCAGTCGTCGTCATCGAGCACAGAGGCATACTTTTCGCGCCACTTGCCTAGCCAGTCCGGTATACTTTTTTGTTTTATTTCTTCCCAGTCGTCGTAGTTGATAATCACAGCGACCGGTTTGTCGTAGCGGGTAAGTTCAATTACTTCACCTTCTTCGGCCTGTTTTACAAGGGCAGAGAAATTATTGCGTGCGTCATAAATGGAAGTTCTGCACATAAACGCCTCCTTGGATGGTAAAAGTGTAATTGAATATTTGAATATGGTCAACTTAAAAATTGTTGGCTAGGAGTCCGGAAAGGTAAATCAAAAATCCCCGTACCGCAGGACGCGGCAATAAAATTCCAGAATGGAAATTGAATCGTTTATATAATTTCTTGGTTAAAATATGAGCAGATTTTATAAAATTAACAGAATTTTGCAAAAAATCTCGTTATTTTAATAAAAACATTAAGGGATACTTAAAAACTTTAGTGTTATTGTAGAAAAAGTGTCGTTTTCGTCTTTTTTATGTGAAAAAATAGCATTTTTTATAAATTTTTGCAAAAAAAACAAAATATTGTAAACATTTTGGAGTTTTCACAAAAACAACATCGGTTTTTGTGCAAAAAACTCAAAGAAAATTTGTTAAAAATTGTATTTATTTGGGTAAAAACAACCTTTAGAGTGGATAATAGGAAAAAATTCCAGGCCGGGTGGTCTGGAGACATAAAGAAATACAAAATGGAGGATTTCTATGAAAAAATTTTGGAGTAAGTTAACAGTCCTGCTGTGTCTGTTAGCTGGCTTTGGAGTTGTTTTCTCTGGCTGTTCCGATGGTGGCAGCAAGAAAAAGAAGACAAATCCAACAGTTGAGACCGAAACAAGTGGTATTACCGTACCAGATGTAGTTGTATCAACTGTTCTCACACCTGATAACGGTGCAACTGCTGCATACGAAGATAGTTCTTTGTATATTAAATTTGATTCTGTACCAGTTGTTGACCGCTCAAGCTCAGGTACTGTAAAAATCTATAAGGCTTCAGATGACAGCCTCGTAGATACAATCAAACCGGCTGATGAAAAACTCACTGTAAAACCAAAAAACGCAGGATATGCAGAAGTTACAGTTAAAGATCAGCTGATTTCTGTAAGTGGTAAAGTTGTAGTAATTAAACCACACGCAGTTCTTGATAACGAAACTGAATACTACGTAATCGTTGATAACGGTTTGATCAGCGGAACTCTTGCTAACAGCGGAGCAATGCTTTCTGACCCTGTTACAGGTTCTTCTGCATTTGCAGGAATCACATCAAAAACAGCATGGAAATTCACTACACGTGCTGCTCCTACAATTTCTGACAACAAAATCTCAATCGGTAAGGATAAAAACTTCAGTACAATCCAGGCCGGTTTGAACTATCTGTATGACAAATCTGGTGACTGGACAATGGAAATTGATGCCGGCTACTACAATGAACGTCTTACATATAATGGTTCTGCTAACCTTACAATGGTTGGTATTTCTGAAACAGAAGGCAAACTCGGTGAAAGCACTGTAGTTTACTGGGCAAACTGTAACCTCTGGAGCCCGTCAACACGTCAGCGTGCATCATTCCTCTGGGAAGGTGGCGACCTTACACTCAAACATTTGACATTTGCAAATACTCTTGACCGTTCAGTTGTTGGTAAAGACGGAACACAGGCAGAAACTTTGTACTATGATGCAACTGGCAAAGTTGTAGCTTACGACTGTTCTTTCAAGAGCCATCAGGATACACTTCTCCTCGGTAACAACGGTGGACGCGGATGGTTCTACAAGTGTTATATCGAAGGTGATACTGACTTTATCTGGGGTTATCCTCATACAATCCTCTTTGAGGAATGTCAGATCCGCTGTCTGTATGATTCTGCACCGGCCGTAACAACTCATACTTCATACATTTTTGCAAGCCGTTCAGTTCATACTGCTGAATCAAACAAGGGTCTTGTACTCTATAACTGTACTGTAAAAGTTGATGACGGCGTAACAGCTTACTTCGGACGTGACTCTGGTGCCGATACTCAGGCTGCTGTTGTATTCAATACATTCGAAACTATCGACTCTAAGCTCTGGTACGCAGGTGCACAGAAATACGACGAAGATGTTTCAGGCGTATGTTCAGTTGGTTATAAAGACTATGGTAACGTTTACGAAGGTGGTTCAGTAATTGATACTTCGGACCGTCAGGAAGGTGCTTATGGTCTTTCTAAAGAAGTTGCTGAACGCGAATACTGCGGACGTAACGCAATCTTGAACCGCGGATGGAATGCTTCTACACGTAAATATGTAGCAGTATCTGATCAGTGGGATTTGAGCGCACTTGAATCTGAATTTGATGCTACGGAAGATGCTTCTAAATCAATGATTTATCTTGAACCGACATATGTTCCATATCTCCCGGGTTCAGCATCACAGACATTTGAAGCTACAGACTATAAGGGCGAAACCGTAGACGTTACACTGGCTGTTTCAGGCGATGTAAGTGCTGCAGGTTCTGACCCGCTTACTGCAAATACTCTTGGTACTGTTAACGGAATGACTGTAACAGCATCAGCAGGTGTTAACGGTACAGCTACAGTAACAGCTACAAAAGAAGGAATGAGCGGTATTGCTCAGATTATTGTTATCAAACAGATTATTCCGGCTACCTCTGCTAGTCTTGCATGGGACGAAGAACTTGCAACAGCTAACACAATCGAAGTTGGTGATACAAAGACTGTAACAGTTACTTATGCACCGGCAGATCTTACAGATGATGCTACAATCTGGACTTCATCTAACACAAATGTTGTACGTGTAACAGGCAGCGGAGCCCTCAATACAGGAACTACTGCTTCTGTAGTAGGATTTGGTCCAGGTACTGCAACAATCACTGCAAAGAATAAAGCTACAGAAACTGTAACAGCTTCTATTGAAGTTACAGTTACTGATGTATATGCTGCACGCTATCTCCAGGAAAGCACAGGATATACTCTTAATGCAAGCGTAGATCACCGTGATGCAACAATTGCTGCTAATCCGGTAACTTACGGATTTGCAGGTGGTGTTGAAGTTGCAACACTCGCTGACGCAGACAAGGGCTGGGGTAACAACGGCTACAAGTTTAATTCTGCTGATGTTGTAACTCCAGAAGCAGGTGGAGACATCTGCTGGGCTGACTTTACAATCCGTGCTGCAGCTGACATTAAGATTAAAGCTATTACAGCTGATGCTTACTGTTCTGCAACAAGTAACCTCCGCGGTATCGTTTATACTAAGGTAGGCGACGGTGCTTTTGAAAAGAAGGGAGAAGTTCCTTCAGAAGCTAAGGCAATGAAGTTTGACAAGGTAGATATTTCTACTGATGTTGCAGCAACACAGACAGTAACAGTACGTGTTGCAATTTCACTCCTTGACGGTAAAACAACAAGCAAGAAGATTACTGGTGTAATCGGTGGTGTTGTAATCTACTACGACATTGAAGGAACTCCAGTGCCATTCCCGGGTGCTGACGGTTCATACAAGATTCTTGATTATGCTACTGCTGCAGAAAAAACTTCTCAGGGTACAGCAATCGCTGACGGCACATCTGCTGACGGCATGGTAAGCTGGCACAATGTTACATACCACTCAGACGGATATGGTCTCCAGATCCTCGGTTCAACAGGTGCAACTATTACTATTAAAGTTGGTGGTCCATCTGTAATCAGCATGTTAAGTTCTAGATACAGCGCTGGTACTATTACAGTAACTAACGAAGCTGGTACTGTAGTTGCAAGTGGTTCTACTTATGTTGAAACAGACAAGACTCCGTTCTCATTCCTCTACACAGGAAGCGATGCAGATACATTGACTGTAGCCTTCTCAGGATCTACATCATATATCAACACAATCACCGTATATGAATTGACAACAGAAAAAGCTGAAGTTCAAAGCGTAAAAATCAGCGGTGCAGACACTGTTTCTACAGCTGCTCCGGTTAAATTTACTGCTAATGTAACAGCTACATATATGGCAAGTCCTGAAGTAGTTTGGAGTTCAAGCGATGAGACAACAGCAACAGTTGCTGCAGATGGTACAGTAAAAGGTCTTAAAGCCGGTACAGTAACAATCACAGCAACAAGCGCTATCGACTCAACAAAGAGCGACAGTGTAGAAGTTGAAATTACAGAAGATGAACTCAAACCTGAAGTTGGTACAACTTATGTATGGTGGTTTGCAAAAACAAAGACAGACGGTGCAACAGAATGTACTGTTACTACTGGCACTGAAGGCAGTTCACCAGACACATTCCTTTCATGGAATGCTAACTGGAAGTCTCATTCATATGGACTTCAGACAAATAATGGTGCCGAACTTTACATCAAAGTTGCCGGTGATGTTCTTGTAGGATGGACTGGATATACTGGAAGCGGAACAATCGACGTAACTTACGGAGATGATCCTGAAAACCAGACAGCACTTCTTACAAATGTTTCAGCTGCCAACGTTTCAGATTCTACTTATAAGTGGTTCATTTATAAGGGAGATGCAACAACACTTACACT
>JAEEGF010832909.1_pt1 | contig 15557 bp, 15 predicted proteins | sample 9134171 | NCBI WGS metagenome assembly JAEEGF01 (sample SAMN16246542, study PRJNA631951) | gut metagenome | biome: gut microbiome; feature: rumen; material: AP-attached | host: Bos | place: Iran: Karaj | collected 2018-10 | reverse complement strand
TGGATTCTGTAAACACCTCTCTCCTCAATTCCGTGTGCACCCTTCTCTTTTCTAAAGCAGGGTGAATAGCTTGTAAGTGTCTGAGGAAGCTCCTCTTCTTCAATGATCTGCTCCTTGAACTTACCGATCATTGAATGCTCACTTGTTCCGATGAGGTAAAGGTCCTCACCTTCAATCTTATACATCATAGCTTCCATCTCAGGGAAACTCATAACACCTTCAACGACATTACCATGAATCATGAAAGGAGGGATGCAATATGTGAAGCCTCTGTCGATCATGAAATCTCTTGCATAAGAAATAACAGCTGAATGAAGTCTTGCGATGTCACCCATGAGATAATAGAATCCATTTCCTGCAACTCTTCTTGCTGCATCGAAATCTATTCCGTTGAATCTCTCCATGATATCTGTGTGATAGGGAATTTCAAAATCAGGAACAACAGGCTCACCGTATTTCTGAATCTCTACGTTCTCTGAATCATCTTTTCCGATCGGAACTGTATCATCAATGATCTGAGGGATAACCATCATGATCTTCATGACTTTCTCATCAACTACCTTCTGGTTTTCCTCGAGCTCAGCAAGTCTCTTTGCATTAGCTGCAACTTCTGCTTTTCTCTCTTCTGCTTCTTCCTTTTTACCCTGTGCCATTAAAGCACCGATTTCTTTTGATATCTTATTTTTGTGGGCACGAAGCTCATCAGCTTCCTGCTGATTTTTTCTTCTCTCATTATCAAGTTCGATTACTTCATCAACCAGCGGGAGTTTTTCATCCTGAAATTTCTTTTTGATATTTTCCTTTACTACTTCAGGATTCTCTCTTAAGAATTTAATATCTATCATTTTCTTTTCCCCTTTATTTCTTATTTCACTTTTGTGAAATATAATTTGTTAGTTCTTATAATCCATTGCTTCATTCAATGCCATCTGCTCTTCGTCGCCAAGTTCAAGTTTGCATTTTCCATGGCGTATCTCTTTTGAGTAGGAATAACATCCGTCAGTACTGTGAACTGAGTTTAATAAAAATCCATTGTTGTCCTCATCAAGGAGTGCTATTGAATAACTGAGCTGTCCTCCCATCTGATTGAAAGCATCATATTTTATTATGCCAACCTTCTGGAAACATGAAGCAAGTCTGTTGTATAAATCATCTATGTCTTTTTGATTATTTTCAGTCGCTTTTTTGATAATCTGATTATCCTCAAATAAAGCAACAATTTCTTCTTCAAGGGAAGCTGCATCTCTACCCTTCATGAATCTTGATATCTGTTCCTTAATACTTTTTATCTTTTTATTCTGAATAATAATTATAATAAATAAAATAATAATAAGTACTGCAAGTCCTATAACAATATAGGCAATATCCAAGTTCAATCCAAGCTGATCAAATAAATTACTGTTCATACCTTATCTCCTAAATATAATTTATTACCTATATAATCTCTCAGTGATCTTTTCAAGATCATCTGTACTATAGAACTCAATTTCTATTTTTCCAACCCCATCACTCTTAGTTGAAATAGATACCTTAGTTCCGGTTGCCTGAGTACATTTATCTTCAAGTTCTCTATAGGCTGATTCAACACTTGGATTTATTTCTAATTTCTTTTTATTCTTCTTCGGTTTATCCAGATTCTTTACAAGCTTCTCAGTATCACGAACATTCATCTTTAAATCGAAAACCTGCTCCGCAATCTGAATCTGCTTTTCTTTATCCTCTATTGAGATAAGTGCTCTGGCATGTCCGGTAGAAAGCTTACCATCAATTACCATCTGGCGAACTTCTTCACAGAGCTTAAGAAGTCTGAGTGAATTAGTAATAGCAACTCGGCTCTTAGAAACCTTCTCTGCTACAACATCCTGGGTATACCCGAAATCATCGATAAGCTTTTTGAAAGCAAGAGCTTCATCTATCGGATTAAGATCATCTCTTTGAATGTTATCAATAAGAGCATACTCTGCTATTTCTTCTTCAGTAAGATTTTTGATTATAACAGGTACTTCCTTAAGTCCTGCTTTTTTAGCAGCGCGCCATCTTCTCTCACCACCAATGATCTCATAATGATCTTTTCTATCCTGAACAATAAGAGGATTTATAATTCCATGCTGCTTTATTGAATCGGATAACTCTATAAGCTTATCTTCATCAAATGTTTTTCTGGGCTGATCTCTATTGGGTTCAACCTTAGTAATATTAACTGTTACTACCTGTCCCTCTTCTATCTTTTCTTCTTTTCCAGCTTTTGATGAAGCAGGAGCAGGAGCTATAAGTGCATCAAGTCCTTTACCTAATCCTCGTTTAGCATTTTTGGGTGCCATATATGTACCTCTTTCTATTACTTTAATTTAGAATTTTCTTCCGATAACTTCATCCGCTAATAATCTGTATGCTTCAGCACCTGCTGATCTTGTGTCATAAAGATTAATCGGGAGTCCGTAACTGGGAGCCTCTGCCAAGCGAATGTTTCTAGGTATTATTGTCTTATATACATTTTCAGAAATATGATCTTTAACGTTTTCAACTACCTGCATAGAGAGGTTGGTTCTTGAATCATACATTGTAAAGATAACACCTTCCATCTCCAATGAATTATTCAGTCTCTCTTTTACAAGGTTAACTGTATGTACCAACTGACTTAATCCTTCCAATGCATAATACTCACACTGAATAGGAACTAAAACCGTATCAGCTGTAGTCATAGCATTTATAGTAAGCATACTAAGTGAAGGAGGACAATCGATTACAATAAAATCATAGTTCTGTCTTATTGTATCTATGGACTTTTTAAGAATAAATTCTTTTTCTTCCATATCGATCAGTTCTATTTCAACTGCCGCCAGGTTAACATTGGAAGGAATAATATCTACTCCATCAACAACGTTTTTATATAATGCGTCATTAACTTCGCATTCACCTATGAGCAATTCATATATAGTATTTTCTAACTGATTCTTATTAAGACCAAATCCACTGGTAGTATTTCCCTGAGGATCTGTATCAATAACTAGTACCTTTTTACCTTTTTCTGCAAGTGTTGCAGATAAGTTTATAGATGTTGTAGTCTTACCTACTCCACCTTTTTGGTTTGCAATTGCTATTGCTCTTCCCATACTTTTCTCTCCCTCTTCAATTTTTAACTTTGTAATTATAACACATATTTAGTACTTCAGTTTTGCAATTATGGCTATAATTTTTTATATTTTTGCTACAATATTCATCAAATTAATGTTTCACAATGATATTTTACTACATATTGGGTTCTAATGTTTCACGTGAAACAATTTCTTGTAGAATAATTTTTTCATATATCAATGTTTCACGTGAAACTAATAATCAAAACCTATAATGGTTTTTTCTGTGGAACACCAGCTTTACGAGGATACTTAGATGACGTATTCTGTACCTTTTCAATTATACATATAGTACGTTTGATATCACTATTAGGAAGATTGAATTCGTCAACAGACTTTATCTTCCCACCTAATAAGAAAATTGCATTTTTTGCTTCATCAACTTCTTCAATTCCTTTATCACCTTTATAAGCAATAAAGTGTCCACCCTTTTTCACATAAGGTAAATCATATTCACAAAGAGTTGAAAATCTTGCAACTGCTCTTGATACAGCTATATCAAATTTTTCTCTAAGTTCACCCTTCTTTGAATCGGAAAAATCTTCTGCTCTTCCATGTACTGTTTTAATAGAACCTTCTTCATTAAGTCCAAGCTCTGATATTACTTCATCAAGAAAACTTATTCTCTTTTGAAGTGAGTCTAATAGAGTAACATGCAAATTAGGAAAAACAATTTTTAAAACTATACCTGGAAAGCCAGCACCTGTTCCTATATCTATTAAAGATAAATCACTTTTCGAAAAATCAAAGAATTTTGCAGATGATATAGAATCAACAAAATGAAGCTTACATACATCATCAAATTCTGTTATAGCTGTTAGGTTTATTTTATTATTCCAATCAACCAATAATTCGAAATACTTATTAAGCTGTTCAATCTGCTTAGTAGATAATTCTATATTGAATTCCTTTATATCTTCCTTTAATGAATTAAAATCATTATTCAATTCAATTCTCTCCTCTATAAACACTAATTTAAATGTGATTAATCAGGGTTGAAATTTTAATACAATATATAGTGTTTCACGTGAAACATATAATACAATTAGTGGTAGTTATTTTTTACGATTATAATTTTCTAAATATACAAGTAACACAGAAATATCTGCCGGGTTAACTCCACTTATTCTTGAAGCCTGACCAACATTTATAGGTCTGAACTTTTTAAGATTAGCACGAGCTTCAAGTCTTAAACTAAGAATATCTTCATAATCTATTTCAGCAGGGATCTTTTTATTTTCCATCTTCTTAAATTTATCAACCTGTCTCTGCTGTCTCTCTATGTAACCTTCATATTTGATATTGATTTCTACCTGCTCGATTACTTCCTTAGAAAGTTTTTTTCTATCAGGATCAAGATCAGCTATATTCTCATAGTTGAGTTCAGGTCTGCATATAAGTTCTGCAAGTGAAACTGCTGTCTTAAGTATAGGTGAGTTATGCTCTTCCATAAATGCCTGAACATTTTTTGCGGCACCAACCTTTATAGACTTAAGTCTCTCAGTCTCCTCCTTAATCTGCTCTTCTTTTTCAATGAGCTTCTTATATTTTTCTTCAGAAATAAGTCCTACTTCGTAACCCTTTTTTCTAAGTCTTATATCAGCATTATCCTGTCTAAGCAATAATCTGTACTCTGCTCTTGAAGTCATCATACGATATGGCTCAAGATTATCTTTGGTAACAATGTCATCTACAAGTACACCAATATACCCTTCTGATCTATCTATAGATAAATACGGTTTATTTAAAATCTGCATGCAGGCATTTATTCCGGCATAAAGTCCCTGAGCTGCAGCTTCTTCATAACCACTACTTCCATTAAACTGACCAGCACTAAATAAACCTCTGATTTTCTTTATCTCTAAAGTAGGATAAAGCTGACCTGAACATAAGCAATCGTATTCAATCGCATAAGCGTTTTTTACAATTACACAATTCTCAAGTCCAGGAACAGATCGATACATCTGAAGCTGAACATCCTCTGGCATTGAAGAAGACATACCATCAATATACATCTCATTAGTATGACTTCCCTCAGGTTCGATAAATACCTGGTGTCTTATCTTATCAGGGAATTTTACAACCTTATCCTCAATTGAAGGACAATACCTTGGTCCGATACCTTCAATGATACCTGCATATATAGGTGATCTATCTATGTTATTACGTATTATTTCATGTGTTTTTTCATTTGTATATGTAAGCCAGCAATTGTACTGCTCCTTCTGAATATCATCAGGATTAGTATCAAATGAAAAAGGAATTACAGGAGTATCACCTGTCTGGATTTCCATCTTTGAATAATCGATTGTATTTCCATCCATTCTGGCAGGAGTTCCTGTTTTAAATCTTCTAAGTTCAACTCCAGCTTTTATAAGTGAGTCTGATAAAAGATTTGAAGGCTGTAATCCGTTAGGTCCAGTATAAGAAATTGACTCACCGCAAAGGCATCTGCTCTTTAAATATGTTCCGGTACAAAGAATAACTGCCTTTGCTTCATAGATAAGACCTGTAACAGTTTTAATTCCTTTTATTCTCTTCTCATATCCATCACTTAATAATTCTTTATCATCATTACTATTTAAATCTTCAAAAAGAATCTCAGAAATTTCTGACTGCTTTACAATTAAATTTTCCTGATTTTCCAAAATATGTCTCATGGATTTTGAGTACTCAAGCTTGTCTGCCTGAGCACGAAGTGAATGGATAGCAGGGCCTTTTGATTTATTAAGCATCTTTGATTGAAGATAGGTCTTATCAATATTTCTTCCCATCTCTCCACCCAAAGCATCAATCTCTCTTACAAGATGTCCCTTTGATGATCCACCAATGTGAGGGTTACAAGGCATAAATGCAATATTATCTGCACTTAAAGTAAAAACTATAGTCTTTAAACCAAGCCTTGCTGCTGCAAGTCCGGCCTCACATCCGGCATGACCGCCACCTATTACAATTACATCTACTATATCTGCTACCATATTTTGCTCCATAAAACTAAATTACTAAACAAATTATTTTCCCATACAGAATTTTGAGAAAATCTCTTCAACCAGATCTTCATCAACTTCCTGTCCGATAATCTCACCAAGGAATGAATATGCATTCATAAGATCAATTGAATAAAAATCTTCTGACATGCAATCCATGATACTACTCTCAACTTTTTTCAAACTGTCAAAAGCATTTATCAAAGCTTCCTTATGTCTTAAGTTAGTGATATATATTTCTTCCTTAGGAGTGATACTTCCATTGAAAAACATATCAGTTATTATTTTTTTAAGCTCCTCAATTCCCGTCTCATCTACCATTGAGGTTTTAATAACGGGTATACTTGAACCATATATATTGTGTATATCATTTTCAAGAATACTAATACTGTCACTAATGTCATTTTTATTAAGTAATACAATCACATGTTTTTTATTGATTATATCCTTTATTCTCTCATCCTCTGAAACTGTCTTATCAGTGGAATCAATTATATATAAAATTAAATCTGCATCCTTTGCATATTTAACTGCTCTTTCAACACCAATCTTTTCAACTTTATCTTCTGTATCTCTTATGCCGGCAGTGTCCATTACTCTGAGAACAAAATCACCGAGTCTTATTGTCTCTTCAATAACATCCCTGGTTGTTCCTTCGATTTCAGTAACAATTGCTTTTTCTTCTCCGGCAAGTTTATTTAAAAGTGAAGACTTACCTGCATTAGGCTTTCCAATAATTACAGTTTTAATTCCATCTTTTCTTATAACACCTTCATCAGAGGAATTTATAAGAGAGTCTAATTTTGTAAGCCACTCTGAATTCTTTTTTGATAATCTCTCATCATATCCTGTGAGATCATAATTCTCAGGATCATCAATGGCAGATTCTATAAATGCCATCTCATATAGAATTTCTTTTCTAAGTGAATCTATTTTATTGAAAAGTGCTCCATCAAGTTGAAGTTCAGAATTTTTTACTGCAAAAGAATTCTGAGCACTAATAAGATCCATTACTGCTTCTGCTCTTGTCAGATCAATTCTTCCATTTAAAAAAGCTCTTTTGGTAAATTCACCTGGCTCAGCAAGTCTGCAGCCATTTGATATAAGAAGGTTAATTATTGTTTCCATGACAACACGGCCACCATGAGTGTTGATTTCAACAACATCCTCTCTGGTATAAGTTCTTGGTGCCTTCATAATGGAAACCATAACTTCATCAACTTTAGTTTTATTTCCATCAACAATAAAACCATAGTTAATAGTATGGGACTGATAATCCTTCAAGGAAAAATTACCTTTGGCATCTATATAAAGTTTGCTTACGATATCAATTGAATTTTCACCGCTTACTCTTATGATACCAATACCGGCATCAATCATAGCTGTTGCTATTGCACAAATCGTATCTTCCTTATAAAACATTATTCAATCCTCAATAACACATAATGTAAATTAGAGCTGCCAATTGAAATCTATGTAAAATCAATGGCAGCTCTTAATATTAGCTTATTTTTTAAGAGTTACAACAACTCGGCGGAAGGGCTCTTCACCTTCACTGTGAGTAGTAACATATTTATCATTCTGAAGCGCTGAATGAATGATTCTTCTTTCATAAGGATTCATAGGCTCCAGTGATAAAGACTGTCTGTTCTTTCGAACCTTATAAGCAATGTTCTTTGCAAGATTCTCAAGAGTAGCTTTTCTTCTTTCACGGTAGTTCTCTGTATCAACCTTTACATGAATGTAATCCTCAGATCCTCTGTTAACAACAAGAGAAATGAGATACTGTAATGAATCAAGTGTCTGTCCTCTCTTACCAATAAGAACACCCATCTCATCACCTGAAAGTTCTATTTCAAGAACCTTATCTGTCTCATTGTATTTAGCACTCACATCAACCTTCATGTTCATGGAACCAAATACATTTGATAAGAATTCCTTTGCACTGTTTATGAACTCGTGATCATAAACATAAGAGATTTTCTTCTCTTCTTTTACTTCAGGAGCTTCAACAGAAGCTTCCTTCTTTACTTCAGCTTTTTTTTCCTCATTTTTCTGAGGCTTTTTGCTTTCCTTCTTCTCTGCTTTTTCTTTAACCTTGTTATCAACCTGCTCTTCAAGAGAAGTCTTTATCTCATCTTCTTCTTTTACAGCTTTAACTCTTGCTCTTATAACAGCAGGCTTAACATTTAAACCAAGAAATCCAGTTGAACCGGAAGAAATAACTTCATAATCAAGATTGTCACTTGTAACCATAAGCTGTGCACATGCTTCTGTGATGCAATCTTCTACAGTCTTTTTTGAAATCTCAATATATTCCATTTTCTTATCCCCTATCAGTTGTTCTTTTGATCAAACTCTTTTACCATATTTGCTCTGGCAAGAAGACTGTCCTTTCTGATCTTACCTGACTCATAAACCTTATTTGCCTTCTTGAGACCCTCTTCCTTCTCTTTTTCAGATAAAGTTGAAGAATAAGAATTCATGGTTCTGGTATTCATATTAGCATAGCGATTCATCTGAGGAGTTGACTTCATCTTCTCAAGCTTTTCGTTATACTTAGCGATATTTTTCTCAATCTCAGCATCAATATCGATCTTGTCAATGTGCTTGTTAATTACAATCTGCTGAACTGTACGAACTACAGCACCTGCGACCCAGTAAATACCAAGACCTGCAGGGAATGTAAATGTGAAGAAAAGTGACATGAGAGGCATCATCATGTTCATAGTCTTCATTGAATTAGCCATCTGAGCTGCCTGATCGTTAGGATCATTGGATGTAGGAGCAGCCTGAGGCATAAGCTTAATGCTAACCCACTGTGTAAAGCATGAAAGGAAAGGAATAATAAGTGCAACTACAAAAAGAACAAATGACTTATTAGCCCAAGCTGTCTGAACCATGTAGGAAGGTGAATCTCCCATGTTAAGACCAAGGAAGTTGTTATACTTACTAATAAGTGCATGTGAGTTTGCAATTGAATCTGAAAGACTTCCAAACTTTTCAGTAAGTGAAGCCCAATCCTTTGTTGAAGCCTTGTAAAGAACATCAATAAATGTGTTCTCTATATAAGTAGTGTTACCTGATGTGAATGCTTCATTTGTAAACTGCTTTGAATACTGACCTGCACTTGAAAGAGTCTGTAAAAACTCAGCTGATCCTGCTGTCTCACGAAGCTGTGTAACAAGAGGATAAAAAGCTGCCTTTACCTGGCTAACATAAGCAGGCATGGAATAGATAACTCTGTAAAGAGCGATCATGATAGGAAGCTGGATTAAAAGCTGAACGCAGCTACCTGTCTGTGAAACGCCATACTTAGCATAAACAGCTTTGATTTCTTCCTGCTGTGCAAGCATGGACTCGTTATCCTTCTTACCCTTGTACTTCTTCTGAATCTCCTGAATCTCAGGGTTCATTCTGGCCTGCAGCTTGGAAAACTTCTGCTGCTTGTAGGTAAGAGGCATAAGTAAAAAGTACATTATTATTGTAAATAAAATAATAGCAAGACCGGTACTGGGAATACCAATCTTATCGAGGAAAATGAAGATCCAGTTCATAATATGACCAAGGAGCCATGCAATAGGACCTACAATTTTTCCCTGATATTGTGTCAACGTAACAATATTCAAAACCTATCCTCCAATACTTACGGTACAGGATCGTAACCACCGCTGGAAAATGGATTGCATCTTAGAATTCTCCATGCAGCAAGTAAACTACCTTTTAATGCACCGTGTTTTTCTATTGCTTCTAATCCGTATTGCGAACAAGTCGGTATATACGGACATTTTGTTCTCTTTAAGGGAGAAACATACTTTTGATATAACTTAATTAGGAATATCAGTACTCTCTTCATCTTTCACCTCATCATTTTTCCTTAGATGAGACTTCCCGGCCAGATATAAAAATGACTTCTCAATATCAAAATACGAAGCATCTTTAGCACGGCTTCTGGCCACGACTACTATATCTAAACCACTATTAAATATATTTTCGTGTAGTCGGTAAACTTCTCGAACGAGTCTTGCAAACCTGTGCCTTACAACACTGTTCCCTACTTTTTTGCTTGATGAAATACCAAGTCTGTTTATATCGGTATTATTTTCTCTGACATAAATGACAATGTTTTTATCTGCGTACGCCTTACCGGTTTTATAAACAATCTTAAAATCAGCTGTTTTTCTTAAACTTTCTGTATTTTGCATTTATATTTCCTATAAGATAAGAAAATACGCGAATATGCATTTATGCACATTCGCGTAACAAGACCACAATATGATGTGGTCCTTATTATGCAGATATCTTTTTTCTACCCTTAAGTCTTCTGGCAGCAAGTACCTTTCTGCCTCCCTTAGTTGCCATTCTTGCTCTAAAGCCGTGAACACGAGCTCTCTGAAGCTTATGCGGCTGATAAGTTCTCTTCATAGTCGAAATACACCTCCTTTTTAAAATCTATTTAGCAAATAATATAATTGTCTGAATCAGAAAAAATCGTTGTTATTATAATAAAATTAAGCATTTCCGTCAAGTTAAAAAAAAATTGTGGATAACTGTGGAAAATATTTTGAAAAAATATTGACTACATTTTGTATTTCAACAAGTTATCCACATCTAAATGTTGATTTTGTGGATAACTTGTTATTATCTGTAAATTTAGAATTCTTATCCACAAAATGTGGATATAATGTGGAAAACATTTAAAGTTTTTATAAAGTAAAAATACAGAATCCAGTATTTATGCGGCTTTAGGACGGTGAATATCTCTATCCATTTTTTCCACTTTTCCACCTGTTGTTATTAAAATGTGATTTTAAAATATTTTTTAAAAAAAGTTATCCACAATTTCCCTCCGTTTGATATTTAGTTATCCATAAGATAAAATAAATCTTAAATTTGCAATGGGAGAAATATATGGAAAAGGCTACAGAAATAACACAAAAACTTACAGAGAACTTTGATAATTTAAAGGAAGAAATACGAGTAGAGCTAGGTATGACCACTATCTCCTTCGATACGTGGATCAAACCTCTTTCTTTTTATAAATATGAAAACGGTTCTGTTATCGTTTTAATTCCCTTTGATGATACAAACGCTCTCAATTATATAGAGAGGAAATATCAGAAATTCTTTAAGGTTACTTTATCTGAATTTTTGGATGAGGAAATTGAGGTCGAATTTCTTTTAGAAAAAGATGCATTTATTAATAAAGAAGAAACTCATTCAAATGAGTCAGATAAACCTAAATCTAATCAGAATAACTATGAGTTTTCTAACCTGAATCCTAAATACGTTTTTGATACATATGTAGTAGGTGGAAATAACCGTTTTGCATACAACGCTTCATTAGCAGTTGCAGAATCACCGGGAGAAGCTTACAATCCCCTCTTCTTATATGGAGGACCCGGACTTGGTAAGACTCACCTTATGCATGCTATCGGACATTTCATAATAGAGAACAATCCAGGCTTTAAAGTTTTATATGTTACATCTGAGCAGTTTACCAACGAAGTTATCGAGTCTATCAGAAGTGGTAAAGCCGAGGCCATGAGTCGTCTTCGTGATAAATACCGTACAGTTGATGTACTTATGGTAGATGATGTTCAGTTTATTATAGGTAAGGAAAGTACTCAGGAAGAGTTCTTCCACACCTTCAACGTACTTCACCAGTCAGGAAAACAGATCATTATTTCATCTGATAAGCCTCCGAAGGAAATGGAGACCCTTGAAGAGAGATTCCGTTCAAGATTCGAGATGGGACTTATCTCAGATATTCAGGCTCCTGACTATGAGACCAGAATGGCAATCCTTAAGAAAAACGCTGAGAGCTATTCAAAGCACATCGATGATGAGATATTTGAGTACATCGCTACCAATATCAAGTCAAACATCCGTGAGCTTGAAGGTGCTTACAACAAGATAATCGCATTCTCACGTTTAAATAAGGTAGAAATTACTTTAGATAATGCAAAGGAAGCATTAAAGGATATCATTTATCCCGATGTTTCAAAGGTTATTACAATCTCTCTTATTATAAGTACAGTTTGTGAGCAGTATGGAGTAAGACAGGAAGACATCACTTCCAAGAAGAGAAATAAGGAAATTGTCCTTCCCAGACAGATCGTTATGTACCTTGCAAGGGAGCTTACAGATATGCCTCTTGAAGAAATAGGTAAGGCACTTGGTAAAAAGGATCACACTACTGTAATGAGTGGCGTAACCAAGATAAAGGATCTTCTTGCTATTGATGATGAGCTCAAAAAGAATCTCGACATTATTAATAAGAAGCTAAACCCTTCTGCGTGATAAAGTGGATAACTCAGTTTATAAATACTTTATAAATTGTTTATAAACTGGGGATAAGAGTGGAAAACTTTTTTATAGCCTTATATCGCAAAATTTGCCCTGTGGAGAACATTTAGTTTTTCAACATTAAATTTTTATTTATCAACTATTAAAAATTTGTAAATAAGGCAGATAAATTGTATAATAGATAAGGATTTCCACATATCAACACCTATTACTAATTATAATACTAAATATTATTAATTAATTTATATATAGTGTTTTGTGCATAATCACTTTCTAGTTGGAGGGAGTTCTTAACCCATGAAGTTTGTTTGTTCAAAATCGAATCTTATTGCCGGACTACAGATTGTTTCAAAGGCAGTTCCTAATAAGACTACAATGTCTATATTGGAATGCATTCTGATAGATGCTACAGAAACAGTCATCAAATTTATCGCTAATGATATGGAACTCGGAATACAGACCGAGGTAGACGGTAATATTTTAGAGAGAGGATATATTGCTATCGATGCAAAGATCTTCTTTGACATTATAAGAAAGCTTCCTGATAGTGATGTAACTATTGAATCCGATTCAAACGGTAAGGTTACTATCAGCTGTGAAAAAGCTAAGTTTGGTATTGTAGGAAGAAATGCAGATGATTTTACATATCTTCCCAATATTGAAAGAATAGATGGTATAACTGTATCTCAGTTCACTCTTAAAAACATTATCCAGCAGACTATCTTCTCTATCGCTGAGAATGATGCCAATAAGATGATGAGTGGTGAGCTTTTCGAGATTAATCAGGATACACTTAAGCTTGTATCCCTTGATGGTCACCGTATTTCCATCAGAAAAGTTAAGCTTCAGAATTCCTACTCATCCAAAAAGGTAGTAGTTCCCGGAAAGACATTATCTGATATCAGTAAGATAATCACAGACAGCACTGAGAACAATGTAGATATTTACTTCACTGACAAACATATTCTTTTTGAGTTTGATAAGACAATTGTTGTATCAAGACTTCTTGAAGGTGAGTATTTCAATATTGATCAGATGCTTTCAAGTGACTATGAGACAAAAATGACCATCTCCAGGAGAGAGATGATAGACTGTATCGACAGAGCTACTCTCCTTGTAAAGGAAGGTGACAAGAAGCCTGTTATTATTTCCATCAGTGATGAAAAGATGGAGCTTAAGATCAACTCTACCATCGGAAGTATGGATGAGGAAATAGATATTGAAAAGCAGGGAAAAGATATCATTATCGGATTCAATCCCAAGTTCCTGCTTGATGCACTTCGTGCAATTGAAGATGAGAGCATTGATATTTATATGGTTAATCCTAAAGCTCCCTGCTTTATCAGAGATAAGGATTCAACCTATATTTACCTTGTTCTTCCTATCAACTTTACAACAGTAAGCTAAAGAGAGAATAGATGATTAAGATAAGTTTAAGAGAAGGCGAAGAATTCATAAAATTAGGACAGGCTTTGAAAAAAGCAGGTCTTGAGGAATCCGGCGTCGATGCCAAGATGGATATTCAGGATGGTCTTGTAAAAGTAAACGGAGAAACAGATACAAGACGCGGACGCAAGCTCTATGAGGGTGATGTAGTCGAATTCAGAGATGAACAGGTACAGATAACAAAATGATAATAAAGTCATTAGAACTTGCAGATTTCAGAAATTATGAAAATCTGAAGATAGAATTTAGCAGCGGTACCAATATTTTGTATGGTGATAATGCTCAGGGTAAAACAAATATTCTTGAAGCAATTTACATGGCTGCTACTACAAAATCTCATAAGAGCAGCAAAGATAAAGAGATTATTTCTTTTGGAAAAGATGAAGGTCATATAAGGACCATCATTGAAAGAGATGGTGCAGAGTACAGAGTTGACATGCATCTTCGAAAAAGTAAATCCAAAGGAATAGCCATAGACGGACAGAAAATAAAAAAAGCTTCTGACCTTGTCGGAAGATGTAATGTAGTATTTTTCTCACCAGAAGATTTGAGTATCATAAAAGATGGTCCGGTTGAAAGACGCAGATTCATGGACATGGAGCTCTGTCAACTGGATCAAATTTATTTAGAGAATCTATCTAAATATACGAAACTCATTACTGAAAGAAATAAGGTTCTCAAAGACATTTTTGAACATCCTGAAACCAAGGTTTTACTTGATGTACAGGATGCTCAGATTATTGAATACGGATCTGTAATTATAAAATCCAGAGAAAAATTCATAAAAGAGCTATGTGAAATAATAGGACCCATCCATCAAAAGTTAACCGGTGGAAGGGAAAACCTGAATATTTATTATGAGCCCAATGTAACCGTTGCTGACTTTGAGAAAAAACTCAGAGAATCAAGACAAAAGGATATATATCTTAAGCAGACTACCGTTGGACCTCATAAGGATGACTTTTCATTCAATGTAAAAAGTGAAAATCTTACAAACAAAGATGAAATAGATATCAGAAAATACGGATCCCAGGGACAACAGCGTACCGCTGCTCTCTCACTCAAGCTTTCTGAAATAGAACTTGTAAAGAAGATAACAAAGGATACTCCTATTTTGCTGCTGGATGATGTATTGTCAGAACTTGACAGTAACAGACAGAACTTTCTATTGAACAGCATAGGAAATATACAGACTATCATAACCTGTACAGGTCTTGATGAATTTGTAAACAACAGATTTGAAATAAATAAGACGTTCAGAGTCACAAACGGAAGTATATCAGAATAATCCAATTATAAATAAATGATATAAAGGAAGGCATATCATGGCAGAAAACATCAATGAACAATATGGTGCGGACCAAATACAGATACTGGAAGGTCTTGAAGCGGTTAGAAAAAGACCTGGTATGTATATAGGTAGCACGTCATCTAGAGGATTACATCATCTTGTATATGAGATTGTTGATAATTCGGTTGATGAAGCATTGGCAGGTTTTTGTACAGAAATAGAAGTGACTGTCAATGAGGACAATTCCATAACGGTAATTGATAACGGACGTGGTATCCCGATAGGTATAAATCATAAAGCAGGAATCCCTGCCGTAGAAGTTGTATTTACCATACTTCATGCCGGCGGAAAATTCGGCGGTGGCGGATATAAGGTATCCGGAGGTCTTCA
>JAEEGF010102795.1_pt1 | contig 15557 bp, 12 predicted proteins | sample 9134171 | NCBI WGS metagenome assembly JAEEGF01 (sample SAMN16246542, study PRJNA631951) | gut metagenome | biome: gut microbiome; feature: rumen; material: AP-attached | host: Bos | place: Iran: Karaj | collected 2018-10 | reverse complement strand
GCTACTGAAGCAAATCTGCATTCAAGAGAACTCTTTTGCGCTTCAGGATGGGCTTGAACCAACGACCCCATGATTAACAGTCATGTGCTCTAACCAACTGAGCTACTGAAGCAATCTTGAAATTTTTCTCTCAAATGCGGTGCAAAAGTATAGCATTTTTTGGAAATATGCAATATCTTTGCAAAAAAAATGATGCTATATGAAGAAAATAATTGGTATAGGCAATGCTTTGGTAGACGTTTTGGTACAGATGAAGGATGATTCCCTGCTAACTGAGCTTCAGCTCCCCAAGGGCGGCATGCAGTTGATAGACGAACAATGCCAGCACCTACTGAACCAACGTATACAAGCCCTACAGCCTCATAAGGCAACAGGCGGCAGCGCAGGTAACACCATATTGGCATTAGCCAACCTAGGCATGCACCCCGGCTATATTGGGAAGATAGGACGGGATGAGATGGGAGCCTTCTATGCCGAGAACTGCAAGCAGACGGGTATAGAGGCACAGCTGACCCTCTGCAATACGCCAACAGGAGTTGCCAACACTTTCATATCGCCAGACGGAGAACGTACCTTCGGCACCTATCTGGGAGCAGCAGCTTTGTTACAGGCCGAAGAGATAAAACCTGAGATGTTCCGTGGCTATGAACTGCTACACATAGAAGGCTATCTGGTACAGAACCACGAGCTGATAGAGAAAATCTGCCAGACAGCCAAGCAGGAAGGACTGACACTGAGCATAGACCTTGCCAGCTATAACGTCATAAATGCCGATTTACCCTTCTTCCGCCATCTTGTAGAGGATTACATAGACATCGTCTTTGCCAACGAGGAGGAATGTGCAGCCTACACAGGCACTACCGACCCCCAGGAAGGACTGAAACACATAGCCGAGCATTGTATGCTAGCAGTAGTGAAACTGGGCAGTAAGGGTGCCGTAGCCATGTGGGGAGCCTCATCTCCCAAGTACGGACAGAAAGCAGAGGCACCCGCACTTAAGGTGAATGTCACAGATACCACAGCGGCTGGCGATTTCTTTGCCGGAGGATTTCTGTATGCCTTATGTACGGGTGCCCCGTTAGAGAAATGTCTGCAGACAGGAGCCTTGCTCTCGGGACATGTGATTCAGGTTATAGGAACCCGTCTCACAGACGAAGCATGGCAGGAGATCCGCAGTCTTATTTCCTGACCAGCATCTTCTTCTGCTGATAGATATAAAGTCCGCTATCCAGAGCCGCTACCTGACCTTGCGTAGCGTCCTTCCTTACCAATTTGCCATCGATGGTATAGACGTCTGAGTTTATGCCAGCCTGCTCAGCAGGAACCTCTTCTACATCATCCTGAATATCATCTACCGTGATATGAGCGGGGAACATAAGCATCAGGGCAGGCATACCGCTGCCACCATAGCTCTCCACTACCTCATCCTCGGCAGTTTTCTTGGCGAAGTTACCAGCCTGGATACCACGCACCTGGTCGCGGTTATCCCATGCCTTCTGCATGTTGCGCTGAATATGCGTCAGGTACTTCTTTGTCAGGGTGGCGTTCAGTCCGCAATCATAAACCAGCATCTTGATGTACTGTGCATAGATGGCAGCATAGACACCCTGCTCATAGCCATTCTCGAACTTGAGGATATTGCTGGTACACATGTTGTTTATTACATAATCGGCACCCCTCCTTGCCTTTGTCAGGTAAGCAGACTCGCCAGTCAACTGGTAGAGCAAACAACTGGCACCTATGTAGGTAGCCTGATTGTATAGGTGATCGCTATACTCGGGACCACCGCCATGAATGCCGTCAGCTACACGTCCGCTGCTGTTGACAAGGGTCTTGTCGGCCCAAGCATAGATTTCCTTTGCCTTCTCCAGATACCACTCCTTGGTCTGCTTTGTAGGACGGGCTACCGTAGGAGCTGTACGTCCCTCAGGCACCAGCTGGTGTAGCAGACAGGCTGCTATGACAGTAGGGAAATTGATACAGGCAGAGCGGAAGTCACCTGCCTTATGAGGATTGGCATGATCTATGGGCTGCCACTCCCAGAACATACCACCACCTGCCGATCCTTCGAAGCGGGCAGGGTCGGCATACGAGCCGTCATCACCCACAGTAGCACTTCCGTACCAAACACGGCAGAAACTCTTCTCGGAATAAGTCAGATATTCTGCCTTGCCAAAGGTCTGATAGGCACGTGCCAGGGCACAAGTCCACCACATGATATCGTCATAGACAAACCAGCCGTTGTTGGTATTGGAATTATCGAAGTTGAAGTTGACGTAGTGCGACTTCTCGCCGCTGTAGATTCTATCGTGTAGCGTCTTGTACTTCTTCATCAACTCCTGGTTTTCCTCTGCCTGGGCACGGTTATAGGCATTGATGACCATATCATAGTAGATAGCCTGACACCAGATGGCAGCGGCACAGCCCGACACATCATTGTCGCGATAGCCGTTGCCGCGATGGTCGGCCCTTGACTGCTTGGTATCTGCCTTGTAGATATACTTATTGCCTACTCTGTCCAACAGGGCCGAATTGAAGTCGTCATACGCCTTCCACTGCATGGAATCCGTAATGGTGAAGGTCTGTGCCGAAACCAAACCGGCACAAACCACCCCGAAGAATATGGTTAATAGCTTCTTCATATACAAAAAGAGTTTCTATTACTTCTTAGACTTCTTGCTCTTCTTGGCAGCAGCCTTGTACTCCTTGCTGAAAGAATAAGGTGCCGCCTCGGCTGTATTACCACGGTACTCGTTGGCCTTGGCACCCATTACGTAATCCATACGGGCGCCTTGCAAGAGGTCGGAATGGTTCACGTAGTTCACCTTATGCTCAGCACCGTTTACAGTAAGCTTCTGCACATAGCGGTTCTCATCGCTGTTCTCAGGAGCAGTAACGACCACATCTTTGCCGTTCTCGAGGTGCAGGGTCATCTTCTTGAAGTAGGGAGCGCCTAACACATACTGGTTAGAGCCGGGACATACAGGATAGAAGCCCATAGCGGTGAAGATGTACCAGGCAGAGGTCTGACCGTTGTCCTCGTCGCCGCAATAGCCGTCGGCATGGGCGTTGTACATACGGTTCATAGTCTCGCGCAACCAGTACTGGGTCTTCCAGGGCTGACCGCTGTAGTTGTACATGTAAATCATGTGCTGAATGGGCTGGTTGCCGTGAGCATAATTACCCATGTTCATAATCTGCATCTCGCGAATCTCGTGGATGACACCACCATAGTAGCTATCGTCGAAGATAGGAGGCAGGATGAAGACGCTGTCCAACATCTGATTGAAGGTATCCGTACCGCCCATCAGGTCGATCAATCCCTGAGGATCGTGGAAGACACTCCAAGAATAGTGCCAGCTGTTACCCTCTGTAAAGGCATCGCCCCACTTGAAGGGGTTGAAGTTGGGAGCCCACTCGCCATTAGCCAGCTTGCCACGCATCAGGTTGTGCTCCTTGTCGAAGAGGTTCTTGTAATTCATAGCATGCTCGGCATAGACCTTTATCTCCTTTTCAGGCTTACCAAGTGCCTGACCCAACTTGTAGATACTCCAGTCATCGAAAGCATACTCCAGGGTACGTGCAGCACTCTCGTTGATGCTGTCGTAGGGAACATAGCCCAGTTTATTATAGGTTGCCCATTGCTTACGACCGCTAGTAGTACGGGGCAGGTCGGCATTGGCACCATGCTTTACAGCCTCCCAGAGCGCATCTATGTCATATCCTCTGACACCCTTCAGATAAGCATCAGCCACAACACTTGCCGAGTTGTTACCCACCATGCAAGCACGGTGACCGGGAGCACTCCACTCAGGAAGGAAACCGCTCTCCTTGTAGGCATTGGCCCAACCCTCCTGCATCTTCTGACTCATAGAGGGCCACATCAGGTTTACCAAGGGGAACAAAGCACGAAAGGTATCCCAGAAGCCCGTATCAGCAAACAGATAGCCAGGCAATGTCTCGCCATTATAAGGACTATAGTGAACGACCTCTCCCTTGGCATTGATTTCGTAGAAGCTACGGGGGAAGAGTACGCTACGGTACAGACAGCTGTAGAAGGTACGCAGACGATCTATGTCGCTCTCATCCTGTACATCAATGGTAGAGAGCACCTTGTTCCACTCCTGACGGCCAGCCTCGGCAACTTCCTCAAGGCTTCTGTCGCCCAGTTCCTTCAGGTTCTGCTCGGCCTGCTCTATGCTGATGAAAGAGCTAGCCACACGTACATTCACCTGCTCACCACGCTTGGTATTAAATCCTACCACGCCTTGTGCATGCTTGCTGGTGGTCTCCAGAGCCGACTTATTCTCCTTGCCGGCATCGCAGATAGCGGTAACGGTAAAAGGACGGTCGAACTGCAGCACAAAGTAATTCTTGAAGTTCTTGGGCACGCCGCCGCTGTTACGGGTGGTATAGCCCACAATCTTGTTCTGTTCAGGGATAATCTTCACGTACGAACCGCGGTCGAAGGCATCCACAACCAAATAGCTTTTGCCTTCAGGATAGGTAAAACGGAAGATAGCAGCACGGCTAGTGGGAGCCACCTCTGTTACGATATCATAATCTGCCAGATATACCTTATAATATTGTGGTTTGCTGACCTCAGCTTTGTGGCTGAACCAGCTGGCGCGTTTGGCCTCGTCGAAGACATAATCCTCGCCACACTCAGGCATGATGTTGAATGTACCATAGTCGTTCATCCAAGGGCTGGGTTGATGGGTCTGCTTGAAACCGCGAATCTTCTCGGCATCGTAGGTGTAGCACCATCCGTCGCCCATCTTACCTGTCTGGGGTGTCCAGAAGTTCATACCCCAGGGAAGGGCAATAGCGGGATAGGTGTTACCTGTGGATAGGCCTCCTGTGGAATGCGAGCCCACCAAGGGATTAACATACTGCACCGGATCTGTAATTGCACGGGCGCCAAAGCTGATCATAAAGGCGGCGCATACAAGAAATACAATCTTTTTCACTTTCATTAATTTGCTTTAGTTGGTTATTATTTTTGAGTTCTCTATTTTGCAAAAAGCAGGAAATATATTTATACGAGCAAAGGAGGGACTACGCCCTCCTGCTGCTCTAATAATATTCAATATTAAAACTCCTTAATCTTAACGTTCTTGAACCATACCTCGTTACCGTGGTCCTGCAAGAGGATACGGCCATCGCGGTTACCGAAGTCCTTCCAGTTCTTATACTTGCTGTAAGCCACCAGTGCATTCCACTCCTGTGTATTGCGCTCGTACTCCAACAGCTTCACACCATTCAGCCAGTGCTCTACGTGGTTATCCTTCACGATAACAGTAGCGGTGTTCCAGGTTGTGATATCGAAGGGTTTATTTTCAGGAGCAGGAATCAGGTCGTACAACGAGCCCAATCGGCGGTTACCCTTTACACCCAGCTTGGCATCGGGATGACGCAGGTCGTCCAGAATCTGGAACTCACAACCAATGGCACTACCCTCGCCCTGGTTCATGTCGGGATCAACAAAATACTTGATACCGCTGTTAGCACCTTCCGTAATCTTGAAATCCACCTTCAGCATGAAGTTATGGTAGCTCTTGTTGGTCACGATGTCGCCACCGTTACCACTCTCAGCACCATTGGCAGCCTCAACCTTCAGCACACCGTCTTCAATGCGCCATCCCTTTGTGGGGAAGCCAGCCAACTTGGCACCACGCCATCCTTCAGTAGTCTTACCATCCCAAAGGAGTTTCCAACCCTCACGTTCTTCCTGCTCTGTCAGTATGTTATCTGTTGTAGGAGCAACAGCAGGAGTTTCCTTTACAATCTTTTTCTTTGCAGCTACGGGCAACACTGCCAGCATAGCCAGTGCGATAATTATTTTTTTCATTTGATTTTTACTTTTCTTCGTTATGACGTTATAACGTTATATCGATATAACGACAATTTTAATCTACCTTATAGAATTCTTCCCAACCTCTGCGTGGAGGCATACCAGAGAGCATAGCGTTAGCAAACTCGTTGTTGGTGAACTTCTTGGTGCGAGGGTCGAAGAACAGCTGAGTGTTCAGGCGCTGAGCGATAACACCCAGACAGAAGACCTGACACAGCACACCGGCAATCTGGAATGGCGAACGTGTCTTCTCCTCACCCTTGCAGGCACGCAGGAAGTTAACATAATGGTTGCTGGGGCTCTTGGGAACCACAGGCAGTTTATCCTTCATAGCCTCTGCCTTCTCCTTGGGGATAATCTCCAAGGTGCTACCATGGCTGGCACCCTTGAAGGTCAGGTCACGACCGTAGATAATCTTACCAGGGTTCAGCTTCTGCTTGGTATATTCGCCCTGACCGCTAGCGGGGATACCGTCAGCCAACTTACTCTCGCCATAGCCTTCGGGCAATGGGGGCAGGTTGTCGGTTCCGTCATACCATATAACATCACAGGGAGGCATATTGCCACGGGCACCGAAGCGAAACTCCACCGTGCTGCTGAAGGGGAAGAAAAACTCATTGTGGTTCTTGGCATACTTCATGTTAATCTCATAGGGAAGACCCAACTGCAGGAATTCGTGGGCTGTATCCAAGAGGTGAGCACCCCAGTCGCCCAAAGCTCCCATACCGAAGTCGTACCAGCTGCGCCAGTCGCCCTGATGATACAGGTTGCTGAAGTTGTGGTAGCGAACGCCACCATGCCATGTATCGTAGTCCATACCAGCGGGGATAGGATCACCCTCTGGCATCTTGGTCATGTTCCAGTCGTACTTGTGCCAACGACGGTCGTTGTTCATATGAGCCACCACCTTTGTCACATCCTTGATGATACCTGCTTCCATCCAAGCCTTGAACTGGAAGTAGTTGGCCTCTGAGTGTCCCTGGTTACCCACCTGAGTAGCTAACTCAGGATGGCGGTTGGCCATCTCTATCAGAATCTCACCCTCCTGGAAGGTACGGATAAGAGGCTTCTCGCAATAGACATGCTTGCCATGCTTCATGGCAGCCATGCAGACAAAGAAGTGTGTATGGTCAGGCACACTTACTGCTACAGCATCAAAGTGATCGCTGTACTCATCAAAGAGTTTGCGGAAATCGGTATAGCGCTTGGCATTAGGATACATGTTCAGCACCTTCTGGCACTGCTTACCCTGCAGGTCCACGTCACAGAGAGCTACAACCTCCACCATATTGGTCTTGGCAAACTCGTCAATATTCTGCTGACCCCGGTTACCAATACCTATGTAGGCAATCTTCACCTTCTCGCTCTTCGGAGCTGGGGCAGGCTGGACTTTCTTCTTGGCTGCCAGCAAATCTGCGGGCGCCAAAGTCAGGCCTGCTGTTGCCAGACCCATACCCTTCAAAAAATCTCTTCTTGTAGACATAAATTAGGTTATTTAAGTAGGTTTTTAAGTTTATTCTGGCGCAAATTTAGCAAAAATAATCACATAATTGGCAAAAATAGTGCAAAAATTACAAAAGAATACAGACAATTTAACATTTCTCACACCTCAAGAGGGCATGAGAATTGTCAGACATGGTTGTTGCGAACAGATAAACGCTGCCGCCATCAGCCAGTTTCAGTTTTTTCTTCAGTTCCTGGACGGTAGCAGGGAAATTCCTGACCGTCAGGTTGGCCTGCTTCACTCCTGCCAGCAAATCCCTGAGCCCTTGTTTGCTGAAGTCGCTACGCCCTATAATACGGAAACTACGCCCGGGGAAGTCCTCTATCAGTTGGTCAGAGGTAAACAGGTGACTGAAGGCATGCAGCTTCTCTACCTTATATATATTACAGAGAGCATCCTGCACACCCGCCTTCAGTATCGAGGCATTGGGCTCATACAGATAACTTCTCTCTTGCTTGCAGATAACGGGCCGTGCAGCCGTCTCTTCCACCACTGTCTCCTGTACATGGTCTGTTATGTTCACGCAATAGTAACGCAACGGCGCCTCCTGTTGGTACATCACCAACAACAACTCCTTACACTCACCATCCACACTAACCACATGCACCTCGCGTACCTGATGCAACTGTCTCAACGCCTGCTGAATGTCCAGCATAGGCGACAGTTTCAGCATCACCACCTTGGCATGTGCCATCAAATCATCCTGCAAGGCTACCACATCGGGCTGACAGTCCTGCAAAAGCACCACCTTACGTCCTGCACCATCTCTGCGGGCAGGATCTGCATATATCAGAAAGGTATGGTCAGACGCCATCAGCACATCCTGGCTCTGGGCATTCCTCACCTCAGCCTGCTGCAATCCTAAGAGTCTGAAGTTATGTCGGGCTATCTGACAGAGATGTTCCTGCTGTTCTACATAGACCGCCTTACGGAACAGAGGGACCATATAACTGAAGTCTATGCCGAATCCACCCGTCAGGTCCATCATACTATCATACTGACCGTCCAGCAGACGCTCCACCACCCTGCGTTTGTACAGGGCTGTCTGCTGACTGCTGCACTGCTCCATAGACAGGCGCGGAGGGAACAGAAGTCCGTCCGTAGCCGCCCACTCAGGAATCTTCTTCCTTGCCAACTGCCACCCCTCTATCTGTTGCAGGCAAAAGGCAATATCTACCCCCTCCGGCACTTTCTTCAAGGCCAGCTTACGCACATCCTCTGTACGGTGTTGAGCTATGAAATCTAAGTTGGTCATTTGCGATTAGGGGTTAGAATTTAGGAGCAAGGGGCAAGAGGTTAAGGGTTAGGGGTTAGAGGTTTATAGCTTAGTAGCTTAGTAGCTTAGCAGCTAGCGTAATGTTCAATGCTCAATGTTCAATGTTCAATGTTCAATGCCCTACGGGCATGAGCCGCATCCTGCTCCAACTGCTGTTGGAGAGCCTGAACAGAGGGGAAGGATTGTTCATCGCGCAGACGGTCCACCAGCATCAGCTTAACCTTCTTGCTATACAGATCACCGCTGAAGTCAAACAGGTTGGCTTCTACAGACAGCTCATCGCCATTGTTCAGCGTGGGTCTGTGTCCTATGCAGAGCATGCCGTCATACGTAGCCTCATCCTCTACCCTCACCCTTACGGCATAGACGCCCAGAGCAGGCAGGAGTTTATCCTCCTGCACCTTCAGGTTAGCCGTGGGGAATCCTATGTGTCTGCCTACCTGATGGCCGCTCACCACCACGCCCTGTAAGGCATATGGGTAGCCCAACAGCATGTTGGCCTGACGCACATCACCCTCAGCCAGGAATCGCCGGATACGACTGCTGCTCACCTTCATGCCCTCCAGCTCACGAGCCAGCACCACGTCAATGCCAGTCTGCCTACCCCACTCCACATAGTCGGCAAATTCGCCTCCTCCGCAACCAAAGCGGTGGTCATACCCCATCACCAAGGTCTTCACCTGTAGCTTGTCGCGCAGCACCTGCTGCATGAACTGCAGGGCAGTAAGACGGCTCAGCTCAACGGTAAAGGGCAGTACCTCCAGACGGTCGATGCCCGAGGCCATCAGCAGCGCCTTCTTTTCTGTAAGGGTGGACAAGAGCTGGGGGATATAATCAGCGTGCAGCACCTGACGCGGGTGCTTATCGAAGGTGACGACAAGCGAGGGGCAGCAACATTCGTGGGCAAGTCGGCATACCTGACTTACCAGACACTGGTGTCCGCGGTGAACACCATCAAAAAAACCTATTGTTGCAACACACTGTCTCTCCATTAGCGAGTGCAAAATTAGACAAATATACTTTGCTGACCAAATTTTTCTGTTTCACATTTGGATAATTCAGTGGAAATCTCTACTTTTGCACCCGCAAACCCAGTAATCGGGTTGTCGGACTTGTAGCTCAGTTGGTTAGAGCAACAGACTCATAATCTGGAGGTCCTTGGTTCAAGCCCAAGCTGGTCCACTTTGAAAATCAAGCACTTACAAAGATTCTGTAAGTGCTTTTTCTTTTCTTGGTGAACATGAGGTGAACATAGAACATCAAATGTTACCTATTTTTATTTTCTGAAACCTGACGTGACTTTATGAGAGTTCAAGAAATTTCTTAGCCCTCTTCCCATGTACCGCTTTCTCATGCATTTTGTTTTTACTGCTTCCCTATTCAATTCTTATTGGTGACCTTCAGGTGACCTTGAAACTTACACTTGAAGGACTGTGTGCGCTCGTTTATATCATACTACGAGATCTAGAAGCAGTGTCGCGAATTGTGACGGTGGTTTCTGTAAAATTATCCCCTCTTAATAGTGTTTCTTCTGCTTCTTTGTTAAAAGCCCCCCCTTATTTGTTAAATTGACCTCGGCAGAAATCGACGTGTTTTTTGCCGAGGCGTGACCCCATGACATCGCAGTACCTTTGCACCATGAAACTTAAAAATCGAATAAAATGACAGGAAGTTTTGTGATGCTTCAGATGGATGACCTCAGGCAGGTTGTCACTGAAATTGTAGAAGAGGTCTGCACCAAGCGCGGACTGAATGAGAAGCCTTCCAACGATGAAGGCGAGTGGTTAACCCGTGAAGAAGTGTGCGACAAGCTGCACATTACTTTCACAACGCTATGGCGCAAGGAGAACGAAGGCGTAATTAAGAAACACAAGATTGGCCGACGCAACCTCTATTCCAAGCGTGAAGTAGAAGAATTGTTCTCTTCCGCCATGAATGCAGACAACGCAGATGTAAAACAAGGAAAGGGGTAAGGCATGGAGAGTACCATCACAACCTTTGACGGAAACGGTCAACCCGACTTCCTTTCCCTCATCAACGCTGAGGTGGAGAAGGTGGAACCTGCAATAATGGCTCCACCATCTCCACCTGAAAACCAATCGATACCGCTCGCACTACCGAAGCTGCTACCGCCACCTACTGACACGCCAGCAGAAGGGCAACATCTAAGAACTGAGACGTTCACCGAGCCGACCCTTCCCTCCGACTGGCTATCGTCGAAAGTACAGGATTACATACGAACCGTTTCTGAATCCTACGGCTGTCCACAGGAATTTGTCGTGGCCAGCTGCTTTCTGACTGCTGGCATCGCCGCTGGGAAGAAAGTGCAACTTGTCACGAACCCTTATACCAATTATCCATGCGACTTCATCTGTATGGTTGGTAAGCCAAGCCGCAACAAGACGGGGCCACTGAAGGAAGTGACCAGCCCTCTCCGTGAACAGGATAAGACCGCTTTTACCGCTTACATTAAAGAGAAGGCTGCTTACGAACATGACAAGAGGGAAGACAAAAACTATGAGGGTGAGCAGCCTGTTTTCCATCAGCGAGTGGCAGGTGACAGTTCGCCAGAGTCCCGTAATGCCCTGCTTGCACAAGGTGACATGATTATCATTGTAGCCGACGAACTCAAATCCCTTATAGACTCCTTCGGTCGCTACTCGAAGGGAGGGAATGGTTCCAGTGCGGAAATATCGCAGTTGCTATCCATCTGGTCGAACGTCAGTTTCGTTATCAACCGCAAGTCCGAGGACACCAAATTGGTTGATGACCCAGCCATGAGCATTATCGGTGGCATCCAACCTGCTCTTATCGGCAAGACATTCGGCACCGATGCGCTCATGGACTCTGGCTTCACTCAGCGTTTTCTGTTTGTATTTCCAGACAAGGTAAATTTCGTAAAACGCTGCGACCGCAAGCGGATGACTCAGGAGATGCGTACTCGTTGGCACGACATTATTGATAGACTGTTCAGCATGGAACCCTTGACACTCCAGTTGTCCCATGAAGCAGAACAACTATATGCTGAATATGCTGATGCCAACGACATGAAAGCTGACACCGAGGAGGATGATTACATCGGTGGAGTAATACAGAAGATGAACATCCATGTGCCACGTCTGGCTATCATGGCTCATCTTCTGTCCGACCATTGGAGCGAGCCTGTCATCACAGGTGATGCCATGCGTTATGCCATCCGCGTAGCCGATTACTTTATACGCATTCATATTGAGCACATCTATCCTTTGCTTCGTGAACAAAACACTGTACAAAGACAGCTGACCAATGCCGACCTACTGCGGATGGTCAAAAGGCAGTTCAAGATAAAGTCACAGAACTCTCTTGCTGAAGCTTTAGGTGTTTCACAGCAATATGTCAATAAAACGCTAAAAGAATAGTAATGGTTGTAGTTGTAGATAAGCGGAATCCCCTATGGATAAAGGCTGCAAGCCCACAACATAGGTACAACCAAAGCATGTTCGCCCATACGGTCTGGACTTTTGCTTTTAGTTGTACCCAAGTTGTAGCGGAGTCCCTTGATAATACTGGACTTTCAGCCCAATTACAACTACAACCTTACCCCCAAAAAAATGTATTATCATGAAGAATCTATTTGATACAAAGATCAGCTTTTACGAAAACGTCGCAGATAACGTCGGCACAGAAATCTCTCTGCGCGACTTCCTTTTCTGCGACCAGTACAAGGAACAGATAGAGCATATCCGTTCCATTGCGGATGAAGAACAGCAAAAGAGCCTGAAGAAAAAGTTGCCTCAGGCTACTATCTCAGGCACATTTGCTCCTACACGCAAGGCAGAAAACCTCGTGACCCACTCTAATCTTCTCTGCATTGACATCGACAGGAAGGATAATCCAGATGTGGCATGGTTCGCAGAACTAAGGAACGAATGGCAACGCATCCCTCAGATTCTCTATGCTGCCCACAGCATTCGTGGCGAAGGCTGGTTTGCCATCTTCCATATAGCCTATCCTGACAAGCATCGCGCTCAGTTCGAAGCACTGCGTCGTGATTTCGCAAATAGCGGACTGGTCATTGACAAGTCATGCAAGGACGTGAGCCGGATGCGTATCATATCCTACGACCCGGACCCGTATGTGAACGAGGATGCTACTTTATATAATAAGGTATGGGTGGAACCCAAGCTTACATTTCACACTCCTTATGTAGGCACTAATGGCGGCGACGACTTGGAGCGAGCTGAAAGATGCTGCCGAGAGATTGCCAACCGTGGCATCGACATCACCGCTACCTATGATGACTGGTTCCATGTCGGTGCTGCCCTTGCATCACTTGGCGAACAAGGACGCAGCCTGTTCCATCTGGTAAGCGCACAGAATGCGAATTACAAAGCATCCGAGACCGATAGGAAGTTTACTAACTGCTTACATTCTGTAAGCGGTATCACCATCGGCACATTCTTCCATATCTGTTCTCAGTATGGCATCAATCGAAAGGAGACCAGACCATGAAAGCGGAAGTTACGAGTTTCAACAGCACCTTCTTTGAATATCTCAGTTCGTTCATTTGGTTCAACCAAGGGAGGCTGGCAGCTCTCATGGAACGCTATCCCACTGGTGCAACTACCCCTGGGGATGGTTCGGCAGGTCAACCTATTTTCTGGCACATCAATGTGGCAAGTCAGATAGCGGGTGGACGTATCGTCACTATGGACAGCGAGACTGGCAAAATCTATGACAACAGTTGGTATTATCAGGATGGGCAAACGACGAGTTTGTTTGGCGAGCACCTGCTGAAGGATTGTCCTGACAGAACGATTGCATTGGTGAAGGACGAAATGACTGCTGCCATTATGAGCTGCTTCCCCACACCATACGTTTGGCTTGCTACGGGCAGGGAGATTGCCACTTCTGATATGGCATCTCTGACAGGCAGAACGGTAGTTCTGTTCCCCGACAAAGGGGAGTACGACCGATGTAAAGAAATCGCCTCTTGCATAACAAATGTTCATCTTCATGTCTCCGATGTGATGGAGAGTGCGCAGGGTGACTTCCAGAATATCGCTCAAATGGTTCTCAGTCAGCAATCCTTGCGACCGACCGAAGCAGAAGCTGCTTTAATGAGAATAGAGGAAGCAAACCCAAACATCGCACGGCTTGTTAAGGCTTTTGATTTGGATGTAGTGGGCATTTCACCCATCAACGATAGGGACAAAAATAACACACAAGAATCCGAGCCAATTTCGGAAGAGCCGGAAGAGGATGCTGTGGTACAGTCAATCATGTCAGAGCAAGAAGAGCGGTGGCACGGCAGAAATCCCGAATGTCACATGTGCGACCTTTCCCACGAGAGTATCAACGGTACTTACTGTAACAGACTAAATCGTTACGTGGAATATGGAAAGGGTAACTGCGGCAGATGAGCTTGCTCATCATATAGCCCACTATAACTACACGCTGCGTTTCCGTAGTTGTGGGCTCTTCCGAGGGTTTCATGGCACATCGCGCAGTCCGCCATGAGCAGGGGGTGACTCTCCCCCTGCACCCTCCAATCAGGGCATTGCCCCGATACCTCAATAGACTTTATACAGTATAAACAATTAAAATAAAAAGAACATGGAAACAAACATTTCAAAAGCATCAGACCACATCAAGCCGTGCAACATCGCACAGAGTGAACAGCACAACAGACGAGATGATGATTATATCAAGTCGCTCAATCCAAAACGGCTCTACATCCGTACCGACCTCACCCGTCTCAATGAAACCTATGTCCCATCTCTCTTGCGGGAACTCAGTCTTCAGAACTATTATGATTGGCTGAAGGATATGGTGAAAAAGAAGACTGGACGCGCCATGCAGGAGAGGGACGTGGAATATATCGACAAGAAGGGGCGTAATCGTGTACGTCGCGGAAGCAGTCCTCTCCGTGAGGGTGTGGTGAATATCAAGCCCAACACTACCATGAGCGACCTACAACGATATGCACAGGCTGTCCATGAGCGGTGGGGCATCACTGCCATTCAGATACACATCCATAAAGATGAAGGCCACTTCGAAAATCCAGATGACGTGTCCACATGGCAACCCAATTATCACGCCCATTTCATCTGGGACTGGATGGATCACGTCACTGGAAAGTCGTATAAACTGGATGCCAAGGACATGTCGGCCATGCAGGATTTAGTGGCAGAAGTTCTGGACATGGAACGTGGTCAGAAAAAGTCGGAAACAGGACTTGACCATCTGGAACGGAACGACTTCATCATCCAGAAACAGGAGAGCAAGAAGAAACAACTTCAAAAGGAGACCGATGACCTCCTGTCCGCACTCAACTCATACACTAAGGCGACGAAAGTGAAGAAGGAAGACCTAATCGTTCCAATGCTCGAAACCGACCCTCTTGTCAAGAATGCATACAAAGCGATGATGGCAGAACTCGACATTCCTATTCCGTCATTCAAGCAAAAGGAGTGGCGCGATGAGCGGAAGAAAGCCGTGAAGGAAATTCTTACCGACATGCAGACAGAACTGCGCCAAGCAAAGGAGGCACAAAAGAAGGACATCCTCAAACTTGGGAAGTCTCTCTATGACATGGCGATGGAACATATCCAAGAACTCATAGAGCAGGACAAACAACTGCACAAGGAAAACGAGCGACTGGCCGCCGAGAACGAGGAATTGAAGGATAAAATCTCACGTATGGACGATAAGGCCATCACCAACTTGCGCCAACAAAAGAACAAGGAAATAGGCGATCTTGAAGCCAGTCTTGACCGAGCCAATGCCGATGCAGCTCAAAGCAGAAGTCTCGCATCACGAGAACAGCAAAGGGCAGACAAGGCAGAGCAACAGTTGCAGGAGATGCTTGCCGTTCCTGAAATCAAGGACATCTGGGATTCCATCCTGCAATCCAGACAAGCCTTCTGGCAACAGGTGGACAA
>JAEEGF011274666.1_pt1 | contig 15561 bp, 15 predicted proteins | sample 9134171 | NCBI WGS metagenome assembly JAEEGF01 (sample SAMN16246542, study PRJNA631951) | gut metagenome | biome: gut microbiome; feature: rumen; material: AP-attached | host: Bos | place: Iran: Karaj | collected 2018-10 | reverse complement strand
TCGATGGGCATATGGCAGTCAGCGCAGTTGCGGATGCCCGCGTGTTTTCCCTGCAGGACAGTCTCAAATTCCGGATGCTGAGCCTTGAGCATCTTTGTACCGGTTGCTTCCTGAACCCAGTCATAGAAATCAAAGGAATCATAGTAAGCAAGAATTTCCGCCGGATTCATGCTCGCCACATCGTGATACGGCATCATCGTCTCGCTGTCTTCCCGCGTGAAGTAGTACTCAATATGGCACTGCCCGCAGGCCATGATGGCCGGATCAATCTCACCGATGGTTGAGCCGAGAGCCTTCCGCGCATAGGAGTGCGTAACCGTGAGCTCCCCTTTGTTGCCGGCGTTGTTGGCATGGCAGGTATAGCAGCTGATCGCTTCCTCCATCTGAGCAAACACTTCATCAAACGGCATGGAGTAGACGATAACGCCCTGATCACTGACCATTTTTGCGAAATTCGGGGTTTTGCAAGTAATGCAGCATGCCTTTGCGTGAGGGCGCTGCGTCTTGGCAACATCTGTCAGTGTGTAGGAATGGCCGCGGGCACTGCCGTAATCAATAGCAAAACCGTAACCCTCATAAATATTGGTGAGATACGGATCCTGCTCTAGATAATCCGTCACATAGCTGTTTTTCTCATTATCTCCCATGGAGACGGCTATATAGGGATAGACAGCTGCCCAGTCAGCAGCGGTGACAGTGCCGTCCTTGCTGGTGGCTTCCGGAGCATCAACTTCGAGATACTCGATATCCGAACGGGTAAGCGGACCGAGATCGCCCCGGTGCTGCAGATGATACATCAGGTCTTTTCCGCCGAGCAATCCACCGAGACATAAAAGTGCCAGAACAACAACCAGTACGGAAACAATCAGTTTGACGGTTTGCGATTTGTCAAGTTTCATAAATAGGCCAACCTCCTTTATACCGTTTCCCCGTCCGGTGCAGGTCCGAGCGGAGAGGTAATCACCTTAGCGGGGCATTTTTCGGCACACTTGCCGCATTGTACGCAGTTTTCATAGGTAACACTTGCAAGGTTATCCGCAACGTGAATGGCATCATGTTCGCACTGCCGCTGGCACATACCGCAGCCGATGCAGCCTGCCGAGCAGACTTTTTTGACAGTCGGTCCTTTATCCCGGTTGGAGCACTGTACGGAAACATGTTTCGATTCCGGCACAAGCTCAATCAGGCCGCGCGGGCAGGCCTTTACGCACAGCCCGCAACCGACACATTTTGTACGGTCTACCACAGCAACACCGTTTACAACATGGATGGCATCCTGCTGACATACAGCCGCACAGGAGCCGAAGCCGAGGCAGCCATAACTGCAGTCCGTTACGCTGATCCCGGAGAAAACAGCACTCCGGCAATCCTGAATGCCGATATAATTCCCCTGGTTGTGCGTAACCTCGCAGTTGCCCTTACAGCGGACAAAGGCAACATTGCGTTCAACGTCTTCTGCGACGGTGCCCATAATGGCAGCTATTTTCTCCGCTACCGGCCCGCCGCCCACCGGACAGCCGTTTACCGGAGCGCTGCCGGAGGCGATGGCCGCCGCCATGGCATCACAGCCCGCAAAGCCGCAGGCACCGCAGTTGTTGCCCGGAAGGCACTCACGAACGGCGGCTTCCCGTTCATCGACATCCACGTGAAACTTCTTTCCGGCATAAACGAGGGAAACGCCGACAACAATACCGATGAGAACAATGACAAGAGTAGTCAGAAGTATAATCTGCATGTATTACCTCCTGTCAGAACGTCAGGCTTGAGAAGCCCATGAAAGCAATGGACATCAGCGCCGCGGAGATCAGGACAATCGGCGCACCGCGCAGAGGTTCCGGAATATCTTCTTCATGAATTCTGGATCGGATGCTTGCCAGAAGAACAATGGCAATCGTATAGCCGACCGCCGTACCGAACCCGGAAAGAACGCTCTGGATAAAATTATACCCGTCCTGAACATTGGTAAGCGCCACGCCGAGGACTGCGCAGTTGGTCGTGATAAGCGGAAGATAGATGCCGAGCGCCTTATAAATTGCGGGAGAAGTCTTTTTGAGGAACATTTCCACAATCTGAACCAGCGCGGCGATGACCAGTATGAAAACGATGGTCTTCATATAGTCCATACCAAGCGGTTTCAGAACATAGTCATAAAGGAGGCTGGCGACAGCGGAAGCAATAGTGATGACAAATATAACTGCCGCACCGAGGCTAGCAGACGCTTTGATCTGTTTGGAAACACCAAGGAAAGAGCAGATACCCAGGAACTGGTTGAGAACAACGTTGTTGATCAGGGCACTGGTGACCACGATCAGAATCAGGCTTTTCACTGCTTATCGCCTCCTTCCGTTTTTTCACAGCGGGAAGCACAGCTGCTGCAACAGCCGTCGCACCCGTTTTCCACCAGTTTCTTCTGCCGGGATTTGATGCCGACAGCATTCATGACGGTGATGATCAGTGCAATAATCAGGAAGGCTCCGGGAGGCTGGACAAAAATGCCGATGGGATGCGCTGTTTCCGGGAGCACCTGCACGCCGAAAACAGAGCCGTTGCCAAGGAATTCACGAAGAGTGCCGGCAAACGTCAGTGAGAGCGTGAAGCCAAGACCCATGCCAAGACCATCCATCAGAGAGAGACCGGGATTGTGTTTGCTGGCATATGCTTCCGCACGGCCGAGAATAATGCAGTTGACAACGATCAGCGGAATATACAAACCCAGAGCTTCATAGAGGGAAGGCAGATAAGCTTCAATCAAAAGCTCAGCTACCGTAACCAGGGAAGCGACAATCACGATATAAGCCGGGAGACGGACTTCATCCGGGATTGCCTTGCGCAGCAGCGAGATCACAACATTGGAGAGGATCAGAACTGCTGTTGTGGACAGGCCCATGCCGATGCCATTGATGGCGCGGGTTGAAACAGCCAGCGTCGGGCACATGCCCAGCATCAGGATCAGCGTCGGATTTTCCCTGACAATGCCGTTATAGAGACGTTCGAAATACTTATTCACGTTACATCCCTCCCTTTATGACATTGTAATAGAAATCAAGACCTGCGTTGACTGCATTGGTAACCGCGGAGGAAGTAACGGTAGCACCGGAAATCGCATCGATCTGATCGGGTGCATTGGAACCGCCTGACTTGTTAAGCGTGAAGCCCGAAACCGTTCTGCCGCTGAACTGATCCTTAAAGGCGGGTTCCGCGGCACGCATGCCCATACCGGGCGTTTCATTCAGCTCAATAAAATCAATGCCGGTAAGCATGTCCGCATTCGTGATGCCGAGGACGAGCGTGATATCACCGTCCATACCGTCGGCACTGGTGACATTGATCACATGCCCGATAACCGCTCCGTTTTCATCCTTTGCCGCATATGATTCATTGATATAGACACGCCCGAAGCCCGATCCGTATACTCCCCCGTCAAGATCCTCAATGGCATTGCTGACAGAAGAGACAGGCTCAAAGGAGGCAGCAGCGGGAAGAACGCTCCGGTAGGAAGCGGCTCTGGCAGCCAGCTTTTGCGCCTCAATGGTGTCCTTTGTTGCGGAGTACACACCGCTGAGCGCTGCGCCGGCGACAAGAGTAATCACTGCCAGAGCAATAACCGGCCTCGGGATGCGGTCCTTCAGAGGCTTCTTTTCACCGGTGCGCGCTTTCATGGCTGCGCGGGTGTAGGCAAAGGGTTTGGGAACGATAAACATATCGATCAGGGGAACGAAGAGGTTTCCGATGATGACGGAATAACTGAAGGAATCAGCTGAGCCGCTTCTCAGGCGGAAGAGCGCGCCGAGGACGCCGATCAGGATACCGTAAATCATCTGCCCGAGTTTGCTGACAGGAGATGTCGCATAGTCGGAGGCCATAAAGAAGGCGCCTAAGACAACGCCGCCTCCGCAGAGATGGGCTGCCAGAAAACGGGGATCGAATCCCTGTCCGCCGAACAGAGCCATAAACAGCGTGAAGGAAGCAAGAATGGAGAAGCAGATCTGACCATGGATAATATCCATAGCCCAGAGGAACATCCCTCCGATCAGGAGGCAGAGAACAGAGCTCCCGATGACGCCGTTTGCAGTGCCCAGGAACATTTTGGTAATGTTGACTGCTCTGCCGGTCATCAGAAGTGCCATCGGAGTTGCAGAAGACACCCCGTCGACCGGGTAGACCGTCATCAGGCTGCCGAAGGAAATCAGCAGGAAGCAGCGGGCAGCCAGAGCAGGGTTGACAAAGTTTTTGCCGAGGCCGCCGAAGCAGCATTTAACGATCAGAATAGCAAAGAGCGATCCGAGAATCGGAATGAACAGGGGAACTCCCGGTGAAAGAGTAAGAGCCAGCATCAGGCCTGTCACAACGGCACTGCCGTCACGCCAGGTATCTCCCTTGTGAGTGACGCGGTCAAACACATATTCCGTGATGACTGCTGTTGCAACTGAGCAGAGCACAACCAGCAAGGCATGTATACCGTACACAAGACAGCCTACCAGTGTCGCCGGAAGGAGAGCCACAACGACCGCATACATGATAAATTTCGTTGTCCAGCGGTCTCTGATATGGGGAACCGCAGAAATATTCAAAGCAGGGTTCATGACTTTCCTCCCGCTTCCGCACGCTTACGCGCCATGATTTCGGCTTTCGTACGCATAAAGGTCTGTGTGAGAGGCCGTTTGGCCGGGCAGATGTACGAACAGCAGCCGCACTGAATACACTCCAGACCGTAGAGCTTCTTTTCATACCGTTCCAGATCACCGGAAACAACCGCATCCGCAAGAAGCTGGGGCATCAGGCCAACGGGGCAGACGGTCGTGCAGCGGCCGCAGCGCAGACAGGAGGTCATAGCAGCATCGGCAGCTTCACATTCATCCTCCGTAAGAAGCGTCAGGCTGTTGGTGGTTTTCTGGACAGGTGAATCAAGAGAAGACACGGCAATTCCCATAACCGGGCCGCCGACAATGGCTTTTTTGACAACCGCCCCTTCTTTAAGGCCGCCTGCGGCTTCGATCAGTTCAGAGAAACTCATACCGTCACGGACCAGATAGTTGCCGGGTTTCTCAACGGCGTCTCCGCCGAGTGTGAGAATATGGGAGAACAGCGGTTCGTTCCAGGCAACAGCGCGGTCAATGGCATAGACGGTGCCGATATTCTGTACAATACATCCGACTTCCGCGGGCAGCATCGCTGCGGGGTATCTGATCCCGGCCACTGTTTCAATCAGCATCTTTTCGCAGCCCTGACCGTATACAGTTTTCACCTTGATCACCGTAATACGCGGGTGGGATGAAGCAGCTTTCTGCATGGCAGAGAAGGCTTCCGGTTTGTTGTCCCCCACAGCGACAACCCCCTGTGCATTCGGGAAAACCCGCAGCATTAGGGAAAGCCCTTCTATCACAGTTTCAGGATATGTACGCATCAGCTGATCTACAGCTGTCAGATACGGCTCGCATTCCGAACCGTTGGCAATCACATAACGGATGGCTTCCGGTTTTTGGGGAGAGAGCTTGACATGCGTTGGGAAACCGGCCCCTCCCAGACCGACAATGCCTGCATCGCGGACACGGCGTATGATTTCCGAAACCGCGATTTCCTGCAGGTCCTGACGCACACCGACGCCGTCCGAAAGCGTATAGAGGCCGTCGTTTTCCACGACTATGCTTTCCACCATCCGGCCGTTCTGGACGCGCCGCTTTTCCAGCGCTTTTACTTTGCCTGAACAGGAGCAGGTAATACCGGCAGAAACCGGCCCGTCCGCTTCCGCAATCAGCTGGCCGACCAGAACAGCATCGCCCTTTTTGACCAGCGCTCTGGCAGGCTTTCCGATGTGCTGCATGAGGGGAAACACCATTTCTCCCTTCGCTTCAAGGACCTGCAGCGGACAGTCACGCGTCAGATCTTTATGATCCGGCGGGTGAATGCCGCCACGAAAAGCATTTTTCAAATGGCACCATCTCCTTTTCAGTGTTTTGCTGTTTACTTTAACCCAGTTTGAGTATACAGAAAGAGACTGAATAAATCTGTATCCAGGGATACACACAGATTAATTTTGGTGTATTATAATAAGGCAAGTGATTAATGCGAGGCGATGCGACATGGATTATTATTCTTTACTGAAAAAGAGTTCTCTTTTCAAGGGAATCCCAACCAGGGAACTGCGCGATTGTCTGAAAGATGTCCCGCATCATATCCAAAGCTACAAAAAAGATGAAATTGTCTTTCACCTGATGGATCAGGCTCTCAGGATCGGCATTATTCTGGAAGGCCGTGTGGAAGTCCAAAAGTCCTTTCCCAACGGAAATCAGGTGAGTGTTTCTGTCCGCGAATCCGGCGAGATGTTCGGAGCCGCTGCTGCTTTTTCGCAATGCGGGATGTATCCCTGCGATATTGTTTCTCTGGAACCGACCACCGTTATGATGTTCCGCAAAGAAGACATACTGTCACTGATGCAAAAAGAGGTCAGAATCCTTCAGAACTTCACGGCAGAAATCGCTTCCGCAGCATATATGCTTCAGCAGCGCCTTGAACTGCAGTTCTTCAGCGGAATCGCGCAGAAAGCAGCGTTCTGGCTCCTGATGCAGGCGAGACAGACGGGAAAGAAACGGATTCAGATTCCGGAGAGCATTTCCAGATGGGCTATGCTGATGAACGTCTCCCGCCCGTCCCTTCACAGGGAACTGAAAAAGCTGGAAGAACAGGGCATCATCTCCTGTAAAGACTCCACCGTCACCATCCATAATACGGAAAGCCTGCAGAATGTTCTGAGCCGGTGAATATCCGGAATATAAACTGAAAAACCAGGTCAACCTGACCTGGTTTTTCCATTTTCATAACCGACAATGAAGAGAATTATAAAGTTTTTCTTTTACAGGGCAGCAAATGCGTCTGCACCTTTGGTATCCAGCCAGCGCAACAGCAACAGTGCGACGGCAGTCAGTAAAACCGTCCAGATCAGCAGGTACATCGCCGCGCCGAGCTTATAGCCGATCAGCAGATACAGCCCTGCAACAGCAACACAAAATCCCCAGCTGCTGAAAAGCACAACCGATACCGCCCCGCTCTGCTTAATCGGTGCCAGTTCGCTGGTCCAGCTCAGATGAAAACAGGGACTTCTTTGACAAGCTGAGAAGACAGGCACCCTGATGAGGGTACCTGTCTTCTTTCTTTGTCTGCCACAGCAAAAAAAGGTTCCTTTATTGTCTGTCCCTGTGATTTATGGTATAATCTTCTCAGACAAATAGGGCTCTTCGGAGAGTTAACCATGGAAAAAAGAATCATAGACCGGGAAATTACACTGATCCCCTATTATCCGAATCCTGACGTTACCCTTTCCTGGTATCAGGACCTGGACCTTTGCAAACAGGTTGATAACATCGACTATACTTATACGCCGGAGCTGCTGAACAGAATGTACACCTATCTCAGCACACACGGTGACTGCTATTATATTCAGTATAAAGGGAAGCTTGTCGGGGATGTTACCCTGCGCGACAATGCAGAAATCAGCATCGTGATCTGTAAAGAGTATCAGAATCTCCATATCGGACGCAGATGCATTGCTGATATGGTGGCCCTTGCAAAAGAGAAGGGCTTGAAAGAAGTAAAAGCAAATATCTACTCCTTCAATACGCAGAGCCAAAAGATGTTTGAATCGGTGGGATTTCAAAAAGTATCGGAAGAGTGGTATTCCTGTCAGCTCGATACAGAAGAACAGTTTCCGGTATTCCTTGAAGAAACAGGCATGGAAAACGGAAAATGATCCGGTGGTTTAAGCGACAGAAGTGCTTATCTCATTATTCTTCTTGGCAGGCTGGTCACACTGATCAGGAAAACAAAGAAACAGGAGAGATTCACTGTGCGTGTTTTTGCATTGGAACTGAACAATGACCTGAAAGGCATTCCGCAGAGGAAAGAATATATTGAGAGTCTGATCCGGCAGCTGCCGTCACCGGAGCTCGTTGTACTCCCGGAACTGGCGCTGTGCAGTTATATGGCAAGTCAGGAAATCTGGAAATACGCGGATAACTGCAGCAGGGATACTGCGGATTGGGCAGTGCAAACTGCCCGGAGATACCATACATTCCTTGGTGTAGGGTATCTGGACAAAGAGGACGGCGATTACTATAACCGCTTTCTGATTGCCGGACCGGACGGCATTTACGGAACCGTTTCCAAATCCGAAGGCGAATCAGCCGTATTCAGGCGAGGTAACTTTGGGAGCGTTATCTCTACGCCCTTCGGAAAAGTCGGTGTGGCAATCTGCTACGATTCAAGGCGAAGACATTTTTATGAGCATGTGAAAGGCGAAGAGTTGTCGCTGATTCTGTTCCCGCATGGGGCGCCGGCAGATCCGAAACAGCCCGAAAAGGAACACCTGGAAAACGACAAACGCTGCCTGCTGTATGTGGATGCCTTTGGAGTGCCGGTCGTCTATGTGAACAGCACGGGCAGCCTGGAAACCATGCCGGGTATAATGGGAACAATGATGAAGAAGCATGGATTCCGGATGAATGGTATGAGCAGGATTTATGCTCACAGTTCAAAGCCAATTGAAACAGCAATATCCGAGGCCGTCGGAGCAGAAATCGAGCTACACCCGGGGAAATGTATGAAGGAAATCCGTTTCTATGGTGAGGATATCTTACCGGGGAACTGGTTGTTTAAACACCTGATCCTGAAACCCGATACAAAGGCTGGAATCCGCTCTTATGAAGCGAATCATTAAGAAACATATCAGGGGAGAAAACAAATCTAAAAACAGCAATTTTTTCTGCTGAAATATCCCCCCGGGGGGCTTGTGGAGCACTCCCGAGGGGATTACTATTATTCACATGACAGACCATACTGATCTATTGAAAAATAAAAAAAAGAACCTGGCGGCAATCATCGTCCTGACGCTTACTGCTGTTGTTCTAGCTTTTGTCTGCCTCTTTGTGGGCTCTTCCCGTATGACAATGGCAGAGTGTCTGGCTGCGCTCGCCAAAAAGGGCAGTGCCTCGCAGGTGCGTATCATCTGGAATATCCGGATTCCGCGTGTGCTGGCTGCAATTATCGCCGGCGCAGGACTATCGGTGGCCGGCCTTGTGATGCAAACCGACCTCAACAACCCCATGGCCTCACCCTCTACGCTTGGTGTGTCCAATGCGGCAGTTTTTGGGGCAAACCTCTCTATCATTGCTTTTGCAGGAGGCTTCCTTGACACGGGGAACCATCTGTCGAGCTATATGGTTGGAACTAATCCCTACGCTACCTCATTGATGGCATTTCTCTTTTCTACTTCCTCAATCCTGCTGATTCTCGGTCTCTGCAGGGTGAGAGCCTTTCAGCCCGGTGTAGTCGTACTGGCCGGTATTGCGATCGGCTCAATCTGGACCGCAGCTACCACAATCCTGCAGTTTTATGCCACCGACGTTGGGCTTTCTGCCGCTGTAGTCTGGACTTTCGGTGATCTTGGCCGGGCAACTTATAAAACCGATTTGTTCATGGCGGTTGTTGTTCTGATGGGAATCGGCGTGTTTTCACTGATGAGCTGGAAACTTAATGCTCTGCTCAGCGGTGATGCCGCAGCGAAAAGCATGGGTGTAAATGTTGATCTCCTTCGCTTTACAACGATGCTCTTTGCTTCAGTCATCACGGCAGTCTGCGTGTCTTTTCTCGGAATTATCGGATTTGTGGGTATCATTTGTCCGCATGTGATTAAACGCCTGCTGGGTCAGGACCACCGCATTTCAATTCCTGCCTCCGCGCTAAGCGGCAGCATTCTTCTTCTGCTGGCGGACACTCTCTCCCGCAGCATGGGCAATGGGTCAGCCCTGCCGGTCGGCGCGATTACCTCATTCCTTGGGGCTCCCTTCTTCCTTGCAATCATTTTCGGGCGGAAGGAGGATCATGACTGATGCTGGAAATCTGCAATCTGTATTTTCGCTACGGGAAGCATTCTCCCTTCGTTCTCAAAGGGGTAGATCTGACACTGCATGATGGAGAGATCGGAGTTGTTCTTGGAAAAAATGGTGCTGGCAAAACGTCACTTTTCAAAACTATCCTTGGCATAGAGAAGCCAGAGAGCGGAACAATCCGTTTTAATGGCAAAGACCTGACGAAGATGAAACGGCAGGAGCGTGCACGACGCATCGCCTATGTACCGCAGAACATTCAATTCGGGGCATTGAGCGTCTTTGACACAGTGCTGATGGGCCGTGTGTCCTACTTTGGCTACAAGGCCGGAAAAGAAGACGAGAATGTTGTCTGGCGCATTCTGCAGGATATGCGTCTTGAGGACTTTGCTGCGCGCAGCGTCGAACAGCTCTCCGGTGGCGAGCGGCAGAAGATTGCCATCGCCCGTGCGCTCGCACAGGATCCATGTATGCTGGTCTTTGATGAGCCAACCGGGAGCCTTGATATCGCCAATGAGCAGCTTATTCTCTCGGAGACACGGCGTATGGCCCGGGAAAAGGGCATCGCTATTCTGACTTCCCTGCACGATCTCAACCAGGCGCTGGATTTGGGCGATTGCTTCTTCTTTATGAAGAACGGGCGGATTCTTCACACAGGCAGCACGGAGACTGTTACAGAGGCACTCATACAGGAAACCTTTGATGCGAAAGTCCGCATCATAGAAATAGAGGGCAAAAAAATCATTATAAACGGAGGACAGAAAACATGAAAAAAACAATTGCTCTTTTACTGGCGCTGATGATGACGATCAGCCTGTTCACTTTTACAGGTGAAGCGAAAGCCGCCGATGAGATTACCGTTACAGATATGATCGGCCGAGAAGTAACTGTCACGCCCGGCAGCTACCAGCGTGTGGTTTGCATTGGAGCCGGCGCTCTTCGTATGTACAGCTACATAGCTGACGTCAGTTTACTCTGCGGCGTGGAGGATATCGACAACACATCCCTTGCTGAGCGCCCCAAGATGTTCGATTCTGTGGCACGTCCCTACATGCTGGCTTATGGTGAGGGCTTTGCTGCTCTCCCCTCTTGTGGTGTTGGCGGCCCCCAGGCCCAGACAGCCGAAGCCGAGAAGATCCTGGCCTGTAACCCTGACATAGTTATTTCCGAATATGAGGACGTAGAGAAGGAAGATGCGCTGCAGGAGCAGTTGGGCGTCCCTGTCATCACGCTCAAAATGGGCCCGGGCGGGGTATTTGATGAAGGCTTCCTCGGAACTCTGCGTCTGCTCGGTGTTATCTTCGATGACGAAGAAAAAGCCGAAAAGCTTGTAAGTTTTATTGAGTCGGAGCGTGCAGAAATTGCGGGCCGTACCGCTGACATCCCCGAAGAGGAAAAACCGGCTGTTTACATCTGTGGCCTCGGTAACTGGGGAACTACCAATCATCTGATGATCGGCACGGAGAAGTATATCGTCTGCCGCGTGGCTAACGTGAAAAATGTGGTGACCGGCCTGGAAGGTGCTGCCATCCAGCCCATTGAAGAGGAACTGTTTGTGTCCCTCAGTGAGGACATGGATATTATCATCATGGATGCAGCAGCTGTAAAGAACATCAAGCCGCTGTACACTGAGAACCCCGCCATGTTCGACACCTGCAAAGCCTGGCAGAACGGCGAAGTTTATCTGGAAATGGCCTACAACGCCTATTACACCAACTGTGAGATTGCACTGATCAACACCTGGTTCGTTGCCAAAGCCGTTTACCCTGACCGTTTTGAGGATATCGACATGACTGTGAAAACAAATGAGATTACACAGGCCTTCTTTGGCACGGATCTCGCCGATCAGATTTTTGCAGCACCGTCCAGCTTCGGCGGTTACCAGAAGATTGACACTGAAACCTTCTTCGGATAAACCAATGATCGACACAAAAGAAGTCATCTCGTTTTTTGACCGGCTCGCGCCGGGCTGGGATGCAGAGATGATCCGAAATGATGAGATCGTCAACACAATCCTTGACAATGCAAGCATAACAGATGGCAAGGATGTTTTGGATGTAGCCTGCGGAACCGGGGTGCTGATCCCGGATTATCTGGCACGCGGCGTCGCCTCTGTGACAGGAATAGATATTTCCCCTAAGATGGCGGAAATCGCACAGGCAAAATTCCCGCAGAAAAATGTAACAATCCTCTGCGGTGATGTTGAGAAAACAGCCTTTGGAAGGCTGTTCGACTGCATTGTCGTATACAACGCTTTTCCGCATTTCCCATCTCCAAGCCTGCTGATTGTCCGTCTTGTCTCGCTTCTGAAACCGGGTGGAACACTTACGGTAGCCCATGGTATGAGCCGGGAGAAGATTGATGCCCATCACCACGGTGCAGCAAGTCATGTCTCCAACGGGCTCATGAGTGCGGAAGATCTGGCTGTGATATTTGCCGAACACCTGACCGTGACCACTATGATCTCCAATGAGCAAATGTACCAGGTAACCGGCATACTTGATACAATCAGAAAAGAAGTTGATTTTTCAGTCAACAGTTGAACCCATCATGACGAAATAGCTATAATAGAAATAAACCTCTTTTGTCTGCCAAAAGCAAAAGAGGTTTATTCCTTGATTACCTGACAAGACAGGGCAACGGAGTGCCAACACGGCTGCTCCGGTGATTTGTTTTCACTTTGACGGAAAAAAAGTACGAAAAAAGCAAATAAAACACTTGCCTTTTCCGCTGACATGTTGTATTATCATTTCATTCTTTAGCACACTAACGTAATAATTCGATAGCTAACTAAATTACCAGGTTCAGGAAAGGGTACGAAAATGGAACTTTGCTTATTTGAAAAAAGTGACAGTATGGGGATCATCACACTCAACCGCCCGAAGAAGCTCAACGCTCTGAGCAGTCAGCTTCTGAGAGAATTCGAAGAGAACTTTGAACTCGCGTGCAAAGACCCGGAGGTCAGAGTAATCGTCATCAGAGCAGAGGGCAGAGCTTTCACAGCAGGCTTCGATCTCAAGGAGAGTATGGAGAACAATATCACTGACATCGTCGACCGCAGAGCCGACACCCAGGGCGAGGTGGATTTCTTCATGAAGATGTGGTACGCTCCCAAACCGATTATTTCTGCGGTACAAGGCTACTGCATAGGAGGCGGATTGACAATCTCCTTCATGAGCGACATGATCGTTGCATCAGAAGATGCAACCTTCGGTAATCCTGAAATCATACTCGGTTTCATACCTGAGATTCCGGTTGAATTCTGGAAGATGCCCATGAACAAGGTGAATGAATGGCTGTATGAGGGTAAATACTATACAGCGGAAGAGCTGCGTGAGATAGGGGCTGTTAATTACGTGGTTCCCAGAGAAGAGCTTGACGCCAAAGCATTCGAAATTGCCGGGCGGATAGCAAAGATCCCGCCTGAGAGCATGGCTATGATGAAGCACTCCATCAGGAAGATGTACGATATACGCGGCTTTGCCAACAGCATGGCTTTCGCGACTGAGATGTTCAACCTTGCAAGATGCAACGTGCAGCAGAAAGAGATGAGCAGCTTCAAGGCCTCAATAGATCAGGGCGGACTGAAATCAGCGCTCAGCGAGCGTTACTGAGAGGTGAAACAGGATGGCAGGAATATTGGACGGGATCCGTGTTGTTGATCTGTCAAGATATATAGCGGGCCCGTTCTGCAGCCAGCTTCTTGCCGACATGGGAGCTGAAGTCATAAAGGTTGAAAAGCCGGGCGAGGGAGATACCAGCCGCACTGTCGGCCCGTGGAAGGACGGAGTCAGTCTGTTTTTCCAGACCTGCAACGTCAACAAGAAGAGCGTCACTGCTGACATGCGTACACCGGAGGGGCTGGAGCTTGTCAGAAAGCTTATCGCAAAGTCCGACATTCTGCTTGAAAACTTCCGTGTGGGTGTGATGGCGAAGATGGGCCTGTCCTTTGAGGAAGTCAGGAAGATTAATCCAGGTATCATCATGGTGTCTGTCACCGGCTTCGGTCAGACGGGGCCAATGAAAGACAGGATAGCCTTTGATGGCATTATCTCCTCCATGTCGGGCGTAACAAGGATAGAAAACGGAGAGATCCAGCGCAGCAAAGGCGCAATTCATGACCATATAGCGGCGATGTATGCGGCATTGGGTGCCGTCCTTGCCCTTTATGACAGAGCTCGCACCGGCAAGGGGCAGTATGTGGACGTAGCGATGCTGGCGGCTTCTGCAGTCATTCGTTCCGATTCGATTGCTGAAGCCTATCTCAGCGGAGAAGAGGCCGCCATGAGCGGCGATGACTCTGCACCATACGGCTACCTCAAAGCGAAGGACGGCTTTATAAACTACCATGCAGGCACAAATGTGTTCTATCACAATCTCATCTCCGAGATAGATGACCCTGTTCTCCACAAGGAGTGCTATTACAACAGCATTGAGGAGCGCCTCAAAAACCGCAAGGAAATAGAGGACGTAATAAGAGCATGGGCGGCAGATAAGACCTGCGACGAACTCGATGAGATCTTTCAGCGCATCGGCGTTCCGTCGGGAATCGTTAATACTCCGGGAAGGCTTTTGAATCAGCCTCAGCTCAGGGCCAACGGGTATATTATGAATGTGCCTGTTGCGGGACTTGAAAATTACGGGCCGGTACCGTTCATCGGTTTTCCGTTCAAACTCAGTGAACATTCAGATATTGAATACAAGCAGGCTCCCACAGTGGGAGAGCACACGGAAGAGATATACAAAACGGTTCTCGGCATGAGTGATCCGGAACTTGAAGCTCTGAAAACCAAAGGAATAATATAAGGGGGAGAATCATGAACAGGACAACTATAGTTATTGTAGTTCTCGCGGTATACTTTATCGGGATGCTGCTCGTTGGTCTGAAAGGCCGCAGGTTCAGTTCCACGAACAAAGACTTTATGACAGCCGCGAAGCAGGGCACTTTACTCCTTATCGTTGGTACTTATCTGGGATCACACATTGGAAACGGTGTTGTGGTAGGCGGAGCACAGTACGGTGCTCAGTATGGCATAGGCGGTTCATGGTATGGAATTGGAACTGCGTTCAGCTACATTCTTTTTGCTCTTGTTATTGCCAAAGAGATCCGCAAAAGAGGCTACATTACACTTCCTGACGTTGTAAATGACGTATACGGTGACAAAGTAACACCGTTGCTTCTGGCAATCCTGCACTATGCCGCCATAACAGCAATCATGGCAGGGCAGATCACTGCTGGCAAGCTGCTGTTTGAGTATCTGGGAATATCCGGCATCTGGGGTGCAGTTATCACCACGGCAATAGTCATCATATACAGTACCATGTCCGGTATGTGGGGAGTTATGGTCACGGATGTGATCCAAACGGCGGTAATTTTAGTATCGGTTATTGCCGGAATTATCTTCATTGCAGCAAGCGGTGGTTTTTCGCTCATGGTCAGCAATCTTCCCGCTTCCAATTGGGAAGTCATTCCTTTTGATACAGAGACTTTTATTATGATGTTTGGTCCCACAATGCTGTACGGACTGATATCTGCACCAGGTTACCAGCGCACTGCGGCATGCAAGAAGGAGAAAACGGTTGTTTCAGCTCCTATTATAGCGGCAGTTATCATAATCATTTTTGCGGTTCTGCCCACCATTATGGGCATGTACGGTAAAGCACTGTGGCCGGATGCAGAGAA
>JAEEGF010260695.1_pt1 | contig 15565 bp, 21 predicted proteins | sample 9134171 | NCBI WGS metagenome assembly JAEEGF01 (sample SAMN16246542, study PRJNA631951) | gut metagenome | biome: gut microbiome; feature: rumen; material: AP-attached | host: Bos | place: Iran: Karaj | collected 2018-10 | reverse complement strand
CATGGGTCGCCCTTGCCGTTACAGTCCTCATTCTGATCGGCGCCATAATGATCATGAATAAGCACAGTAAGACTGAAGCATCTTTCTGATAAACATCAGTTCTTATAAGGATCGAAAGATAATATAATTGGTATATCCGCAAAGAAAGAGGTGTACCATGGCAGATCAGGTCACATTCGGTCCATCGGGAAAACCCGTCACTGCAGTCAGATTCAGTTACGCCAAGAATTACGGCGACCAGTATGAGCTTTATGCTTATGTGAGCGAGATGACGACTGACAGCGCGAAGCTTGAGATGAAAAAGCGCATGGGGCCCACGAACTATACCGGGCATAAAAAAGAAGGCACTTTCACACTCTCAGGCGAGCAGGTAAAAGCCCTGATCGATATCCTTGCAAGATATGACCTTGAAGCGTGGTCCAAACTCCCCTACGGAAGCTATTCAAGCGGTCCAAGCCGCTCTCTCATGGTCTATTCCGGTGATGCGTTCCTCTATGACATCATGTGGTCAGCCAAGTTCCCCAAGACCCTGCCTCCCCAGGAAGACATCATGTATGCCGAGCTCTTCAACTTCTTTAACGCCATCGTAGCTGTAGAACCAGAATGGGAAGAAGTACGAGGTCCCGATCTGGAAGACCCCAGAGACAATCCCGCATACAAAGTACGAACTATCACATGGTTTGGGAAAGAGCGAAAACTGGTGCCCGGAACCGGCACCACGCATACCGACGGCAGCTATGCCACTATCGACTACGAAGGTCTCTCATGGTGGGTCGAAGAAGGTTTTGTGGGCCGATGGATCCCGAACGGGTCACAGACTCAGAACATGTTCTCCCCATTCAATGAACCTGATCCTAAGATGCAGGAATCAGAGCTCACGATACAGGCGGACGGGAGCGTAACGTTCATTTACCGCGGCGAGACATGGCTCGGTCACGTGGATAAGACCCGAAAAGTCGAATCACGAGTTGGCTTTTCTGTATTCAGAAATTTTGAAGCCCGCCCATGCGAAGTTGCTTACTCCGACAAGGATTCATATCAGAATATCACCATATCATGCTTCCCAGGCCCGGTGCCTGAGCCGCAATTCCCGCCAATTTTTATCAACATGAACAAAGCTGAGTGACATCACTCTAAGGATAATTCGTAGAAGAGAAAATCAATCCAGCCGGTATTGGGGGCATAGAGGTTTTGTGTACCTCTGTAAGAAAAACCCTCACTCTCATAGAGGCTCTGGGAAGGTACATTACATTTCAGTGTATCGAGACGGAGCGACTTTTTCCCAGCCTTCTTAGCAAGCTTAATGATCTCTTTAACCATCGTCCTGCCTATTCCCTTTCCCTGATATGAAGGGCGGATACCCAAAAGGTGTATGGTAGCCACTTCATCATTCGCCAAGTCCTGTTCCCAATTGATAGCTTCATAGTCTTTTCCCTGGCTCATCACAACCACGACAACACCTGCGACATCATCGTCATCTTTGAGGAGATAAAGTTCCCCATTTTCGATGTATGAACTGAGCATCGCATCTGAAGGATGTTTTCCGTAAACCCAGAGAGTATATCTATCCATGCCTGGAGTCTTATCGATTATCTCGATATATATCTCTCTGGCAACATCAAGGTCATGTGTTAGTATGAGTTCCATGTCATTAGTATACGAAACATAATGAATAGTTACATGAAAAACACGTCACTATTTGATAAATGGTTTGATGAATACACCAAATAAGAAATCGATCAAAAGATAGAGAATCCCTATAGCGGCAATAGCGACAAGCCCAAGTGCGATATATTGCATGACCATAATTGATACCCCCAACGATCTGTCGTTGAGTCCATCTTATCATTCGAACGGGACAATTATTTATCGGTGTTTTCGAATCTCTCCGGCCACCAGATCTTCATGCGGGTGGTGACAGTCTTCTCATACCCCAGAGTAGTCGGATAATAGTATCTCTTGCCTTCCAACGAATCAGGAAGGTTCTGCTGTTTTACGAAATGACCGGGATAATCATGAGCATATTTATACCCGTCTCCATAGCCATTCTCTTTCATGAGCTTGGTAGGCGCATTCCTAAGATGCAATGGAACAGGTTCATTTCGTCCTTTCGAAACTTCCTTCTGGACACGTGAATAAGCGGTATAAAGTGAATTGCTCTTGGGAGCAGTGGCCAGATAAACGACAGCTTCAGCTAAAGCCAGATTGGCTTCAGGCATACCCAGGAACTGCACTGTCTGCTGAGCGGCGATACAGATGGGAAGAGCCTGGGGATCAGCCATACCGACATCTTCGGTAGCAGCTCTGACTAATCGCCTTGCGATATAAAGCGGTTCCTCGCCTGCTTCCAGCATCCTGGCAAGCCAGTATAATGCCGCATCAGGATCAGATCCTCTGATAGTCTTATGGAGAGCCGAAATGATATCGTAGTGCTGTTCTCCATCCTTATCGTATAAGAGAGCTCTCTGCTGCAGTACGTCTTCTACCATCTGCAGGGTCACATGTCTCACACCCTCTTCATCCGGCAATGAAGTCATGACCGATGATTCGAGAGCATTCAAGGCAGCTCTGGCATCATGATTAGAGATAGTAATGATATGTTCGATGGCATCGTCATCGACTTTGCCCTTATATCTTCCCAGTCCTCTCTCTTCGTCATTCAAGGCACGATTGAGGATCGTCCTGAGGTCATCATCTTCAAGTGCTTTCAGGATATAGACCTGGGATCGTGACAAAAGCGGAGAGATCACAGAGAAAGAAGGATTCTCAGTCGTAGCACCGATAAGAGTAACGGTGCCGTCCTCAACAAAAGGAAGGATGGAATCCTGTTGAGCCTTATTGAAACGATGGATCTCATCGATGAAGAGGATGGTCTTCTGACCGTTCATCTTATAACGGTCCTTAGCTTCATTGATGACCTTCCTGACATCAGCCACCCCAGCCGTAACAGCAGAAATGGGAGCAAAACATGCATCTGTAGCAGACGCCATGATGTTAGCAAGAGTAGTCTTTCCAGAACCCGGAGGCCCCCAGAGGACTACAGAAGGAAGCTTGCCTGAATCGATGGCATTACGCAGGGCCCTGCCCTTACCGACGATATGCTGCTGTCCCACGTATTCATCGAGAGTACGCGGTCGCATACGGGATGCCAAAGGAGCATCCAATGATTCAGACTGAGCTATCTTATAATCGAACAGATCCATAAAATTATTATACCCTTAATCTATCAAACTGTTATTGATTAAGCTATGATTAAATCAAATAAAACTGAAGGAGCTTACTAAAATGACAATCACATTTGAGATCGATGACGAAGAAAAACAGCTCGCCGAAGAATATGCACAGCTCCACTCAGTCACTATCGAGCAGGCATTCAAAGAAGCTCTCATCGAGAAGATCCGTTTCGAAAAAGGTTCCCACGGATTCACAAACAACAACTTCGTCGGTTTCGGCGGATTCACATTCGGCGCTTAGCGCTATTTGTATCTTTTGACTTCGAAACGATAGAGCTGCACGGGTTCGGTATGTCCGATCCCGCCTTTCCTGCGGCAGATATCGATCTGCTGTTCAACTGTATCCACGCCTTCAAGATCCGGAAGTAACAGTCCCCGTCTTCCACGGCATTCCACGATGCAGCCGTAGCGCTTCACATCCAGTTCAGATTCGCTTTCGATGGGTTCAGGAGGGGTAAGGATATCGACATTGATATCCAGATACGGGAGTTCTGATTCCGAAATAGGCTCAAAACGAGGATCACGAGTCGAAGCACTGATGGCATTATGGATTATCTCCAATGCGATAGAAGGCTGCGTCGGCATGATAGTACCGATACATCCTCTCAGTTCCCCATGCTCATGTATCGAAACGAAACATCCTGCACTTTTGATACCTCCCAAAGTAGGATCAGAAGGAGCATCGATGATCTTTCCCGTCTTAATAAAAGCATTCACAGTATCATAGGCCAGTTTGACCGGCTCACTGTGAATATCGTTCGGGATAATGACTGCTGCATAACCGACAACCGAGGAATAATCACCACAGGCGTCACCGGAAGTCCGATACATGATGGTCTCAGCACGATCAGCTCCCAGCTCTCTTGCGGCCGCTATCATGACAGAGACTCCTGCATCACCGCACATAGTGATACGGTTAGCAGTGAGCTTTTCCTGGAGTCCCACATAATCCATTTTCTCTATCTCATCCAGGGCGATCCGATCTTTACGCGTAGCTGATTCGTGGGATTCATAATGAGTCATGTCGGATGACCCCAGCATCATCACCTTCGAAACTCCGCCGCACTGTTTTATCGTTTCGGCAAGTGCATGTCCCAGATCGGCATAGGTCTGATTATTGGTATACCTTACGACGATGGGTACGATGGAGACATTGGGATTGAGCCGCTGCAAAAATGGGACCATTACTTCAATGGCATGTTCCATGACATGCGGAGAACAATCAGCCTGGAATAAAGACGAGTTTGATAACAGCTTCTGCGTGAAAACAGTATCAACAGGAACACTTCCCAGAGGGGTCTGCCAACGGCCGTCCGGCCAGACAGAAAACGGTTTACCCAGGCCGGTATGATTAGGACACATGATGACGACAGTATCCGGTATATTTACTTCCGACAGACATCTTCCAGTGACCATACCAGAATACATATAACCGGCATGGGGACACATCACACCATAGGCATTCCTTCTGGGAAGATCCGTATCCAAATATGAATCCAAAAGAGCATTGAGATCAGATGGGTCTTTAGGATAAAAACGCCCTGCAATAGCAGAAGGTCTGTCAGTCATGTCACAGCTCCTATAAAAGAAATGGATAAGCTTGTTTAATTATATCTTAAGGAGCAACAAATGACTTCGAATGATCAGTGTTCTTTAAGCCGGATCTGATGTTCAGATCATGCCCGCATGCCCTGCACTTGCCATCCTCAATGCCAAAGCGTCTCACCCTGTAACCGATCCTCTCGATAACAGTGGCACCGCATCCAGGACACACGGTATCAGATGCAAATCTCTCATCGATATTGCCGGCATAGACGTATTCGAGTCCGGCCTTCTTTCCGATATCATAAGCACGTTTGATGGTGGCAAAAGGTGTGCTCTCATGTGCCAGCATCTTGTTTCTAGGGAAGAAACGAGTCACATGCCATGGAGTATCAGTACCCAATTCACGGGCGATCCACTCGGCGAGTCCTGACAATTCTTCGTCGGTATCATTGACTTTGGGAATCAGATTGGTAACGACTTCGACATGCATACCGTAATTATGCTTAGCCTGGATAGCATTCTTTAGAACAGCAGCATACTGAGACATACCAGTCTGGAACTTAAAAGAATCTTCCTTGAAAGCTTTGATATCCACCCTGTAGACATCCAGATAAGGACTGATCATCCTCAGTGCAGAACTGGACTGGAATCCATTGGTCACATAAACGGTATAAAGTCCTTTTTCATGGGCAAGCTTGAAAGTATCCAAAGTATATTCAAAGCTGACTGTCGGCTCGTTGTATGTAAAAGCGATTCCTTTGGCATTTTCTTCCAATGCAGCTTCCACCAATTCCTCCGGTGTCATTTCGACAGATTCTTCAGCACGATCGATACAGGCGATTGCAGAATTCTGACACCCTTTGCAGTGGAAATTGCATCCCCAAGTACCGACCGAAAACACATCAGTACCGGGTGCAAAATGATAGAGAGGTTTCTTCTCGATGGGATCCATGGTGTAAGAAGAGATCTTTCCGTAGTTGAGACTGTAAAGAGTGCCCTTGAGATTGACGTACATACGGCAGAAACCGACGAAATTCTCCGGGATCATACAATGCCTGGGACATACACCGCAGGCGACCTTCCCTTCCTCCATCTCCATATACAGATAAGCTTCTTTCATGACATCACCGCCTTTCTCTCTCTATCATATTTCGATATGATTCTAACACCCCGAATGGACAACTTTTTGTAATAAAAATCAAAAGATATCACGATTATTTACGGACGCAACCGAATAGTTGCGCGATAGTTGGTAGAGCAACCGGGTTTTTATTACTATATTGGCAGCAAGAAAGGAGACGAACTATGGCAAGAGCTGGAGTAACCATCATTTTTGCTATCCTTATCCTTGCTGCCGCAGTACTTGTGGGCTACCTCATCTATCTTCTTATCAAGGCACTCAGAAAATACATCAATTCAAAACCTGCCAGAGAAGAGAAAGCTAAAAACGCAAAGACACTGGGAGAAGTACTCAAGAATCATCGCACCGAATGCATGATGACCCAGGAATTCGTAGCAGAGGCCATCGGAGTCAGCCGTCAGGCAGTATCCAAATGGGAGAGCGGGCAATCAGATCCAAGCACTACCAATCTTATTGCACTGGCCAAATTGTACGGTACTGCGCCGGAAGACCTGCTCAGAGAAGTAAGGCAATAACACCTAAGCGGCAGGCTGTTTCATTCGGTCTGCCGCCACGAATTGAATAATAAAATGATTTAAGATAAAATACCTTTTGCTGGTCAAACCACGGAGAGATGCTGGAGTGGCCGAACAGGCGCGACTGGAAATCGTGTATAGTGTGCAAACACTATCGTGGGTTCGAATCCCACTCTCTCCGCCACTAAAATCCTAGATCTTGTTCCCTAACATTTCCCACCGTTCTTTCGTCATGCAATTCACATGACTGGTACGCTTTTCACCTAACAGTGGGACTTCTACACCGAAGTCAGTTCGCTGAAAAACAAAACCTAGTTTTTCCTGGACACGTTTCGATCTGACGTTTCCGTCATAATACCTGCACCAGACCTTCTTCATACCAAGATCTTCGAAAGCATGCCTGAGCATCTCCTGAGCTGCTTCAGTCACAAGTCCCTGATTCCAGAAGGGCTTCCCGATCCAGTATCCCAGTTCGCACTCGTCATCACGTTCGGTCGCATCAGTATGGCCATTCAAGAGTAGCTCAATTGCACCGACCGCTTTACAATCGTTCTTGAGGCAGATGGCATAAGCTTCCTTGCCGGAAAAGACGTTCTTAATGACATCACGGCTTTCAGAGACAGACTTATGCACCGGCCAACCGGCGATTGGTCCGACAGCAGGATCACTGGCATATTTAAAAAGGGATTCGGCATCGCTTTCTTCCCAGCGACGCAATATGATTCTTTCAGTTACTAACGGCATTGGAACTATTCGGATTTATCGTCTTTATCTGTGACGTCTTTAAAATCAGCTTCTACGACGTCTTTGCTCGGGTCATCGGCACGCTGCACCGAACGATCATACTTCGTAACATACTCTTCGCGTTTGATCGATGAACGACGGGATACGACAAAGAACAGCAAAGCCAAAGAAAAGACCAAAAAAATAGAAGCGGCCAGATTAGGCCATCGTTCAGCAGGTGCTTTGATGAAGTTATACAGAGAGACGATGATAGCAGGACCGCCGAGGAAGAACGCCAGACCGATGGCACAGCCCAGATTATTGCTCCTGGGGTTGCCCTGATCGTCTTTCTTATAGCTTTCGTACAGTTTCATGACGATTTTGATTTTAACCCAAATCATCATGCATGACAAACACGATGATTGAAAGAAACAGGATAAAACTGTACGATAAACAAAGTATTTAGTTCCAAGGAGAATCTTTTACATGAACGCAGTCATCTTATTTGCATGTGATCATAACGACGGACTCACTACCCGCGACATGTTCAGGGAAGTCAAAGGAAAGCCCTTCATCGCATGGACACTTGAGACACTAGAGCACCTCGACTGCGTCGAACTCATCGAAGTTGTCTGCCCCCAGTCCTTGGAAGAAGAAATGGCAGGACTCTTCGAATCCTACGCACTGCAGAAGACCATGGTCATCGTCCCTCCCGGTGAATGTGAGGAAGAGAATTATGTAAACGGTCTTCTCGGCATCTCCGACATGATGGAATACAACAGTTATGTACTCTTCTATGATGCCGCACTGCCTATGTTTGATCCCAGCATCATCGAAGATGCTTTCAAACAGGCGGAAGAATATCATGCTGTGATCTCAGATCCGAACAATGACGGAACCAACGAGACCGTCGCTGATTCCGATATTTTCAAAAACTTTCCGCAGTGCTATCACTATGGCGAACTGACAGATCTTTATCTGCGAGCTACAGAAGCAAATCCGGACGAAGGCCGCTACAATGCCCCCTCGACCCTGATGCTGCTCTACGGCAAGTCCATCGCAACATCAAAAGGCGATAAGAACAACACTGAGATCAAGACACTGGAAGACTTCGATAAGTTTGCCGAATTCATCCAGAAACGCATCGACAACACCTAACCTTTCACGATGAGCAAGACCAAATCGAAGATCGAAAAAGAAAAACATGTCGTAAGCAGCATGATCATGCTGTATTGTCACGGAGTGCACCATTCTCCGAAGGGTTCTTTATGCTCAGAATGTCAGGCGCTAAGAGATTACGCAACAGCCAGGACCGATAAGTGTCCTTTCAAAGAGGCTAAACCCTTCTGTTCTAAGTGCAAAGTACATTGCTACAAACCGGAAAAGCGTGAAGAGATACGGACCGTCATGCGCTATTCAGGACCGCGGATGCTGTTCCATGATCCGGTCATGGCCGTTAAACATCTAGTCTCCACTATTGCCGGATCTTGAAGACGTCATCTCTAAGACTGCCTTCAAACTGGCTTCGAATCTCTCAGCCGGAACAAGAGCGATCCCCTCTTCATCACTCAGGATTATGAGTCTCTGACCGCCGGTGAGTCCAAAACTGTCCCGTGCACCTTTGGGGATCACGATCTGTCCCCTGTCGCTGATCGTAACAGAGCCCCAGATGTTCTTCCCCTTGGGAGCCGGAGGAATTGTCCCGATGCCTTCCGCAGAAAACGTCTTGATCAGGTTATCGATAGTGGTACCATACACGTCCGCCAAAAGCCGGCATTTTTCAATATCAGGTACAGTTGCTCCGCTTTCCCACTTGGAATATGCCTGACGGGAGATACCGATCTTCTCAGCTATATCTTCCTGAGAGAACCCATGCAGGTTCCTTAACATGACAAGGTTATCTTTAAGCATCCTTTCTTTCCTCCGTTAAAGATCCAGTTTTTCAAAATTCCTGCAGGAAGATCTCAGCGATAGTATGGTCAGAAGCAGATAAAGAGCCATTCCGACAGCAAGAGCACCCAATTGAAAGCCTAAATGATCTGTGCCGAAAGCATTTACGATCTCAAGGCCGGGGATATAATGCAGTGCCTCAGCAACTCCGACCATTACGAAAGCGATGATGATATATGTAACAAAAGGACGGGCAAATTTATAAGCAGTCTTATAAAAGCCACCGACAAAAACAGAATTGAAGATGCCGAAGATGAAGAATGCTACGCCCAGTGCAAAGAAGTTGGCATTCATCAAAGCATTATGAGTGTACGGGACTGCATCCCTTAAAAGCGTCATCCGGATGATGACAGTTATAGCCATGATCAACAGTGAACATAACTCAATAAGACAGACAAAAAGATATCTGCCCTTCACGACATCCTTTTTAGCTATGGGAAGCAATGCGGAAAAGACCGTATCGTTGGCTTCTCTGGCCTTTTGGAAAGACTGAAAAAGACCCAATGTCACAAAAAAGACTCCGCAAAGGATCGGATAGCCCGGGAGAAGGAACATCAGACCGAAAGCAATAAAGATATACGATAAAGCAGAAGCACTAAGACCGGCTTCTTTTCTAAGTATGTTAAGCATTGAGGACACTCCTTTCCAGCCTCAGCATAATGTCTTCCAGACTCTCGCCGGATTCCGAATAGTTTGAGACAAAGTCATCTTTGGATGAAGCGGCAACGATCTTCCCATGGGAGATATAAACGATATCATCAGCACATTTCTCGATATCTGTGATGATATGTGTAGAGAAGAACACTGCTACACCATCATGCTTCAGAGATGTGAATATCTCCAGAAGTTCGCTCCTGGAGAACGGGTCGAGACCGCTCGTCGGTTCATCAAGGATAAGGATCTCGGCACGGTGGGAAAGAGCCATGAGCAGATTACATTTGACCTTCATACCTTCGGAAAGCTCTATCGGCATCTTGTTCTCATCTAACTGAAAAAGATCCAGATATTTTCTGTATGCAGCATCGTCCCAAGTGTCATAGAACCTTTTAACGATAGCAACGAGATCCCTGATCTTTTTTCTGGGGTACCAGCTGACAGTACCGGTGGAATAACCGATACGTTTTTTGATCTCTGCTTCATTCCCGAACATGGGAAGACCGAAAAATGACACTTCTCCGCTGTCCGGATGGATCAGATTAAGCATAGACTTGATAGTAGTGGTCTTACCGGAACCGTTACGTCCGATAAACCCGGTGATACGGCCAGATCCGATACTGAAGGAAACATCTTTGAGTTCAAATGAAGGGTATCTCTTACAGAGTCCCCGTATCTCAGCTCTATCCATACTCATCTCCTGATGATTGATTTGTATGAATATTGTAAAGCACAGTTGCGTATATTTAAACCAACTGCAGATAACATTTCTGTAAAATTTCCGTTAAGTTCAGTTGCTAAAAGATCAGTTTTTGATGATATCGACGATCAGGTCTGCAGTTTTAGCTTGTTGAACTTCAGCAGAAATGGACGCCGGCAGATCGCCATTCTGCATACCATAGTTTCCGAACTGAGCATGATTTCCGCCATCGATGGGAGTCTCAATATAGTTTACCGGAGCATAAGCACGCGCTTTAATGACCTTATCCATATGGAGAACACCGTCTTCAGTTCCATAAATACTGAGAAGGAAAAGTTGATCATCGATATCCCTTACCGGATATGCAGCCAAGAGAATAACTCCCTTGAGATCATCTCCATGACGTGAAGCATAATCAGCTGCAATTGCCCCACCCAATGAATGACCGCAGATATAACGGTTACTGTGTTCATAAGAAGCAAAGACACTGTCTGCTTTATTCTTTGCAAAAATTGCGAAGCGCATGGGCATCTTTACCAGACAGACATCAACGCCCTGTTCTGCCAGACGATGTAAAAGAGGGGCATAGGCTGTTTCCTCCACCTTTGCACCCGGATAGAAGACCAAAAGATCATCTTCATCAGGACCGTCAAAGAACCATCCGTAATCAGTACGAGAAACTGCAACAGTTCCGGATGATTCCAATGCCTGAATCGCAATATCGTCGGCATGATAATAGATCAGTCCATAGATAAGGTTAGCGATCATGAGACACACGATCACACATAATGGGACGAGCCATTTAGCTTTTTTCTTAAAAGAAGACATCATCCAATCATCGGGCATTCGGTCTTGGTCAGGCCGCAGCCGTTACAACCATGACGGCAGTCATCTGTAAGCTCACCGTCGTGAGACTTTTTGAGCTCTCTCAGAAGGAATGATCTTGAGATACCCATATCGAGATGTTCCCAAGGAAGGACCATATCGGTAGTCCGTTTGTACTGGGCATAGTGATATAGATCGAGGCCACATTCTTCAAAAGCACGTTTCCAAATCGAAAAGTCGAAGCATTCGCTCCAAGTATCTAATACAGCACCTGATTTCCAAGCACGATAGACTACTTCACACAGTCTGCGGTCACCTCTTGAAAGTGCCGCTTCCATGACAGAAATATCCGTATCGGTCCAATTGATCTTTACGTTCAAACGGCTCAGCTGATTCTTCAAAAGGTCATGTTTAGCTGTGAGCACTTCACCGGTATGCTGACCTTCCCACTGGAAAGGCGTATGGGGCTTGGGAACGAAATTGGCAACACCGAGTCTTACCTGACAGCGGCGGCTCCTGCCGGTCTGCTGTACAGCTTTGACCAAATCTACGATACCCTGCACGTCTTCCATCTCTTCCTCAGGAAGTCCCAGCATGAAATACAGTTTCAGACCGGTCCAGCCTTTCGAAAATGCTAATGAAGATGTTTCAAGCAGTTCTTCGCGTTTGATGTACTTATTGATAACACGCTGCATATGTTCGGATCCGGCTTCGGGAGCGAACGTAAGGCCGCTCTTGCGGGATGCCGACAGCGATTCCAAAAGCTCCAATGAATGCTGATCGAGTCTCAGACTGGGAAGAGATACAGTCAGGCTATCGCCGTATTCATGTCGGATCCTGGATATGAGTTCGTCGATCTTTGAATAATCACCGGATGAAAGAGAGACCAATGAGACCTCATCGTAACCGGTATGGTCGATACAGTCGCGGATAGCATTCATGACATCATCGATGGGACGCTCTCTGACCGGTCTGTAGATGATACCGGCATTGCAGAAACGGCATCCGCGGGTACATCCGCGTGCGATCTCCACGCCTGCCCTGTCATGTACAGCTTCGATATAAGGCATGATAGGATGAGTCGCCGCAAAAGGCAGGTCTTTGGCGATCTGACGGCGTATCTTCAGAGGAGCACCATCAACGGCCTCAAGGCCATCGAATTCTCCGTCATGATATTTAGGTCTGTAAAGAGATGGTACATATACTCCCGGAAGCCCTGAAACAGCCAACAGGAACTTTTTCTTATCCAATCGTCCGTTGGTGCTGCATGAAAGGAACCGGTCGATGAGAGACGAAATAAGGTCCTCGCACTCCCCGATGACGAACATGTCGAAGAAATCTGCGACGGGTTCGGGATTGTAACATGAAGAACCTCCGCCGATAACGAGCGGATCTGCATCGGTCCTCTCAGATGCCTTGACCGGAATCCCGCCCATATCGAGGATGGTAAGGATGTTCGTAAAAGTCATCTCATAACCGATGGAAATACCTACCGCATCGAAATCCTTGAGCGGACGGCCGTTCTCGAGCGAAATGAGGGGAAGATTGTTCTCCTTAAGCAATCTCAGCATATCGAGCCACGGCATGAAGACCCTTTCACAATCTACGTCCTTATTGTTGTTGAGCGTCTCGTAAAGGAGCCCTACCGCCATATTGGATGTACCGATCTCGTAAACGTCAGGATAGCTCAGGGCAATGTGGAATTTGGTCTTGTCCCAGTCCTTGCGGGAACTGTTCCATTCACCGCCGGTATATCTAGCTGGTTTCTCGACCTGCGACAGGATCTTATCGGGATATCTCATAATGCATTATCTTATCAAATTTAAGCTGGACTGTCGCAGTATGTTTTTCCGATATCAAGAGAGAACTGTCTGAAACAACCCATGTCGGTTGCAGTAAGCGTAGATCTTCTTCACTCTGTTGATCTTGAATCGGGCTTCTGCGTTACCTTCGGGATAAAGCTTTATGAACTGCAGTCCCTGATCGGATACTGCTGCCAAAAATGAAATGTAATGGTCTTTTACCATGGGATGATCGACGGTGACGTAGTATTCATCTTCCACGATCTCTATATGGATCGAATGATCATGATCGTCCTGTTCCGCTTCACAAGGAGGAAGTGTGATACCACAGCAGCTTATGACTGCTTCACCGATGGACCTGATGACATTCCCGCAGACCGGGCAGACATAGATCTTGCCTCTGATCATATTGGATGCCCTGTTCCTATTGCAGATATCATTGCCCGACATGAGTTCGATCACAGAGATACCCAGGGACTTTGCCAAAGGTTCGAGCAGACTTATATCGGGAAATCCCTGTCCCGTCTCCCATTTGCTGACGGCCTTGCCTGTAACACATATCTTCTCAGCCAGTTCTTCCTGAGTCATATTATTCTTTTCTCTAAGTCTGCGGATTACCGCACCGGTAACATATCTGTCCATCTTTGATCTCTCCTTTATAGTGCAATGCTATCAAACTGATAATCTAAACACTACCCACGCTTAGTGGAATCAGAAACAAAAACGCCCTGCAAGACCGTGTGCCATGCAGGGCATTTCTTTCAGCATCCGGATCTAATCGGCAGCTTTTGGGTCGTATTCCAGGATATCTCCTGGCTGACAGTCCAGCGCATCACAAATCGCTTCCAGCGTAGAGAATCGGATGGCACTGATCTTTCCTGTCTTCATCTTTGAAAGGTTCACATTTGATACGCCCACTTTATCAGAAAGATCCTTGAGACTGACCTTGCGGTCTGCCATTACTCTGTCTAATCGTAAAATAATCCTACCCATAACTCACCTCACAGTGTCTCGTCAGATTCTTTCTGAAGACCCTCGCCATAACGGAATACAAAGGAGAGGAAGAAGATCACCAAGGCTATGACCAGGAACCAAAGATCGATTGAATAATCAAAGGAGAAATGATCGATCAAATGATTAGAGAATATTGCCGGCAGATCGTAGGATCTGATCTGGAGGAAGCTTGACAGAATGCCTCCGACTTCGATCACGGCACCGCCGATGAGAGTCATCCATCCAAGCTGACGCAGTTTAGATGATACTCCCTCCTCAAACGGACGGCCTGCCTTCATGGGGACCAGGATCTCACGAAGCTTTCGTACACAGAACCAGCCGACCACGCAACTGATGATAGCAACTATGAGACTGGCAATGATACCGATCTTGACCGATCCGACATCAAGATACTGATGTAAGTCTCCTGCCATCTTCAATGAAATATTGCCTAAAGAAAGACTCGATGCGTCTGCGATGATCTTTTCGACAAGTATGGCAGTCAAAGGGATGAAGATCGCTGCAACGATGACACCTGCGATGAGGAAACCTTGAATGATCTTGAGAATCTTATCAATGATACGGGAACTTTTTTCAAGTTTTTCATTGCTCATATTGTTGTTCCTTTCGATTTATATTAATAAATTATCGTTTATCATTAATGATGGTTACATGATATAGCCTAGTTTTATGAATGTCAAGTATTTTTTTATGTTTATCGTTAATTTTTATACAAATAATATAAACGAATATATCAAAGAGAAAAAAGAATGGATCTTCTGTGGTAGAATTCAAGACAGTCATAAGAATCTTGGAGTTAAACATGGATTATATCGAAGCACCCTGGAGATCCAGATATATAGATAAAGCCATTGCCGATGAGAAAGCAGGAAAGGATATCTGTGTCCTTTGCGAAAAGGCCGCATCAAAAACTGAAGATGACCGCGACAATCTCGTCCTCTATCACGGCAAATACAATTATGTCCTCATGAACCTCTATCCCTACACCGGAGGACATCTGATGGTTGCCCCCATACGCCACATAAACCGATTATGGCTCCTTTCAGATGAAGAAAGGATCGAACATATCGATCTGCTATCAAAAAGCCTCAAGATCCTGGATGAGGTCTATCATCCGGCAGGTTTCAATACCGGCATCAACTTCGGGCGTTCAGCCGGAGCCGGCATCGACCAGCACATGCATAACCACATCGTGCCCAGGTGGTCTGGTGATGCTAACTTCATGACAGTTCTAGGAGAGACCCGCGTGATGAACGAGGCCCTTCTCGATGTCTACGATAAGTTGCTGCCCTATTTTCAGAAACTCTAAGCTGCGATCCATCTCTTGAGAACAGCCACAGGAAGTAATTCCAACAGCCAAGAGTCATAAACTGACCTCTACGCTTAGTATTATCCTAATCGTCTTATTAATAGATCTAACATCCAGCTCAAATTACTAGATTATTTCATCAAAGGGCTCGTAT
>JAEEGF011250178.1_pt1 | contig 15570 bp, 19 predicted proteins | sample 9134171 | NCBI WGS metagenome assembly JAEEGF01 (sample SAMN16246542, study PRJNA631951) | gut metagenome | biome: gut microbiome; feature: rumen; material: AP-attached | host: Bos | place: Iran: Karaj | collected 2018-10 | reverse complement strand
ACAATAAACGAATACGACTATGGAAAGTTGCATCAAGATGAAAGCGACCAATGAGCAGGCTATCATGTTTAGCGAGCTTTGCTGTGTGAAACGCTGTGAGTGGATCAAGTGGCTTAACGACGGCAAGCGCAGGAACCTGTACGATGTCATGCTGAGACACGCCGACGATATAGGCGAACTGCGAGGCACCTATACGGTAGAGACACTGCTGAAGAAATGCAGGCAGGATGCCATGACTAACCTGTCTGGAAATATCCAAAGAAAGGTGAAAGACATTGTGAATGTCCTATCATTCCTCGGTGAAGGCAAACAACTGGCCGACGAACTTAACAAAGCCCTGAAAGAGTACGGGCTGAAAGTCAAGGCAGCGTAATAGTAAGATTATTAACTAAAACGAATACGACTATGGCAATAAATTACACGGGTAAAATCATCGGCACGCTTACCCTGTGCCAACCAGTGAAAGAGAAACAAGGCGACCAGTACGTTGAGAAAAAAGACGAGAAAGGCCGCACGGTGTACAAGAAATATCCTATACAGATACGGGATAGCAACTGCCTGATGTGCGCCATCCACGTATGGAAAGACCCTAATCCGGAAGACCCTGAACGCCCTTGGCATCACGATCTGCAGATGTTCTTTGCAGACGAGGCACACATGAAGCGCTGCCTGAAAGAGCGTAACTTCGAGAAGCTGTTTTTTGGCAAACTGCGCAATATCAAGCTCAATATCTACTACAAGGATATGCTGACGCTGGCTAAGTACATGACCCGCGACGGCCTGAAAGTGACCTGCTATTATAAGGAACCGAAAAAGAAGTAACGGCTATGACAAGACAAATCGAGATGGATGCAGACATGCGGGAGCTCGTGACGCTCCTCGGTGCCTGCATCCGCAAACCCAGACGCCCAGTGTGGCGAGAGAACCTGCACGCACCCTACTACTCACGCAACCGCTACAAGAGGGTGGCGTGAAATAATTCTTTCAAATTCTTGCAAGTTTGGAAAGAATTTGCTACTTTTGCAAACGATTAAAGCTACAACAAACATACCCATGATTACCTACAAGTATAAACTCTATACGACCAAGCAAACGAAGCATCTTGACGAGATGCTGCGCGAGGCAAGTTGGGTGTGGAATCATGCGCTGGCATTGCAGAAGCGGTACTACCGTATGTACAAGAAGTACATCGACGTAGTAAGACTGAAGGCAAAGTGGATTCGCTGGTACGGCAAGAGCAGCCGCCTCCATTCGCAGACCGTGCAGGAGATGCTGGAACGTCAGGACAAGTCCTACCAGCGTTTCTTTCAGCACATTCAGGCACGCCCTCCAAAGTTCAAGCGGGCAGACGATTTCAAGAGTTTCGTGTTCAAGCAGGGCGGCTACTCGCTGAACGGGAACGTGCTTACCATCAACAAAATCAAGAAACGCTTCAAGTTCGCACTGAGCCGTCCGTATGTTGGCGTAGGCAAAATCAAGAACGTGACCGTGAAACGCACACCCGTCGGAGAGTATTTCGTGTATCTCTTCATCGAGACCGATGTAAAGCCTATCGGAAAGACACATAATGGTGCATCCGTAGGCATCGACTTTGGTCTGAAGACCTACATGACGCTCTCCACGGGTGAGCGCATCCAGTCGCCCCGCTACCTGAAGCAGGCTCTCGGCATGAAGCGTACCGCCGACCGTCGCCTGTCGAAGAAACTGGATGGCAGCAACCACCGCGAGGCTGCACGACGGGCGAAGAACCGTGTGGAGGAACTCATCACCAACCGCCGCGACAACTGGCAGTGGGAGCTGGCTCACGACCTGTGCCGCCGCTTCGACACCATCTGCATTGAGGACTTGCAGCTCACGGGCATGACCTCGCTCTGGGGCCGCAAGATGGCCGACCTTGCACACGGCAAGTTCGTCTGCAAGCTGGAGTATCTTGCAGGAAAGTATGGTGTGAAGGTGCAGAAGGTTGACCGCTTCTTCCCTTCGTCTAAGCTGTGCGACTGTGGTCATATTCATAAAGATTTGTCATTGCATGATAGGGAGTGGACTTGTCCTGTGTGCCATCGCCACCACGACCGCGACCTGCATGCTGCTAACAACATTCTGAGGCAGGGCATTGTCTCATTGGGGAGTCCTGGTAAGACGCGGGAGCCTGGAAAGGTAACCGTGCGGGGGCGTAAGCACCCAAGAATCCCTCGGCTTTAGCCGTGGGAGTATGTCAACAAGCGCTTTGATAGGAGCGTGAAATACAAGAGAATTAACGGAAGGCGTTTTGTGAAACAAAAACAGTAACGACAATGAATAGAGAGGACCAAGCTGCACAGGCAATCATTACGGACCTTGCAGCGCAAGCAAAGAAACAACAGACCATTCAGCGTCTCACCGACCTGATGGCTGCGATACATGCGGCGTATCAGAAAGGCGAGTTTGCACCGCCTGAGTTTGAGGACAACGACTGCGGATTCGGCAGGCAAGGGATGCTGTGGGTGCATGAGACGGACAACAAGAAGGGCGTGAGCATCGACCTCTACGACCTCTTCGACGACGGACTGCCGAAGTTGGAGGGTATGGTGTTCGACAGCACGTGCCCAGCAGACGGGAAGCCGATACACCAGCTCGCCTTTTGCATCAGCTACAACCCCGAATGGGAAGAACACCCCGTGCTGGTGCTCTGCAACGATGCAAGCGCCACCGAGTTTGATGATAGCTTCGATCTGACACTGGAGTACGTGCCGGAAGAGGTGCAACAGCGCATCTACGACTGGATAAAGAATCTGTGGCATCCTGTAGCCAACGTGTACCGACTTGTGCTACGAGCACCCGATGGCAGGGAGCAGCGCACATTAGCCTGGTTTCCGACGGAAGAGGTGAAGAAGCAATACTATGACAAAGCCCACAAACGTGGACTGGTGGTAGAGGAAGTGTGACCATTTTCGTGAGCTCACGAAAATGATACGCACACATATATAATATATACGCGCGAGGGCTGCAATGGCTTTCGCGCGTTTTAAATCTTGTCTGGCCCTGGCTCTGCAGCCATGCCAACAGTGGTGCCGAAATACTGATTGAACTGTACTTCCATGCGGTTGTGCCTTTCAAGCAAAGCATTGTGCCGTTGAAGCAGATCCTTGTATTTGGCTGTGATGTCTGCGACGGTAGCGTTCAGTCCGTTGAGCCTTTTTGTCAGGGCAGCAACCTCTGCGCGGACGGCTTCGTTGTTGCCCGCTTGTGGCGCGACAGGCACGGCAGGTTTGCGCCCTTTGCCCTTGCTGCACTCTCGGTTCTCGTCAATGAGAAACTTAAACGGAGAGATGTTGAAGTAGCTGCAAGTATGAAGAAAGTCCGTTACCTTGAAACGTCGGCGCAGGGTGAAACGCTCGTGTGGTTTCTGTGAGCTGGCTTCCATAGCCACGGCCACATCTTTCCAGTAGATGCGTCCTTCGCCGTCGCCGAAAGTCTGCTCAACAGCTTGTGTGTTCCACTCGATAGGATGCCAGTAGTCGAGTGGGATAGTAGCGTCTTCACGATTAGGGATTACGAAATTGTTGTTCTCTGCCACAAAATAATATACTGGCATACGCAAAGAGTTGCACAATTTTATCAGTATTTGCACCGATACAACAATTTCGTTTGTCGTATATCGGCTTAGTACTTGCTGTCTGAGTCCGCAACGGCGGGCAATTTCCGTGCCTGTGATGTCTAAAACATCTGATAGACTGCTGAATAGCGTCGTGTTGAATTTCCATCTGTCCATACCATTTGTCATGCTTGCTTTAAAATTTTAACATTCACTTTTGGATAATTTTTCACCAATTCTGTTTGTTATTTCACAGAAAAGTTGTACCTTTGCCGCAAAGTTACAACAATTTCGTGAAATATGAACGAAAATAAAGAGAAATTATCACTACGCATTAAACGTTATCTGAAGAACCTGGTGAAGGCTCTTCGGGGTCTTGATCCCTACCGTGAGGAGTTGGAAGAGACGAAGGAAAAGCTGGAGAAGTCTGCAGAGAATATGACGGCCATGCAGGACCAGTTGTACTCTGCGCTCGACAAGTGGAACGAGGTGGTGAAGACGTCGGAAGATCTGAGTAGTCAGGTTGAGAGTTGCGAGAAGTTGATTGAAAACCTGCGTGAACGTATCAACGAGAAGGACGAAGAACTGAAACAGCAGGGCAACGACTTCCGTGAACGTATGGAGCGGATGAAAGGCGACTACCAGAAGCGATTGGACGAATACAATAAGCTGGTGGACTTCATCCGTTCCAACAAGAATGTTCCCTACGAAATCGGTGTCATCATCGACAAACTGACCGAAAGAAGATAGGAGGAGGAAAGCAATGGATATAGGACAGGCAATCAAGGAACTTCGCACCAAGCGCGGCATGACCCAGGAGCAGCTTGCCGATAGCGTCGGCATGAGCATCAACGCTATCAGTTCATGGGAACTCGGCAAGACGATACCGCCAAAGGCGACCATCGAGAAGTTGTGTCGTGCGTTTGGCATACCTGTTTCGTACATGCTGCTGGCGGCTATCGACGAGCAGGATATCCCAGAAGAAAAGCGCGTGCTGTACCGTGCGCTTTTAGAGCCGCTGAAAAATGAGTTGTTGTAGAAACAGTGATCAGTGAACGACGCTAACCTGAAGATATTGAATGGCATTCCTCTCGTGGAAGTGATGCGAGGATGGGGGTATGTACCGGTGCGCGAGGCGAGAAACGGCGCAACGGCATCGTATATCTGTCCTTGGCATGACGACCACCATCCATCGCTGGTGGTGGATAAGCAGTTGCGTGACGGTGCCACCGACTTAGGCTTTAAGTGCTTCGCCTGCAAGCAGGAGGGGTATGGGGCCATACAATTGGCTGCACGGCTCATGGGAGAGCCTGCCGGACAGTTATCAAACGGGGTGCTGAATCAGGTGATTCACGAATTGCTGACCCGTTGCAGCGTGGAGTTGGAGCCTGAAGAGGGCGACAAGCCGTGGCGCGATAACCTCCGCATAAAAGTGGTAGGTTGGGACGAGTTCAAGCGTGATGAACCGCAATACCAGGACTGGACGGGCGACCAGCCCATCTTTGAGACTGGCGAGTGGACTGAGGAAGGACTACGCGCGCTGGGCTTGAAGGTGGAGGTGGCCACAAGGCGTGCGAAGAAGACCGACATACCCGCCGACGCGACGGGCACAACGGCAGAGGTGCGCATGGGCGATCTGCTGACACAGTTTGATCCCGACAGTGGCGAGCCGTTGTATCGTTGCTCGTTCGGCAAGGATTTTTATCGTGGTCCGCAAAAGGCCGAGACCCGTACCATAGCCGCATGGGGCGAAGAGGTGGGGCGCGTGTTTGGCGTGACACCTATCAAACGCTTCTGCAAGCGTGACACTCCGAAGCAGGGTGGGGCAGTGGTTCTGGTGGTGAATGCCACAAAGAACTACCCGATGTTTATCTTCCGCTATCGTTGGGGAATCAAGAAATACGAGCCGAAAGCCGGTTATGGTAGTACGAAGTGGACGTGGTGGGATGTGAAGGAGGATGCCGACCTCGACCACCAGTGGTATGCAGACGCTGCTCTGACCGAAGCGCTGGAAGGATGTGTGCCACAGCAGGACGACCGCCATAAGTACGATGCTATGACTGACAAGGATGGCAAGCCGACAGGTAAGGTGAAGTTCCACCGTGTCGTGCTATGCTCTGGTCCAAGGGATGCGATAGCCGTTTATGCTCATAGCAATGCGCACGTCGTATGGCTTCACAGCGAGCAGGCCGGTTTCGACCATAAGGGCGGCAATGTCAGGCCGAACCGATGGCTCAGGGCTTTTCTGAGGAAGTTGCAGGGCATCACCATAGATGGCGGTCTTTACGTCTGCTACGATGAAGATGCGACGGGACTGGCTGCAAGCCAGGCGATAGCCCTGAACAGTCCGAACATTCATTGGCTCAGACTCCCCAAGGAACTGACGGAGATAGCCATTGGCAAGGATGGCAAGCACCTGAAGGATGTGACGGACTTTGTGACGCGCTTTCAGGAGGTAGAGGGCAGGATGCCTGCAGAGGTACAGCACGACGACCCCGTGGAGTGGTTTGACAATGCGCTGTTTGACACGCCCACCTGTCAGTTCTGGCAGTGGGAGAGTGAGCGTAAGGATGCCGACGGCACAGGCCGTGCAAGGTATAAGTTCGACCTAAGAAATACCCCTGTATTTCTCAGAGCAAGAGGCATGGTTCGCCGCGTGATGCAGCAGGGCAAGACATCGTTCTCGCGCTTCTTCATCATGGGCAATGACAATACATACACCGAGGTGTTCCCCGGTGAGAAGGGAAGTAACAAACTTGTGGCACAGGCCCGCGACCTGATGGCTGAATGGCTGCGTGCGCACAAGGAATTTAACGACGAGAAGGGTGCGCTCAGCCGTGCTATCTGTTCGGCCAAGTTGGAACAGGGCACGTTGGAGAGCATCGAGACGATGGACTTTGACGAGAAGAGCTATGGTGAGGACTTCGATCATTTCTTCTTTGACAACACCGCTGTTAAGGTAACGAAAGACGGCATGGAACTGGTGCCATACAGTCGCATGAAGTGGTGGACCAATACGGAGGCGATACTTAACGGCACGTTTACGATGCAGAAGCAGGCGTGGCGTGTGGTGCTTAATCCGATGTATGCCCCTGAATTGGAGAAGCACGAAGAAATCATGCGGACGGCACGGACATCCGACGAGCGCGCACAGGAGAACATGCGCTGGGATTCGTGGGCTTCGCTTTGGAAGTACCGCCTCATTATGGATAAGCCGCTGGATGAAATGCCGATGCACTTCCGTTTCCTCTACAACACCTCCCGCATCTTCTGGGAAAAGGAGTCGGACAATACGGAGTTGAGCAAGACTGAGAAGCAGGTGCAGGATATGTACTTCATAGCCATGTTACATGCCATCGGTTCAGCTTTGGTGCGCCACCGTTCAGCCAACAGGCAGCAATTCCTGCATATAACCGATAACGGCACACGTCGCGAGGACCTGGCAAGTGGCGGTACTGGTAAGACAGCCATTCTCGAACTCTTAGGACTGATGCGCCGTGTGCTGAAAGTTGACGGCAAGGCTTTGGAGGGTGGCAATATCACGCTGACACAGGAGTTGGATAAGATTGTGCCTGGTCTGCAGAACATTGTCGCCATTGACGAACTGCCACAAGGTTTTTCGCCCAAGACGCTCTATAACTATACGTTGTCGCTGACCTCGCGAGGTCTGTACCGCAGTAGTGTCGTACTCGAAGGCGATGACCTGCCGAAGTTTGTCGTTGCATCCAATGAGCAGTTGGATCTCAGTTCAGATTCAACCTCACGCCGTACCTATCAGGTGCTGGTCTCTGACTGGTACCATCCGAGAAGCATGGATGGCAGCCGTCCGGCACATACGCCTGCAGATGACTTCCGTAAGGAGTACGGCATTAAGGAGGTAGCACGCAATCTGCCACCTGCATTGCTCAACGAGGCCCGTAATTTCCTGCTGGGATGTGTGCAGTTGTTCTTCCAATTCCCTGACGAGACCATCCGACCGCCACGTGACAGCCGTGCGTTGTTGCGTCAGGCTCTGGCAGCATCGAAGGACGAGCAGTTTACCCGTTGGATAGCTGGTTTTCTTTTGGATAAGCGTCACATCGGAGAGCCTATCGCCCAGCGCGAACTCGCTATCTCATTGCTTGACTACTGTGGCATCACCGTAGGCGAGAAGACTATCAAGAGTGCCTACAAGCGCATTCGTGACAATATGGACGATTACATCAGGACGAGTATCTATGTGGTTGACCCGCCTGTTGTATTGTCAACACCAACCGACCGCGAAAACGGCTTCCGTCGCTGTGCTGCATGGCAGCATCCAAAGGCCAGTGACGGCTATAGCATTGCCACCGACGCTGATGGCAACCGCCTGCCAAGGGAGTTGGTGAAGAAAGCACCATACCCAAGGGTATATTACTTCTATCGCAAATCCAGGGTGCCCCGCCACTTCTTTGACGAAGCGCACGTTGGAGATATGGACTACGTGCAGGGCGCCAGCGACATCGACCCGGAGACACAATCGAAAAGTGAGGACTAAGGCATTATGAAGAAACGTCGTTCTGTTACCGTCATCCTCCGCTCATGTCTGACTGGCAAGGTCGTGTGGATATACAGAGGTCCTTCGCAGGAGGCTGCAAGGAAAGCGTACTTCCGTGCTTGCAAGAAAGAGATAGAGCATGTGCGTAGCTGGGCTGAACGTATGGCTCAACGCACAGCCTCCATTACACGGCTGCTGACGAATTGCCTGGCCGACAAACCCATTGACGCAGAGTTGACACCAGAGCAGCAGGAAGCCGCCAAGGAACTGCAAGCCATCAGCAAAAAGCAGTTGGAGTGTCACAGCGAGTTTTATGATCACATCATGGAAGAGCGCCGCCGCCGGGAAGAAGACCGTGAGATACGCCGCAAGATGCGTGAAAATGCTGCCAAAAAAGAAGTCGAAGAAAAATAACATAATAATAATTATGATAAATAAAGAGACAGGTCAGGACGTGGAGCCCATCGAATATGGCATCGACAGCGAGGCCATACGACAGCAGGCAGAAGCAAACCTGCAGAACGGCAACCGCGAGTACCGCAAGCTGAAACAAGAGCTTGACGGGCTTGACTTCAGGCGTGACTTCGTGAAGATCAACCTTGTGAAGACGAAGATGAAGCACTTGGTAAACGTGGAGACCAACCGCCTGTGGATGCTGGAAATGGAAAAGCGCAAGAGCGTGAAAGACCTCAGCGACCTGCTCCTGAAGAAAGACCGTGCCGAATATGAACACTTCCAGGAACTGATGGCCGGACTGTCGCTGTTGCTTGACATGACGGACAACATATTCTTCGATATCAATAAGCTGCTGAACCGTAACAACATCGGCATTGAGATGAACAACTTCCCAGAACTGAAGGCTGCAAAGAAGACTGTGCAGGATATGGCAATCAAGGAGCAGTACGGGATGGCACGCTATAAGGAAGACCTATGGAACGACGAGTCAGAGCGCATATACAAGTACCTGCTTGAGCGCTGCGCCACCTACCGTCGTAAGGTTGACCGCATAGAGTCAAAGATGAAGAAAACTGAAAATAAAGGATAGAGACGATATGAAACATCTGGATATTACAATAGACTTTGAGACCTGCGCCATGACAGCCAACGCGGCTGTGATGCAGGTTGCAATGGTGCCTTGGCTGAGAGACAACGATGCAGACCCATTCTCGTTTGACGATATGGATATATATGAAGGCTGCGTGGATCTGAGGACATGCGTGGTGGATGGCTTTGACTTTGACCCAGAGACTATCAAGTGGTGGTCAGAGAGAAACCTAAAGGCAAAGGAGGCGGTGACGAAGGGAGAACCGGAAGCTGTTGACGACGTGTTGATTGGCATGCTGAACTACATCCGCGAACTCAAAGAGAAGCATGCGCTGACAAGCATCTTTGTATGGTGTCAGGGCATGGACTTTGACATTGCGATACTGAGGAACCTGTGTCGTAAGTATGGCGTGAAACTTGAAGAGGACATACCGCACACGTCGTTCAGGGATTGCCGCACGGTGATACTGGAAGCTGCACTGATAGAGGCCAGTCGCAGTCTGAACGGAAAGAGTACACGTGCTAACGGCATCATACTGCCCGAGCAGATACTTGCAGGCAGCTACGATGTTTACAAGATGTTTGATCCCCTGCCAGAACGCTATTCTGCAGGAAGCGAGGCTCACGACGCACTCTACGATGCCTTGCGCTCAAGTTGGAACACCTGGCAGGCACTGAAATGGTTGAACGCTTAACAAAAGGAAACGAATGATGAACAATACTATATACATCAGCGGGCCTATCAGCGACCCGACTACGAGCCAGCCGAGGACTGGATGGCAGAAGGAATTTCTGGAGGCCGAGGCGAAGTTGCGCCGGATGGGCTTTTCAGTAATGAACCCGGTTGACATTGCGCGTGAGGTGGAGGAAGCCTTCAGGCAGGAGCCAACACGTGCGGACTATATTCTGGCTTGTTTGGAGCGGATGAAAATGGCACAAGAGACAGGCATACTGCACGGCGTGTACCTTATCGGTGATATCGACGCATGCAAAGATTCGCATGGTGTACAGATGGAACTTCACTTGGCAGAGATATTGGGCATCCCGGTATTTGCAGAGTTCCGCGCTGACAATGAGATATGGACTGACAGTTTCTATCTGAAGTCGGAAAGAACTATAGAAGGGCTGCTGGAAGATAAAGCGTAATATTCACTATAAGATATAAAGATGATGGCAAACCCAGTCCTACCTTCTCTCCCACACTCTTGGAGCGAACTGACATGGCAGCAGCTGTGCCAGTGCTGGAGTGTAAAGATGCGCTACGGTGGCAACGCTGATGTTGCACGGGTGGCTGCATTGCTTACACTATGCCATCTTGACGAGGTAGACAGTACCACGATCCGTACCAATTCGGGAGAGACGTTGTACAGGCTTCGTGATACAGACGGATGCCTGTGGACGGTGACAGCCCGCGAGGCGGCACATCTGGCAAAGGTAGCACTGCCTTGGTTTGATTTCCCTTATGGTGATACTGGTGATAAAGAGGAGACGGACGATGATGGTAATATCATCAGGGAATACCGGGAGGGTGTCAGCGGTTATGTCTGTCCTGAATGGAAAGACGCCATGATTCTGCCGCAAGATACCTTGAAGACAGGTGGTCACTATTATGCTCTGCCGCAGGTGGCCTGCAACAATATCACTTGGCAGCAGTATCGCTCGTTACAATCCATAGCTCCACAACTCTTTCAAGAGGATGTCAGCGAAGAGCAGGCCAAGATGCTGCAGGCGCAATTCATGGCACATTGCCTTGTTCCCCGATCGCGGTCCTTGCTTGATAGCAACGGCAAGACCATCAAGATACGTCCGCACTATGTCTATGAGTACGATGCAGACCAGGCAGAAGGACAGGTGAAGTATTGGCAGAAGCGTTTGGAAAAGGAGGACGCCATCATCCTGTTCCATATCTGCTTCCAAGTGTATCAGACGGCTCTTAGCTACTATGCGAAGTCGTATCCTGCGCTCTTTGATGACTCGGGCAAGAAAGACCCCTTACGTGATGCGCTGACTGGAGAGGTGGGCACCATCAACACCATTATGAAGTATGCCGGTTATGCAGAACAGCAGCAGGTGTATGACAGCAACCTTCCCTTTGTGTTAGACATTCTGAATACAATGACTAAGGAAGCTCGGGAGATTGAGAGGATGAATAGTAAAATCAAAAATAAGAACTGATAAGGTATGAAAGCAGATTACATTTACTTTGGCGACGCTGGCATGACCAGCACCAGTGCCAACCATGCGGCGAACATGGCGAAAGAGAGTGTGAGGCACCTGATGGACGAACTGGCAGGTGTGAGTTTCTATGGTACTACGGTGAGCCTATTGAGCAGCGGTGCAGGCGCCAAGCAGAGCAAGGTCGGCAACACAGCTGAGCAGCTTGACGGCACGTATGACAAGCTGAAAACCATCGGCGAGGCCCATGCGCTGATAGCCTGGCTGCGTGAAGCCATCAAGGCCCGTGAGCGACTGTTGGCAGAGGTGAAGAACATGACGCTGGCAGGGTATTGCAAGACGGTGTTAGGCGGTGTTGAAGTGCCAAAGGCAGACACGAACATCGTGGACTGGATGAAGGAGAAAGGTTATACCAAGCCAGACATCAACGGTGAGTTTCCTGATGTGGAGCATAAGCGTATCATTGGCATACCGGTTGCCCCGTTGGAATTGTTCTGCAAGAAGTTCGGGCTGAAGATGCCCGATGCGGTGAAGAAACAGGAGCCGATGACAGTCGATGACTATATGGCCGGACTGAGTGTAAAGGATCGTAACCGCATGTTGTTGTTGGAAGCCAAAGCCGCCGTGATTGGCAAGTTCATCCATGAGGACGGCAAACTCGACAAGGAGCGTAAGTCTCTGCGTGAGGTGTTGTCGCATCCCGTCGGAACACATGGCGAGGGACAGAACATGCTCCTATACCAGTTTGAGCCCACCGTGACGCAGGAGTATGTAGATGGTATGTTCTTCCGTCTGGCTGCAGAGCATCGTGCCCTACAGGCAGAGTTGAATGGTATGCTGGCCGAGCGTGACCGCACCATCGAGGCCGACAAGCAGGCTAAGGCAGCAGAGTTTCAGAAGGCATCTGCAGACTTCTCGCGTGAAATGAGTGTGTTGCAGGATAAGTTGTCGGCATATCTCGTGGAAGAGCAGCACAAGTTGAGCAAGATGCAGGACGAATACAATGCCTGGTCTATGGACCAGAAGAACCGCCATCAGGAGTTGTGCGCAAACATGGAGACATGGAAGCTGGCAGAAGCCAAGCGTATCGCTGAGCTGGGCATCATCATCCCGAACGAGTTGCGTGACATCTATGAGTGGGTGAACGGACTGGGTAAATAGTCCATTGGATTTCTTTGACTTATTGAGACACAGGTAGCCGCAGACTGAATGGATTTCCTGCGAAACTGCGGCGCACCGGCAGCGGAGGGTGGTCTTGTTTATAGCACGTGCCAACATTTACGGGCTATTGGCAAGTATCAAAAGACAGTTCAGAAGGTCGCGGGTTCGATTCCCGCCTTGCGTGCTAAGCAAGTAGTTCAGCTGGTTAGAACGTTTGAAGGTTGCAAAAGTTTGCAGGTTCGAGCCCTGCCCCGTCTTGGACGGGTGGCGGAAGTGGTAGACGCGGGTCTTTTTGGTAGATCTACTTATCGCAAAAACAAAAAATGACGTTGCCGCACGACACTCATACGGAGAGGCCGTCGCCTCCCGAGAAGGATCTTGCTCTTGCTGAGTGTGGCAATGGTTCTTGCTTTTGTTCATGCCTTTGTCGCTGAAATCATCTGCCGTCGCCGGGCCTGTGTCTTTTCATAGAATACGAATATTGACAAATACAAAGCTACAATTATGTCAAATACAACTTCAGACTTAAAACCTATAAAGGGTAAGTGTATCTACACAACCAAAGGTGCCGCACGAGAGTATGGCCGTATAGGCTGTAACTTCTTCAAGGGATGCCCGCATGAGTGTGAATACTGCTACCTTAAACGTGGTGCGCCATCGGCAGAACTGGGTGGTAATACTGCTGTGCTGAAGAAATGTCTTGTCAACGAAGACAAGGCACTTGAGATATTCTGCAAGGAGGCACGGAAGCATATTGAAGTGCTTAAAAAGTATGGTGTATTCTTATCGTTCTCAACAGACCCGATGCTGACGGAGACCAGAGACCTGACGTTCTCTGCCATCAACTTCTGCATCAGTAATGACATCCATGTGAAGGTGCTTACCAAAAATGCGGATTTCATTCTCTACGACCGAATGAAAAACCTGTGTGGCTCTACTGTAGCCAGGGACTATGTGGAGTTTGGCTTTACGCTGACAGGGCGTGACGATATGGAACCCAAGGCTTCATCAAACCACGACCGCATCGAGGCTATGCGGCTGTTGTATCAGCGTGGATTCAAGACTTTTGCCAGTATTGAGCCGGTCATCGACTGGACGCACTCAAAGATGGTTATAGACCTTTCTATTGACTGCTGCAACCATTACAAAATAGGGCTTCGCTCTGGTGTGAAGAAAGACTATTATGACGTGTTGCGAAGCGGCATGGCCATTGAGGAGATGGTGAACAAAATCGTATCAGCAGGACGTACAGTCTACCTGAAGGAAAGCACCCGTGCCTTATTGCGCAGATGCTATATAGAAGATTATAGTGAGCGCATATTGAGTAAGACGCTTGACATTGACAGCAATCCATACAAAACAATTCAAGAAGATGAATGACTATATAGAAAGAGCAGTTGCAGACATTGCACGGAAATGCCATGTCAAGCAAGATGAAGTCTGGGTAGCAATGAAAGAATTGTCAAATTTAAAATGTAAAAACAATGGATAAATCTCAGGAATTAAAGATGCAACTCTTGAAAGAGTTTGGCATTATTGACGAAAAGAAAAGCGTGGACTTCTGCCGTGAAGCCTACAAGTTCCTAACCGAAGGTGAGCAGAATGATACACCTTCAGCCGCTCCGGCAGTATCCAGTGAAGAAGCCATTGCCGTAGATATGGGCCTTCCGTCTGGCACGCTATGGTGTGACCGTAATGTGGGCGCGAAATTCCCCGAAGATTACGGTGCTTTCTTCTCTTGGGGCAATACCGATCCGCATTATCCAAACCGTGACAATATGGACTGGGGCGATGATGACGATGGCTTTGACTATAGCTTTGACAGCGATACCTATGAAAAGACAGCGGGTTACAAACTGGAAGGTAACATTGATATGGCCCATGATGCAGCCCGTGTCAATATGGGTGAACTCTGGCAGATGCCTACGGAAGAACAGATTAATGAGCTATTTGATAATTGCGACTGGGTGCGTAAAACCATCAACGGCATCAACGGCTATCTGGTTACTTCTAAGATTAACGGTAACGTTATTTTCTTTCCCGCTGCGGGCTACTGGTATGGTACTACGCTCAGCAATCGCGGTTCGAACGGCTACTATTGGGCGTCGTCATTGTACTCTTCTTCGAATGGTCGCTACCTGAACTTCAATTCGGCTGGTGTCAATCCTCAGAACTACAACTACCGCTTCTACGGTTTCACCTTGCGGGCTGTTCAGAATTGCCTCCAGAAATAAACCATAAGTCAGGGACAGCCACCAGCCGCTCCACCAAGAGCGGCACAAGGCTGGAACTGACAAACAAGTCACAAACCCTACAAATAGCGTAAGACATGGCAGGACTACACGACATCGACAAGAAAGACTGGGAGAGGCTGTTGAAAGACAACGGATTCCAATTCGAGCGGGCGGGTAAGCACCATATCTGGAAGCATGAGGACGGCAGGATTATACCTGTGCCTATGGGCCCTAAGATAAGTGCTCCTGTAGCCCGCAGGATGGTGAAGGAGAACAAGCTGGAGGGTGCTCCCTTCGGATGGAGCGACCTATGGAAGAACGCCGATGCAAAGGCAGAAGCCATTGAAAAGCAGCGCAAGGAAGAAGAGGAGCGCCGCCTGCAGGAAAAGGCAGAACGCGAAGCCAAGGAGCGTGAGGCAGAGGAGCGTCGCCAGAAAGAGGCCGAGCGTCTGAGGAAAAGAGCCGAGGATGCCCGCCGTGAGAAGGAACAGCGTCAGATAGCAGCTGATGCCGCCAACCGCGAAGCATTGGAGAAAGCCAAGGCTGCACTTGCGGATACTGTCGAACAGCAGCCTACAGCATCGGTAATCCCCACTACTACACCTGTGGCAAAAGCAGCACCAGTTGCCAAGCCTACTGAAACATCAAGCAATTTAACCCCTAAAGCAGTGATTTATATGAACGAAAAAAGATTGGAGAACTTCCACGAATACCTCTGTGCGGTCGTGGACTACTATCACAAGAACGGCAAGATCCTAAAGAATTTCTCTTTCCTTGCCAAGCAGTACAGGGTGAAAGGTATCACCCAGGAAATCTTTAAGAAATACAAGTTGGGCGACCTGAAACCCGGAGAGAAGCCCTCACGC
>JAEEGF010226654.1_pt1 | contig 15571 bp, 10 predicted proteins | sample 9134171 | NCBI WGS metagenome assembly JAEEGF01 (sample SAMN16246542, study PRJNA631951) | gut metagenome | biome: gut microbiome; feature: rumen; material: AP-attached | host: Bos | place: Iran: Karaj | collected 2018-10 | reverse complement strand
TTGGTTTCGTTGTAGGTGGACGCCAGCATCGCGTCGGACAGCCGGACCTGTACCTGGTCGATGTCGGCGTAGAGGGAGGCATATTCCTCCTTTGTGTCGGGGGTCCACTGCACGTCGGACGGGTGGCCCAAAAGCAGGTGGTACCCCCGGTTGGCGGCCAGCACCCGCAGGTTGCCGGCGAAGGGGAAATCGGGGGAGATCCAGCCGGGGTTGAACTCCAGCCAAAACAGTCGCCCGGCCTCTCCCGTCTCGTCCCGGGTGGCCCGGCAGTAGACGGACAGTCCGGAGTCGTAGACCTCATAGCTGATCCGGCCCTGCCAGCTCTCCGGCAGAGTGACGGTCAGATCGGCCCCCACGTTGATGCCGTGGATGACAAAACCGTCCCCCTGCTCCGTCGGCGCGATCCAGACCCGCACCGGCGTCTCCGGCGGTTCCCCTCCGATGATCGCGCGGATCAGCGATAGTTCCTCCTCTGTCAGCGGCTCCGCGGCCAAATCCAAAGTGCTGTCGCAGTACAGTTCCCCGGTGTCATAATAGGTGTACTCCAAGCCGTCTACGATAAACCTTCCGGCTCCACCGGCCAGCCAGTCGGAGCTGACCATGACCTTCATGGTGAATTCCTCGTCCGCCGCAAAGATCCGGGCCGTTACCATCTGCCGCAGAGCGGCGGTATCGTCCCTGCCAGTGTAGAGAGGCCCGGCTATGTCGTACTGCCCCTCCCGCCAGAAGAGAACGGCATTGTCCTTCCAGTTATGGTGTCCGTCCAGGGCCCAGCGGATGGGATCGACAACACTCTCCAGGGCGCGATCTATCATTGCCGCGGTCTCCGGCTCCAGACGATACGCATAGGTGTCGGTGTAGAGCATGCCGTTCAGGACCCGGTATGTAGCGGATCGCCCGTTATTGTAGTTAATGCAGAGGGTATAGAGAGCTCCCGCATTCCAGACAAGAGTTTTCTTGGTGAGACCTCTCCAACATGCTGAGCCGTCTCTCAGGCAGGCTTCCAGCAGGAGGATCCGGTCGTTGTCCAGCCGCGTCGTGATAGGAGGGCCGCTGTCCGCCGTTCCGGCCCGCGTGACGGTGGCGCTCTGGACCCGGGTCCCCCATTTCAGGGACAGCGCATCAGAAAGGGGAACAGGCTTTGTCAGCAGGAGCATTACGGCGGCCAGGAGCAAACAGGCCGCTGCCAAAACGGCGATCCACCGCCGTCCCTTCTTCCGGGTGGCGGCCACGCTGTCGGCGGAAAGCTGCAGAACGTTCTTCATGGCTTGCTCCTCCCGGGTTTCTCCGCCGGCTTCCGCGTGCGCCGTGCAGCTTGCCAGCTCCGTCAGATTCAAACCGAGCGTATCGGCCAGAGGCTCGAGCAATGTCACGTCCGGGTAACTGAGGCCCCGCTCCCATTTGCTCACGGCCTTGTCGGTCACGTGGAGCCGGTCGGCCAGATCCTTCTGCCGCAGGCCCAGCGCCTTGCGCCTCTCCGCGATGAACGCGCCCAATTGTGCCTTGTCCATAGGATCACCTCGCCTACAGTGTAGCGGAAAACGGCCGAAAGCGCAACCGACCGGCGGTAGAATGGCCGCCGGAGACGAAAAAACCACCGCCCGCTGCGGTGGTTTTCTCGTTCTCTTGTCAGATCAGCGGCACCAGCGGCACGGACTCCTCCGGCGTGATGCCCAGCTCCGCCAGCAGGCGGCGGCCGGCGGCCTCGGTCTCCGGCCGGTTCATGGCCTCCGGCCGGTGGGCGTCGCAGCCCAGCACCACCCGGGTCCCCGTTTCGGCGGCCAGCCGCCAGAAATCCCGGTCCGGATAACTGCGCCCGTCGTGAAGGCCCAGCAGATTCAGCTCCAGGGGCATGTCCAGCTCCTTCGCCGCCCGGCACAGCCGCTCCATGTGGAGCCGGTAAAGCCCCCGGTCCCCGGTGAAGTTCAGCAGATCCGGATGGGCCAGATAGGTGAAATACCCGGTCTCCATGGCCTCGATGGTCTGGTCCACGTACTGCACCAGCCGCGCCGGCTCGTCGGTGGGATTGCCGCAGTAGCGGTCGTCCTCCTCGTTATAGAGGTAGTGCTGTCCCAGCAGCAGGTATTCGCAGCCGTTCCGCCGCAGCAGCTCCAGCTGGGCGGGGAAGATGGCCGGATAATACTCCAGCTCCACCCCCACGTGGAGCTCGATGCGCCCGGCGTACTCGTCCCGCAGAGCGCGGATGGTGTCGAAATACTCCGGGCAGCTCTCCACGCTCATGCGGAACCAGGAGTTGTGCCCGTCGGGGAAGGGGCAGGGCGTGTGGTCGGAGAAGCCCAGGACCCGGATCCCGGCGGAGAGGGCCTGCTCGATATAGTCCCGCTCGCTGCCTGTGGCGTGGTTGCAGCGCCGGGTATGGGTGTGATAGTTGACCAGCATGGAAAGACTTCCTTCGTGAAAAAGGTTCGCCGCAGCTTACAGCTCCACCACCATGGGGATGATCATGGGACTGCGCTTGGTGGTCTTGAACAGGTAGGTGCTGACGGCGGAGCGGACGGCCTTGCTGACCTCCGCCTGGTCCCGGCGGCGCCGGGCGGACATGTGGTCCACGGTGTCCATGGCCAGGCTCCGCAGCTCCTCCAGCAGCTCCTCGGACTCCTTCACGTATACGAAGCCCCGGGTGACGATCTCCGGCGGGCACAGCAGCCGGTGATCGTGGCTGGACATGGACAGCATCACCACGATCATGCCCTCGGCGGCCAGCGTCCGGCGGTCGTTGAGGACCACGGCCCCCACGTCGCCCACGCCGCTGCCGTCCACGAACACCTCCCCGGCGGGGACGGTGGACTCGCGCTTCATGTGCTTGGTGGTCAGCTCGATGACGTCGCCGTTGTCGGCGATGCAGATATCCTTGGGATCCATGCCCATGGACTGGGCCAGGCGGCTGTGGAGCTGGAGCATCCGCTGCTCGCCGTGGAGGGGGATGAAGAACCGGGGCTTCACCAGGGCGTGAATGATCTTCAACTCCTCCTGGCAGGCGTGGCCGGACACGTGCAGGAGGTCCGCCTTGTCGTAGACCACGTCCACGCCCTTGCGGAACAGCTCGTTGATGACCCGCCCCACCGTCACCTCGTTGCCGGGGATGGCGCTGGCGGAGATGATGACCTTGTCGCCGGGCCCCACGTCCACCTGCTTGTGGGTGGAGAAGGCCATCCGGTACAGGGCGCTCATCTCCTCGCCCTGGGACCCGGTGGTGATGATGACCTGCTCCCTGGCGGGCAGGCTCTTGAGCTTGTTCAGCTCCGTGAGGGTGCCCTTGGGGGCCTTGATATAGCCCAGATCCGTGGCCACCTTCATGAGGTTCTCCATAGACCGCCCGGTGACGGCCGCCTTCCGCCCGCAGGCGGCCGCGGCGTCCAGCACCTGCTGGATCCGGTGCACGTTGCTGGCGAAGGTGGTGACGATGATCCGTTTGTCGCAGCCGTTGAACTGCCGGGCGAAGGTCCGGCCCACGGCCCGCTCGCTCATGGTGTAGCCGGGCCGCTCCACGTTGGTGGAGTCGGCCAGCAGGGCCAGCACGCCCTGCTTGCCCAGCTCGCCGAACCGGGCCAGGTCGATGACCTCCCCGTCGATGGGGGTGGAGTCGATCTTGAAGTCGCCGGTGTGGACGACGGTGCCCATCCGGGTGTGGATGGCAAAGGCCACCGAGTCGGGGATGGAGTGGTTCACGTGGATGAACTCCACCTGGAACTTGCCGGCCCGGATGGTCATGCCGGACTCCACGGTGATGAGCTTGGTGGAGCCGGCCAGGCCGTGCTCCTGGAGCTTCAGCTTGATGAGCCCGGCGGTGAGCCGGGTGCAGTAGATGGGGAGGTTGATCTGCTTGAGGACGTAGGGGATGGCCCCGATATGGTCCTCGTGGCCGTGTGTGACGAACAGGCCCCGCAGCCGGGAGTGGTTCCGGACCAGATACGTCACGTCGGGGATGACGCAGTCGATGCCGTACATATCGTCGCCGGGGAAGGCCATGCCGCAGTCCACCACGATGATCTCCCCGCCGTACTCGTAGGCGGTCATGTTCTTTCCGATCTCGTTCAGACCGCCCAGGGGGATGATTTTCAGTTTTTCTGCCATAGTGTCTCCTTTTTGATATGGTGCGCCGCAGGACGGGGCAAAAATGCGCGCAGCAAAAACAAGGGCGCGGGGCAGCCCTGCGGCCCTGATCCGCCGCCGGCATTCCCTCTTTCGCCCGACCGTCCTGCATATGGGATGGTTGCTCTATCTGATCGCGGCCTCACCCGACCGCGAAACATACAAAAAAACATACGGTTTTCCCGCATATTGCACAAAGTATACCACAAGGATTCCGATTTGTACACCCCCAACTTTTCGCCGGGTTCCGACGGCCCTCGCGTTTGCCGCCGGACGCGGGAAACTTCTGATTGATGTGGGCCGCGGCTTGTGATATAATCTATTATGTATTGATATATGCAGGCCGCGGCTGCGGCGAAGGAGGAATGACAGGTGAACAGACGACTTGCCCGGATCCTGCGGGCCAATACGACGCTGACCAGCCTGTGTCTGGTGGCGTTCGTGGCGGCGGCGATCCCCGTGGATATCCGCCTGGCTATCGCGGAGGCCATCCTGGCCGCGCTGGTGATCCTCCTGAACCTGCGGCGCAGCCGCAGCACCCAGCAGAGCGTGCGCCAGTACGTGGAGCGTGTCAACGGCGGCATGGACTCCGCCCGCTCCAGCAACGCCCTGTACGCGCCGCTGCCCATGATGGTCTTCGACGTGACCAGCGACGAGGTGATCTGGGGCAACGAGAGCTTCGTCCAGCTGACCGACCAGAAGGACGGGATCTTCGAGATGAAGGTGGACGAGGTGATCCCCGGCTTCAGCAAGCACTGGCTGCTGGAGGGCAAGCGGGAGGCCCCCGAGCTGATCACCTGGGAGCACCATCTGTACCGGGTGTTCGGCAGTCTGACCCACCCGGAGGAGAAGGACCGGGGCGGCGAGATGCTGGCCACCACCTACTGGATGGACGTCACCGAGTCGGAGCAGATGCGCAGCACCCTGGAGCTGACCCGCCCCATAGTGGCCATTCTGATGGTGGACAACTACGAGGAGCTGATGAAGGCCTGCCCGGAGAACCGGCGCAGCGCCGTGGTGGCGGCCCTGGAGGAGAAGCTGAACGCCTGGGCCGCGGATTCCGGCGGACTGATCCTGGGCTATGACCGGGACAGATATTTGTTCCTTTTCGAGGAGAAGAGCTATCCCGAATTCGTGGAGCACCGGTTCAGCGTGCTGGACACCGTCCGTGAGGTGGTGGCCGGCGAGGGCGTGGCCGCCACGCTGTCCATCGGCGTGGGCCGGGACGCGGAGAATTTCGACGGCCTCTTCAAAAACGCCACTCTGGCCCTGGAGATGGCTCTGTCCCGGGGCGGCGACCAGGCCGTGGTGAAGGACAAGCTGAACTTCTCCTTCTTCGGCGGCCGCGCCAAGTCCACGGAGAAGCGCACCAAGGTGAAATCCCGGGTCATGGCCAACGCCCTGGGCGAGCTGATCGAGGACGCCAGGCAGGTCTACGTCATGGGCCACAAGTACGCCGACATGGACGCCCTGGGCGCCGCGGCCGGCGTCTGCGCCATCGCCCGGAAGAAGGGCAAGAAGGCCCAGATCGTCATTGATCTGGAGAACAACGCCGTCCACCCCATGCTCCGCAAGCTCCAGGAGCTGCCGGAGTACGAGGGGACCTTCATCAGCGGCAGCGACGCGTTTTTGAAGGCCCAGGCCGACACCCTCCTGGTGGTGGTGGACACCAACCGTCCCCAGAGCGTGGAGTCGGAGGGCCTGCTGGAGAGCTGCAACCGGGTGGCGGTCATCGACCACCACCGCCGGGGCAGCAGCTACATCGAGAAGATGGCCCTCAACTATCACGAGCCCTACGCCTCCTCCGCCAGCGAGCTGGTGACGGAGCTGCTGCAGTACCTGGTGGAGCCCACGGATCTGCTGCGGGCGGAGGCCGAGGCCCTGCTGGCGGGCATCGTGCTGGACACCAAGAATTTCACCAACCGCACCGGCGGCCGCACCTTTGAGGCGGCGGCGTACCTGCGCCGCGCCGGCGCGGACACCCAGGAGGTCCAGCGGATCTTCCAGAGCGACCTGCAGTCCATGATCACCCGCTATGCCATCATCCGCCAGGCGGAGCTTTACCACGAGGATATCGCCATCGCCGCCCTGGATGAGGAGTACGACCGGGTCACCGCCGCCAAGGCGGCCGACGAGATGCTGACCCTCAAGGGGGTCCAGGCCTCCTTCGTGCTGTATAAGAAGGGCGACGGGGTCTACATCTCCGCCCGCTCCCTGGGCGAGGTGAACGTGCAGGTCATCGTGGAGTCCCTGGGCGGCGGCGGCAACTCCACCACCGCCGGCGGCGAGCTGCCGGGGCGCCGGGTCTCCGACGTGAAGGATCAGCTGCTGGCCGCCATCAACGACTATTTCGATAATTGACAGAAAGGATCTGTGTACCATGAAAGTGATTCTGAAACAGGACGTCAAGGGCAAGGGCAAGAAGGGCCAGATGATCGAGGTGGCGGAGGGCTACGCCCGCAATTTCCTGCTGCCCAGGGGCCTGGCCGCTCTGGCCACCACCGACGCGGTGAACACCATGCGCCTGCAGGAGAAGGCCAAGGCCCGTGCCGAGGCCGAGGCCAAGGCCGCCGCCGCCGAGACGGCGGAGAAGCTGAAGAGCTGCCAGGTGAAGATCCCCGCCCGGGGCGGGGAGGGCGGCCGCCTCTTCGGCGCCGTGACCACCAAGGAGATCGCCGCCGCCCTGAAGGAGCAGTACGGCCTGGAGATCGACAGCAAGCGCCTGGTGCTGGAGGATCCCATCAAGTCCTTCGGCGCCTATCAGGTGAAGGCGAAGCTGGGCTACGAGATCAACGGCACCGTCTACGTGCTGGTGACGGAGGCCAAGTGAGGCCGGAATGACAGAGAAGGGAGGCGCCCCTATGCCTGTGGACGATCTGCTGATGCGCGCCATGCCCCACTCCCCGGAGGCGGAGCAGGCCGTGCTGGGCTCCATGCTCATCGACGCCGACTGCATCAAGGACGTAATGGACAAGCTGCAGCCGGACGATTTCTATCTCAAGCAGAACCGGGACATCTTTGAAACCATCTATACCATGTTCATCTACTCCCGGCCCATCGACGGCGTCACCGTGGCCGGGGAGCTGGAGAAGGCGGGACTGAGCAGCGAGAACACCCGCGATTATCTCCTGCAGCTGATGGAGGTGACGCCCACCTCCGCCAACGTGCTGGAGTACGTGAAGATCGTGCGGGACAAGGCCCTCATGCGGACCCTGGCCACCGCCTCCGGCGAGATCACCGCCATGGTCCAGGAGGGCACCGGCTCCGCCGGCGACATGCTGGAATCGGCGGAGCAGAAGATCTACGCCATCCGCCGGGGCCGTGCCGGCCAGGGGATGCTTACCGTGGGCGTGGTGCTCCAGGGTGTCATGGACCGCCTGGCGGAGCTGACCGCCTCCGGCGGCAAGACCCTGCCGGGCATCTCCACCGGCTTTTCCGCCGTGGACGGCAAGATCAACGGCATGAAGAAGTCCGATCTGATCCTGCTGGCGGCCCGTCCCGGCATGGGCAAGACCAGTATGGCCCTGAACATCGCCCTGAGCGCCGCCAAGAGCTCCGGCAAGACGGTGGCCATTTTCTCCCTGGAGATGTCCAACGACCAGCTGGTGTCCCGCCTCATCGCCGCCGAGGGCCTGGTGGAGAACAACCGTCTGGCCACCGGCGACCTGCGGGAGAGCGACTGGGTGAAGATCGCCGAGGCGGCCTCCACTCTGAGCCGCGTGGACATCCGCATCGACGACAACCCCCTGCTGACGGTGGCGGACATGAACGCCAAGTGCCGCCGCCTGGACAACCTGGGCCTGGTGGTCATCGACTATCTGCAGCTGATGACCAGCGCCGGCGGCAAGAGCTACAGCGGCGAGAACCGCCAGCAGGCGGTGTCCGACATCTCCCGTATGCTGAAGATCATGGCCAAGGACCTGCAGGTGCCGGTCCTGTGCCTGAGCCAGCTGAGCCGCGCCAACGAGAAGCGGGAGGACAAGCGCCCCATGCTGTCCGACCTGCGCGAATCCGGCGCCATCGAGCAGGACGCCGACATCGTCATGTTCCTGTACCGTGACGACTATTATAATGAGGACTCCGAGAAGCGGAACATCGCCGAGTGCATCGTGGCCAAGAACCGCCACGGCGAGACCGGCAAGGTGGAGCTGCGCTGGATGCCCGACTACACGTCCTTCGGCACCATCGAGAACCGCTATGCGGACGGAGAGTAAACGGAGGCCCCTATGGATCTGACCGGCTGGATGGCGGAATGGAATATGTTTCCCGGCCCCGGCGGCCTGATCCTGTGCGCCGTCTCCGGCGGGCGGGACTCCATGTGCCTGCTCCACTATCTCCACGGTCTGTCGGCGGAGCGGGACTTCCGGGTGGCCGCGGCCCATCTGAACCACGGCATGCGCCCCACGGCGGAGCGGGACGAGGCCCTGGTGCGGGACTTCTGCGCCGGGCGAGGGATCCCCTTTTACGTGGGCTATGAAAAAGTATACGACCGGGCTCGGGAATGGGACCTGGGCGTGGAGGAGACGGGCCGCCGCGCCCGGTACGAGTTCCTGCTGCGCACGGCGGAGGAGCTGGGCGCGGAGCGGATCGCCACCGCCCATCACATGGGCGACCAGGCGGAGACGGTGGTGCTGAACCTGCTGCGGGGCACCGGACCCGAGGGCCTGGGCGGCATCCCGCCGGTGCGGGGCAAGCTGATCCGCCCCCTGCTGAACACCGACCGCCGGGAGATCGAGGACTACGTGGCCCGCCATGGCGTGCCCTTTGCCGAGGACGAGACCAACGCCGACCTGTCCTACGCCCGCAACCGGCTGCGGCTGGAGATCTGGCCGGAGCTGGAGAAGATCAACCCCACGGCCCGGGAGAATATCGCCCGGGCGGCCCGGATCATCCGCCGGGAGAACGACTATCTGGACGGCCTGGCGGCGGAGCGCGTCCCCGCCCGGGGGACGTCCATCCCCTGCCGGGAGTTGCTGGAGGCCCCGGCGGCCCTGCGCCCCCGGATGCTGCGCCTGCTGATCGACCGGCTGGGCTGCGGCAAAAAAGACTTCGGGGAGGTCCATCTGTCCGCCCTGGAGCGGCTGGCCCGGTCCGGCGGCCTGCTGGACCTGCCCGGCGGCGCCCGGGCGGAGTGCCGGGCCGGGACGCTGACCCTGTCCGTCCCGCGGCGGGAGGACCTGCCGGAGACGAGCCTGGAGAGCGAACGGCCCGTACCCTGGGGCGGCGGCCGGATCTGCCTGCGCAGCGATCTGCGGAGCCCGGTGGACGAGGCCCTGCGCCTGTGGGTGCCGGACGGAGCGGCCGTCTCCGTGCGGACCTGGCGGCCGGGCGACCGGCTGACCCTGCCCGGCAGCCGGGGGAGCCGGACCCTGAAGCGATTGTTCGCCGACGCGGGGATCGGCCCCGCCGTCCGGGACCGGACCCCCGTGATCTGCGTGGACGGCCGGGCGGCGGCCGTGTTCCGGCTGGGAACGGACGCGGCCTTTGCCCCGGAGACCTGCGGGGCCAACGGAAGAAAAATGATCATCACCTGGGAAAAATAAACGTAGGAGGACAGTGACATGGTGAAGAACAATATGGATCAGGACATCCTGAAGATCCTGTACACGGAGGACGAGATCCGGGACCGGGTCCGGGAGATGGGCCGGCAGCTGTTTGAGAAGTTCCAGGGGCGGGACCCCCTGTTCGTGGGCGTGCTGAACGGCTGCTTCATGTTCATGGCGGATCTGGTCCGGGCCACCGGGCTCAAGAGCGAGCTGGAGTTCATCGGCGTGTCCTCCTACCGGGACGGCACCAAGACCAGCGGCGTGGTGCAGATCACCCGCGATATGCAGCGGGATATCACCGGCCGGGATCTGATCATCGTGGAGGATATCCTGGACTCCGGCAACACCCTGGCCTTCCTGCGGAACTATCTGCTGAGCAAGGGCGCCCGGTCCATCACCATCGCCACGCTGCTGGATAAGCCCTCCCGCCGTCAGAAGGCCATCACGGCTGACTACTTCGGCTTCGTGGTGCCGGACGAGTTCGTAGTGGGCTACGGCCTGGACTACGCCCAGATGTACCGCAATCTGCCCTACATCGGCGTGCTGAAGCCGGAGGTTTACAACAAGTGACCGGAAACGATATTTGAGGAAACGAGGAAAGACTCATGGCGGAGCATAAGGGGCGTTATCAGGGAAAGCGCCTGATCAGCGGCCGGGACGCGGAGAAGCGGAGCCGCGGCAGCCGCGCGGAAGGCGTCGAAACGGCGGAATCCGTCCGGGAGACGACGCCGGCGGAGACGGCCGAGCAGGAGGAGCTCCTCCTGCGGACCCTGCTGCCGGAGGAACCGGAGACTCCCCCGGCCGAAGCGCCGACGGAGGAAATAGTCCCCGCGGCGGCGCCGGCGGAGAAGCAGCCGGAGCCCCCCGCGGCGGAAATAACGGAGGAGCCGGACCCCTTCGCGGCGGTGCCGGCAGAGGAAGAAGTCCCTGCGGCCAAGGTGCCGGAGGAGGAAAAGATCCCGGCGGCAGAGCCGGAGGAAAAACAGCCGGAGGCCCCCGCAGCGGAAGGATCCGGGGAAAAGCAGCCGGAGCCGCCCAGGGGCGGCTTCTGGAAGGATTACGGCTACCTGGTGATCACCGCGCTGGCGGTGCTGGTGGTGTTCCGGGTGCTGTTGCAGCTGGCCTACGTGCCCTCCAGCTCCATGGAGAGCGTGATCTCCCGGGATTCCCTGCTGGTCTCCTGGCAGCTGCCCTATCTGGTGTCCGACCCGGAGCCTCAGCGGGGCGACGTGGTCACCCTCTGGAACGCGGAGGAGAACAAGCTGCTGGTGAAGCGGGTCGTGGGCCTGCCCGGCGAAGAGATCACCTTCAAGGAGGGTTGTGTCTGCGTCAACGGCCAGAAGCTGGAGGAGCCATATCTGGATCAGCAGGGCGTCACCAAGGGCTATAAGCAGAGCGTCTATCAGGTGCCGGAGGGCTGCGTGCTGCTGCTGGGCGACAACCGCGGCAGCTCCAAGGACAGCCGCTACTGGGAGGAGCCCTATATCTCCATAGACAATATCCGGGCCCGGGTGATGGTCTGCGTCCCCCTGACCCGGTGGCATAACATACCCCTGCCCCAGTTCGGCCGGATCCATCTGGTGGGCTGAGGGCAAAGGAGGAACTGCGTTTGAAAGAGAAAAAAAGATTCAACGGCGGCGGCTTTCTGCTGCTGATCCTGCTGGGCATTCTGCTGTACGCCGTGGTCTCCAACTACCAGAGCAAGAACGACATCTCTTACGCCCAGCTGCGCCGGCTGTTCGAGGAGGAGAAGGTGACGGAGTTCGTCATCGTGGACACCCGTCTGACCGCCACCCTCACCGACGGCACCAAGGCCACCTGCGACCTGTACGATTTCGACCTGTTCTACGAGGACATGAACGACCTGGTGGTGCAGCAGAAGGCCGCCGGCGTCATCAAGGACTACGACTATCACGCCGACCGGTCCGGCAACTGGCTGCGGCTGCTGATGCCCTACTTCCTGGGCATCATGGCCTTCGTGGTGCTGATGACCTTCATCATCCGGATGACCGGCGTGGCCGGCGGCGGAAACGACAAGCTGTCCCGGTTCGGCGAGGCCCGGATCCAGAGCCTGCCGGAGGGAAAGAAGAAGGTCACCTTCCGGGACGTGGCCGGCGCCGACGAGGAGAAGGAGGAGCTGGCTGAGATCGTGGCCTTCCTCCGCAGCCCCCAGAAGTTCCTGGACCTGGGCGCCCACATCCCCAAGGGCGTGCTGCTGGTAGGCCCTCCGGGCACCGGCAAGACCCTGCTGGCCAAGGCCGTGGCAGGCGAGGCCGACGTGGGCTTTCTGTCCATCTCCGGCTCCGACTTCGTGGAGATGTACGTGGGCGTAGGCGCCAGCCGTGTGCGCCACCTGTTTGAGGAGGCCAAGAAGCAGGCCCCGGCCATCGTGTTCATCGACGAGATCGACGCCGTGGGGCGCCAGCGGGGCAGCGGCCTGGGCGGCGGCCACGACGAGCGCGAGCAGACGTTGAACCAGCTCCTGGTGGAGATGGACGGCTTCACCAGCAACGAGGGCGTCGTGGTGCTGGCCGCCACCAACCGTGTGGACATCCTGGATCCGGCCCTGCTGCGGCCCGGCCGGTTCGACCGCCAGGTCTACGTGGGCCTGCCGGACATCAAGGGCCGGGAGGAGATCCTGAAGATCCACGCCCGCAACAAGCCCCTGGCCGAGGACGTGGACCTGTCCAGACTGGCCAAGGGGACCCCGGGCTTCACCGGCGCCGACCTGGAGAACCTGCTCAACGAGGCGGCGCTGCTGGCCGGCCGGCGGGATCTGCCCGCCGTCGACATGGCGACCCTGGAGGAGGCCATGATCAAGGTCATCGCCGGCCCGGAGAAGCGCAGCCGGGTGATCCCGGAGTCAGAGCGCCGGCTCACCGCCTACCACGAGGCGGGCCACGCCGTGGTGATGCGGGCCCTGCCCGACCACGACCCGGTCCACCAGATCACCATCGTCCCCAGGGGCCAGACCGGCGGCCTGACCATCTCCCTGCCGGACGAGGACCGCTCCTACCTGAGCCGCACCTACCTGACGGACCGGATCGCCGCCCTGCTGGGCGGCCGGGCCGCCGAGCAGATGATCCTGGGGGACATCTCCACCGGCGCCTCCAACGACATCCAGCGGGCCACCGCCATGGCCCGGAAGATGGTGGGGACCTACGGCATGTCCGACAAGCTGGGCTCCGTGGCCTTCGATGCCGGCCACGACGAGGTGTTCATCGGCAAATCCATGGCCCAGACCCGCCCCTATTCGGACAAGACCGCCGCCGAGATGGACGAGGAGATCCGCCGCATCATCGACGAGGCCTACGACCGCTGCCGGGCCATCCTGACGGAGTACCGCCCCCAGCTGGAGCGGGTGGCGGAGTTCCTGCTGGCCCACGAGACCATGACGGCGGAGGAGTTCGAGCAGGTTTTCACCCCGGAAAAAGGCCCCGAAAACCGGGAATAACGGGAAAAAACCGGGAAGGATCCGGGAAAAAACCGGAAATAAAAAAGGAGAGTTTTCCTGGAAAACTCTCCTTTTTTTCTGTTTTTCCCGGGTTTTTACCGGCCCAGAACGGCGTCCACCGCCCCGTTCAGCCAGTCGCCCCGGAAGGTCTCGATGGATCCGTCATCCACCAGCTTGGCCAGCGTCGGATCGATGGGCATCTTCGCCAGTAGGGGCACGCCGTACTTGGCAGCGGCCTCCTCGGTCTTGCCCTCGCCGAAGAGGAAGATCTTCCGGCCGCAGTCGGGGCAGGTGAGGTAGCTCATGTTCTCCACGATGCCCACCACGGGGATGTTCATCATCTGGGCCATCTTGACGGCCTTCTCCACCACCATGCCCACCAGGTCCTGGGGGCTGGCCACGATGATGACGCCGTCCACCGGCAGGGTCTGGAACACGTTCAGCGCCACGTCGCCGGTGCCGGGGGGCATGTCCACGAACATATAGTCCACGTCCTGCCACAGCACGTCGCCCCAGAACTGCTGGACCACGCCGCCGATGATGGGACCCCGCCAGATGACCGGATCGGTCTCATGCTCCAGCAGGAGGTTGATGCTCATCAGCTGGATGCCGGTGGAGGTCTCCACCGGCAGCAGGGCGTCCTCGGTGGACAGGGCCCGGGTGTGGACGCCGAAGGCCTTGGGGATGGAGGGACCGGTGACGTCGGCATCCAGGATGGCCACGTTGTAGCCCTCCCGCCGCACGGCCACCGCCAGCTGGCTGGTCACCATGGACTTGCCCACGCCGCCCTTGCCGGACACCACGCCGAACACCTTGCCCACCCGGCAGCCGTCCCGCAGGGGCTTGATCTGGAAGGGGCTGCCGCTGGTGCGGTCGGAGCAGGTCTTGCCGCAGCTGCTGCAGTCGTGATTGCAATCGCTCATAGGATAGATCCTTCTTTCCTGGTTTTTTCAGTCGCAACAATAGATATACCACGAAACGCCGCGCTTGTCCAGCGTCAAAGGGTGAGAAGAGCCGCGTTTTCCCGGCCGGCCAGATACGCCTGCTCCCGCTTCTGGCAGGTGAACAGCAGGATCTGCCGGTTTTCGCTCTCCTTCAGCAGGTAGTCCAGGGCCGCGCGGAGGCGGTCGTCGTCAAAACTCACCAGGGCGTCGTCCAGGATCAGCGGCACGGCCCTGTCCCGGGGCAGCACCATGTCGCAGATGGCCAGCCGGACGGACAGGTAAAGCTGATCCGCCGCCCCCTGGCTCAGCAGCCGGACGCTGCGGGCGGTGGAGTCGTCCGACGGCTCCGCCGCCAGGGAGAAATCCCGGCTCAGCAGCACCTTGTGGTATTTTCCGCCGGTGATGGCGGAGAAGATCTCGGCGGCCCGAGCCCCCAGAGCGGGGGAGAACCGGTTCTGCAGGGTCAGATTGGCGGAATCCAGGGCGTCCATGGCCAGGGCGACAGCGTCGTACTCCCCCTGCAGCCGCTCCAGCTCCTCCCGCATCTGACCGCGGCGGGCGATCAGATCGTCCGGGTCTCCCATGGAGCGGATCTGACCGGCCAGCGTGTCCAGCCGGGACTGGACGGCGCGGAGGTTTGCCTCCGCCTGGGGCAGGGCGGCCAGGACCTGGCTGCGGCTCATGGCGGGCGCGGCCGGGATCTCCCGGTCCGGCTCCTCCTCCGGCAGCTGCCGGCGCAGCAGGTCCCGGCGCATTTCCGCGTCCCGGGCCGTCTGCTCCGCCGCGATCAGGGCGTCCGCCTGCCGGCGGATCTCACAGATGGCGGCGGCGGCCGCCGGCAGATCCGCGGCGGCGCGGTAGGGGGAGAGCTGGAGCAGCAGAGCGGAGACACCCTCCTCATATCGCCGACGCAGGGCGTCCCGGAGTCCTTCCGCCCGGCAGGCGGCGTCCGCGGTCTCCCGGGCCTCCTGCCGCAGGGGGAGATATTCCTCCGCCTGGCGGGTCAGATCCTCTTTTGCCCGGACCGCCTGATGGCGCCTTTGCTGTGCGCGGCGGCGGCGAAAGCGCCAGATCACCGCGAAAGCGGAGGCGGCGAGGCAGCAGACGGCGGCTGCAAGGGCCGCCGGGTTCCTGTGTGTAAGAAAGGCCCAGACGGCGACGGCGGCGCATAGGGCCGCCAGGGCCAGGCTGATCCAAAAAGGCAGGGGGCCGGGGACCTCCGGCAAAACAAAATGCTCCAGGCGATCCTGCAGACCCTGCTGATCGGCGGGGTAGAGGGGATGGCTGCGGCAGGCCTGGTCGGACTCCCGGGCTTTCCCGGCGACCTGGTCGGCCTCCTGCTCCGCCCGCTCCGCCTCCTGCCGGTCAGCCGACAGAGCGGCGCTCCGCAGCTCCATGCGGGACAGCAGCCCGCGGTCCGGAAGGGGGCCGGTCACCTCCGCCATGGGGTCCGCCCGCTGGCGGGCGGCCTCGGCGGCCCGCTCCGCCTCCCGGTATTCATCCCACTGCGCCCG
>JAEEGF012519687.1_pt1 | contig 15572 bp, 15 predicted proteins | sample 9134171 | NCBI WGS metagenome assembly JAEEGF01 (sample SAMN16246542, study PRJNA631951) | gut metagenome | biome: gut microbiome; feature: rumen; material: AP-attached | host: Bos | place: Iran: Karaj | collected 2018-10 | reverse complement strand
CGGACTCACCATTTTTTTGTTTGAAAAAAATGAGTCCGTAGCTCAGCTGGCTTGAATTAGATACAGCACCTGCCTTCTTGCCCATTTGGGCAAGGTCGTGAGTTCAAGTCTCACCGGACTCACCATTGGGAAATCTGTCCAGACTTTTAAAGTTTTGGATTTAATATAGAAAATATCAATTTCTAAAAGAAGTTGGTATTTTTTGTTATTTAAAGAAAGGACAGGTTTTAATGATTAATATTGTTAAGAAAGAATTAGAGTTTGATGATGAATTAAAAAAGAAGATAGAATTTATATGTGGCTTTTGTAATACTACTCCAACAATAATAAATGGTAATATAAGAAAAATAGATAGAACTAATCTATCGTATATTGAACCCCATAGAATAATTATTAAAGGAATAACAATATCAGTTAATGAAACGAATAACACTCAAAAAAAATATTGAATATAATCCAAATGTCGTTTTAACAGCTTTAATGAAGAATGGATTGGATTAAGAATATTTGGTATAGGACAATTTTATACAGATGAAGAATATTACGAATTTTGTAACAACACATTTTTTCAAATGGTGAAGTTACCCCTTTTGGTGCTACAAAGCCTAAAGGTGCTATTGTTATAAAAATAGAAAAAATTGAAGAATTTAAGTAATGTAATAAATTATGAATTGAGGAATTTTGATGAGAAGATTAACGCGAAGATATATTATTAATTCTTTAGATGGTTTAAACTTAAGTGAACCAATTAGATACGAAAGATATTATATTGATGATAATTTAAGAATACAAAAAAAGGATAATATATACCAAAAAGAAAAATTAGATAATGATAACAATATTATTGCTAAAATAGACATATCAGAAAATGAATTTTTAAATTTAAAAGAGAAATCTTATTCTGAAATAATTAGAGATAGTTACGTTCTCTTAAATAATAATAATATTTCTATAAAAAAATATTTAGGAAAATATAAGGGGTTATTCAGAGTAGAAGTTAAATTTGATTCTATTGATGATATGAATAATTATAATAGGGAAATTTGGATGGGAGAAGAAATAACTAATTCTCCTTTGGCTTTTGATAAGTATTTAAGTAAATTATCTGATAGTGATTTTCATAATGAATTAAAAAAGTATATAAAATTGTAATACAAATTTCAGAAATATTATTGCTACTTTTTTATTCTTTGGTAAAATCTTATTAGAAATTGATATAAAACTATAAATATTTCTAATTTGTGAGTAAAAGTTTGAAATAACTTAACCACTCGCACCATTTTTTTGTTTGGAAAAATGAGTCCCCCCTTATATCGAATTACAATTCGTCGTCTTCAGGCTCAGCATCAGTGGGCTTCTTTTTTGCCTTCTTCGCAGCCTTTTTACCTTTTTTATGATGTATTTTTATCACAATAATCATTACAATTATTAGCACGACTACGCCACCCGCAATTGCCAACCCCCACCACGGCAAATTAACGACAGCATGGCTCAAGATCGACTCCTTCTGCTTTCCCTCGGCGTCGATATAGCTAATTCTCTGCTCAACTGTATACACGCCATAACCAATTTTCGCGCGCGTCTCATCCGTAATTGTAAACGACTCTTCGGCACCCGGAACGACTTCACGCTTTTCTTCGACCGCCTGCTTCCACTCGTCTAGGCCGAAAGCATTCTTATATTGCACGATGTAGTGCGATGAGAAACCGGCCGTACCGCCATTCTTAACCTTTGCAGACGCACCGATTTTCTCGCCAAAGTTAAAGAAACCAATATTTTGCGAGGTTACTTTTCCGTCATACTTATAGTCTTCATTAACAACATCTGCTCGGATCTTTACATATTGCGTATCGTTATCATCCCCATTAGAAACCTTTACTCGTGCGTAATAAGTACCGCCTTTGGCATTCGTCGGCACCATCAGGCGTACGCCAACCTGAATTTTTGCACCAGGATTAACGTCAAATTTACGCTTACCGCCCACAAAAGCAATCCAATCAACAACGGCTTTTTGTTCATCGGATAAAGAATCTGACTCATATTCTACCGCCTCAATGCGCATCGTGACTTTTTGGCTCGCAGCGTTCTCTATTACGAGACTCTTCGTATAGCTACGCCCCGCCTCGGTGATTCGACCATAGGATAATTCGGTCGTATCTAAACTAATATGAGGACGATCAACTGTCCCCTCGTCTACCACGTCAACTATACAATTTGTTTTTCCAGACAAATCGCCAATACAATTCGTTCTCGCCTCTTCGGCAAAAGTCATAGAGCTTACGCTTGCGCAAAATATCATCACGAAAGCTACTGCGCCAAACCACAATTTTTTATCCATCACTCCTCGCTTTTTACTATATTAATAATATCACAAATCTTCATAATAATTATGCATAAAAATACTTAGATCAAACAAGATTTGGTGAATAAAATTAACAAAGCCATATTCTCTTGTAATTTATTAGACTGCGCAACGAAAACTATTGTTAGTCGTTTTTATTATCACTCGGACGGTAAAATACGTAAGTGACATCATTCGTATTGCGATTAGGATCGACGAACTCTCCATTCTCATTTTTTGGATAGACTAGCTGATAGCTATACTCTTTTAGGAAAAGATTCATATCCTTGTTATGGTAATCAATCGACGGCATTACGATAATTTTTGGCTTCTCAGTTCTAAGTGCATTAAAGAATTCTTCATTATTATCCCTAAAAGCTCCCACAGCTTTCGTGTAGAACATAAAGCGTGTAGCCGCACGACGATTAGAGACATTATAAATGACGGGTATATGTCCAAACACCTGTATCTTATCGTCCTCGTCGGTATATTCATTTATAACCTTAACAATATTCAGCGTCGATTCGCTATTTCCTTTAGGGCTTACGAACGAGCTAATATCGTTACGTATTATTTTCGCCCATATCGGAACAATCACAATTGCGAATATAGCCAGCACCACAATAGCATTAGTTCCCGCAACGTCCGAAGTAAACGCTAATTTCTTTCCCTTTTTTACGCGAGTTGGCAACTGGGCAAACAATACTGAATACGGATAAATTAAACTCGGGAACAACATATTGACATAATGATGCCAAGCATGTCCAGGCATCGATGCCAACACGACGCTCGCTACAAAGAAAATTAAAGCGTAAATATCCATCTTTTCACGATGTACAATTATGCGATAAACCATATAGCCAACAGCAAAAGCAATAATCTCGAACGACAAGAAGAATACTATCGCATCAATTCGGTTAGTCATCCCAATGCCGGCGCCACTATAAAAGAAGTTAAACTCTATGAACTGTTCATAAAAGTCTTCCAACGCTCCATTTGTCGCCAGCCAAACCACGCAAGGCACAACCAAACACGCAACCCCTAATAAGAACAAGCTAACAAAGCGAAACAGATCTTTAATTTGTTTTTCGCGAATTGTCTTAATGGCAATAACTACGCCAAACACCGCCCACACCGCTATAATATTAGGACGCAGCATTAAGACCGCCCCACAACACGCACCGCACAGCCATACGCTAATGTTTTTGACTTTGTTTAGAACTAAATATTTTATAAATATATATAGTGAGATAGAAACAAACGGCATCGCCAGCAAACAGCAGCAGACTCCCGCTCCGTGAGTACCGCCATACGTTGATTCCAACAGAGTCATAGGCACAATTGTCGCCAATAATGCCTGCCATGGCTTGCACTTCAAAAAACGCGCTATCAAATAAAACATACAGACGGCTACAAATATAGCCAAGAATTCAAACACCCATTCACCATGATATTCATCAATATAACCGCCAACTGCTTGCATTATATATAGCAACGGTCCCTTATGGTCAAAAACATCTTTATATGGCATTCCGCCATCGCGAATAACTTGCCCAACATATTTATACACATTCGCATCAATATATCCATCGGCATGCTTGTGAATACCCCATTCACTCAATTGCGCTAAACAAAAACTAATCAAAACTAATGCAAAAACGATTAGCGCCTTTTTGGCTATAATTCTGTTATCATTTTTATTAAAAATAAACAGCTTACTAGCTATATAGTTAACAATTATCACGACAATATTCGAAATAATCTTCACGATTACATCTGGACAATTAAAACGGTCAACAAATACATACATAATAGCAACATCAAGAAACCCCGTTAACAATCGACAGGCCGTGAATGAGCATATTTCCCTAAAAATCTCTTTTCGAGTTTTTGCATTACTATGAAAGACCCAAAGACGATTTGTTACATAGGCAAAAGCTACTGCAAGTGCCCAAGCAATCGAAGTAGCAATAATTGTGTTTAAGTGCAACACGTACGCACAGAACCAATACACTAAAACATTTACCACTGTCGTGCATACGCCAAAGAAAAGATAAGCAACAATGTCTTTGTATTTATCTAGCATTCTCTTAAACATCTGGCCAATTTACTCCTTGTCACTCTCCGCGCGTTCAAGATTTTTTAATGATTTATTTATCTGGCGAAAATCCTTAAGCGATTGACGACCAATTCGAAAAATTTTCGGTAAATTAATCGAATTTACACCACCTTGGCGTGGACGAAATGTGATTGGGACATATTTAACCTTCTGTCCGCGTTTGGCATATATAACCGATAGAATCACATTCGAAAGATTAAAATCCTTAGGAACATATTTGATATTCTCTTTTAAACTCTTCGCCGTCATTAATCGAAAAGGCGTATTTGCATCCGTAACTTTAACATGAAAACATAAACGAACCACAAAACGCAACGTCTTCGTAACGATTACACGCGCTAACCCATCTTCCCGACCTTTACGATGGCCAATTATCATATCATACTCATTGCGCTCTTTCCAAAAACCATCAAATTCGCTTGGCAAGGTTTGACCGTCGGAATCGGTTTGAAAAATAAAATCAGCATCATGTTCCAGCGCGTAATGATAGCCATAAAGAACCGTCGCACCGTGACCAGCATTCGGCTTAGTAATACAAGTTAGTTGCGGATGGCCTTTTTTCAATTTTTTCAAAATTTTATACGTGTCATCTTTACTGCCATCATCAATAATCACCAATTGCGATTCTCTATTGATTCTTTTTACTACCGGATACCAATCGTTCACTAGTTGCTCAATATTGTCCGCCTCATTATAGGCGGGGATAACAATAAATAGCTTTTTCACTATATCTCAACTCCACACTTTTTCTAATAGTATATCGCTATTTTTTTCTTCTAATCAAGCTTAAAAAATAAAAAACTTAAACTCGTACTAGTAGCTAAAACAAATCTTCATAATAATTATGCATAAAAAAATACCCCCAGTATTATCCGTGAGGGTATATTTTTTATTTTTGTCGACTACGCCGCTTCAAGGCGTCCGGTCATTCGGATCACCCGAAAAACCATTATCTACACATAGCGTAGATCCACCCTCAAGAAAAACGCGCAACGCAAAAGCGTGCATATTAGCCGATTTTCCAAGGTTATCATCAAAAGTATCCCCATTACACCGCGCTACGTCATCATATTGGATATCGCCGAGCTGCATTTTAGCCCATGAGTTTCCGGACGTTCGTCCGTTTGCTGTCGGATCAAACCCATCGCGATTATAGGATCTTCTTGTTTTACAATCATAAGCTTTCGCCGTCCCCCAAAGCGCAATTTTATACGGCTCACCGGTAGACGGATCACGCATCTCGTCGCCCACATATCTATTCCAAAATGTACAAAAACCATTTACGCTAAATGCCTTACTATAATTATCCGTTACGCTACCAGAATTATGCGTTTTCCATCGGTTCATAGCAGCGATTATCGCTGTTAAATCTCGCTTGCGCTGGGTATTTCTCTGCCCCCGCTGCATCGAAGGTAAAGCTATAAAAACCATCGCAAAAATCAAACCAGCGATAGCTAACACTAACACCACTTCTATAATAGTAAAACCTTTGTTTTTCTTCATAACCACTTTTTTATTGATATTTAAGCGAAAACGCTCACCCTTTTCTTCTATTAAATCAAATAGCTTTTCGAAAAGCAAATCAAACTCATGCAAAACGTAATAATAGTCCGAAAATAATAAAACGCCACTAGAACACCCCCGGCCTAGCCGGGGGTTCTAATTATGTCATGAGTAGTTTCTTATAGATTGCGCTTCTCCACAGACATCCGTACTTACGAAGCACCTTCGAAGAGCTTATGCTCTCAGGCTTTTCGACATATCCAGTCATTTCGGATGGAAACTCATTTATCTCTGACTTAGTCAAAATATCAATAATTTTCCCATCCCCAATAGCCCCCTGGATAGCTTCCACTATGTCCATGTCGCTGAGGTCGAACTCGCCATTATCAAACCGAAGCCCACTGCAATCATCGGCAGACTTTTTCAGGACGAAGCGATATTCGGCGCCACTAGGCAACTCGAGACAATATATAATCTCGATGTCAGGCACAAAGTCACTCTCCATCATCCATTCAAGAAAGTTGGGATGAATCTTCCCTTTTATCTCGAGAGTTGCTCCGCAAATAAGCCCCTCATCTATAGCGGCTTGATATTTTAGGAGCTGATTTCTAGCAGCAGCACTAGTGCCATATGGTAGGCGTGGATAGCTTTTTACTTCATATGCATACGGACGCTGTCTGCCGTCGCTACATACTCGCACAATCGGAACATCAAAGTCAATCTTTGCACTACACTTTTTCGTGCATTGCTCAAGATTGTCTCTTGCATAGCCGGTAAAGGATACCGTCACAGGATCAATGTCAAAGCATATGCTCTCCAACTGTGCCCCCTCCCCCTGATAATACCGGATGCGGCTAAGTTCGTAGATGACGCCTAGGATCCTGGTTACACACGTTGCTTCATCGCGGCTACCAGGCGCATTTCTTATTCTATCAATATAACTCGACCAAACCCGGTCCGGCATACACAGCGACCGACTCAACTCCCGAAGATCGTTCTTTGCTCTCTCATCAGGAATCTTACTTATAGAGTCACGCATTAAGGTCATATTACACATATAAACACCTTCTTTTTAAAAAACATTCACAACGTTTACTTAGTCACAGACTATAACTATATTATACCAGATTTTGTACAAAAAGTCAATGCACTCATAACTCATCAATACTTTTACAACAAAGAGGCGGCTCGAACCGCTCCAGAACAGATGAAAAAGGCCTCGAAGAGGACCTGAATTCATTCTGGTGCACCATAGTGCGCAAAGTTCGAACCGCAATCCAGGCTGATATTTTAGATAATTTGAGTCAAAAGGGGGCCAGTCTGTGTTGAAAAAAGTTTGATGGCTATAGCTTCGTCAACAAAGAAGGTAATGATTGTATCTCAAGCAAAGATACTACTAAATGTCGCTAAAGACAACATTCGTCTCAAATACCACCGCTCTTCATATTAGCGGGGGATATTTTGTACCATAGCCCAATATGCCCATTGACAATTATGCATGAGCAATATTATACTAAGACCAGTAGAGTGATGGAGTTACTCACAAAAAAACAAGTAGGAGTAACTCAATGAAAATGAAAAACAGAAATACAAACTATAATTCTCGGCTTATGCGTAGCCTCTGTCTTTTTGCGGCTGGTATTTTTGGCGCTGGCGGCATCATTGCGGCTGCTTCTGTCCTTACATCCAGCCAGTCGTCTTATGCTGCCAATTTAACGGTAGTAAACGACGACTTTATCAGCATCGGTGCCGCAGAGGTACAGTTCAGGCCAGATGAAATTCTAATGAGCAAAGTTGACAGCGTCACGCTTTCTGGCAGTCTAGTCAGACTATCGAATGCTAATCAGGCATACTTGCCGAGCGGAACTGCGGATCCAACGGATTTTATAGCTATCAAGAAAACCGATTCGATAGCCGGCGCTAAGGCGGTTTTGCGCTGGGATAAAGCCGCCGTATATCCTGACGGCACCGAGCTCAATGTCGAAATGACCCTAGATAATTTTGACGTCGTTTCTTCGGGCCATACTTACGAAACTACAAATCCTGACTATAACTATCTCCTAACCGATTGGACTAACCCAGAAACGCATAAGCCCCTTCTTCATTTTTCCGCATATACGAGCCGCGTAAAATTCGATGTTACAACGAGGGTGTTTGCTTCGGGATACACTAACCCTATAGACAAGAAGACCATCCTTCGCTTCGTTGATCTAGATAATAACGATGCAGATTGCGCGGGTTCAGTAGACCACGAGGGCATTACGCTCATAGACGGCATTGCGGACGGCAAAATCCACTTGATGCAGAACGCTAGGGTTCAAATTTGTAATACTGATTACGGCAACAATACGCGAATTGTAGGCACTGGCCCAGCAGTAAATGATCCAGAGACGGGTTTTGCTGCATATATGAATACCGGTTCCATGAAATATCGTTGGACTGGTAGTGACGTTGGAACTGGCGTTGGCTTTATTGATTTCTCCAAGGTCATCACCTCCACCTCCGGCAACTACGCAGACAAGGGTAAAATTACCGTTACGGACAACGAAGTGCTCTGGAAGGAAGACAAGAAGATTGTCATGACGCCAGATGCTGGCTACAAAGTGTCCAAAGTCACTGTTGATGGTACGCCAATCTCCTTCACGCCAAACGCTAACGGCGTAGTCGAATATACCTTCAATGATGTCGTCAGCGATCATCGCATCGATGTTCAATTTGAGCCAACCACTGGCTATACTCTCATCGTACATCACTACCTTGAAGGCACAGAGCCACCTTTCTCCGTAGCAGATGACGTCACCAAAGATGGCCTCACCTACGACGAACACTATACGACTGAACCTGCTAAGAATCTCGATCCAAAGTATGAACTCGTTAAAACCCCAGATAACGCCGAGGGCGACATCAAAGGTAATACGGAAGTCATCTACTACTACCGCATCGTCAAAGGCACCGTCACGGTCCATCATTGTAAAGAAGGCGAAGATTGTTCTGACCCAGAACCGGATCCTAAAGTCTGTGCTGAAACCGGCAAGAAATGCGAACCACTCGCTAAACCAGAAGTCTCTGTCTGTGTACGTGGCGACAAGGTCGGCATTACACCAAAGACCTTTGACCATTACTATCTAGTCGATTCTCCGGATTTCACTGAAGCAGATTGTGACACTACTCCAGAAGATCCTAAAGATCCTATCATCTACCACTATGGCCAAAATGGCACCGTAGAAGTCCGCTTCTGCGACAAGGCTACTGGTAACTGTAATCTTGCTCCAATTGAGACTGACGAAGGCAAAGATGGTGACATCTCCGAAATTTGTAAGCCAAAAACCATTTCTGGCTACAATCTCGTTGACAAGAATGCGGAATACGATTGTTTCTATAGCAGAGACAACAATGTAGTCAAAATCTGGTACAACAAGATTAGCAACCCAATCACTGCCGACAACGGCATTGCCGGCTACATCGCAGGCGCACTTGGGCTAGTTACAGCTACTGCTGGATCCATTATGTATCTCATTAAGCGCCGCTAACAGAAAACGTATAGCTCTATAAAAAACTCCCCCTACGATGTGGGGGAGTTTTTAAGTATCTGCGAACATGCTACATCTTGAACTCGCTTAATATGCTCGAACATCGACCAACAAAATAGGGTCTTTTACAGATATAAAGACCCTATCGAATTAGCACATAAATATATTAAATCTACATTTGGTGCGCCAGATTACGTTAAACCTGAACTACTCTATTATATCACGGACTGGTGGTTTTTGCATCCAAATTACGAGTTTAAACCTAAAGAACTAGAAAGGAGTAAATACCCCAGAATAGAAGAATTTGTATACTAGGTTATCGTTATAACCTACTCCACCTTGAACTATAAGGAGAAATACATGGAAAACAAAGTGGAAAAACAAGCTAAATTCATAGAACTAAGAGCCAAAGGTAATAGCTATGACAATATCGTAAAACAACTAGGAGTAAGCAAAAATACCCTACTTAAATGGAGCAAGGAGCTAGCATCCGAAATAGAAGATGCCATATTATTTGAAAAAGATGCTCTAATGGAGCGCTACAAGATGACTGAACTACACTTATTGGAGTTATATGGCGAAGAATTAAAAAGCATAAGAGAAGATTTGCTTAACTGGAACTCTATCTCGAACCCAGAAACTAATAAAAACGATATCGCCGTTCAAGAACAAATAATAAATGGTATTCGTAAGTTGACTAGAGGCTAGAACAAAATCGCCATTTTAGATCCAGTTTTGTTCCAGATTTGGTATAATATAAGTATTAGTTAATTGTGGAGGAAAAAATGGCGTTTGTTTCGGCTAAGGATATTGCGACAAAATGGGGTATTTCGCAACGTAGAGTCGCTACCCTTTGTTCTGAAAACCGAATTGAGGGCGCAACGTTTGTAGCTAATGCATGGATAATTCCGGAAAACGCCCTTAAACCTCTAGATGCAAGAAAAAAAGATAACTCAAAAAATAGCTTAGACGCTAAACCTTTCTTAAAGTGGGCTGGCGGTAAAGGCCAATTGCTTAAAGAAATTAGCGCATATTACCCTTTTGAAAAAGATAAAACAATTACTAAATATGCGGAGCCTTTCGTAGGTGGTGGCGCCGTATTATTTGATGTTCTAAATAAGTTTTCTCCAGATGAGGTCTATATAAGCGATATTAACAAAGACCTTATCGACACTTATCTCGCTATCCGCGATAACGTTGATGAGCTTATATGGCGATTAGAATCTGTTGAAAAGGCATATTTAGAGCTAGATGATGCTGGCCGTAAAGATATGTATATGAAAGCACGAGGGCGATTTAACGAGCTAAAACACATGGATAGAACGGAGCTTAACCCCGAAAAATCTATGATAATGGTTTTCCTAAATAGAACTTGTTTTAATGGTCTGTATCGAGTAAATAAAAAAGGCGATTTTAACGTGCCAGCTGGAGCTTATAAGAACCCTCAAATCTGTAATGAGGATAATCTTAGAGCCGTTTCTAAAAAACTAAAGAACGTCAAGATAGTATGCGGAGATTATAAAGAGTCTGCCGACTTTATAGACGATAAAACTTTTGTATATTTCGACCCGCCATATAGACCACTAACTCCGACTGCAAGCTTTACATCCTATACCGAAGAACTATTCGACGACAAGAATCAGCTTGAGCTTGCTCGTTTCGTGCAAGAACTAGACAATAAAGGAGCGAAGATAGTCGTCAGCAATTCCGACCCAAAGAATACCAATAAAGACGACGATTTCTTCGACAAAGCTTACTCGAAACAGAATATAAAACGCGTTTCTGCAACGCGTATGATAAACCGCAATAGCGACGCGCGTGGCAAAATCAGTGAATTGTTAATATCAAATTTTAATAACTAGAAAGGAGTAATATGAATAGAAACTTTAACGCATGGTTAGGAGAGTTCCGCGAAAGTATTGCCGACTATGGCTACTATATCGACTTTCCAAAGATTCATAAGAACGTAGATGCTATCAAGGTCGAATTAAATATATTAAATGCACTCGTAGGCTCGCAAAATATCGAGCAAGAGTTTGATGCGCTTATTGCCAAATACCCAGAAACGCTAAAATGTATTCCTATTTTACTAGCCGTTCGTGCTAATGAGATTTACGCACTAGACGAGGACGGAGAGTTTAATTATAGGTTCGATAAGATGAATTACTCCGTAGAACAATACAAGGTCTTTATGCGAAAAACCGGTCTATTCGACCTTATCGCAAATCATATCATTAGCAACCTAGTAGATTATGCCACCGGCGTAGAGACCGGCCTAGACTCTAACGGACGCAAGAATCGTGGCGGTCATTTAATGGAGAATCTCGTAGAGGGTTATATCCAAAAAGCCGGATACGTTAAAGGCGAAAACTACTTTAAGGAGATGAATCTTAGCGAAATCGAAAGCAAATGGAATATCGACCTTTCTGCTATTTCTAATCAAGGCAAAGCCGAAAAACGATTTGATTTCGTAATTAAAACCGCTAATAATATCTACGGAATTGAAACTAATTTCTATGGTAGTGGTGGTTCTAAACTTAACGAAACGGCTCGTAGCTACAAGACGCTAGCGCTTGAGGCTAAAACGATAGACGGCTTTAAGTTTGCATGGTTTACCGACGGAAAGGGCTGGAATAGCGCCAGAAACAACCTAGAAGAAACGTTCGATGTATTAGATGATGTCTATAATATTAAAGACCTCGAGAGTGGCGTAATAGAAAGGTTTTAGCGCCTATGCCCGATAAAACTATTAAGAAATGGGAGCCAGACGATTTTGAGTTAGAAATGACTAGCGTCTGGAGTTTCCCTAATCGTGGTAATTGGGCTACCCACGATGCGAAATGGCGCGGAAACTGGTCGCCATATATTCCGCGCAATATTCTTCTCCGCTACTCTAGCGAGGGCGACATGGTGTTAGACCAGTTCGCCGGAGGCGGAACTACTCTAGTAGAGGCTAAACTGCTAAATAGAAATATTCTAGGCTTAGACGTAAACGATGACGCTCTTAAAAGATGTCGAGAAAAAGTAAAGTTCAAACATGACGGCGCTAACGGAAAAGTTTATATCCGTAAGGGAGATGCGCGAAAACTAAAAGGAGTGCCGAACGATAGTATAGATTTAATTTGCACGCATCCGCCTTACGCAAATATTATTCATTATAGCGAGGGTCAAGATATACCGGCCGACCTTTCAAATTTTAAAGTAGATGAGTTCCTAGAACAAATGAAAGCCGTCGCAAGTGAAAGTTATCGCGTATTAAAGAAAGGCAAGTTCTGTGCGATTCTAATGGGCGATACGCGCCAAAAAGGTCATGTCATCCCCCTTAGTTTTAAAACTATGCAAGTATTTGAGGATGCTGGCTTTAAGCTAAAAGAAATCATTATGAAAGAACAGCATAATTGTCGAGCGACCGGATACTGGAAAACGAATAGCGTTAAATACAATTTCTTATTACTGGCGCATGAATATTTATTCGTATTTAAAAAATAATAAAAGGAGTGGAAAATGCCTACATATATTTGGATAATAATCTTAATCGTAGCTTGCGTCGGTATAGCTTATATCGAAAAGAAAATCGACACAAAAATAAACGATAGTCAAATTAAAAAATCACGCTACCGATACTACGCCAAACCTTATATTATGACGGCTCGCGAAAACGAGTGCTTTAAAACCTTAAATGAAATATTCGGCGCAAAATGGTTCGTAATTCCTCAAGTGCATCTTTCCGCCCTATTGAATCATAAAGTAAAAGGCCAAAATTGGAACGCCGCGTTTCGCCATATTAACGGCAAGTCGGTTGATTTTGTATTAGTTGGAAAAGAAAGTTATAAGATTATTTGCGCTATCGAGTTAGACGACTCTACTCATAATAGAACCGACCGTAAAGAACGCGATAACGAAATTGAACGCATATTTAGCGAGGCTAAAATTCCTCTTGCTCGAATTAGTAAATTCGAAAACATGACAAAACAAGAAATAATTAACGTTATTACTGGCGCTATTAAAGACTAATTCCACTTGTTTTCAAGTGGTGCTTATGGCTTTTGGTTCAAAAATAGTTCAAAAATGGTATAATAGTAATTAGTAATTGCGGCGTAGGTTGGGAACCCTGCGCCATTTTCGTAGGGGTGTTTGCTACGGCTTTGGCGCTATACCGATTCGAGAGCGATTCTCGAATTGCACTTTAAACGTTAGGAGTTTTCGTGGAGTTGAACGAAACCCAAAGAAAGTCTATCGAGAGCGCCAAGAACCTTATTAAGCTACTATTGACGCTCGAAGAAATGGGCGAACCTACCGCCGAAGAAATCAAGGAAAATTCATGGCGCGGAGTATGTAGCGACGGAGTCGAATACTTATATTAACTAAACAAGGAGCATAGCGTGCTTATAACTAATGGATACGGAAATAGTAAAAAGCCTTTACGCTATGTTATTTATGCTCGCAAATCATCTGAAGATGTAGAGGCGCAAGCTAAATCATTACCCGACCAAATAGCCGACTGCGAGGAATATGCATTAAGACATAATCTAAAAGTAGTCGGCAAGCCAATTCAAGAATCAAAATCAGCCAAGAAATCTGGGAATCGACCTTTATTTACCCAGATGCTAAAAGATATTGAAAGCGGTAAGTTTGACGGCATTATCGCGTGGCATCCCGACCGACTAGCTCGCAATATGCTCGAGGCCGGCATGATAGTCGATATGGTAGATAATGACGTTATTAAAGACCTGCAATTTCCAACACATCCGTTCACGAATAATGCGAGCGGAAAACTTAATCTTAATATCCAGTTTGCTTTATCTAAGCAATATTCAGAACATCTTAGCGAGAGCGTGCAACGTGGCATGGACTCGAACCTAGAACAAGGCAAATCATCTGGCGTGCCGAAATGGGGTTATACTCGTAGCGAAATAACCGGCTTTTATGAGCCTAACGAGAATTTCTACTATATCCAAGAGGGTTGGAAGATGCGCTTAGAGGGTTCTACAATAGCCGAGATACTCGAATACTGGCGCGCGCATGACGTTCATCGTATAACAAAGATTACGCGCAAGAATAAGACGAAACGACGCATAGAGATTAGCGACAAAATGGCAACCTCGATATTCCGCGACCCTTTCTATTATGGAATCTTAGTTCAGTCTGGAACATCTGTCGATTTGCGCGAACTAAACCCTAATTTTAAGCCTATGATTAGCGAGAGCGACTATAACGCCGTCCAAGAACTAACTAGGAGCCGAACACGCCGTAATGTAGTTAAATACAAACAAAAAGGCCATATATTCCTACCATTTAGGCAATTCATTAAATGCCGAGAGTGTGGGCGCTATATGTATATATCGCGTAGTCGCGGATATAACGGAACGTATTACTTAAACGCTAGATGCGAGAACAAAGAGTGTTCTAGAAAGCCACGCGCCGTTCGCGTTAAGGTAATACTAGAAGAAATTTACAAAGCCTTAGGCGAACTAAAGTTTGACGAAAAAGATTATAACCGACATCTAAAAGACCTAAAGGAATACGTTGATGTTAAGCTCGATAAGTTAATCATTGAGAAACGTAGCTTATTAGGCGCTAAACGCCGTAAACAAGCAAAAATTAACGAACATGCTACAACTTATTCCAAATTCGATAGCATGACTCCAGAAATCGTTAAACAAAAGGTTCGCGAACAAATCGAAATGCTACAAGAAGATTTAATAAACATAGAACAAGAGTTAGCTAAAGTCGAATCGCAAATCATAGACCCAGAGGGCTTGAAGATGAATCAAGAAAAGTTCTTGAACTCGCTTAATATGCTCGAACAACAGATGAGGGCTAGAAACCCAGTCGGAAAAGACCTTTTGGCGCGAGAAATATTCTTGAACTGGGAAATCGACCAACAAAATAGGGTCTTTTACAGATATAAAGACCCTATCGAATTAGCACATAAATATATTAAATCTACATTTGGTGCGCCCGACTAGACTCGAACTAGCACAGCCGTTTGAATAGCCACTAGCACCTCAAGCTAGCGTGTCTACCAATTCCACCACGGGCGCATAATACTAAGATTATATCACATCTTCTCTACTCT